>JGI12210J13797_10037637_pt1 | contig 15490 bp, 7 predicted proteins | sample ElkSlonscriptome_3_FD_13797 | JGI IMG/M metagenome (IMG submission 13797)
CTCCGCGTCCGATGCCGATTTCCGCCCCGCCGAAGGGTCCGCGGCGATCGATGCGGGGTCGCAATATTTCATCCCCTGGCCGCTTGCGGCGACCGTGGGCGAGTGGCATTTCAACGAGAATCGCCGTGACCCGGAAACGGTTTTAGACTTTCATTACTACCCGACCGAGGCCTATTTCAATCGGTCGATGTACTACCGCGTGCCGGTTTATGAACTCGTGGTCAACGACGCCGCCGTCGAGGACTACGTCTCGTCACCGTCAGAGGATTGGTGCGCGGGGGCTCTGCGGTTCGACGGCCGACGATCGGCACGTGTCGAGCACGACCGGATGACCGCCGACGTCCGTATCAACGCCCGACAGTGGAAAGGTGAAAAGAATTCGCCTCAACCACCTTCGCCGTGGATCGTTCCGGACGAACAGCAAATCGAAAGCGACCCCGATGCGGCGATGGTTTACCCGGGGTCGCTCCGGCGAAGCCCGCATATCACCACCAGCGACTTGCTGATCGAGGCACATTTGAAGGTGGAAGAGTCCAGCGGTGAGGCGGTGATTGCCGGCAAGCACGACGGGCAGACGGGTTACCAGTTGAGACTCGACCCGGACGGACGGGTCGCGTTTAAAGTGGCGGCTGATGAAAAAGGCTTTGAAGTCGTCAGCCCCGACGCGATCGACGACGGTCGTTGGCACCATGTGCTGGCCGAATTGGACCGGTCCACGGGCCGAACGAGCCTCTATGTCGACGGCAAAAACGTCCGCGACCGCGAAACAGAGTTCGGGGAAGACGTGTCGATCGGCAATCAAGCTGACTTTGTGGTCGGTACCGACGCGAACGGAACTCGGCAATTTCGAGGTGCGATCGATTTTCTGCGAGTTTGTCAGTCGACGCTGGGCGCCTCGGAGACCTCCATCGAGGAGCTGACCCGCTGGCAGAACGACGGCCCTCACACGAGAGATTTTTCGGGCCGCACGCCCCACGGACGCCGTGACGCTGGGGCGATCGAACGAGTTTCCGAAGTTCCCTAGGCATGGGACCACGCCCGACAAGTCACTCGAGGACGCCGCCGGCCGGTCGTGTCCGGGTCGGTTCCTGTAAGCTAGGCTTTCAGCTGGAGTTCTTATTGGCCACCGTGGTGTGGCACACGTGTTCACCGCTAACCCACCACGATCATGTCTGGCAACCGGCGACACTCTTCGAAGCGGTCCACGCGGCCCGGCCGAAACGCTGTCAGTGACGAGTCGGAACTGCCGGATTTGCACCCGACGATGGGGATTCCCTCCCAGTCCGGACCGACGCCCCAGTCCGACGGGCAGACGTCGGACACCGAGAGCCCCGATTCCGAGACCGACACGGGTGTCGAGACGCTGAACTCGGGAGCGTCGAACCAACAACCCCGGCCGCGGCGTGCCAAACGGAGCGGCGGTCAACGGAAACGGAACGGTTCGGCCACCGGCGGCGGGACAAACCGGTACCAGACCGAAGAGCAGATCGGTCGAGGCGGCTGGGGAGTTGTCCAGCGTGCCGTCGATCAGCAACTGCACCGGCAGGTCGCCATCAAACGAATTCTGTCCTCCGGTCGGGTCCACCCCGACGTCCGAGATCGGTTCTTATACGAGGCGAGGATCACCAGTCAGTTGCAGCACCCGGGCATCGTCCCGGTTCACGAACTGCAGGAGGGGGACACCGGCGACGACGAGGCGGACACTTATTACGTGATGAAGCTGCTCAGCGGGCGAACCCTACGGCAGCACATTGCCGAGGTTCACGCCGAGCGGCGAGCGTCCGACCGAAACGCCTCTCGAGACGCGCACCGTGAGACGATCCTGCCGCTGTTGGAGCGGTTCATTGACATCTGCGAGACCGTCGCCTACGCCCACCAGCAAGGTGTGATTCATCGGGATCTGAAGCCGGCGAACGTGATGGTCGGCCAGTTTGGCGAAACGATCGTCGTCGACTGGGGACTGGCAAAACGACTCGGGGAAACCGATTCGGGTCCACTCGACGAGTCGATGCCAGGCGATCCGGTGCGGTTCGACGGCCGGTCGGGGACTCCGGGAAACGATTCCGCCCGCACCAGTGTCGGCTCGGTGATCGGGACACCCGCTTACATGTCGCCGGAGCAGGCCTGCGGCGAAATCGACGCTCTGTCGCCTGCGTCGGACGTCTATTCGCTCGGGGCGATCCTTTACGAAATTCTGACCGGGGAGCATCCGCACGCCGGTTGCGATTTGGAGACCGTACTGCGCCGCGTTCGAGCGGGCGAATCGTCGATCGACCAGCTGTCGAGTCATCAAATCCCGCGGCCGCTCATCGCGATCTGCAAGAAAGCGACGGCGGTCGCCCCGTCCCACCGTTACGGGTCCGCCACCGAGATCGCCGACGACGTCCGCTGCTACATCGCGGGAGATGCCGTTTCAGCCGATCGCGAAAACTGGACTGATAAACTGGCCCGTTGGTGCCGTCGGCATCGCACCTTGACGATCAGTGCGGCGGTTTCGACAGTCGTCCTGCTGCTCGCCTCCGCAATTTTCGGCTACCAAATCCGCCGCGCGCACCTCGCCGAACAACAAGCACACGACCAAACCCGATCGGCCTACGAGGAGACGCTTGTCCGATTGACTCAAAGTCGCCAGGCGGCCGACAGTTGGCTGACAGAGCTGAGTGGGTCGCTGGAATTTTACCCCGGCATGCAGCCGATCCGCCGTGACTTGATCCAGCGCGCCATCGAACACTACGAAGATCTGTTGGAATGGGACGGGGAACTGGAGACGTCCGCATCCGTGGCCGCCGGACCGGAGCGGTACAGCAGCTTGAGCCCGTCAGCAAGCGTGGCGTCGACATCGCCACATCACGATTGGCTCCACTCGCGTCTGGCCTTGGAACGATGCAAGGTCCAATTGAGACTGGGCGATCTGCACCGGCTGAGCGGGCGTTCCGATCGAGCCCGACATCACTACGGTGCCGCCGACCGTCTGTTGGTCTCGCTTCAACGGCCGGCGTCGGCGCCCGAGTGGGCCGAAGACGTCGGGCTGCAAGCTGCCAACATCACGACCGCGAAGGTGTTGTTGGGTGACCCGGCGGAAGCGATCGCTGCTGACCGCCTGCGGTGGTTGGAGGAACGGTTGCGCGAGGCCGGGATCAACGGTCCGATGGCGTCCGCAAGCGGGCAGGAAACGTCCGTGAGAGAAGTCTCGACGGCGCCGGCGAACGACTTGACCTTTGACCTCGCCTCCGGATTGATTCGACTTCATTTGGCTTGTGCCAGATCCGAGAGTATCGACTCGGCGACGGCCGCTGCCGAACACGCCCGACTTGCCGCGACTTGGGCTCGGTGGCTGGAACGGACGCGGGGTAGGGTCTCCGACAGACGGTTGCGGCAAACCGCGCTGTCGCAATGGGCTACCTTGCTCGACCGACAGGGCGACCACCCGGCCGCCGCGGAAGCTTGGGGACAATTGGTGCGGTTTCTCGAATTATTGCTGGAGCAGTCGCCTGACCGGATCGATCACCGGCAATCGCTCGCTTACGCCCGACTGCAGTGGGCCAACGCACTGGCGCATCAGTCCGAGAGTGATCCGGAAAGTGCGCCCGCGGCACGCCGGCAGTGCGAAGCGGCGATTGAAGACCTCCGGCTGGCATGGCAACAGGCGGACATCGACGGCTTCTACCAGAGCAACCTGGCGACCGCCGAAAATAATTTAGGCCGGCTGTTGCTCCAGGGGGCCGACGATCAACTTTCGCAAGCACGTCAGCACCTGGAAGCGAGTCTGCGGTTGCGTCGCGGCGCGATGAGGCAGCGGCCGGCGGTCGAAGAGCTCCGTCACTTTTGTCAAACCGTTGACTATCTGTTGCAGATCGAAACCGAGCACCAATCGGACGACGACGGCGATGCCGAGCCGATTTCGGTCGAGCTTCTCGATGATGCCGATACGGCCTACCAGCTGATTCGCGATCACGACCGATTGCAGCCAACCGAGACCGACGCGTGGGCCCGTGTGCTGGAAACGCGAGCGAGGCGTTATCGGGCCGGCGGTCAGGTGGACGCTGCGGAGGCCGACGGCCGGGCGGCGAAACAGCTTCGCGAGCCGTTAGAGACTTCGCCGGCCCAGGCGGACTGACATGCCAACATGGGTGTACCGTTTGGGCGCCTTGCGGTGGTTGTGATCGAGTTTGCGGGGCTGATCTGGCAGGGCTTCGGCGTCGCAGCGATTTGCTGACTGATAAAATGTGCAGCGTCGTTACTTTCCGACGAACCGACTGCATTTTGCTCGGTTAAAGACCGACTACGGAAAAGTGAAGGGAGCGGTAGGGGGAAACCGCTCATCGGGATTCGGTCGAGAAAGGACGCTCGATGGAGTGCTTCAAGAGGCGTTTGGCGGGTCGCCGCATCACGATTTACGCTCACGTCGTGCTCGTCGTCGTGATGCTGTTTTCCAGTTCCGTGACCGCTCAGCCCCCGAATGGCAACGGAACGCTCGGCGACGGGCTGGTCGAAGTTGAGGCGGAGGAAGTCGGCCGGGGCGACCCGCTGCAGCAACCGATCGCCCCCGATGATTCGGCACGCGAAGCGGCTGACGAAACGTTACGTGCCGACCAACGGATGGCGAAACTGTTCGGTGAGGTTTCACAGCTCGAAGACCTGCCGCTATCGCGACGCGGCGACGCCATTTCGCCAGCCGCCGACGCCGTCTTCAGTGCCGAGGCGACGGGCCGGAAGACGACCGATGTGGGCGATTTGCTCAAGCGGTCCAAGTCTGCCCACGGCGTCTCGATCCAAAACCGCACGCCGATCGTCAGCGACACGCGGGTCCGCGGCCAACGCGTCGGTCAAGTGCTCGCCTCCGGCTCCTACTGGGCTCCCGCCCGGATGGACTTGGACACGATGATGAACAAGATCGACAGCCGTCTGATTGAGAACGCGATCTTGATCAAAGGCCCCTACGCGACCCGATACGGACCAGGGTTTCGGTTCGTCGATTTGGAATTTCTTCAGTCGCCACGGTACGAGGGAGGCTGTCAAATGGGCGGACTCACCAGTGCCAATTACAACACCAACGGCGAGCAGTGGTATGGCCGGCAATCTTTGTGGGGCGGCAGTGACGATTACGGCTTTCACATCAGCTACGGGCATCGCACGGGGAACGACTACGAGACCGGCGCCGACTTCACGCTGCCGACCAGCTACAAGTCTCGAGACCTGTTTGCCGCGTTCGGTTACGACCTGTCACCGAGCGAGAAAATCGAGATCAACCTGCTTCGGCTCGATCAAACGGACGTGGAATTCCCCGGTTTGGTCTTTGACTTGAACTTTCTGGTGACCGACGGGTACGAGGTCGTCTACACCGACGTCACGCCCCATGTCGGCGACCAGTTCACCGCCGAAGTTTGGTACAACCGGACTCGCTTCGAAGGGGACACGTTGCGGCCGGGCAAGAACCGGCAAATCCCCACGCTGGTCACCGACCTGGAATCCGCGTCCGGTTTTGACGGGTTCGGGATCACCGACGGGGACGCTTTGTCGGGCGGTTATCGGTTGGAGAACTCCTTCCTGCTGGACAACGGTTTTGGTCGCGAGGGACGTTTTGCGGTCGGCACCGACCTGATCGTACTGAATCAAGAGCTCAACGACATCGAGCCGCTCGCCCCCGCGGATGACAACAATTTTCCGATTCCCCGCAGCTACTCCGTCGACATCGGCGTGTACATGGAGGACATCGAGGAGATCACCGATCGTTTGACGATGACCACCGGTGCGCGTGTCGACGGTGTTTTCACGGACGCCCGAGACGAGGTGGCCGGTGTGCCCGATCCGATCTCGGATTTGAAAGACAGCGACCTCGACCAAGACTTTCTGCTGGGCGCCGCCTATCTGACCAGTCAATACGCCCTGACGCCGCGTTGGCGTTTGGACATGGGCGTCGGGTCGAGTCATCGTCCACCCACGCTGACCGAACTGTACGCGGAGAACTCCTTCATCGGATCGCTCCAGCGTGGGCTGACGTTCTTGGAAGGGGATCCGCAACTGGAGGCTGAAAAGCTGATCCAAATCGACGTGGGCACGCATTACGAGAGTGACACCATGCGTCTGGGGCTATTCGGCCACCACGCCTGGATTCACGATTACATCACCTACGACCTGGTTTCGCCGGCCGGCGCGATCGACGGTTTTCCTCAAGGTGCGGCGCTAGTGAACACGGATCTTGCGACGCTGGCCGGATTCGAAACGTACGCGCAGTATGACGTCAGCCGAATGCTGAATTTCTTCGGCATCGTCAGCTTTATCGAAGGCCGCGACCATTCGCGGAACGACCCGGCCCGGCTGTACGCGGGTAGCTTCCGAAGCGGTGTCGACAAAGACGAAGAGGCCCTTCCCGGAATTTCTCCGTTGGAAGCCAGGCTGGGATTCTTGCTACAGGATCCCTCGCCGGCTCGTCGGTGGGGCGTCGAATTCCTAGCCCGGATTGTCGACAACCAGGACCGGGTGGCGACTAGCCTGGAGGAGGTCGCGACGCCGGGGTTCACCGTTTACAACTTGCGGTCCTACCTGCGGCTGGATCAATGGCTGCTGACGGCGGGTGTCGAAAATTTGACCGACAAATTTTACCGCGAGCACATCGACTACCGATCCGGGCTCGGGGTTTTTCGGCCCGGAATCGGCTTTTATTTCGGTGCCCAAGTCGTCTACTGATCGCTGCCTGCCCCGGCGGTCGCCGGGCAAAATGCGAGGGGGATGCTTGCCGGCATCTTCGTCGTCAACTGGCTGTCCTGAAGTTTCTCCGTCGGCGCCGACCGACGGCATCCCATCGTGTATCATCGGGCTGGTCGGTTTCCCGCCGAGGCTGCTGTGGAACCGGCGGCGTCCGGCGGATGCGGCGCCGAACCCTTTCGAGACCTTTTTCCGCGGGCACGCCCGCTGTGCCTTGGCCGAGGAATCATTTCATCGATCACTATGGATGTACCTGCTTCAGAGAACTGTATCGGCATCGACCTCGGTACGACTCACTCGTTGGTCAGTCATTTCCGCGACGGCAAACCTGAACTGATTCCCTCCACGCACGGCGGCTTTCTGACGCCGTCGGTGGTCGGCGTCTTAGACAGCGGCGAAGTCGTCGTGGGTCAGACGGCGAAGGAGTTGCGTGTGACATCGCCGGAGAGGTGCGTGTGGTGTTTCAAGCGAGCGATGGGGCAGGACCGCCGTTTCAAACTGGCCAACCACGAATATACCGCTCACGAACTGAGCAGCCTGGTTCTGCGGTCGCTGCGTGACGATGCCGTTGCATTCTTGGGGCGCGAGATCAACGACGCGATCATTACCGTCCCGGCGTATTTCAACGACCACGCCCGTCAAGCGACACGACTGGCCGGCGAAATGGCCGGGCTGAACGTCCGCCGCATGATTAACGAACCGACCGCCGCCGCACTGGTCTACGGCTTTCACGACCGCGACGACGAAAAAAATCTTGTCGTGATCGACTTGGGCGGCGGCACCTTCGACGTCACGGTCATGGAGGTCTTCGAAGGCACCTTGGAAATCCGCAGCACCGCCGGCGAAAGTCTGCTCGGCGGCGAGGACTTTACTGACCGGATCGTGTCCGAAGTACTCAACGCCGAAAATGCTCGGCTGGAGCTAGCCGAACTCAACGATCCGCTACGCGTCGCTCGGCTGCGAAGCGAGTGCGAGAAAGCCAAACGCGCCCTCGCGGAGGAAGAACAGACCAGCATCCGTGTCCCGGACGCCGACGGCCGGTTTGGCGAGAAGCCGAAAACGTTTCGATTCACCCGCGAGGTCTTCGCCCGCCTGTGCGATCCGTTGATGCAGCGAATCGCCGGCCCGATCGGTCGGGCGCTACGCGACGCCGAACTGCAGCCGGCGGAGATCGATGAGGTGATCTTGGTCGGGGGCGCCACGCGGATGAACATCCTCCGCGATTTCGTCCGGGAGTACTTCGGCAAACCGGCGGTGATGCGGCACCATCCCGATGAGGTCGTGGCGTTGGGAGCGGCCGTGCAGGCCGCACTGATCGAACAGAACCTGGCCGTCGACGACATGGTGATGACCGACGTCTGCCCTTTCACCATGGGTGTCGAGGTGGCCAGGGAACTCGGCGGGCAGGTCCGGGACGGTTATTTCGCGCCCGTCCTGCACCGCAACAGCACGGTTCCTATCTCCAAGGAACAAGTGTTTAGCACCATGGTGGCCAACCAGCAGTCGGTGACGGTCAAGATCTACCAAGGGGACGCTCGCAAGGTGACCGACAACGTCCTGTTGGGAGAACTGGAAGTCAGCCCACTGCCGCCCGGACCCGCCGGGAGTCCCTTCTATATCCGATTCACCTACGACATCAGCGGCGTGCTGGAAGTGGAGGCGTATACGCCGGGCGGTCGCAAGTTCCGCACAACCTTAACGAACACCGTCCAAGGCTTGTCCCCCAAAGCGGTTCAGGCAGCGAAGGAGCGGATCGCAAAACTGAAGTTCTACCCGAGAGAGGACTTGGCCAATCAACAGCTGGCCCGGTATGCCGAGCGGATGCTGGGCGAACTCCACCCGACGATGCGAGAACAACTCGACGGCGCACTGGACGCGTATGAAGCAGCCATGAATCGAGCGGATCGGGAGGAGTTCGAGGCTGCCAAGCAAATGTTGATGATGTGCCTGTCCTCGTTGGGACTCGACGCGAGCGGGAGCGAGTAAGCATGACAACGAACGGCCGGACCGATCCAGGCGGTGTCGTCCATTCCTACGTCCGAGAGATGCTGGAACTCAATCCGATGTGGCAGGCCCAGGACATCCTGCGCCGGCGTCGAGAGATCTTTGGTGCTCCTCCAGCGACGATCGGCTCGGGAGCAACCGGTTCCACCTCTGCCGTCGCTGAAAGCAGGAAGGCAGCGCGGTTGCAGCAACGCGCCCGACGCAGCTTGGATCTGTTGCGGGAGCGATTCTATGAGCTTCCGCGAGACCAGCTGGTCGCCCACGTCAAGGCGATCGACCATCCGGAACTGCCACAATACGCGACGATGGCCCGACGGTTCAAAGCGGTCGCCAAACACCGGCTGCTGCTGTTGAAAATTCAGCAAGACAATCCGGACGTCAAGTTCACCTATTCGCTCTTGCAAGGGTTGATCGCCCCGGCCGCGGAAGCCGCCGCGCTGCGTGAGCAATACATGGAAGCGATCCAGGCAGAAAATCGCGTCAAATCGGCCCGCCAAGCTGCCCGCGAATTTGCCCGCGACTATCCGCAAATCGTCCAGCTCCAGCCAGACTGGTTCGACCTGCTGACTCAGTCCAAGAGAAAATTTTCTTCCGGTAACGCGGGTGGACTCTCTGCCGGACCGGGCGGGTTCACTCGTGCGAACGCCAAGTACCTCTGGGTCGTGTTCATTGTGCTTCTCGCTGTTGCCAAAGGATTCTATCGGGCAAACCGCGGGACCTCCCCCTCCTCGGCTCAGCCGCCTGCCGCTGAGATCTCGCCCAACTCGACCGCGGCGATTTCCCCACAGCCCACCGTCGAAACCGACACTTCCTCGACACGCACTTTGCAGTCGCAAATGGAAGCCGCCCGCGCCCGCCGCGAAAAACTCGATGCGCAAATCCGCCGACGCAGGCAGCAGCAAGCCGAGCGAGAGGCACAAGAAGAGGAAGCGTTCCGTCGCCGCATGGAGTCGCTCCGACGAAGCATGAACGTGATCAAGGGTGAGCCGCAAAGCTCGACGGGGCCGACCGACGGCGCGGAGACCGAAGGCCGACTGCCCGGTGGCGGCGAGTTCGTACCCGGACGGCCCCAGATGCCTGACTGGATGGTACGTCCGCCGGGGCGACGGTGATGTTCGACATCTCGCTGCTGCCGCATCAACCGGAGGCTTTCTTCGGTTTCTCCGACGGTGAGTCCTTTGAACGTCGAGACCTGAAACGGGCGTACGGAAAGGCGATCCGCCTGTTCAACCCGGAGACCCGCCCGGAGGAGTTCCGCAAGGTACGTGACGCGTACGAGCGTCTCGAGAAGGCGTTGCGGTACGGACAGAAACGAGAGCAGTCGATTCGGATGGCTGAGGCGTGGCAACCGCCTGCGGAAGTGTCTGCCCCGGAACCAAATCCCGCCGCGGCTCACCGCCCCGGCGCGTCAGCCCACGAGTCGACACGGACCGGTTCGTCATCGAAGACGCCGTCCTCAAAGAGCACACCGACTTCGCGTCCCAAACTGACACTTCGTCAACTGGCGGTGATCGATCCGCCGGCCGCACAGCGGCAACTTCAAGCCAAACGCGTGCGGACCGCGCAAGACTACTATCTAGCCGCCATTCTGGCCGATGCCAACTCGGGGAAGCCGACGGCAACCTATCTGACGCCGCTGCTCGACGGCCTGGCGGTTTACCCGGACGACCCCGGCTTGATCACCCTGGTGACGGAATTCCTGCGGACAGAAGTTCCCGATGCCGCGATACCCAAAGTAGTGCGGTTCATCGCCAACAAACTCCGCACGCCGCTCTTCTACCCCCTGACCGAACCGCTCTGGTCACGGCTGGTGAAAACCAGAGAGTTTGCCGAGGTATCCGACCTACTGACCAGTTGCGAACAGAGTTTGCAGCAGAGTTCGCCGGACACTCGCGCCACCTTCTATTTACAGTTGATGAAAGGCCTGATCTGGACCGCCCCGCCAGACTGGGTCGATCGGCATCTGGGTGAACTCGAGACGCATGCGATTGATCTGAACCCTCTTGCGCAAGCGGATCTAGAGTGGCTGGTGGAAATCCGGTCACTGCTCCGTGAGACGGAACAGCATGCGGTGGACCCGATCCGCCAGCAATTACTGACCGCGTTTCAGCTGACCAGTCAGAGCGACGATACGGTGTCGGTCGCCCGGGCGCTGCAGATACTGACCGACCTGGCCGGCGAAGCTGCCGCCATTGAAGCATCGTTTCCGGTGCCCGGTCGAGAGTCCGACGCGTTGTGGGTCACCTTGACGTATCGCGCGGTCGACCAACTGCAGCACTACCTGGACGAACCGGAACCGGCGGTACCGCAACGCTTGGTGATCCAGATGTCGCACCTGCTGAACGATCTGGAGCCGTCCAAGAACGTCCTCGATGAAGCTGCCACCAAGGGTGACATTCGTTTCTTGTGGGGACCACTTTTGTTGTTCATGCTCTTCAACGGGATTGTCGGAGTCCTATTGCTGCTGTCGGTCAGCCTCGCATTGTGGGGGGATATCGGCCCGATCTCCATGACGCTAGGAATCGGCGCCTTACTTGGTGGCACCCTATGGTCATATTTTCGCTGGTTGTTTCCAAAATACTTGCTTCGACGCGCGAAAAAGGCGAACCATCGCGCCGTCATGCGTGCATACGCCAAGCATTGGCGGGCCCGACTGTTTCGCTTTGCCCGGTCCAGCAGCGAGCCCTGGGAATCGCAACTCGGCCGACTGCAAGGCGTCGCCAGTCACTTCCAGCGTGACGACACCGGTCAAACGGTCTTGGTGTTGGCCCGGGAGGATGCCGGACTGGCCATCTTTGCCAATTTGCAGACGTTACTGAGATGACGTTGCGGAGAAGGCAAGAAAACGCGGCGAAACCCGTCGCGTCCCTTTAACGGATCGGCGCTAACCGCCGGAAATCCGGTGGAGAGACGGCTCCGCATCAGTTACAGTGAGAAACCGGTTGAGATCAGAGGTTTCACCGAACTCGCCCAAATATCCCACCCAAGACGCCCGCTTTCCAGCTGTGGCTGGGCCGTCCTCTCGCCCACTGCCCGGTATTGCCTCGGTCGTGCGACGTCCCAACGATTGGAGGACGGCGTATTTGACGCGGCTTTCCATCCTGTGAGAGTCGCTGCACTGTTTTCCACTTAGGAGCCCATGGTTTGATGTCCCCCTTTTCGTCACCCCCCGTCCCTGATGCTGTTTGTTCCGGTGAAAGTGTACGTCGCAGGCCTCGCGTCCAGGGTGTAGCTCATTCGATCCGCGATGTCTGTGGCTTGGTCGGCTGGGGTGGGATGCTTTTGGCCGTTCAAGTCGCGATGGGTATCGCCGCGACCGGCACCGTGTCAGCGGAGCAGCGGCCGAACGTCCTTTGGATCATCACCGAAGACATGGGCCCGGAGTTGTCCGCCTACGGGACGCCGGAAGCCAGCACGCCGGTGCTGGACGACCTGGCCTCCCGGGGAATGCTGTTCGAGCGAGCGTTTAGCGTGACGCCGGTCTGTTCGACCAACCGCAGTTCGTTGATGACGGGGATGTACGCGTTCTCGATCGACGCACAAAACCATCGCTCCCACCGCAACGACGATTTCCACCTGCCCGAAGGCGTGCATGTGATCACGGATTATTTCCGCGACGCGGGCTACCTGACCGCCAACGTCAAACAGGTCGCACGCCAGGGGGACGACCCTGAGCTCTGGAACGCTGGCGGGAAGACAGACTGGAATTTCCAAATCGATCGGGAACCGTTTGACACCGATGATTGGAGCGACCTGAAGTCCGAGCAGCCCTTTTTTGCTCAAATCAATTTCAGCGAAAGCCACCGCGGCGGCCACTGGCGCGACGCACAGACCCGCGCGGAGCCGAAGGCGGATCCGGCAAAGGTAAAAATCCCCAGCTACTACCCCGATCACCCATTGGTCAGGGAGGATTGGGCGGAGTACCTCAATGCGATCAACGTCGCCGATCAGCGTGTCGGGTATGTCCTGGATCGTTTGGAGGAAGATGGATTAGCGGATGATACGATCGTCATGTTCTTCTCCGACCACGGCCGGGCGATGGTTCGCGGCAAACAATGGCCCTACGACTCGGGCTTGCAAATCCCGCTAATCGTTCACTTCGGCAAGAACGTCCAGCCGCCGGAGAACTATCACCCCGGATCGCGCGACGGTCGACTCGTGACGTCGATCGATTTGGCTGCCACGGCACTGCATCTGGCCGGGATCGATCCGCCGATGCTGATGCAGGGCCGCGTGTTTTTGGGCGACGGACCGATCGTGATGGACCGGCCTTATGCGTTTGCGGGTCGAGACCGCGGTGACGAGACGGTGGACATGATCCGAACGGCGCGAGACAAGCGGTACCGGTATATCCGTAACTACTATCCGGAACGACCGTACACGCAACTGAATCGCTATAAACGCCAGTCCTATCCTGTACTCGCGTTGATGGGTTACCTCAACGAACGCGGCGAATTGCAAGGGCCGCCGGCGCGGTGGTTCGCCCCGACCAAACCGGCGGAGGAACTGTACGACACCCTGGAGGATCCGTATGAAACGGTCAATTTAGCCGACGATCCGGATCACACCGCAAAGCTTCAGGAACTGCGAGGCGTGTTGGAAGCGTGGCGGGTGACGATCAACGATCAAGGTCGATTCCCCGAAGATCCGGCAATCATTGAAGCGTCGCGCCAGAAGATGGAGCGACTGCACGGGGCCAACGGGTTGCGGACGATCGAGCAGGTGCGGGCGAGGATCGACGCGGAGCGGAACTGAACGGATGCCCCGGCATGCGACTTGCCCCCGGTCCGAAGCTGCCGCCGGGCGACGGCGGAACACTTCATCTGACGGCACGCCCCGATCGCATTCCGCGCCGGGGAGCAACAAAGGGGAAACGCATGTGGGAAAAATGGCTTGCTATCTCGACGAGCGAAATCGCCGGAATTCTCGTTTCACTCGCCATCGTTTACGCCGCCATCATCCTGTATGTGCGACTCTCCGGCCTGCGAAGTTTTTCCAAAATGGCGGCACCCGACTTCGCCATGACCGTGGCGGTGGGATCGCTGTTCGGTTCGGCGGTCGCCAGCCCCACACCGACCGTCGGCGCCACCTTGGTGGCCCTGTTCGGGCTGTTCGGCGGGCAATGGTTGATCGCGATCCTGCGTCAGCGGTTTCACTCCTTCCACACCACTATCGACAATACACCCGTTTTACTAATGCTGGGGCCCGAATTCCTGGACGCCAATCTGAAGAAGGTCAACGTCACACGCGAAGACGTACGTGCCAAATTGAGAGAACGCAACGTGCTGAAGATCGAGCACGTTCGTGCTGTCGTTTTCGAAACCACCGGCGACGTGACCGTCTTGGCTAGCAGCGATCCGAGCGATACGGTCGACCCGGTGCTGCTCGACGGCGTAGCGGGCGAACCATCAACCCGACCAGCTGAGCCCGAGGACCTAGTCGGACAAGGAAACATTGCATGAGGAATCAAATCGTTCAGCGAGCATGCGGCATTCCACGGGGAACGCTGCTCCTGGTCCTGTCGATCGCCGGCGCGGCGGGTCTGGCCCGAAGTGAAGATTCGATCGCTGCAAAGGACCGCTCCACGGGATTGGACCAACGCGTCGAGCGATTGGAACTCTTCTTGGCAGAGAACTGTCACCACTGCCACAACGAATTTCAGCGTTCGGGAGGATTGGATCTGGAATCGATGCCGGTCTTTCATCCGTCCCACGCCGGAGACGGGACAGCAGCTGAGACTTTCGAGACGGTCGAGACTTGGGAAACAGTCGTCCGGCGGCTGGGGGCGCGACAGATGCCGCCCGCCGACCAGATGAGGCCTGCCGAAACGGACTACCAGTCCGCCGTCGATGATCTGTCCACACTGCTGGACCGACACGCGGAAGGCCATCGCGTCGTCGGCCGGGTGCCGACAATTCGTCGTCTCACCCGCACGCAGTATCAACACGTCGTCCGAGACCTGCTGGGTATCCAAGTCGATGTCACACGCTGGTTGCCGGCCGATTCGGTCAGCGACGGATTCGACAATATCACGCTGGAAGATCTCTCGCCGCTGTTGATGAATCGGTATCTGCGGGCGGCCGCCGATATCAGCCAGAGCGTCGTCGGACGCGCCGATTCGGCCTCGACCGGGCTGACGATCCGTGTGCCACCCGACCGGACACAGTCCGACCACATCGACGGCCTACCGCTCGGTTCGCGTGGCGGCGTATGGTTCGAACATTTCTTTCCGGTTGCCGGTCGGTACCGGTTTCGAATGCGGCTGAGTCGAGACCGAGACGAGAAGGTGGAAGGGCTCGACGGCAAACACCAAATGGACCTTTTGATCGACGACGTCGCCATCCACCGTTTCCAGATCGAACCGCCTGAGGACCCGCGCGATCAAGCATCCGTCGATCGCCATTTGAAATTGGTGGTGGACGTGCCGGCCGGAATTCACAAGGTGGGTGTCACCTTTGCAAATCAAGGCTCGCCGCTGGTTGAAATCAAACGAAAACCTTTCGATGCCCGGTTCAACCGGCACCGGCACCCGCGTCGCCAACCCGCCCTGTATGAGGTGTCGGTTTTCGGTCCGCTCGCAGCGGCGACGGGCGGGGAAAAGGGGCACGAACAAACGTCCAGCGAAGCGAGCCGCGGTCCCGCGTCGCCGGCTGAGATCGACGCGGCGGAGCCTGAGGGTGTTTTTCCGCGGTCAGTGTGGCGGGAATTGCCGGCGGAAATCGGCAGCGATCGCCGGGCGGTTCAGGGCCACGCACGCCGCGTGATCGCCGACTTTTTGCCG
>JGI12210J13797_10738568_pt1 | contig 15490 bp, 14 predicted proteins | sample ElkSlonscriptome_3_FD_13797 | JGI IMG/M metagenome (IMG submission 13797)
GCACCAGCTCTGCGCTTCGACGAAGCCGGGCGGCGGCCCGTACGCGCGCGAGGAGCTCGCGGGGCGCGAAGGGTTTGGCCAGATAGTCGTCGGCGCCCGCGTCGAGCCCCTCCACTGCGGCGTCGACCCCGGCCCGAGCAGTGAGCAAGATGATGGGAACGCGAGCGAGGCTCGGCACATTCTTGATGCGGCGCACGAGCTCGAAGCCATCCATGTTCGGCATCATGACGTCACTGACGATGACGTCGGGGATACGCTGCTCGATCGACGCCAGGGCTTCGACGCCATCGGACACGGTTCGCACCTCGAAAGCTTCACCGAGGACCGAGCTGACGTAGCGTTGGACGTCGGGGTTGTCCTCGACGATGAGGACGTCGTCGCCGTCGGGTTGGTCGACCGTGGCGACCTCGGGGTTCAGTGAGGCACGTCCCTCATCCTCGTCGAGGACGGGAACGCGTATCCAGCGTTCGCTCTCGAGGGTGCCGAGGTCGACATCTTCTGGGGCGAGCCCATCGGGTGGGCCTTGGCTGGGAAAGTGAACCTCGAAGGTCGAACCCTCGCCGAACTCACTCTCGACGGTGGCGTCCCCGCCCATGGCGCGCGCGAACTCACGGGCGAGTGCGAGACCGAGCCCCGAACCTTCGTAACGCCGGGACTGGGCCGAGTCGACCTGAAGGAAGCGTTCGAAGACCTTGTCCAGGTTCTCTGGTGCGATGCCGATCCCGCTGTCGGTCACCGAGAAGATCAACTCACCCTCTCTCAGGTCCAGCTTCGCGACGACTTCGCCTCCGGCAGGCGTGAACTTCAGGGCATTGCCGAGGAAGTTCATCACGATCTTCTCGAACATCCGCCTGTCGGCAGCGACCGCCTCGAGCTCGCTGAGCTCGCCGCGGAGGTTGAGCGCGCGTGCCTTGGCAACCGGCTGAAGATCCTCGAGCGCCTCTTTCACGATGGCCACGACGTCGACTCGCTGCCATCGCGGTTCGAGTCGCTGCTCCTCCGCTTTGGTGAAGTCGAGCAGGTCGTTGACCATGCGGGCGAGGCGCGACGCATTGCGCAACACGATCTCGAGTTCGTCGCGGGCACGGTCGCCTAGGCCGTCGGTAGAACGGAGCACGGACTGCAATGGGCCGAGGACGAGGGTGAGCGGAGTTCGGAGCTCGTGGCTCACGTTCGCGAGGAAGGCCGTACGCGCCTGCGCCATGGCCTCGGTTTCCTTCGTTCGCTCGAGCTCCTCGAAGGCGCGATTGCGTTCCTCGAAGAGCCGCCCCGTCTCTTCTCCGGTGTTGTTGATGATGAATGCGAGAACGTCGAGGGGGTCTCCCTGCATGCTGCGAGGGGCGCGGGCGTCGAACTCGCCGGCCGCATGAGCGGAGAGGACTTCGGCGAAGGTGGCGACAGCTTTCTCGAGGTCGTCGTGGTGGGTCTTGAGCTCTTCAACGATGCGACCGAGCTCCTCGGCAACCGTGTTCACCAGGTAGGCAACCGTGTCCTCCTGGTCGCCAGTGAAGGTCCGCGGCACACGATTCGAGAAGTCAGCCTGGGCCATCCGCATCAAGCAGTGAACCAGTGCATCCCCCTCGTGGCCTGGTGGCGCGGTCGTCCTACTCATCTCAGCCTCGTTGTTCGTTTTGCCGGCGCAGCCACGAGAGGGCTTCCTCGAAGCTCCCAAACATACGTGTGGGGGCGCTTGGCTTGTTGAGACCCATGAACACAGAAGCCACGGCCCGTCCGAAGACCGTCCCGCCGACGAGCGCGAAGCCGGTGATCAGCTTGTCGTTGGGCATGGTCGTGTAGACCTGACGAGCGCCGGCTTGCGAGTCGCGCAGGCGATCCATGAAGATGATGCTGCCTCCACGCCGACCCTGTTCCGTCCAATACTCGTGCTGAAGTTGAACACTGGCCTTGGCAGTGTCCTCGGTGTCGATGGAGTTGGGCTCCGGTACGACGGCGAGAATACCCGCCTCGATAACGTAGAATCTGGCGTTGTCCGTCTCGCCAAGCTGTTCCCAGCCGCTGACGTCGGGGTCGGTACTCACGATGGTTTCGTCTCGTCCTTGGTTACTCGCCAGCGGCGATGTTTCGGCCGGCGGCAGCTTGGGTTGCACGAACCCAATCGAGGGCAGCGGCGAAGTCGCCGAACAGCTTGATAGGCATGGTGGGTCGAGAGATGCCGAGGAAAAAGGAGAACATGGCGCGCGTGAGCAAGGTCCCACCGACCATTGCCGTGCAGGTCAACATCTCGACCGTCTCGTAGATCTTTCGCGCGTCCTTGTCCTGGGACTTCATTCGGTCGAAAAAGATGACGATCCCCCCTTTTTCACCGCGCGATCGGTAGTACGCATTCTGAAAATCGCGGTTCTCGGTCGCCGAGACCTTGTTGTCCGTCGAACCCTCGAAGGGAATCGTGACCAGCACCCCGTCGGGGAGCGCGTAATACGCGGAGTTGGCGGTCTCTCCGACTTTCTCCAGCGAATATTTTTTCACGAGTGCTTGTACGTCGAGAGACATCGGTTCGGATTCCTTTCGCCTGCTTTCTCAGGCGGACTGCTCATCTCCAGCGGAGGCGAGGACATTGCGAATGCGGTCGATCGCGACCCCAGCCTCCTCCGGGCTCATGAACGCACGCAACCTGGCCCGGATGGACGGCAAGGCCTGCAGGTAGATCTTGGTTGACGCCGTCTGGGGCGTGCTCCCGACATCGCGCAGCGCTCGTCTCACCGTGCCGGGCGCGAGAACCGGGGCGACGCCGCTGGCGTCCACCACCTCCCGGAACAGCTCGCTCGGCTCGAGAAGCGACATGAGGGCGCGAGACTACTCAGCGGTGGGGCGCGCCGCCAGGAGAAGGCGCGGGAGCGAGGAATTGCCGACGGTGAGGGACCCTTCCCGAGTGAAATATGTGCGGGCGTCTGATCCCCCTCCGGGGGGGACAGCCGATGCCCTCTTCCGGCAGCTCGTCGGCGTCGTCGAGCTCAAGAGTAGACGGGGAGTTCGAGTCGCGCCCCTGAGCACAGATGGCGTCCCTCTGGGTGGTCGGCGAGGAGCTCGACCAACGTGAGGGGCTCGCCGTCGAGCTCGACCTCGTTGGAGACGAGTCGCGTGCCTTGGATGTAGTCCACGTAGACGTCCCGATGAAACAGGCTGATCGGCTGCGTCGGTGTACCACTCGAGTCGTGCAGACCGTAGATGGCCAGTCGTCCGGGGTGGCGCATGAGCGCGGGTGTGGCGACGATGTCCTTGAAGTGGCCGGCGTGCAGAGTCCCGGCGCCGTCATTCTGGCGTTTCTCGACGAGAGCGTCGTAGCGGCGCGCCTGGTCGAACCACTGGACGTGCGGCTTCTCGCCTAGACCGGGCGACACGAGCTTGCAGCCGGTGCGGTAGATACCGTTGACGATGTGTGGCGTGGGGAGCCAGCCGCCGAGCTTCTGAGCGAGAGCCTCCGCGTCAGGACCGGTGAGGCGGAGGGTCATGAAGTCATGATCGTCGCCGACGGCCAAGTAGTCTCGGCTGACCCACAGCGTGATCTTTGCGCCGCCCCGCTGTGATACGTCGACAGGCTCCAAGGTCCGCAGGCGGTCGGGCACGTTCCCGGCCAGCACCTGTTCGACCATAGCCGCCTCGATCTTCTCGTGCGGAAGGTCGGCCCAACCCTCTGCGAGCGCGCTCGCGCTCTCGGCGTCTTTCGCCCGAGCCGGCACACCCAACTCACGGGGCGCTGCACGAGCGGGGGCGGCGTAGGCGGCAGTCGCGGAGGTGACGAGCCCCGCGAGGAGACAGCGGCGAGAGAGAGGCACTTTTTTCCCCGATGCAAGTCGGGGGCCAGGCTTGCAATGCTGATGCCCTGCAGGCCGCGGAGGGCGAGGAGCCACGTCGTTTCGAGCACATCCGAGCCAAGCGTGCGATGTGCGGCGCGATGAGTATGATGCGCCGCATGCAATGCGACATCACCGGAATCGGGAACGCCATCGTCGACGTCCTCGTCAACGTCAACGATGACTTCTTGGTCGAGAACGACCTGACCAAGGGTGCGATGATGCTCATCGATGAAGCCCGTGCGGCGGCGCTCTACGAGAAGATGCCCTCTGGCATCGAGTGCTCGGGGGGCTCTGCGGGCAACACCATGGCAGGCGTGGCTTCGTTCGGAAGCAAGGGTGCCTATATCGGTAAGGTGGCCGAGGACCAGCTTGGGGAGGTCTTTGCGCACGACATTCGCACCATCGGCGTCGACTTTCGCAGCTCACCGGCCACCGATGGGCCCTCGACGGCCCGGTGTCTCATCGCCGTGACGCCCGACGCGCAGCGCACCATGAGCACCTTCCTCGGCGCTTGTGTCGAGCTCGGTGCGAGCGACATCGACGAGGCGCTGATCAAGAACAGCAAGGTCACCTATCTGGAGGGCTACCTCTGGGACAAGCCGAGCGCCAAGGAAGCCTTCCTCAAGGCAGCCGAGATCGCCCATGACGCAGGGCAGAAGATCTCCCTTACTCTGAGCGACTCCTTCTGCGTCGATCGTCACCGCGCTTCCTTCCAGGAGCTCGTGGCCGAGCACGTCGACATCCTCTTCGCGAACGAAGCCGAGATCGTCTCCCTCTACGAGGCGTCGAGCTTCGATGAGGCCAAGAAGGCAGTCGCGAAGCGTTGCGAGATTGCCGTCCTGACGCGCAGTGAGAAGGGGGCGGTCATCATGGGCAACGACGAGGAGGTCACCGTGGCTGCCGAGCCTGCCGAGCTCGTCGATACCACGGGCGCAGGTGACCTCTATGCGGCGGGATTCCTCCACGGTTTCACGAGCGGCCGCAACCTGGTCGACTGCGGAAGACTCGGTGCCATTGCCGCGGCCGAGATCATCAGCCACTTCGGCGCACGCCCTTCGGTTTCGCTGAAGGAGCTGGCGGCCAAGAAGATGAGCTGACCTCGCTGCCTTCGGATGAGACTGAGGCAGACCGAGGATCTCTACGCGAGCCATGACGGAAAGCGCGAACGTGAAGCCGGGGCCGAGTCCGCGGGAGGTGTACCTCCCTGATGGAGAGCTTCGGCGGGTCCCCGATGATTGGTCGCTCCTGCCACCGGGCGACGCTGGTCTCACCCGCCGGGTCAAATCAGCCGGCCCCACCTATTCGGTACAGGAGAAGCGTGGACGAAAGACCTTCTCCCGAGGTGTCTGGGCACCACGTCAGCACATCCAAGAGGCGGCGGCGAAGCTCGAAGCCGAGCGAGCGACCCCGGCCTACCAGAAGCGACTCGCGGCGCAACGCAAGAAGCGCGAGGCCGACCAGGCTGAGTACGTGGCGACATTCGAGGCGGCGGTGCGCGCCTATCTCGACTTCCACCCCTGCCATTCGGACCTCGCCGAGAGCATGGCCTCCCGGATCACGGCCCACGCGACCCCGGTGGGTAGCGGTACCGTTGCGCGCACCAAACGCATTCCGGTGGAACGCCGTGCAGAGGCCGCCGTCATCGCTTGGATGCGCCACCAGACCACGGCCTATGACGACATGGTGATCCCCCGCGTCAAGGGAGCCCGGCGGGAGACGCGGCGCCGTCTGGCCAAACGGTCCAAGCAGCTGCTCGCGACGTATCGACAGGGCGAGCAGGCAGCAGAGGACTGCCCTCTCGCAACCGCTCTACGGCGGGAGTGAACCCCCATGAAGGGCAGAGCCGGTCGTCGACGATGAAGCCTCCGCAGCGCCATGACGTCTCGCGGCAGGGGTACGCAGCAAGCCAGCTGGTTCAATGGCGACCGAGCCAGGCTTCGAGGCGCGCGAGCGGGTGACCCCGCTCCCGTGCCTCGCGCGCTCGTCGAAGCAAGGCGCCCCGTTGTCGAGCGCGAATGTACGCCTGTCCTCCGACCCCTTGCCAGAGGGCCTCGACCTCGTCGCTGGCGAGGGAACGCCACGCGCCCAGCGGTAGACCACCGAGCGACGTCGGGCCAATCGCTTCACGGTGTAGCGCGTGTAGGCGAAGGCCCGCCGCGTAGCACATGCGACGCAGTTGCCGGTTCTTGCCCCCGTGCAGGGTGGCCGACAGGGTGGTGGTCGTCGCCGAGGACGCGACCACCACGATGCGATGCACGGTCAGCTCGCCGATGGAGGTCTCGACGCCAGACCGCATGTGGGTGAGACGAGGGTCGTTGCCCGCGAGCCTTTCGACGATCAGCCGATAGCGCTTGGGGCAGTGGTTGGTCGGCTTGAGGAGAGCGTTCGCCAGATCCCCGTCGGTGGAGAGGAGCAGCGCGCCGGTCGTCAGCCGGTCGAGACGGCCCACCGGCTGACACCCCACGGGCAAACGCATGATGAGCGCGGACAGATCCTCATGTCTATCGGGGTCTGCGGTCGTGGTCGTGACGCCCGACGGCTTGTGAAAGAGCACGGTTGTATGGCCGCCGCGGGGTGACACCCGTGTGTCATCGACCAGCACTCGATCGCCGGCGAAGACCAGTTGCTCCGGTGCGACCGCTGCGGTCTCGTCCTCGACGTCGACTTTCACGCGCCCAGCCTCGATGGCTTGCGCCACCGCGCTCCGCGACCACCGGGTCGCATCGCGCAGCCACTTGTCGAGCCGTCGTGGCATGTCTTCGTCGTCGTTCATCCAACCCCTCGACCGGATCCATGGAAACACATGGGCGGCACCTCATCGAACGCCCAGCGGGAGCGACGCCCAGGGGCCAACTTCGACGAGAGTGCCGCATCGCGCGAGACGGGCGCGGGCGCCCTCGGTGGGGTAAACTCATGTTCAGGATATGGGATTCGACTGGAGTAAGACGGCCGAGGATGACCATGGGCTCCGCATCGGACTGCCGGAGCGGCTGTTCGAGCTGCTCGCGACGCGAGGGATCGGCGAGCGCGGTCAGAAGCTGGTCGACCTCGGTACCGGGGTAGGGCAGTGCGCACGCGACTTCGCCCGGCGTGGGCTGGAGGTCACCGCGGTTGACGCGTCCGAGACCCTCGTCGAGGCGGCCCGGGCGCAGAGCGAGCTGGAAGATCTGAGGATGGTCTACAAGGTCGCCGAAGCCGAGCGGACGGGGTTGCCAGCCAAGTCCTTCGACGTGGTCACGGCCGCCGAGGCCTGGGAATGGTTCGATCGTCCCAAGACCATCCGCGAGGTGAAGCGCCTGCTCAAACCGAGCGGCTGGCTCGTCATCACCAGCTTCGACTGGCTGCCACTACGCGGCAACGTCGTCGAGGTGACCGAGAAGCTCATCGAGAAGTACAATCCCGAGTGGCGCTGGGGCGGTGGCACCGGCATCTATCCGCACTGGCTGCGCGACGTGCGTGCGGCGGGCTTCAGCGGTCTCGAGACCTTCTCCTTCGACGTGACCCACGGCTACACCCACGAGCACTGGTCACGCCGCGTGACCGCGAGTTCGGGCGTGCGTGCGAGCTTGTCGCCCGACGAGGTCCACCGTTTCGCCGAGACCCTGCGCACCGCCCTCGAGGCGCAGTTCCCCGAAGAGCCCATGCGGGTGGCCCATTGCTGCTGGGTGGTCAGCGCTCGCGCTCCCACCGACTGAAGTACGCGCGCGTCGACCGGTATCAGGCGGAGGAGCCGGCGGGAATGCCGGGGACCTCGAGCACCCTTTCCTTCTCCGCCTTGCGGTCGAGGTCGGCGTATTGCGCGTCGACGGCTTCGATGTCCAGCGTGAGGATACGCCCGTAGAGCTTGAGCATCAGCGGGTAGATCGAGGTGTGCACCGCCGCCTTCACCTTGTCGTCGTAGTAGGGGTAAGCCTTCTTGTGGAACGACGCGAGGTTGTAGAAGGGGATGCCCGGGTACTTGTGATGCTCGTTGTGATACGTGACGTTGTTCCACAGGAAGTTCGTGATGTGGCACTTCGTCCCGTAGGTGCGTGAGCTGTAGGCGTCGTCGCTCGTGTCTTCCATGAGGAAGTGCTCGACCATCGAGGTGCTGCTCGCGAGGAAGGCACCGAAGAGGAAAGGCAGCCCGAAGAAGAAGAGGAACACCTGGTGGGGCATCAGCAGGAAGCCGGCCAACATGAGGCCACCGATCATCAGCAGCTCCAGGTGCATTCGGGCGAACTCCCATCGGCTCAGACGCTTGGTGTAGCGCATCATCTGTCCCGCCCAGTAGATGGGGTAGGCGCCGGTGTAGATGACGAGGAGCAACACCTTCGCCAGGAACGGATTCTTCGTGTAGTCGGTGACCACGAAGTTATCCACGTCCGGGTAGGTGTTGGTGATCCTGTGGTGGTGGAGGTGGTAGTTCCGGTAGATGGTTACGCTCATCCCGGTCGGCGACCAGCACAGGAGGGACAGCCAGTAGGTGGCGGTCTTGTTCCTGGTGATGTTGCCATGGACCACATCGTGCGCGATCGCCCCCAGCCCACGGATGAGGTACGCGATGAGGATCGAGCACGCGATGCCGATGGGGATGGCAAAGCGATGATCCTGAGTCTTGTAAAGCACCACGGCGGCCGCGGCCCAGATGCCGTAAAGCAACGGAACCTTGAGGATGTAGAGCGGCTTTCGCTGGTATGCTTCCCGCAGGATTTCCTTCGGAACGGCGTCCATCCCAGTCATCGTGAGTCTCCTCGGCGCTCCGGGTTCGGCGTGCAAACCTCGGCGGGCGCTCGGGGTGGTAGTTGGCACAAAATCCAAGCGATGTGTACCTTTATCGCCCATGGGAGCACGCGTCAGGCTGACGTATCGGCGAGGAGGCGAATGAGCTCGCGGCGTAGGTGGCTCGCGCTCCTGTTCGGGTCGCTCGTCCTCTACACCCCCGTCACGGCGTTCGCCCTCCCCCAGGTCGACTGGAAGACGCGCGCCGCCGCCCGGACGCTCGGCGTCGAGGGGCTACAGCTCATGCGGCAGGAGGAGTGGGAGGAGGCCTACGACAAGCTCGAGCGAGCCTACAAGCTCTACTCCGTTCCCACACTGGGGCTCGCGACTGCGCGCTGTCTCGAGAAGCTCGGGCGCTTGGTGGAAGCGGCGGAGCGGTACCGTGAGGTAGGGGCGACGAAGGTGGAACGGAGCGACGGCTTCCAGCAGAACAGCGCCGTCAAGGCAGCCCAGCAAGAGCGCGCCATTCTTCTCCCTCGAATTCCCAGCCTCGAGGTCATGGTGCGCGGCGATCGAGGCGACGGCCTCGAGGTCCTCGTGGACACCGAGATCCTCCCCCCAGAGCTCGTCGACACGGCGCACCCCGTCGACCCCGGAGAGCACGAGGTGCGGGTGCGTCGTGGCGATGTGACCATCACCGAGTCGGCCACGCTCGAAGAAGGCGAGACGGCACGCGTCGTGGTGAAGCTGCCCGACCTTCCCCTTCCGCCGCTACCGCCCAAGAAGGGGACCGACTGGACTCCGTTCGTGTGGGGTGGCTTCGGCATCGGGGGCGGCGGGTTGCTCACTGCCATCATCAACGGCAGCGTGGCCATCCGTCTGCGCGGGACGTTGCGGGATCGTTGCGCCCCCGACGGCATCTGCCCTCCGACCGCGCACGACGTGGTCGATGGCTACGACGCGGCGCGCTACGCGACGACGGTGGGTTTCGTCCTCGCCGGAGTGGGGGTTGCAGCGGGTTGCGTCTTCTTTTTCCTCGACGACGACGCTGACCAGATCGGCGTTGGACCGACGGGCCTTCAGTTGCGATTCTGAAGGACGATGCGCGCCCGTTCGCCATGGCTGCTCCTTACGACGCTCGCCGCGAGCTGCGCGCTCGAATCCTTCGAGCGAGGCGCCGCCCGGCCGCCCGACGAGAAACCTCCCGATCCAGTCGCCCTCTGTACCGCCGCCGGCCTCCCGTCACGACCCGACGCGGTCGACGAGGACGGGGAGACCTTCGTGGTCGCCTTGCGGTCCGTGACTTGGCCCGATCTGCCCCTCGCGGACCCAGGAGACGGAGGCCACGGCCCCAAGGACGAGGTGCCGGGCTTCGATCTCGACGGCCGCTGTAGCTGCACAGCCGACGTGAAGTTCGCTTGCATCACGGCCCCTGGCGCACTTCTCGGCAACCACTGCGACGACGAAGAGGGGCGCGACAACAACCTCGCGATCGCCTTCGCACCGCTGAGCGCGGTGGCTCCCTCCAACCTCACCACCCTATTCTCCGATGCCGCAGAGGTGGGCGCTTGGTCCCTGCTCATCGAAGTCAGGGGCTACGGCGGAGGCTTCGACGATCCGCGGGTCGAGGTCGCCACCTACTCGGCCGTGGGCTTCGAGGGAATCGGTGGGCCATCATGGAACGGGCAAGACCTCTGGGATGTGCGGGCCGACAGCTTTGCGGTCGACGGACGACTCGTTCAGCCCGAGCCCATCAGCTTCGATCCGGATGCCTACGTGGCGGACGGAACCCTCGTGGCGCGGCTGCCTTGGCTCGACCTGAATCTGTCCATCGACCAGGTCGAGGGGCTCGTCCGCATCTCGCAGGCCCGTCTCACGGCCAAGGTCGAGTCTCTGCCGTTTGGAACGGGCCTGGCCGAGGGAACCATCGGCGGATGGTTCGCGGATGAGGATATTCTGAGGTTCCTGTCGAGCTATCGGTTCAAGCCATTCGGGGAGAACGCCAAGAGCGCCTTCCTCTGCAACGACCCCAGCGACACGGTCTACAAGGTCTTTCGAAGTACCGCCTGCCGCGCAGCGGATGGGCGACTCGATGAGGGCAGCCCCGACCCGGCCTGCAATGCCGTCTCCGTTGGCCTCGGCTTCACCGCAGATCCGGCCAACCTGGGGGACGTGGTCGAGGTGCCCTTCCCTCCCTCGGCCTGCGAAGAGGGCCGCGATCCTCGGTTCGATGCCTGCCCGAGCAATTGACCCTCGACCCGATGTGGCTTGGTGCGCTCACGCGCGTATGATGAGGACATGCGCGCTGTGCCCATGGTTGCCATCTCTGCTGCCGCCTTGCTCGGCCTGGGATGGAGCTGTGCGCTTCAGTCCTTCACCAAGGGAGGCCCGCAGCTCCTCGCTTCGGGGGGCGCAGGAGGTGCCGGTGGCCGCGCCAGCACCACGATGGGCAGCGGCGGCGTGGGCGCCGCCTGCCAGAGCGACGCCTATCCGGTGCCGCCCACCGTCAACGACACCAACACCAAGTTCGAGTTCTACGCCGCGATTCGCTCCGTCTACTTCACCGACGAAGATAGCCGACCGGTAGGGGTCGACCTCGACCGCCGGTGCACCTGCGATCCCACAGGCTACGACGAGGGCCCGAGCTGCCAGCACGAGCCAGGCGTCGACACCATCTGTGATCTCGGCAATGGCCGAGACAACGCCTTCTACGAGATCGTCCAGCTGGTCAAGATCCTCTTCCAACTCGACTTCGAGTCCTCGTTCTCGGAGTCGTCCGAGGATGGTTCGGCCACGCTGCTCTTCAGGGTTCAGGACTACAACGGATTGCCTGATGACCCGAAGGTTCGGGTTTCGGTCTATTCTGGTTCGGGTCGCACCACGCCGCCTGCCTGGGACGGGACCGACACTTGGCCGGTCTCACAAGCTTCCATCGTCGAGGGCGGGACCACCATCGACGAGCCGCGCTACTACGATGATGCCGCCTACGTCACCAACGGTCGCCTCGTGAGCGGGCTCAACAGCTCCGTCGTTTCCTTTGCGGGCAGCAATGGTCGCATCGACCTCGAGCTCCTCGGCGGTGGCTTGGTGGCCGACGTGCAAGACGGCGACGACGGGTGGGAGCTGCGCAACGGCGTCTTCACCGGGCTGCTCAGCGAAGAGGGTCTCTTCCGCTCCGTGGCCTCGTACCGTGACCAGGCCGGCATGGCCTTCTGCCCCGACTCTTCGGCCTACCGGCAGGGCGCCTTTCTCTTTTGCAATGCGCGCGACTCGTCGGTGAACCCCAATCCTGGACCCACCGCGCCCTGCGATGCCATCAGCTTTGCCATGGGGTTCACGGCGGAGCCTGCGAGCGGAGTCGAGGCCATCACGCCCGTCCCTCCGAGCTCTGACCCCTGCATGGGCGACCTGCCGACTAGCTGCGAGAGCTTTCTCGGAGCCGGCGGTGGTGGCGGCGCCGGCGGCAACTGAATCGGCTCGGTGTAGAGGGCCCGTCGACCACCGTCCCTTGCCCCCCTCGGGCTGCGGCGGCTACAAAGCGCGCATGAACGCTCGAACCCTTTGGTGCGTTTCGCTCTCCCTACCTCTCCTCACCGGCTGCATCACGCGCGGCGAGCACGACAAGCTCATGGCCGAGGCGGCCCAGCGCCTTCAGCAAGCCGAGCAGGCCCACCTGGCCCAGCTGGGGGCGAAGGACCAAGAGATCACCGACCTCCAGACCCGCATCGGGTTGCTCGAGGGCGAGATCGCCGAACGCGACAAGCGCATCGGTGAGGAGCAAGCCAAGGCAGCCAACCTCCAGCGCAAGCTCGACGACGCGGTCGCGCTCAACGAACAGCTGCGGAACACGCTCGAGCGAGCGGGCAAGAGCGTCGACAAGCTCCTCACCGAGAAGGGTGACCTGAGCAAGGCGCTTCAGGACAGCAAAGACCGACTCGAGGAGCTGCGCAAGGCGCAGGCTGCAGCTCAAAAGCGTGCCGACCTCTTCAGAAGCTTGGCGCTCAAGTTCAAGAAGATGATCGACGCTGGCGATCTGAAGATCGTGCTCCGCGATGGTCGGATGGTGCTTCAGCTCCGCAACGAGGTTCTGTTCGACCCGGGCCGCGTCGACATCAAGCCCGCGGGTAAGGACGCCCTCAAAGAGGTCGCGACCATTTTGGCGACCCTCGACGAGCGAAAGCTCCAGGTGGCCGGCCACACCGACAACGTGCCCATCTCCACCGGCCGTTTTCCCAGCAATTGGGAGTTGTCGACAGCGCGCGCCGTCAACGTCGTGAAGTATCTCGTGGAGGAGGGCGTTCAGCCGGCTGAGCTCTCGGCGGCGGGCTACAGCGAGTACGACCCGGTCGCTTCCAACGAGGCCAAGGATGGCAAGGCCAAGAACCGCCGGATCGAGATCGTGCTCCAGCCCAACATCGCCGAGCTGGTGCAGGTGCCGACCGATGCCCTCGAGAACTGAGGACCTTCAGCCTTCGGCCGCGAAGGCGGCCTCGACACGAACCAAGTCCTCAGGGGTGTCGACCCCGTGGCCGGGCGGCTCGTCTAGCACGTGGACGGCGATCCCGAGACCATCGGCGAGGGCCCGCAGCTGCTCGAGTCGCTCGGCCTCCTCGTGCGGGTGTGAAGGCAGCGCTGTGATCCGTCGAAGGGCCTCGACGCGATAGGCGTAGAGCCCGAGGTGTCGCAGGAAGGGCACCGATGAAGGGAGCTCGGAAGGGACACTCCCCGGAGTGAAGGCATCTCGTACCCACGGGATGGGGGCGCGAGAGAACCATCGCGCTCCGTCCTTGTCGTCGACGATGACCTTCACCACGTGGGGCGAGAAGAGTTCATCGGGATCGGTGATTGGCGTCGCCAAGGTTGCCAGCTCCGTTCCGCGAGCGACGAGCAGCTCGGCCACGGCTGCGATGGCGTGACTCGGCATGCGTGGCTCGTCGCCCTGGAGATTGACGACCACCTCGTCCGGCGTCCAGCCCTGCCGCGCCGCCACCTCCGCCACGCGGTCGGTTCCAGAGACGTGGTCGGCGCGGGTGAGGGCGGCCACGCCCCCGAAGGCTTCGACCGTCTGGACGACGCGCTCGTCGTCGGTGGCCACCACCACCGAGGCCGCGCCTGCATCGACCGCGCGCTGGTGGACGTGCTCGATCATGGGCTTGCCCGCGATCAACCGTAGTGGCTTGCCCGGCAACCGGGTGGCACCGTAGCGAGCGGGGATGACGACGTGGAATGTCATGTCCCCGAGGCTATTCGACCTGAGCGATCCGTCACGCCGGGGTGCCCTTTTTTTTCTCGGCGCAGATCCGTGTAGGTTCCCGGTCATGTACTCCCGCGAAGCACCGCACGTCCTTGCCGTGTTCTCGTGGGGCATGCGGCAAACACCCAACCTGGCTCGGCTCAGCGGAGCCAGACGGTTGAGCTATCGACCGCGCGACAGCCAGGCGAAGGAGGTGGATGCGGTCCTGGTTTGGGGACGGAAGCCGAGTGGCAACGACGGGATCGCCTACGCGCGGCGTCATGGTTTGCCGGTGATCCAGGCCGAGGATGGCTTCCTGAGATCCATCGGGCTTGGGGTCCAAGGGGCGCCGCCCCTATCCCTCGTGCTCGACGACCTGGGCATCTACTACGACGCGACGACGCCCTCCCGGCTCGAGCGGTGGCTCGCCGACGACGACACCCTCGAGGCGCCGGCCCTTCTCCGTCGGGCAGAAGCAGCCATGGCCCGCATCCGCGAAGCGGACCTGTCGAAATACAATCAGGCCCCACCGGGGCGCGTCGACCTCGGCGATCCCGAGCGCTCTCGGATCCTGGTAGTGGACCAGACCTTCGGGGACCAGTCGGTGCGCTGCGGCTTGGCCGAGGCGGCGACCTTCACGGAGATGCTCGAAGCTGCTTGCGACGAGAATCCCGACGCCGAGATCATCGTCAAGACGCATCCCGATGTGCTCAGCGGCAAAAAGCAGGGCTACCTCGGCGACGCGGTAGGACATCCGCGCGTGCGCCCCTTCGCCCGCTCGGCTTCTCCCTACGGCCTCCTGTCCCAGGTGCAACGGGTCTACTGCGTGACCTCTCAGCTGGGCTTTGAAGCCCTGATCGCGGGGTGTCGTGTCGACTGCTTTGGCGCCCCTTGGTACGCGGGGTGGGGGCAGACGAACGACCGCATTGCCCTTCCAGGTCGCGGGCGAGAGCGTTCGCTCGCCGCGCTCTTCGCCGCGGCCTACTTACGCTACACGCGTTACCTCGATCCCATCACCGGCGACTCGGGGGAGATCGAGGACGTCATCGAGCATCTGGCGCGACAGCGTGAGGTCTTCGCCGCCAATCGGGGTCGGCACTACTGCTTCGGCTTTCGCTTCTGGAAGCACGGCTACATGCGGGCTTATCTCCGCTGCCCTGGCAACGAGGTGCACTTTCCTCGCTCGCTCGAGCGACTGGAGAGAGAAGGCGCCCTCGACGGCGACGACGCTCGGTTTGTGGTCTGGGGACAGCGAGAGCCCAGAGCTCTGCGCGAGCTGGCTCAACGCAAGGGCGTGCCCATCTGCCGGGTCGAAGACGGTTTCTTGCGCTCGGTCGGACTCGGTTCGGACCTCGCCATGCCGGCTTCCCTCGTCTTCGACCGTCGGGGCATCTACTACGACCCGGGAGGCCGCAGCGACCTCGAGCACATCCTGCAAACCGCAGAATTCGACGACGAGGAGCGAGCGCGCGCCGAGGGGCTGCGCTTGCGGATCGTGGAGGCAGGGCTGTCGAAGTACAACGTGGGGCAAGACGAGGCACTCGACGTACCGCCCGATCGCCACGTCGTCCTCGTGCCCGGTCAGGTGGAGGACGACGCCTCGGTCCGACTCGGCAGTGGCACGGTGAAGACGAACCTGGGGCTCCTCGAGGCAGCGCGAAAGGCCTGCCCTCGGGCCTATATCATCTTCAAACCGCATCCCGACGTGCTCTCGGGCAACCGGCGCGGTGCGGTGGATGAA
>JGI12210J13797_10792285_pt1 | contig 15489 bp, 14 predicted proteins | sample ElkSlonscriptome_3_FD_13797 | JGI IMG/M metagenome (IMG submission 13797)
GGCGGTCTGCGCCGCCAGCCTGGTCGAAGCGGGGATGGACGGACCGAATGACGTGCTCGAAGGGCCGTTCGGCTATGACCGGTTGATCGAACCGCTCGACCTCGACCGCTACCTGCGCGATCTCGGCCGGAAATGGCGCATCACCGAAGTCGCGACGAAGCCCTACCCATGCGGTCGGGCAAGCCACGGGGCCCTTGGCGAACTGGAGGCGCTTCATGGCGAAGGTCTGCGGATCGGGGACGTCGAACGGATCGACCTGTTCGCGCCGCCGCTTATCGTCAGGTTGATAGGACGACCGGCAAAACCGGAAATGTCCTCGGCCCATGCGCGATTGTGCCTGCCGATCCTCGCGCCGATGATGCTGCGCGATGGGGTGATCGATCCATCGCTGTTCACGCCGCGCGGCCTTGCGGACGAAGAATTGCGGGCCCTGTCGGGCGCAGTCCACGTTCACCAAGACGGGTCCGGCGACGAAAACGCGATGACCCCGCAGCGCCTCGTCGTCACCTGCCGCGACGAACGGACGATCGAACGCGACATCGCGGCCAGCCTCGGCAGTATCGAACATCCGATGAGCGCAGCCCAGCGGCGGCGCAAATACGATCTGTGCCAGAGTCTCGCCCCGGCATCGCAATCGCGGATCTTCGACAATCCCCTATCCTTTGCGGTGGAGCCGAAATGACCTATCCGACCTATTTCGAAGCGCTGGATCATCGCCGCCTGCTGGACGATTATCCCATCGGCGATGCGTTCACCGACCGGTATCGATCGATGAGCCGGGACGAACTGTTCGCCCTGCAGGATCGGCAATTTTGTCGCGTGATGAAGCGCGGCTGGGAAGTGCCGTTCTATCGCAGGCACTGGGGCGCAAAAGGGATCGAGCCGGGCGATATTCGCGGGCTGGAGGATATCGGCAAGCTGCCGGTCTACGATAAAAGCGACCTGATGGCCTCGATCTCGGATCATCCGCCCTATGGCGATTTTCACGGCATGGGCGATCCCGCGACCCGGCCGCCGGTCATTTTTCACACCACCAGCGGCACCACGGGTAAACCGCAAGTGTTGATGTTTGGACCCAAAGGCCGCGAGGTCGGCAACCTTCTGGTCGGGCGGATGTATCGCTGGATGGGGTTGCAGCCATCGGACATCGTGCATTCGGTCTATGGCCACGGCATGATCAATGGCGGCCATTACGTGCGCGAAGCGGTGACGCATTATACCAACAGCGTGTTCCTGTCCGCCGGCACCGGGATAGAGACCCGCAGCGTCAACCAGGTCCGCCTGATGGCGGATTTCGGCGTGACGGCGATCGTCGGCTTCGTCGATTACGTCCGCAAACTGGCCCAGACGGCGGAGGCGGAAGGTCTGTTCGACCAGATCGATATCCGCATGATCATCGGCCATCTGGGAACGGAGGACCGCGCCAGCACGGAGGCCGCATGGCACGGGGCGAAAGCCTATGACTGGTATGGCGTCGGCGACACCGGCTCGATCGCGGGTGAGGGGCCGGAGCGCGACGGGATGTACGTGTGGGAGGACGCGCAATATCTCGAACTGCTCGACGTAGACAGCGGCGCGCCGGTGGCTGCGGGGGAAACCGGCGACATGGTCGTCACCTGCCTTTACAAGGACGACATCGCCCCGTGCATCCGTTTCAACACGCACGACATCACGCACGAACTGGATGGGCGCGGCGAAATCGTGTTCAAGCGCATCGCCGGGTTCAAGGGGCGCAGCGACAACATGGTCAAGTTGCGCGGGATAAACGTGTTCCCGCATGCGATCGGCGCTATCATCGAAAACCGCGGCGACCTGACCGGCGAATATGTCTGCCGCCTTCGCCGCGATGACCAGCAAAAGGATCGCATGGAAGTCACGTTGGAAAGCCGGGGCGGAACCGACCGGGCCGCCCTTGCCGAAACGTTGAAACAGGGGCTGGGCGTCGAAGTGGACGTCGAACTGGTGGAGCCGGGCGGCACGGCCAGTGCGACGCAGATCGACACGCGGCAAAAGCCACTGCGCCTGATCGACGAACGCGGGGTCTGAGGCGGGCGATGATCGATCCCTACAACGCCTTCTGTTTCTTCGATGACGGCGCGACCGGCGGCGAAGGTGCGCTATCGGGAACCACTGTCGGGGTGAAAGCGAACATCGCGGTCGAAGGGATGCCGTATCACGCCGGGATCGGCGCGTGGCAGGATCGCCGTGCCGAACGCGATGCCGAAGTGGTCCGCCGATTGCGCGATGAAGGCGCGGCGATCGTCGGCATCCTGAATATGGAAGAGGGCGCGCTGGGGGCAAAGACCGACAATCCCCATTTCGGACCGGTCGAGAACCCGCATCGCCAAGGGCACTCGCCCGGCGGATCGTCCGGCGGCAGCGGCGCTGCGGTCGCGGCGGGCCTATGCGACGTGGCGCTGGGCACCGATACGATGGGTTCGGTTCGCATTCCGGCGGCGCATTGCGGCGTCTTCGGCTTCAAACCGGCGACCGACCGCGTTCGCCAGGATGGGCTGATCCCGGCGGAGCCATCGCTCGACGCGATCGGTCCGTTGGCGCGGGATTGCGACCTGCTTGAAAAGGTGGCCCGCGTGATCAGCGATTTCGGCGACCGCGAAATCATGGGCGCGGGCGCAACGCTGATCGATCACGGGGTCGAGGTAGAGCGCGATGTCACAGCCGCTTTCGCCAAGGCGTGCGATCATCTGGGGCCATTGGAGCAGCGGCATTTGCGCGATCCTCTGTCGCGCATACGGTTTGCCGGCTTCATTGCAACCTCGCGGGCGATGGCCGCCGACCTTGAAGGAGTGCCCGTATCCGACCGCCTGGCAAAGCTGCTCCGCTATGGCCCGGGCCGACAGGTGGCCGATTGGGATGAAGACCGTGCGATCCTGGCGCGTACAGGCGATGTCGTGCGCGCCATCGTGGATGAGGATGGTTTCTTAATATTGCCGACCGTCCCCAACAGCGCATTTTCCCATACCGCGCCCGAACCTGCCGCGCAGGCGGACTTCACTTGCCTTGCCAATATTGCCGGTCTGCCCGCCATCTCGATCCCCGCCGGATGGACGCGCGATGGCTTGCCGATCGGTGTCCAGATGATCGCCGCTTCAGGGGCGGAGGCGGCCCTCTTCGACATCGCCCGCGACCTGACCTGCAAACTTGGCGCCTATCGCGCGCCGCCACGCCATGAAGGAGCCTGAAAGATGCGCATTATTTGCCTGTTCAACCTGAAAGACGGGGTCGACATTTCCGAATACGAGGAATGGGCCAAAACGCGCGACATCCCCAAGGTGAACGGCCTCGGATCGGTCAACAGCTTCACCGTCCATCGGGCAACTGGTGTGTTCGGAGATGACGGGGCCAAACCCCACTTCGGCTATATCGAAATCATCGACATTACCGGCCTGGACGCCTTCGTCGCCGATATTTCCAGCGAGGATTTCCAGCAGGCCGCCGCCCCGTTTCAAGGGTTTGCCGACAACCCGCAATTCATCCTGACGCAGGACCTGTAACGTGGCGAAATTCGCAGGAAAAACCGTCGTCGTAACCGGATCGGGAAAGCAGAAGGGGCTGGGGCAGGGCATATTGCAGGCCTTTGCCGATGAAGGTGCGAACTGCGTCGTATCTGACCGGGAAATCGACGATGAAGCCGAGGCCGTCGCCGAGGACCTGCGCGGGCGCGGCGCGCGCGTGGTGAGCGTCCCATGCGACGTATCCAAGGCCGACCAATGCCGCGCGCTGGTCGACGCGGCGGTGAACGAGTTCGGCGCAGTAGACGTCTTCGTCAACAATGCCGGCATCGGTTTCAAGATGAAGCCTTTGCTGGAAGTGGACACGGCGGAGGAATGGGACCCGGTGATCGCGGTCAACCTGTCGGGGGCATTCTATGGCACGCAGGCGGCGGCGCGGGCCATGGTCGATCGCGGAAAGGGCGGACGCATCATCAATATCGCCAGCCAGGCGGCAAAATCCGGCTTCCCCCACCTGCCCGCCTATGTCTCGTCAAAGCACGGTATGATCGGCCTCACCCGAGCCAGCGCGGTCGAACTTGGCGCGCACGGCATCACGGTCAACGCCGTCTGTCCGAACCACGTGACGACTGGCCTTGGCGCAAAACAGAACGCGTATTTCTCGCGCCTGCTCGGCTTCGACAATGTCGAGGAATACCTCGCCAACATGGCCGCGAAAAATCCGATGGGCCGACCGGGCTTGCCTTCCGACACCGCCGCCGCATGCCTGTGGCTGGCGAGCGAGGAGGCGTTTTACATCACCGGAGAAGCGTTGAACGTCAGCGGTGGGGAGGAAATGCACTGATGGCCGGAGAACCTGTACTCCCAGAAGAACGCATGGATTGGCCGGGCGGCGCGAAAATGGCGCTGAGCGTGGTCGTGAATGTTGAAGAAGGCAGCGAAATGACGATTGCGCGGGGCGATCGCGGGATGGAGCCGGTCGACGAACTGGGCGTGTTCGTGAAATCGAAGATCCGCAATTATTCCAACGAAAGCAATTACCTTTACGGTATCAAGGCCGGCGCGCCGCGGATCGTCAAGCTGCTGAAACGCTACGACATCACGGCCAGCTGGACCGTGGCCGCGATGGCGCTGGAAAATCATCCCGAAATTGCGGAGGCGATCGTCGATCTCGGCCATGAACCGGTCAGCCACGGATACCGCTGGGTCCACCAGTTCAAGATGGACGAGGAGGCCGAGCGCGACTTCATCCGCATGGCCACCGACAGCATCGAGAAAACCTGCGGCACGCGCCCGCGCGGCTGGCTGTCCCGCTATCTGCTGACCGACAATACCCGCCGCCTGCTGGCGGAAGAGGGGTATAGCTATCACATGGACGATTATTCGGGTGACGTACCGTTCTGGGATCGTGATACCGTACCCGGCCACCCGATGTGCATCATGCCCTATCAACTCGACAACAACGACATGAAGATGTGGACCGACCCCGCCTTCACCCCGCAACATTGGCTCGACTATGCAAAAGCGAATTTCGACCAGCTCCATCGCGAAGGGGAGGAAGGCAATCCCAAAATGATGAGCCTTGGCCTGCATCTGCGGATCATCGGGCGGCCGGGGCGGATCTGGGCGCTGGAGGAATTTTTCCGCCATGTGCGCGCGCATGACGATGTATGGGTCACCACGCGCGCGGGGATTGCCGACCATTTCATGGAAATCAGCCCGGCATGACGCTGCGGCTGGAAACGACAGGCGCGGTCGCCCATCTGCTGATCGACCGTGCGGATCGGCGCAATGCCTTCAACCTGTCGATGTGGGAGGCGATGCCTGGCATACTGGAACAGGCGGCGCGCAATCCCGACCTGCGCGCGCTGGTGATCCGCGCGGCGGAGCCCGGCGGATCGTTTTGCGCGGGCGCCGACATCCGCGAATTGCTGGAAAACAAGGACGACGCGGACTGGCGTGCGGCCAATCAGGCGGCGATCAACCGGGTGCAATACGAACTGGCGCGCCATCCATTGCCGACCATCGCCTTTATCGAAGGCGATTGCATCGGCGGGGGATGCGGTATTGCGCTGGCGTGCGATGTGCGGTTCGCGGCGCCGCAGGCGCGGTTCGGGATCACCCCGGCGAAACTGGGCCTTGTCTATCCGCTGCACGATGTGAAACTGCTGGTCGATCTGGTCGGGCCGGGTCAGGCGAAACGCATCCTTTATACCGGCGGCCTGATCGACGCGGCAGAGGCGATGCGGATCGGCCTCGTCGAACAGTCGGGCGCCGATCCCGATGCCCTGATCGACGCGATCTGCGCCGCCAGCCCCCATTCGATCCGCGAAACCAAGCGTTTCGTTCGCCGCGTGCTCGACGGACAGACCACCGATGATGCAGAAACCCTGAGGATATTCGCAGAGGCGTTCACCAGGCCCGATTTCGCCGAAGGGACCAGCGCCTTCGTCGAGAAGCGCAAGCCGGAATTTCGGTCGTGACGATCGCCCACGGCACGATCCTGGGCGGACTGTCCACCGTTCCCGACCTTGAACGGGGGATCGCGGCCTATCGCGATACACTCGGCCTCGACCTCGTCCAAACGGGCGAAGTGTCACCGGCGATGGCGCAAATGTGGGGTTGCGGCGCCAATGTCGGTTCGCCCATCGCGGTGTTGCGTCCCAAAAGCGGGGCACCCTGCTGGTTCCGGCTGATCGAACAGCCGAGCCACGAGGAATTCATGCCGACCCGCAGCTACGGTTGGGCAGCGTTCGAAACCACGGTCGAAGATGTCTGGCAATGGCCCGAAACCCTGCCGCGCGACCTGTTCACCATCGTCGGACCGCCTAAAAAGCTGGAGAACATAGAGCCCGCTTTCATACCGATGCAGGCATTGGGACCGGGGCGGGAAATGATCTATCTGAACCAGGTGCTGGGCGATCTGCCCGATACCGATCTGCCGCGCGCAAAATCGCCGGTGGACCGCATATTCATCGTCGTACTCGCGACGCCGGACCGGGAACGCAGCATCGCATTTTACCGGGACGCAATCGGCCTTTCGCGCGGTAACGATTACACCTTGCCCTACAGCATGATAAACGACGCGTTCGGCCTGTCCGCCGATACGCAAACCACCATCACCATGATGAACAGCCGCCGGATGCCGGTGGTGGAGATCGACGATTATCCCGCCGCGACCGTCGTTCGCCCCCGGCACCAAGCGATGCTGCCTCCCGGCAACGCGCTCGTCACGCTGGCGGTGTCCGATCTCGATGCGTGCCACGCGGACTGGATCACCCCGCCTGCCATCGCTACCGGACCTGTATACGAGGGGCGACGTGCCGCCTGTGCGATCGGTGCGGGCGGGGAATTGATAGAATGTGTGGAGGTGGGCGACTGATGCTGTTTGCGTTTTATTGTCAGGACGGTGACGGCGGGCCTGAATTGAGGGAACGGCTGATCCGGGAACACCTCGCCCATATCGAGGCGCATATCGACGATTATGCGATCGCCGGGCCGTTGCAGCAGAATGGACGCACCATTGGTTCGATGCTGGTGATAAAGGCCGATGACGAAGCGCAAGCGCGCGCCAAGTTCGAAGCCGATCCCTATTTCATCGCCGGAATCTGGCAATCGATCCGGGTCAGCGCGTTCAAGGGCGTGGCGGGTGACTGGGTCGGCGGGGCGGCGTGGAAGGCCTAGGCCCTCGGCAAACGATCCGCCGCCCCACGGGTTATCATTCCGCCGCCTCCGCCATATCGTTCCATTCCGGTTGAACCGGAGCTGGCAGGCCGGTTTCCTCCTCGCATTGCGCGCGCAGGGTCTCGATATCCGGGCCGTAATCGAACAGCGGCAATTCGCCGCGCTCGCCCTTGATCGTGTCGCGCAGGCTATCGGTCGCCGCCGCGTCGACGGTCCCGTCATCATCGGCCACCACGCCATAGGCGCGTGCGCCGTCGGCCGAAACCAGCCCCTGTCGGATTTCGAGCGCAACCGTTTCGGGATCGCGGTCGAGCGGATCGCCCCAACCCCCGCCGCCCCAGGTGATGAAATGCAGCAGGTCGCCGGCCTTTACCGACACATCCTCGATCTTGTTGCCGACCACTTCGCGCGATCCGTCGGCGCGTTCGATAACCTTTTTCGCCCGCGCACCGGGATGGCCGCCATTGACCCCCCATGGCGGCACGAACCAGCGGTCGTCGTGGATCGCGATTTCGCCATCGGCAAGGAACCGATAGGTCATGTGGATGCCATTGCCGCCGCGATGCTTTCCCGCACCGCCACTGTCCGGCTCGGTCGAATATCGCTCGATCCGAAGCGGGAAGTAGCGTTCGAGGAATTCGTTGGGCACGTTGGTAAAACCCGGCCACAGCGAATGGCCGTCCGGCCCATCGCCTAGCGGCCGCCCCGGAATTCCCCCAAACCCGATCTGGAACAGCTGGAACCATTCGGGTTTGCCCGACCCCTGCCCGGACCCGCGTTTGTCCCATCCTGAATAGAACAGGTGCGGCGACGAACTGAAACCGGCGGCATTGAGGAATTCCGGCGTTCCCTGCCCCAGCAATCCGCCAAGAATATCGAAAATGCGCCCCAGCGCGTGCGTACGCCCCGACAATGCGGCGGGAAATTGCGGTTTCAACAGCGATCCTTCGGGGATGCGGACCTCGATCAAATCGTAGAACCCGTCATTGAACAGGATCTGCGGGTCGAAGACCATGATCATGTAGATGCCGAAGAACATCTTGAACATGTTCTCGTTCAAAAGGAAATTGATCGAGGCGGCGGATTGCGGGTCGGTGCCATCGAAATCGAGGATGACCTTGTCGCCCTCGCGCCACATCGTGCACTTGATGCGATAGGGGCCGAACCCCTTGCCATCGTCGCAGAGGTAATCTTCGAAACTGACCGGTTTTTCGCCGACCGCCTGCGACAAAAGCGCCTTCATCGCGCGGTGGTTGCGGGCGAGCAGTTCCTGCGTTGCGGAGTGGTAGACGTCGTCGCCGAACCGTTCGGCCATTTCGATCACGCGCTGCGATGCGACCCGGCACGATGCGATCAGGGCGTTGAGATCGGCCTGGCACCAGTCCGCCTTGCGCGTCTGGTGCATGACCAGCTTCATCAGGTCGGAATTGTATTCGCCTTTTTTCCAGATCTTGACCGGAGGGATGCGGACGCCTTCCTCGAAGATGCTGGAGGCTCCGATCGGCATCGAACCGGGGACCGATCCGCCGATATCCGACTGGTGCCCGAACATCGCGGTATAGGCGATAAGGCGACCATCCTTGAACACCGGCAGCAGCACCAGCCAGTCGTTCGAATGGCTGACCGCGCCATCGCAGGAATACGGATCGGACAGGAAAATCATGTCTCCGTCCTCCAACGTGTCGTCGTACCCTTTCAGGAACCCGTCGATGAAGCTGCCGAACTGGCCGACGATCATCTTTCCCGACGCATCGGCGATCAGGGGAAACGCATCGCCCTGTTCACGGATGCCGGGGCTCATCGCGGTGCGGACCAGCGTCGCATCCATTTCGATCCGCGCGTTTCTCAGCGCGTTTTCGATGATGTCGAGCGTGACGGGATCGATCTCCACCCGTTCGAACGGCGTGTCGTTGGTTTCGATGATTTGTGCCGGCATGAATTCAGCCCTCCTGCACGGGGTTGATCAGGATATTGCCTACCTTGTCGATCGTCGCCTCGCAGCCGCTTTCGACAAGGGTGGTGGAGTCCATTTCGGTGATGATGGCGGGGCCGGGGATCGTGTCGCCCTGGCGCAGTTTTTCCCGGTCGTAGATGATCGCGGCCTGTTCGCGCCCGTCCATCCACAACGTGTGGTCGCGGATTTTTGCCGCCGATGGATCGCCGTCGCCCTTTTCCAGCTCTGCCGCAGGCAGGCTCGGCGCCTGACCCAGTGCGACGGCCCGCAGGTTCACGATTTCGTGCGGGGTTTCCATGTTGAAGGTGAACAGACGCAGATGCTCCTCGTCGAACCGGGCAAGGATGCCTTCGATCCCACCGCTTTCCAGCGTCTGCCGGTCGATCGTCAAGGGCACCTCGAACGCCTGCCCGGCATAGCGGACATCGACTTCGAATTGCACCGTCACCTCGCTTTCGGAAATGCCTTCCGCGATCAGTTCGCCGCGCGTCTGTGCCGCCATTTCGTCCAGCACGCCCTGCAGGTCGGCCACGCTCGTATCGCGGGCCAGTCTCGAAAAACTGCGTGCGGTTTCCGTCCGCATCCGCGTCGTCGCATCGCCCAGCGCGCACAGCACGCCGGGTGACACGGGCGACACGGCGGGCCAGCTTCCCATGAGCCGCGCCACCGCATTGACATGCAACGGCCCGGCGCCGCCAAATCCCATCAGAGCGAATTCACGCGGGTCGTATCCCTGCTGCACGCTGATCATGCGAAGCGCGCCGAACATGTTTTCGTTGACGATATCGATGATCCCGCGCGCCGCCTCCATCAATCCGACATCGAGCGCGTCGGCGATTTTCTGGACCGCCTTCTTCGCGCCTTCGCGGTCGAGCTGGAATGTGCCCCCCAACAGGTCGGCAGGCAAATATCCCAGCACGACATTGGCGTCCGTCACGGTCGGTTGATCGCCGCCCTTGTCATAGGCGACCGGACCGGGGACCGCGCCCGCGCTTTCCGGCCCGACCCGCAGCGCCCCGGTCAATTCGGGCACGTGCGCGATCGATCCGCCGCCCGCGCCCACCGTTTTCACATCCAGCGCCGACGCGCGCACGGACAGGTGGCCGACATCGGTGGTCCGGACCCGCCGTGCCTCCAACCCTTCTATCAGGGCGACGTCGGTCGAGGTGCCGCCAACGTCCAGCGTCAGTATATTGTCGAGCCCAGCATTCTTCGCCACCCATAGCGCGCCGGTCACGCCGCCCGCCGGACCGGACATCAGGATGTTGACCGGGTGCTCCTCGGCTTTCTGGCTGCTCATCAATCCGCCATCGGACCGCAGCAGCGAAAGCCGACCCTTCAGCCCTTCGTCCTCCAGCCGCGTTCGCAGGTTGGAGACGTATTTGCTGACCACCGGGCGCACCGCGGCGTTCGCCACGGTCGACAGGGTGCGTTCGTATTCCTGCATTTCGGGCAGCACTTCATGGCTGAGCGATACGGGAATGCCGGGCAATTCCTCGGCGGCGATTTCACCGATCCGCGCTTCGTGAGAGCCATCGACATAGGCGTTCATCAGGCTGACCGTCAGCGCCTCGATCCCCTGCGCCTTCAGCTTTTTGAGGGCGGCGCGCACCGCGTCTTCGTCCAGCGGGCGGACCTCTTCACCGTCCGCACCCATGCGTCCGGGCACCTCGACCGTGTTTTCCAGCGCGGCGAGCGGTTGTGGTTTGGGCCAGACGATCCACGCCGCCAGCCCGCCGGGGACGAAGCTGCGCGCGATTTGCATGATGTCGCGATATCCCTCTGTCACGATCAGGCCGACCTTCGCGCCTTTCCCTTCCAGCACGGCATTGGTCGCCACCGTCGTGCCGTGGAGGAAATAGGCGATGTCGCGCGCCGATACGCCCGCCTTTTCAGTGATCGCCTGCAATCCGTTCAGTATCCCTTCCGAACTGTCGTGCGGGGTGGATGGGGTCTTGTGTCGCCAGAATTGTCCGCTGCTTTCGTCGAACAGCAACAGGTCGGTGAATGTGCCGCCGACATCGACGCCAAGCCGGTAGGTGGTCTGTGTATTGGTCATTCTTTTTCCCCGCCTGTTTTCCTGATCGTCCCCGTCATGCCGCGCGCGTCACCCGCGATGGCAGTTCCCGGCCGATAACTTCTGCAAATTCGCGGTTTGCGGCAATGGCTTTTTCCAGATCGACATGACTGTCGATGCCGGACCGATCCATCATGTAGACGAGGTCCTCGGTCGCGATGTTGCCGGTCGCATTGGGCGCGAATGGACACCCGCCCAATCCGCCCAGCGACGCATCGAATATCCGCACCCCTGCACGGTATGCCGCCCATGCGTTGGCGATGCCGGTGCCGCGCGTGTCGTGGAAATGGCAGCGCATTGGCATCGCGCCGCCCAGCGTCTGCGACAGGCGGGTAAAAAGCGTCTCGACCTCGTGCGGGGTGCCGACGCCGATCGTGTCGGCAAGCGCGATTTCCACCGGACCTTCCTCCGCGATGGCCTCGGCGATGGCGATCACGGTGTCGTGCTTCACCTCGCCTTCGAACGGGCAACCGAATGCCGCGCTGATGGTGACCTGCGCGCTTAATCCCTCGGACCGGGCAAAGCGGATCATGGCGCGGGTTTCGGCTATCCCCTCTGCTATGGTCTGGCCCTGGTTCTTCTGCCCGAACGTATCGCTGGCCACGATGACGCAACCGATCTGGTCGATGCCGCGCCGTCCGGCTTCACGCGTCGCGATGGCGCGCATCACGCCCCGTTTATTGAGCGTCAGGCCGATATAGGTGGTGTCGCTGCGATCGGGCAGGCCGGCGATGACATCCTCCGCATCGGCCATTTGCGGCACGCGGGCGGGATGGACGAAGCTCGCCACCTCGATCCGGCGCGCGCCGTAATCGATCATCCGCTCGATCAATTTCAGTTTGGCCGGGGTGGCAACGATGTCCGGTTCGTTTTGCAACCCGTCACGCGGGCCGACTTCGACCAGTTCGATGCTGTCACGTGTCATTGTCACCTTGTCCCGGCGATTCCTTGTTCTCGGTGTGATACGCAAATTGTATACAAATGCAAACGGCGTGATTATAGCGAAATGCGCCGGGCGATACCGGTACTGCCTTCGTTCGCAGTGCCGTCAGTTCGCCCTGGGGGACTTGAGGGTGGTTTGCACCCCGATTGAAAAGGCCTTGATGGGGAGAGTTCGAGAATGGCTCACGGTGCTTTGAACGGATTGCGGCTGATCGAAATGGGCCAGTTGATCGCGGGGCCGTTCTGCGGACAATTGATGGCCGATCACGGGGCGGAGGTGATCAAGATCGAACCGCCCGGCGTCGGCGATGCGATGCGAAACTGGGGACAGGGCATTCCGCTATGGTTTTCGGTCGTCGCCCGGAACAAGAAGTCGATCACGCTCAACCTGCGTGAAAAGGACGGTCAGGACATCGTCCGCAAACTGGCGGCGAAATCGGATTTCCTGCTCGAAAATTTCCGCCCCGGCACGCTCGAACGCTGGAACCTCGGCTATGATGAACTGCGCGCGATCAACGAGGCGCTGATCATGATCCGTGTTTCCGGCTATGGCCAGACAGGCCCGTATTCGCGGCGCGCAGGCTATGGCGGCATTGGCGAGGCGATGGGCGGAATGCGGTATATCGCGGGCGAACCCGATCGCCCGCCAAGCCGCGCCGGGCTGTCGATCGGCGATTCGCTGGCGGCGACCTATGCCTGCCTCGGCGCGCTGATGGCGCTGGAGCACCGGCACAAGACCGGGAAGGGGCAGGTGGTCGATTCCGCGATCTACGAATCGGTGCTGGCGATGATGGAATCGACTGTTCCCGAATATGTCGTTGCCGACCATATCCGCGAACGGACCGGATCGATCCTGCCCGGAGTCGCGCCATCGAACGTCTATCCGACGAAGGACGGCAGCGTGCTTGTCGCCGGCAATCAGGATAGCGTGTGGAAGCGGATGTCCGCGATGATGGGCATGGCCGAACTGGGCGACGATCCGCGCTACAATTCGCATGTCGCACGCGGCGAACGGCAGGGCGAACTCGACGACCTGATCGCCCGGTGGACGAAACGCCACACCAGCCGAGAAGTGCTCGAATTGTGTGAGGAGCACGGCGTTCCGGCGGGCAATATCTATCGCGCGCCTGAAATGCTGGACGATCCGCATTTTGCCGCGCGCGATGCGATCGTCGAGGTGCCGCATCCCCGGCACGACACGTTCAAGATGCAGAACGTCGCGCCCAAACTGTCGGAAACGCCGGGTGAAATCGAATGGGTCGGCCCCGATCTGGGCCAGCACAACGAAGAGATCTACGGCGAAATGCTCGGCATGGATTCAGGGACAAGGGCGGATCTGGCGGAGCGCGGAATAATCTGAGGTTCGCAGAACGCGGCACGATCGCCGATGCCAAGAGCCAGCCTATAATGGTCGGGGTTGCTCGAATTGCGGGGGTCACCGACCACATGCACGTGCTTTCGGTGCACGGTCCCCGGACGAACGGCGATCGCCGTCGCGCCTATTGATGAAATACGGGGGTTCGCTACCGCCCGGTTCCCGCCGCGTCGGCGAAGATGTGAAAGGCGCGGCGAAGGTGACTGCCCATGATCGCTTCGGCCCAGGCGGGATCGTGGGCGCGAAATGCCGCGATCAGTTCATCGTGATCGCGCGCGGATTGCTGCAGATCCTCGATCGAATAGAGCCGCGCCGTGCGCAGGACGACGGGCGCCTCGACCAGCATGGCGAGGACCCGCCCCAGCCGGGGGGATGCCGCCGCATCGGTTATGATTTCGTGGAACGCGCGGTTGGCAGTCAGGAACCGCTCGATATCGGGTGACGCGCCTTCGATGGCTGCGTGCAATTCGCGGTTTGCCGCCTCCAGCGCCTCGATCCCGTCACCGTCCAGCCGCTGCGCCGCGCGATAGGCGGCGTGCCCTTCGAGCATCTGGCGCAGGGTGAACATTTCATCGATGTCGTCGCGGGACCAGTCGGCGACGAAGATGCGTTTGGACGCGCTGCGGACCAGCAGCAATTCCGCCTCCAGCCGACGAACCGCTTCGCGCACGGGCGTGCGGCTGACTCCGGCGATCTCGGCCAGTTGCTCTTCCGTCAACTGCGCGCCGGGAGGAGCCTTTCCGCTCATCAAAAATCCGCGGATTTCGGTATAGGCGGTGTCTGACGCGCGGCTCATTGGAACGGCCTTGAATTCGCTGGGGACCGGCACAGCCCGCCCGTAATGGCATTCTGCGACCGTGAATCGTAACGCGCGACCATGACCAACCCCCTGCCCGAACCGGATCGGGCCCGCCACCAATTTCGCTTGACGCGGGTAAATTGTATACAATAAGACGGAATCGCAAGGGAGATTTGTTTCATGGGGGAACCAAATCGCATCAAGGTTATCGTGCCCATCCCTATGGATGAGGCCGGTGTCGCCAATCGCGCGCAGCAATTGCCCGACGATTTCGTGCGCGACGGTTTCGCACCTGAATTCGAGGCGGTGCCCTGGGGTGCGGCGCTCGGCGATAGTTATCACGACACGCTGTTGATGGACTGGACCGTGTTTCAGGCGGGCGTCACCGCGGAAACCGATGGCTATGCCGGCGTGCTGATCGATACGGTCAGCGATAGTGGCCTGCGCCCGCTTCGCAGCGCGCTGTCGATCCCGGTCGTCGGCCCGGGCGAGGCCAGTTTCGCCATGGCGATGATGCTCGGCAAGAAATTCTCGGTCCTGACGATGTGGCCCGAATGGTACCCACTCTATGAAAAGACGCTGACCGAATATGGCTGGTGGAGCCGGTGCGCCTCGCTGCGATCGATCGATACGCGACCCGACGTCACCGAACTGCTGGAGGGCAAGGAAGAGGTCGTGTTCGGCAAGCTGAAAGCCGAGGCGGAAAAGGCGATCGAGGAGGATGGCGCGGACGTCATCGTGCTGGGATCGACGACCATGCATCAGTCCGCCGCTTTCCTCGACAGTGAATTGCCGATCCCGGTGCTCAACCCCGGACAAGTTGCCTACAAGATGCTGGAGACGCAGATCGAGCTCGGACTCTCGCACTCCAAGACCGCTTTCCCATCGCCCGAAGTGCCAAAGCACGATGACATACGAAAGGGGTGGTATTGATGCCTGAATGGAATGAAGCCGGGCCCGGACAGGCCGCGTTGCCTTATCCGTTTTACGTCGACATCGTGACGAAGCGGTATTTCGATGGTGTCGACAACAAGAACCTCGAACAGGTGTTGAGCTGTTTCACGCCCGACGCGATCCTGAACGAAGCGACGAGCGAGACGGTGCATGACGGGCGCGATGCGATCCGGTCGATGTTCGTCAAGCTGTTCGCCGATTTCGAACAGATCTGGCACGGCAATTTCGTCC
>JGI12210J13797_11635343_pt1 | contig 15484 bp, 12 predicted proteins | sample ElkSlonscriptome_3_FD_13797 | JGI IMG/M metagenome (IMG submission 13797)
GCTAAACCAGAGATGCGCTGAGTTTGTGCGGCTTTAGTCCCCAAAGACATTTGTTGGGTCGAGCTAGAACAACGAGCGTCTACCAAGCGGTTGAGCTTATGTCCATCAGGCCGTTCAGTTCTCTCAACGGCCACAGATGCTAATGCTGTTCATTGCTGATGCTGTTTGTTACTGAACTGACTGGGTAAGGCGATATAGCACTCTGCGATCGGGCGATCGCTGTTGTTTGTAGTTGCAGTTGGTTGTGAAAGTGGCGATCGCACCTCTATCGCGGTCGATTGGGCTGAAGCAGCATGGTTTGAGCAGCAACATTTCATGTGGCATATAAGCGCTTGACACCAGCCTGCGAGATGCCTATTTTCTAGCACCCAACAATGTTCTTCAACAAATAGTTCTTCAACAAATAGTTCTTCAACAAATAAGCAGCGCCAGCTTTGTAGCTTTATCCTGACGCGACAACCCGACCAAAAGATTTTAGCGAGAGCCGTGGACATATTAAAAGACTGGCTGGTTTACCTCCTTGGGGTCGGCATCATCACAGTCACATTGGCAGACGTTTTTATGACTGTGCTGTTCCCTCGGAGCAGCAACCGCACCCTCAGCCGCCTATTGAGCAAAGGAACATGGCGCTTGTTCTGTGGAGCTTCGAAACTACCCGTCGTTGGCAGCGGTGTACTGTCTTATTGCGGTTCCGCCATATTAATTGTGATCGTAGTGTTTTGGGTTTGTGCCCTGACTCTTGGGTTTGCCGTATTGGTATGGCCCACATTGGGTAGCGGCATCCAATCTAGCCAAGGCGATACACCGACTGACTTTGCCACAGCTCTTTACTACAGCGGCTATACCATCACAACACTGGGCATCGGAGATCTCGTCCCAACGTCAACCTGGTGGCGCATGATGACTGTTTTGGAAGCCGCGCTAGGGTTTTCGGTGATCACAGCAACCATTACTTATTTGCTATCCGTTTACAATGCGTTGACACGCCGAAACGCCTTTGCCCTGAGCCTATATCATCGTTCCACAAACGGAGCAGACGCCGTACATTTGCTGGTGCAGATGAAAGGCTTTGGACAGTTCGAAATGGCCACTCAAAACATCTCAGACATCACGCGCGATTTGCTGTTTTTGTTAGAGTCTTACCACGCCTATCCTGTTATTCACTACTTTAGGTTTCGAGAAGCAAAATACTCTTTGGCACGGATTGCTCTCATTAGTTTGGATTTAGCAACTCTGATTAATACAGCACTGGCTCCCAAGCCATATCAACCTCTGATTGGCTCGTCGGCAGTCACAGAGTTAGAAAACGGTGGTTTAAACTTACTCAACCAGATTACGAACTCTTTTTTGGGCCAAGGCGTTTTAGAACAATCGAGCTGTAAACCCGATTGGCGCAAGCGATATTTCAACGCTATTGAGTACTTACAAAAACACGGTATTGAAGTCGTCGATGATCTGGAATCGGGAGCTGATCAATACGTTGCCTATCGTGAGCAGTGGGATCAAATTGTTGTGGGGTTGGCTAAATACATGAAATATTCTTGGCACCAGATCAACTCAAGCAATGAATAAGTTAAATTACTAGGCCACCATTTTAGTAGTGGTGGAGAAAGGCTGGCGATCGCTTACTGTGAATAAACGGGGGTAACGGTATGCCCCAAATCAGAACGAATACTCAACGGAACGTTATCGGGTGTCTTCTTCTTCTTCTCCCTCCCTCGGAGCCAACTTGGTTTTGTTGGGTTCAGTCTTTTTGGCGCTGCAAAATGTCATTCTCCGCATCGTCTTCGTCTCAAGTCCCATTTTCGGTCAAGGGTCGGTGGGAGGCTGGCTCAAACCGGGTTTTAGCAACGCGTTGTTGTTATTGTGGCTGCGCACCTTGCTGATGACTGTGCTGTTGGTGGCGATCGCCCCTCGACTTTACCCCGCTGTTTGGACTGACCTGAAGCGCCTGACCCAGCAGCATCGGCTGCTGAGCTGGTCTGTGCTGAGTGGGGTGCTGTTGGCGATCGCCCTGACGCTGCTCAATCTATCCATTAGTCAGGTAGAGACAGGCATTGCCATTGGCGTATTCTTCACTCATCCAGCTTGGACTGTGCTGCTGGCTTGGTGGGTTTGGGGCGATCGCCCGACGCGGCTGCGGCTGTGGCTGATGGTCGGAATTTTGGGTGGGGTGTTGTTGACAACGTTTCCACCCTTGAATGGAAATCCGTGGCCGTTGCTGAAAGGGGGGGGAGTGGCGATCGCGGCGGCTGGAGTTTATTCCGCCTATAGCCTCACGACTCAGGTTTGCTTACGGCCTCGTCAATCCGAAAAGTCCTCTCCCTACATGCACCCCGTACCGTTTTCTCTAATCAACTTTTTGATTACGGTGGTGTTCACCAGTTTCGGCTTAGTGGGCCGTTCTCTACAAGAGTTTGAGGCCACTGGACAAGAACTATTCACGGCTGGACTGGCAGCAGCAGCGGCAGCATTGCTGGCCTATGTCTTGCTCAATTTTGGCGTATCGATGGTGGGAGCGGCGCTAGCCAACTTAGTCAGTGCCGTCACCCCTGTGCTCAGCGCCATATTTGCTTGGATTTTCCTAGGCGAAACCTTGCGTCTCTGGCAATGTGCAGGTGTGTTGCTAGTGGCGATCGGGGTTGGACTGCTGGGATGGTCGATGAGGGCGAAATTACCAATTCCCAAATCCAAATAAACTCAAATTCAAATAGGCGAATAGAGTCCCACTTCAAAGGAGCATGTCAGGTTTTCCAACGATAAATGTCGCCTTTATATAGCAATGCGCAGATAGGTTAGGACAGATATTGATGGAGAAGCCGCGCACTGCGCGGCTTCTCCATCAACTATTGGTTTTATATCAGCGCGTAGCACTATAGCAAGAGGCAGAATTCAGTATTCGGGATTCAGTATGGAATGCTTGCTGCGCAAGAGGGTTAACCCTTTAGGTCGCCTCAACCTAACTGCGATTTGCTATATCAAGAGCGCACTCGGCAGTTCATCCTCCAAGCGCCGTTGACCCAGAAGACAGTCTGAACACTCATGTTGTTGAATGTGTCGATGCGTCAGTCCTGGTCAACCCAGATAAAAACTCACACAATACAAAGAGCTAACTACGCTTGAGTTTTACGTCATGTCGGCGTGGAGGACGCCGAGCTAAGCGAACCGTATGAGGAAAGACACCTACCAGCCGAGCAAACGCATCATCTGGAATGTTGGCAATTGTCTCTCGGTCAAAATAGTTCTCAAACTGATTCATAATCATTTGTGCTCGCTTCAGCGGAGTTTCTTGCTGCGTAAACTGGTACGTCAGACGAATCCACTGTCGCCGAATCAAAAATGCTTTCTGGCGTTCCTCATGGGACTGGGGCAGAAGTAATGACAGCGTCCCTACAGGATACACATGCTCACAGTCGCGATCGAGGGATGCACCAACTGCCGCCCCAGGCCCTGCAAATTCGGCATGATACTTCTTAAACAAGATCAAACCGTTTCTCCGTCTGCTGTTGATCATCAGAAGGTCGTTTTGACGAATTTGCTCCAAAACTTTCAGGCTATTTGAACGATCCGAATCTGCGCTACGCTTCATGTCGCTGCCGATAGGGCTTTCGTATCGTCTATTTTCGTACAAATAGCCTACTCGCAGCGTGCTCTTCTCAGCTCGAACTGCATGGGTCATTCTAAATGCTGGAGGTACGCGACTAGACGAAGTCTGCTGGCATTGCTTCAATTTTTCCATGTCCATAATTTGGATAAGGAAGAGTTAATGTCATAGTTCCCACCAGATCACGATGTAGGTTCATAAGCCTCATGTAGATCAATGACATTAATGCCTGATCCCCATGGACAGATAGCAAAGAACCAGGGAGTCTTAGGTTAAAGTTACCCTTCCACAAAAGCATCAAACCCCATGTGGAAAGTCATCCCAATAAAGTGAACACTTCAAAGTGAAAATTTCACAGACGCACCTCAACACCCAAGGTTGGGTGTAAAGCTCAACTGTCACATTTTCGAACCTTAATCGTCAACAGGTTGTTGTCCTAGTTTTGAGAACGCTTAGCCTTGCCACTATGAATCTGAGCCTCCAAGTCTTTCATCCCTTCCTAAAAACAATGTTGAAGACAGCCGTTAAGAACAAAAATCCCCTACTGTGCTGTCAACAACCGCGACGGACTGGATCAGCCTTGGAAGACCTGAATAACGAACTCTTGTTAGAGCAACAGTCCAATCAGAGGAAACACGGTTTTATTCTAAGCGATCAGAAGTTGTAGAAGGGGGTCGTTAGACCGAAGAAGTTTGAAGGCTCGATGAAGATTTGAAGAGAATTCATCTTTTTATTTCTTCTACTCATGTCCATATTTTATTTCGCCAAATGTACAGCTCCTCCTCTCACTTAGCAGTTCACAAGCGATTTAGTATCGCTGTATATTTGGAAATGACCAACATTACTGAGGTTTGCCCAGTGTTGTGATGTAAAGAACAGCTTCCTCAGCAGGAATGCCCAAAACATCGTTCACAGCGTCGTCAAAAAATCCACCGATGCCACTGACTCCTAATCCCAGATGGGTTGCTGCGACGTTGAGACGCTGCCCCAAATGCGCTGCATCCAGATGGAGATAGCGATAAGCGCGATCGCCATACTGACTCACAGCCTGTTTCAAATCTGCCGTGTGAAAGATAACCGCTGAGGCATCTCGTCCTAATTCTTGTCCTAGGCAAAGATAGTGCAGATCCTCACGAAAGTTTCTGAATCGAATCTGACGTAGCTCTTGGGCATGGGGAGCGTAGTAGTAACACCCCTCATCTAAGTCCTCAATCCCGGAAACAACAATAAAGGTTTCGACCAGCTCAGGAGCAAAATAGTCCGGCTTTGGATCCAGTCCTTGTTCAATGTAGTGTTGAGCCTGATAGGTAAAATCAAACAGCAATTTCAAATCGTCTAATGTCAGGTTATGTCCCGTATATTTGCGAGTTGAGCGCCGCTTGAGCAATGTCGATTCTAATGCCAGCAGGTCGGTTCCCCACTGGATGGGAGGAGTGATAGATGTCTCAACTTTGAGGCAGAAGGGGAAATTATATTTATCTTGAATGACGGCGGAGGAAGGAGATAGTTCCTTTGTTTCAGGGAGCTTAGCCGAAGAAGAAGCGTTTTGAGAAGTACTGTGTTTGGCGATCGCCTTCCAGTTCACATCGCGTTTTGGAGAAATGCTACTAGCTTGATGCAGTTGTGAAAGCAGCTCATCATCAGCTAGGCCAGGATATTGAGTACGAGTTTTCGATGGGAGCGCCGTAGGTGCCAGAGGCAGATTTTCGCGAATGTCGAGCCGATTTGCAAGTGCCAAAATGGCGATCGCCCCTTCTTGCTCGGCATCAAGATATAGCATCTGGTTGACGGCCTCATCAGCAAAGCCTCCGATGAGATGAGGACGATATCCATTAATGGCACAGGCCATCTCCACGTTACCCAGCACATGTCCTGTGTCTAGCAAAATGCGTCGATAAGCGCGAGCACGATATCGCCAAGCTGAGCGATGATAGATTGCCGTTGTCACTAACGCGAGCTGGGTGTCGTCTAGATTGGGATGCCAGAAACAAGACATCTGCAAAGCTCGCCATACATCGCTGTCCCAAAACCGCTTGAGTGAATGATCTTTCGGCTGGTAGTGATACAGACCAGCAGGCAAAAAAGGAGTTCCTCGCGAGACCAAATAAACTTCAACAGGATATAAGCCTCCCGCAGAGGGTGCAGCTCTCAGGAAGAGTGACTCCCCGCTGCGCGTCAACACCTTCACCGTCAGACCGTAGCTACACAACAAGAGGCGAGAGAGCCGTTTTCGCTGCTGCTTAACTTCAGGGTCGAGATTGTCAACGTCTTCGTTGTTCGGCTCTTCGAGATAAGGCCTGAGGGGATACGTCATCCCGATTTTGTAGTCCTTAAACAGTTCGGGTTGACTGGCCCAGTCAATGGGGCGAGTCCTCTGCCTCAGAGATTCAGGCGTATATTTTGTGCGCTGATGATAGTGTCGCGAGAGAGGAAGGGGTTGGGTTGACATGATTTTCTGTGATGCGGTCCAGAAAGTTCGCCACAGGCATGAATGAAGGGGCAGTGCTTAGTAAACACTCTCGATCTACTTCTAGTGTGGCTCAAGAAAATGCGATCGCCAGCATTTTTCTTAGGTTTATTGATCGCATCTACAGCCAAAATATGCTGCTCATAGATTACAAGCTCGTCGTTCAAGCATGGGAAAAAAGCAAAATCTCGCGGTTCTGGAACTTAATCCACCCCGCGAGATTTGGCGTTGCACATTCGAAGAATGATTTTGGTAGGGGCATCGCATTGCGATGCCCCTACAGCAGGTCATCCATGAGTTGAATCTTTCCGCATCATTCCATGCTGTGCAACGCCCGAGATTTGAACCAAAACGAATAAAAGAGCAGCCGTCTCTATAGTGATACTCAATCGATTGTGAACTGCTAAGTGATGTAATAGGGCGCAGCCCGCCCTATTACAAATCATTTGAGATTGCTATAGATAGAACTTGCCTCCATGTCCAGAGACAACAGCAACAATCAAATCGCACAAATCGCATGAACCTCGAAATCTCATCCGAAGCCCAAGGTGACTAAATTTTCGTTCCGCACTCAGGGCAGAACTTATGGGTGCTGGCATTAGACGCTCCACAGCTAGCGCAGAAAACTGTTGCTGACGTTTGCTCAGGCTGAGGCTGCTTAGGCAGTCCCAACATTTGTGCATTGCTACGACCAGGGGCAACCATAGGGTAGCAATTCTCATCTTTCTTGACGTGGACATCCATCAAGACAGGGCCATCATAAGCCAGCATCTCGGCGATCGCATCACACAACTGATCTCGCTCCGTCACCAACATGCCCTTGACCCCAAAGGCCTTAGCCAGCAGCTCAAAGTCAGGCATTCCTGTCTGCATATTGGAAGACGAATAGCGCTCACCATAAAAAGTCTGCTGCCATTGACGTACCATGCCCTGCCAACCGTTGTTGATAATCACAGTCTTAGCTCCAATACCATATTGGGCTAGGGTCGCCAATTCCTGGAGATTCATTTGAAAACTGGCATCACCGCTAATGCAGATCACCTGCTCGTCCGGCAAGGCAACCTTGACGCCTAATGCAGCAGGCATCCCATAACCCATCGTGCCTAAACCAGCACTCGAAATCCACTGTCGAGGGCCATTTTTGAGAAACTGAGCCGCCCACATCTGATGCTGTCCAACGTCAGTGGTGTAATACGCATAAGGAGCCTGATGAGCTAGTTCTGAAATCACCTCCTGAGGGGCGATCGCATCGGGATAGCGAGGCACCTCCAGCGGATAGTCACGCCGCCAGCGGTTAACACGAGCTAGCCACTCCTGAGTTTGATGAGGATCAACGGTCGGACTCTGCTCATCATCTCGATAGAGCAGATCAGTCAGCACTCGTCGGACATCTCCTACAATTGGAACCTGCGGAGCCCGATTTTTCCCGACCTCTGCGGGATCAATGTCAATATGAATGACCTTGGCACGGGAAGCAAATTCGTCCAACTTGCCCGTCACTCGGTCATCAAACCGAGCCCCCACGGCAATCAGCAAATCGCATTCTGTTACGGCAAAGTTAGCATAGGCCGTACCATGCATTCCCAACATCCCCAAAGCAAGAGGATGATGCTCATCAAATGAGCCTTTGCCCATCAGCGTCGTTGTAACCGGAATACTGTAGCGCTCCGCCAAAGTTTTCAGTTCAGCGTGAGCCCCAGACGTAATCGCACCGCCCCCGACATACAGCAGCGGACGCTGCGCTGCTCGAATTAACTTCAACGCCTGATTGAGCTGGCGGGGATTCCCCTTGACTGTAGGCCGATATCCCGGCAGCTTAGCTGTTCCCGGCTCCACCGGAACATAGTCAAACTCTTCTAGCCCAACATCTTTGGGGACATCGATCAGCACTGGCCCAGGTCGTCCAGTTTGGGCAATGTAAAACGCCTCTGCCACAACTCGTCCCATCTCTTGAGGATCGCGAACCACGTAGGAGTGCTTCACAATGGGTAGGGTGATGCCAAAGATGTCGGTCTCTTGAAACGCGTCACTACCAATCGAGGCTCGACCCACCTGCCCTGTAATAACAACAAGGGGAATAGAGTCCATCTGAGCTGTGGCAATTCCTGTCACAAGGTTGGTGGCACCAGGGCCTGAGGTGCCAAAGCAGACCCCGACATTGCCCGTTGCCCGCGCATATCCATCTGCCGCGTGGGAAGCTCCCTGCTCGTGGCGCACCAGAATATGCTGAATGTCGCCAGAGGCTTCAGCCTGGTAGAGAGCATCGTAAATCGGGAGAATTGCTCCACCAGGATAGCCAAAAATATGCTTGACACCATGACGCTTGAGGCTGTCAATCAGCGCATGAGCCCCCGTGACCCGCATGGGTGCTTGGGTCACTTGAGTCGAGGTGCCATTTTGAAGCGATACGCTAGTGACAGTGGAATTGGAATTATTAGCAGATGAAGAACGACTAGGCAGAACGTCTCGCATGATGTCTACTGTTGTGGATGCTATGGCTGGACTGTAAAGGTAATCAGAATTAAACGTTGACCTTCAAGGGGATAAACGAAATCGTTTGAGCTTTCCCAACGGAAGGCTATGAAACAGAATTCAAGACAACAGCGTCCGTATTGCTTTTCGGCGAGATACAGCGCGAACGCCCTGAATTCTATAGACTAGATCAATTTCATTCATATTGACAGCAATCCATCCATGGGAGCTGAACCATCCATACAATCGAGTTAAGGTTCTAGATTGAGTAAAGTCAGACTCAGTCAATACTTAGACTCAATCGATCGTTACGGGTTGATCACTAAACGTTTGCCAATCAGCGATAGAAGCCCTGGCTAAGATCCTAGACTTTGGGTTCATAGCTGCGCTCCACCTTAGCCGCTAGCACGTTGTTTGCAATTCCGATCGAGGCTTCGTTTAGGTTCCATGCTACTCCCTCTGGACAGGAGAACAATTAGAAAAATCGCAATGAATAAAGATTGTAATGAATAACGACAATTTGAAACTCATCCTATACAGCAAGCCCGGTTGTCATCTCTGTGAAGGACTAGAGGAAAAACTAGATCAAATTATTGATTTAGCGTTCGAGCTAGAAATTCGCGATATTACCACTCAACAGGAGTGGATGAATGCCTACCAATATGAGATTCCAGTATTGTTTTGTATCTCTCCAGGAGCCGACACCGCGATCGCCATTCCACGATTTTCTCCTCGTGCGCCTATCGCTCAGGTTGAGCGAGTTCTCCGCCGCTATATCTGAGCCAGAATGATGCATCACTTGGGTAGTTGGCTGACGCAACTGACTAGAGATGGACTGAGTTTGCGTGATAAATCTGGACGCGACTCTAGCAAAGGACTCCTAGAATAGGGCACAATAATCGCAATTTAGGGAATTCCGAGAGTTCCTAATTTCTCAAATCGAACATATTGGATCGGAACCGACTTCAAACAGTTTCCATAGGAGAGGTGTGAGATGAACCTGCGCGAGTTGTTAATGAGTCTGCCGTCCGTAACCGAAGTCCATGCTGAGCTGCCACCTCATGCCACATTGGACATGGAGGTGAAAGGACTTTCGACGAACTCCCACGCCTGCCAGCCCGGAGATTTGTTCATCGGCATGCCCGGCACTCGCGTCGATGGCGGCGAGTTTTGGCCCAGCGCGATCGCGTCAGGGGCGATCGCCGCTCTCTTATCACCGGAAGCTGCCGCCAAAACCCAAGATAGACCTGCCCATGCAGAGACCTGCTTGATTACTTTGCCAGACATGCCGAAAGTTTGTGCAGAAGCCGCGATCGCTTTCTATCAGCATCCAGCCCGCCGTCTAAAGCTCGTTGGTGTCACTGGAACCAACGGCAAAACCACAACGACTCACTTGATTGAGTTTCTACTTGACCAGGCGGCGGTAGAAAACGATCACAAAACAGCTCTTTTCGGAACCCTTTACACTCGCTGGCCTGGGTTTAGCCAAACTGCATTGCACACCACTCCCTTTGCGGTGGAGCTACAACACCAGCTTGCTGAGGCCGTCGATGCGGGCGCAACCTTTGGGGTCATGGAAGTGAGTTCCCATGCACTGGCTCAAAAGCGGGTTCTGGGCTGTGCATTTGAAGTCGCGGTGTTTACCAATCTGACTCAGGATCATCTTGATTTCCACAAGGATCTGGATGATTATTTTGCTGCAAAAGCACTGCTGTTTGGAGACAACTACCTGACAGGCCGCGCTGTTGTAAACCTTGACGATTCTTACGGAAAGCAACTTCTTGCCCAGATTCAAAAATCTGAGACAGCCAGCGATCGCCCCTGGACTTACAGTGCCGCAGGCAACCAAGATGCTGACTTCTACACCCGCGACTTGACCTACCAATCCAACGGAGTGCGGGGCTGGATTTGCACTCCTAAAGGGGAAGCAGAATTCTTTTCACCACTGGTGGGCCAGTTTAATCTAGCCAATCTCTTAGCCGCGATCGCTGCCGGTCTACATCTGGGTCTGACTTTGGAATCAATGGTTGCAGCGTTACCGGATTTCACAGGCGTTCCAGGACGCGTGGAGCGGGTGCAAGTATCCGATGAGCAAGACATCAGTGTCATTGTGGACTATGCTCACACGCCCGACAGCTTGGAGAATTTGCTCAACGCTGCTCGGCCTTTTGTCAAGGGACAAATGATCTGCGTCTTTGGCTGTGGGGGCGATCGCGACCGCACCAAGCGTCCCAAAATGGGGGCGATCGCCGCTCAGCTTGCCGATCAGGTCATCGTTACCTCCGACAATCCTCGAACGGAGGATCCTCAACAAATTTTGAATGACGTCGTAGCGGGCATTCCAGACGATCTCAATCCAACAGTCATTGGCGATCGGGCAGCGGCCATTCGCACGGCAATCCTCAACGCACAACCTGGTGATAGCGTTCTAATAGCTGGAAAAGGTCACGAAGATTACCAAATCTTGGGCACTGAGAAAATTCATTTTGACGACCGCGAACAAGCCGGAGAAGCTTTACACAATCGATATAGTAGCCGTGCATCAACGCCTTCAAAAGGACTTTTATAAACCTCTTGTGATGGATGTCACACGGAATGTCGTAATGCAAATGCTGGATGCAAATGGTCACCCCAGGAGAAGTGCTAGACCTTCGCCTATTCGAAATCGATTGGAATCCAGCAAGAACGTCTGATGTGAATAGATCTGCATTAAGCGACAGGCGACAAGACTGTTCCAACTGAAATTCGGCGCACCAAATCAATCGCTGTCGTGAGACGCTCGACCCGCAAAATGAGACTGTCATTTCAGCAAATGGTGATTGCTCATCAACTGCCATTTGCTGAATGAACATATCGTCGATTATCGTAAATCGTAGATCGTCAACAAAGCGTCTACACTAGAGCAACTGAACATCAGAATCATAATTAGACGCCAAGCTCGACGAGCCATCTGCTCTATGTTTGAGAATACATTCAGAAATTTGAAGAATTGGAAAGATCAGTGCAACCTTCTCCAGAATCAGTAGTATTAGGTGAATAGCAGGGTCTGATATGTATTGTGAGTGAAGTTGACGGACGGCTCTCGGGTCAGTCCTTCGGACAGCATAAGCCGTTGGCGATCGCAGCAAGAGACCCCTTGTTGACCTGATGCACTGCTATTCCTTCGAACAATATGAACTGAAGAGATGATCCTCAAGATCGTAGTCTCCGAAATTACTGATCCAGTGTTGTCCCTTTAGTAATAATCAGAACAGCATTTGCCTTCTTCCAGATCAACCATGATGTGGCCTCTATGACTTCCAATTTGAAAGATGTCTCTTTGTATGAGCTTGCTCTAGCGTCTGAGCAGGCTCCTCAGCCCCTGAAGATTAGCCCTTCTACGTTTAAGGTCATGATTGAGACCGTGGTGGACATGCTAGTCCACCACGATATTTCAGCCACGATTTGGATAAAACTTCCGCGCGGGCAGGCATGGCAGACCCTGTTTGACCACTACTGTCGAACCGTGAGTACTCCGCCCAATCTCTACATTCTCCAGCGTCAACCCTCTAAGTCGGCTTTATCTAAATCTACAAGTACAAACGAGGCTCGCAGCAGCTCCGCAACAACGGCTCAATTGTCAGACACTGGCTTATCGGCCAGCCCCAACTCTTCCCCATCTCGGCTTGATCATCCGTCCATCTTGACAGACGATGATGACGAAGATTCCTCTTCCTTTGAAAGCAGCGATGGCATGGGGGGAACGACGCTGCCCTTAGCCTCAGACAGTCGCATCAGAAGAGAATACTTCGTCTTTGTCATGGCTTCTCAGTTTCAGGCTCTGATACTAGCCCATCGACCTCGTTCGGCTCGCCAAACAAACTCAGAAGCAGGGGCATCTCTGGCCAACACGACGCTGCGATCGTCCAGTAGTGTCGCAGAAGATGAGCCAGAGCGGAAAAATCCGCTCTTGGGCGTGTGCGCATTTGACCAAACCACACTTGGAAATGTCTTGGGAGGAATCCAAAAGGCACTAGACGTTGTCCAACAAAAAGGCCAGGGAACACCAGAACTTGTCTCGCTGTATGAGCGCTGGGACGAACAGGAAAATTTGCTGTCCCAAACTACTCTCAGTCCGCATCTTTTGAACAGTCTCTGGAACCGACAGACTCAGATCCACGAAGACCTCTACAACAGTAACAACAGTGCGCGGCGTCAGGCTGAACGGGCATCGTCCCTACAGCTTGAGAACGAAGAATTGCTGAATGCGATCAGGATTAAAAATGAGTTCTTGCAAAGTGTAGGGCAAGAGCTAAGAACCCCTCTCTCAGCCATGAAAACAGCGCTGACCCTACTCGAATCTCCCAACATTCGCCCGCCTCAGCGACAGCGCTATATGGAGTTGCTGAAGCAAGAGTGCGATCGCCAAGGCGCTTTGATCACCAGTGTGCTCGATCTGCTCCAGCTCGAAACATTCGAAGAACAACCTACTATTCAGCCCTTGAGAATGGTCGATGTTGTGCCAGGAGTCGTTAGTACCTACCAGCCTTTAGCTCAAGAGAAAGGAGTGATGCTGGCTTACACCATTCCTGAAAACTTGCCTGCGGTATCGTGCTTGAATTCATGGCTTCGCCAAATTGTGATCAATCTTTTGCACAATGGCATCAAGTTTACTCAAAAGGGCGGCCAAGTCTGGGTTAGAGGACGCGCTCAGGGCGACTATGTGCAGCTAGAATTCCGGGATACAGGGATCGGAATTGCACCAACTGATATTCCTCGCATTTTTGATCGGTTCTATCGAGTGCGTCATTCTCCTGACCTTCAATATGCCAGCGGAGCAGGATTGGGGTTGTCCATCGTTCAGCAGCTCTTACTCCGATGTGGCGGTTCTATTTCAGTCCAAAGCCGCCAAGGAGAAGGGACAGTATTCAACGTTCTACTCCCCGTTTACCGTTGAAAACCTTGGCAGGAGAGCCTTGGCAAGAGAGCCTTGGCAAGAAAAATTTTGTTAGGCAAACATCAAGTGCCTTTCACTCCGTCTTGAGTCAGCCGAAAAACAACGATTGCTGATATCGATTACTCAGCAAGTTCAACGAAAGAATATCCTGAGTTTGCCGTTGTCCGGTATACTCCGTGTTGCAGCAGATGTATAGTGTCCAGCCATGGTAGCAGTAGCAATTTTGGCAGCAGGCCGGGGAACGCGCATGAAATCTAGCGTTCCTAAGGTGCTCCATTCTTTAGGAGGGCGATCGCTCGTAGAGCGGGTATTGCTTAGCTTAGAGGAGATCAAACCAGAGCGCATTTTCTTGATTGTGGGCTATCAGGGGGAAGAAGTTGCCGAAACTTTGCGATCGCGCTATGAACATATGGAAATGGACGCCTCTCTGGAATTCGTTACCCAATCGCAGCAGTTGGGAACGGGGCATGCTGTTCAGCAAGTGATTCCCCACCTCCAAGATTTTGACGGAGACTTGCTAGTGCTCAATGGAGATGTGCCGCTGTTGCGTCCAGGCACGTTGAAAGACTTGCTCACCACCCATCAAGAACAGCGCAATGCGGCGACGCTGCTAACAGCAAATTTGTCGAATCCCAAAGGATATGGACGGGTCTTCTGCGGCACCAACAATGTCGTTACCCAAATTGTGGAACATCGCGACTGCACCACAGCTCAACGACAAAATCGGCGAGTCAACGCTGGAGTCTACTGCTTTCGATGGGGCGAATTATCCACCATTCTGCCTCAGCTCGAAGCCAACAACGATCAGCAAGAATATTATCTAACAGATGTGATCACCATGATGCAGCCTGTGATGGCTGTGGATGTGGAAGATCCTCAAGAAATTTTGGGAATTAACGACCGCAAGCAACTTGCAACTGCCTACGAGATTCTGCAGGCTCGCATCAAAGACCACTGGATGATGGAAGGGGTCACAATGCTAGACCCCGGCAGCATTACAATCGATGATTCTGTCATACTCGAACCTGACACGGTGATCGAGCCTCAAACTCATCTGCGCGGCAACACCATTGTTCGTAGTGGCAGCCAAGTTGGCCCTGGAAGCTTGATTGAGAACAGCGAAATTGGAGCCAACTCGCGGATACTTACCTCTGTGATCAGCGATAGTCAGATCGGGGCAGGCTCCCGCATTGGCCCCTATGCTCATCTCAGAGGACATGCTCAAGTTGGGGCAAATTGCCGAGTTGGCAACTTTGTGGAACTGAAAAACGCGACCTTAGGCGATCGCACCAATGTCGCCCATCTCTCATATTTAGGAGATGCCACTCTGGGACAGCATGTTAATGTTGGCGCGGGAACGATTACTGCGAATTATGACGGCGAGAAAAAGCACCATACGACCATTGGCGATCGCACAAAAACCGGCTCGAACAGTGTTCTGGTCGCGCCGATTACGATTGGGGCTGATGTCACCATTGCAGCAGGTTCAACCGTCACCGAAGATGTAGATAGTGATGCACTGGTCATTGCGCGATCGCGACAAGTCGTCAAACCTCGATGGCGATTGAATCAGTCATAGTCTACTCAGCCATAACTCCGCATCCCGTTCCATCGACTCGTTTCGGTTCATCTGATAGGTCTAGCTGGTGGCTCAAGTTGTTTTAGAAAAAATCTACAAAACATTTCCTCACCGCTCGAAAGCGGCTGTGCGCACTTCAACCCCAGCGGAGGAGACTGTACCCTCTTCCTCTCTGCGGCCTTCGGCTGACTCACCCGCGATCGCAGAGCAAATGGGAGAAGCTCATTATCCAGCTCCTGTCTCCCGGCGAGAACGTCCTTCCCAATCTGCTCTGCCGAACTCCAGCTCGACCGTCTTGCGGGACATCAATCTCACAGTTCATGATGGGGAGTTTCTGGTCTTAGTTGGCCCGTCGGGTTGTGGAAAAAGTACGCTCCTGCGTCTTATTGCAGGACTTGAGTCATTGACGGGAGGAAACATTTGGGT
>JGI12210J13797_11131329_pt1 | contig 15474 bp, 8 predicted proteins | sample ElkSlonscriptome_3_FD_13797 | JGI IMG/M metagenome (IMG submission 13797)
TTTGTTAACTACAACGCCGGAACTAAGCAAGGAATCTACGAGGTGGATACCTTCAATAGTACCCGTATGATTGGTTACCACAGCCACCTCAGCATCAACGATTTGGGATAGCAATCGGTCGAAATCATAGATTCCCGGTTTGACTTTTTCTGTCTTTTGGCTTGACTCTTTGGGCTCTTCGGTAATCTCGGGAACCATCCCACAGGAAAGGAACAGAAAAATGCCAAAAATAGAGAGGGCGAAATTCATACTTTTGTTGGAAAGGAAAGACACACACATTGAATACAGCTCTTTTTATTGCGAAACGATTAATAAAACGGGAAAGTAAGCAAAAAGGTCTTTCAGGTCCGATTGTTCGAATTGCCACCGTGGGTATCGCTCTCGGAATGGCCGTAATGATAGTAGCCGTAGCCATTGTTATAGGCTTTCAAAATGAAATCAGACAAAAGGTTATCGGCTTTGGGTCCCATATCCAAATCACCAATTTTGGAAGTGGCCAAGGCTTAAGTCAGCCAAAGCTCTTGGTAGATCAACCATTTTATCCTTCTCTCGATACACTTGAAGAAGTAGAAAGCATCCATCAGTTTGCTTTGAAAGAAGGCGTAATTGAGACAAGCGACAATATTCAGGGAATCATTCTGAAAGGTGTTTCGGGTGACTACAACTGGTCTTTTTTCGAAAAAAACTTAAAGGAAGGAGTCATTCCCGACTTCTCTCAAGATTCCTCAAAAAATCAACTTCTTCTCTCCTCTTTTTTGGCCGGAAGGCTTCAAACCGAGATGGGGAAAAAAGTGGCCATCTATTTTCAAAATGCCAAAGGCGGCATGAGCCAAAGAAACTTCGAAATAGCCGGAATTTACGAAACGGGATTGCAAGACTTGGATGAACAGTTTGTTCTGGTGCACATCGATCAGATCAAAAAAATCAATCAATGGGGTCTTGAGGCAAACCTGAAAATTACAGGCTGTGAAGAAGGCATGGTATCTCTCAAGGGATTTGGCTTCGGTGGCAAGGGAAGATCAAAGCTGATTTGGAGTGCCGACTCACTTCGCGGCGAAGGGCCGCATGAGTTTTGTCTATTTGGGGACACCACCATTTTCGTCATTGCGCGAGAAAAAGGCACACTTTCTGACACTGCCTTTTTTCACTACACACACGATGGAAAGACCAAGACGGAATGCCTCTGTCCCGAGGAGTCAAAGTTAGAAATCACAACTTCGGGCGGAAGCGCCAAGTATTACACGGGAGGTTTTGAGGTGATGCTCAGCGACTATCACAAGCTGGGAAAGATGGAAGAGATAATCTACAAGCATCTAGATTACAACTTGAGAACGACCACCATTAGACAAAAGTCGCCCGAAATCTTTAATTGGCTGGAAATGCTCGACCTTAACACGGTAGTCATTATCACATTAATGATTTTGATTTCGGTCATCAATATGACTTCAGCATTGTTAATCCTGATTATGGAAAGAACATCTATGATAGGTATTCTGCGAGCGATCGGAGCTTCGGCGCAGACAGTTCAGAGTATATTTCTTTATCAAGCGGGCTATATTGTTCTTTTGGGAATGGCCATCGGAAATGCCATCGGAATTTCATTCTGCCTGCTGCAAAAGGAGTATGGATTTTTAAAATTAGATCCCACCAATTACTATGTCTCAGAAGTGCCAGTTCTCTTGCGTTTGGACTATATCGTCGGATTAAATTTAGGTGTGTTTCTGATTTGCGTCCTTATGATGACGCTTCCCACATTAGCCATAAATGGCATACGGCCTTCGAAGGCCATCCGCTTTAATTAAGTCCTTACCTTTGCAAAAAAATTGACATGAACCATCCCAAGATATACAACAACATCCTGGAAACCATCGGGGAAACGCCGATGATAAAACTAAACAGGATAGCTTCTCACATTCCCGCAAAAGTCTATGCCAAAGTGGAGTACTTCAACCCGGGACATAGCACCAAGGATAGAATGGCGTTACAAATGATCGAAGATGCCGAAAAGGAAGGTAAGCTGAAGCCGGGCGGTACCGTGATCGAATGCACATCGGGAAACACCGGGATGGGTTTGGCCCTTGCCTGTATTGTAAAAGGCTACAAACTCATTTGCACACTAAGCGATAAGCAGAGCAAAGAGAAAATGGATATCCTGAGAGCGATGGGTGCGGAGGTGATTGTGTGTCCTACCAATGTAGCTCCGGATCATCCTGAGTCTTACTACAGCGTTGCCGAAAAACTCAATAAAGAAATCCCAAACTCTTTCTACCCTTACCAATACGACAATTTGAGCAACAGGAAGGCGCACTATGAAGGAACCGGCCCGGAAATTTGGAAACAAACGGAAGGAAAAATTACGCATTTTGTAGTAGGTGTAGGAACGGGAGGAACCATCTCAGGAGTGGCTAAATATTTAAAAGAGCAAAACCCGGACATCAAAATCTGGGGTGCCGACAGCTACGGATCTGTTTTCAAAAAATACCATGAAACGGGAGAATTTGATGAAAATGAGATCTACTCTTATATCACCGAAGGTATCGGTGAAGACATTCTTCCGAAGAATGTAGACTTCAGCTTGATTGACCATTTTGAAAAAGTAACTGACCGCGAAGGTGCGCTCTACGCCAGAGATTTGGCCAGAAAAGAAGGCCTACTTCTCGGGTATAGTTGTGGTTCGGCCTATGCCGTAATAGAACAAATGAAGCACGAACTCACTGAAGATGATGTTGTGGTGGTACTTTTTCATGATCATGGTTCGCGATATGTCGGGAAAATTTACAACGACGACTGGATGCGTGACCGTGGATTCTTAAACGTACTCAACAAGAGTGCCCTTGATTTAGTGAACAAGCATATACATCAGCCCTTGGTTACTATAGCCTCAGGTGAGCCGGTGAGCAATGCCATCGCGAAAATGAAAAAGTACGAGATCTCTCAAATTCCTGTAAGAGACAACGGCTCTTTCATTGGTTCCATTGACGAAAGAAAACTCTTCGAGCTTATCAGTGATGGTGTGGATACGACACAAGTAAAAGTGAAGGATTCTATGAATAAGCCTTTTCCGATAGTAGATAGCAACGAAGAGATTGGCGCTTTGACCAAGCTCATCAACAAGGAAAATTCTGCCGTAGTCGTGAAAATCGATGAAGAGAATTACCACATCATTTCTCGACACGATCTGATTTCATCTCTTCAGTAGATATGAAGATTCTCGACCAAACAGGAAGAGAGTTGCACTTTGATCAAATTCCGAAACGGGTAGTTTCTTTGGTTCCATCAATTACTGAATTAGCTGCCGATTTGGGGTTTGAGGTCATCGGGAAGACAAAGTTTTGTGTCCACCCCAACCACTTGGAGGCTGCTATTAATGTTGGTGGTACCAAAAATGTAAAGGCCGATTTGATAAAAAAACTCGGGCCTGATTTGATTTTGGTCAATAAAGAGGAAAATACCAAGTCCACGGTTGAAGAGTTAATTGATGTTGGTTTCCCCGTTTTTATCAGTGATGTTTCTAGCATCGATCAAAGCCTTGAGCTGATCAAAAAACTGGGGGCGATCGGCGGACTAGATTCCAGAGCAGAAGATTTAGCTGAAAAAATTTCAGCAGGAATGGCATCCATTCCACTGATCAAACCTCGACCCAGAGCACTTTATTTAATTTGGCAAGATCCCTATATGGCCGCAGGTTTGGACACCTATATTTCTGATTTAATGGATCACTTGAGTATTGACAATGTTCTTTCTGCTTGGGGTGAGCGGGGGTTGCGTTACCCCGAAATTACAAAGGATCAAATCGCGGAACTCAAGCCCGATTTGATCTTACTCAGCTCAGAACCCTACCCTTTCAAGGAAACTCACCGCCATACAATCAGCTCAGCGCTTCACATTCCTACTCTGTTAGTTGATGGAGAGTGCTTTTCTTGGTATGGCTCTCGACAAGCCAAATCGATAAACTACCTTAAAGAATTTTCACGTCTTTTAAGGAAGTAAACAAAAATTGGGATGGCTTCCGTTGATTCTTGCCACGTTAAAACAGTAGATTTATCGCAATGAAAATGCATTCACACCTGCGATTGACCATTACCCTGGTGATTTTTATGCTCACTTCATGTTTTCTTCAGGCACAGAAGGTGGGGTTGGTGCTAAGCGGTGGCGGAGCGGCAGGTTTAGCGCATATCGGTGTAATCAAAGCTCTCGAAGAAAATAATATTCCGATCGACTACATTGCAGGCACCTCAATGGGAGCTTTGGTAGGAGGTTTATACGCTTCGGGGTATTCAGTTGAGGAAATCATTCAATTCGTAAAAAGCCCTGATTTTTCGCTAGCTATTGAGGGGGACCTTGACAAGAAAGACGTTTACTATTTCACTCAAGATCTCTACGATGCTTCCATTATTCGAATAAAAGTAAACCCTAAAAATATACTCGGCGCAAGCCTCCCGACGAATCTGGTAACGCCCAATTTGATGGAATTCATGTTTATGGACATTTTCTCGGGTCCTGCGGCAGTTGCCGGTTACGATTTTGATAGCCTTATGGTTCCATTTCGTTGCGTTGCCGCTGACATCACAAAAAAAGAAGAAGTCATATTTTCAGAAGGAAGTTTATCAAAAGCACTGCGCGCTTCGACCACCTACCCTTTCTACTTTCAACCGATTTCAATCGATAGCACACTACTTTTTGACGGAGGTTTATACAACAACTTTCCTGCCGATGTGATGTACGATGAATTTCTACCAGATTACGTGATTGGCAGCAATGTGGCCTCTGCCATTGATCCACCTACCGAAGATGACCTCTTTTCACAGATTAGAAACATGATCAGCAATCAAACGGATTTTTCACTTTACTGTGAAAATGGAGTACTGATTCAACCCCCGTCCGAACTCGGTGTTTTTGATTTCACTTCCATCGATGCGCAAATTGAGAGCGGATACCTGAGCGCCTTGATGCAAGTAGATGAAATTCTGGAGAATATCGAAAGCCGACGTACCGAAGCAAGCCTTGATAGCCTGCGCGCTCAATTCAACTCAAAAATTTTTGAAAAGAATATTTCCGATGTTCAAATACTGGGAGATTTAACCCCAAAACAAAAAAGCTATATATCGAGCACACTTGGTCCTGAAAAATATCAGTACACATATACCTTTTCAGATTTTAAACCTCAGTTTCTTCGGCTAGCGCAAGATGGAAAGATAAAAAACACCCAACCATACGCCACATACAATTCCAGCAAGGATGCATATGAAATAGGCCTGAGAGTGCGGCAAGAGAAGGACTTGAAACTCTACTTCGGCGGAAACTTCTCTTCGCGTCCGGTCAATTTCGGATACGTTGGTGTGAAGTACAATCTTTTCGGGCGGACCTCTACCAGTATAATGGCCAACAGCTACTTTGGAAAGTTTTACGGTTCGCTGCTACTTCGGGCCAATATCGATTTAGGCGGTAAAAAGCGTTTTAGTTTTGCGCCACACGTGGTACTGAATCGTTGGGACTACTTCAGAAGCTTTGCTACTTTCTTTGAGCTTTCTCGTCCCTCCTTTATTGTGAAAACTGAAACTTACGGAGGTTTGGACTTCATCGGATCTCTGGGTAATAATACGATTTTCACGGCCGATTTCGACTACGGAGAAACAGAAGATCGATACTACCAAACCGAGGATTTTACCGTAGCAGATACTTCAGATGTGACCAATTTCACTCTGGGAACAATAGGAATTGGAATTGATCGAAATACGCTAAACCGAAAGATTTACCCCAGTAGAGGCACGCGTCTGCAGGTATCTTTGCGAGGTGTAACCGGAGAAGAATTAACTGAATACGGAAACACGAACGGAGAGGATTCCTTTGAATTCAGAGATAACCACAGTTGGTTTGAAGCAAAACTGAAGTACCAAAATTATTTCACTCACCTTGGCCCCTTAAGTTTTGGGGTTGATGCGGAAGCGCTTTACTCCAATAAGCCATTTTTCGAAAATTACAACGCCTCCCTGATCTCTGCTCCCGCGTACACTCCAATTCCCGAAAGCAAAACAATCTTTCTAAACGAGTTCAGAACTACTGAATACCTCGCGCTCGGCCTAAAGTCCGTTGTTGAAATCAGGAAGAATATAGAATTACGACTGGAAGGATATGCCTTTCAACCCGGGAAGGAAATTATTAGAAATGGCTCAAATGACGCCGAGTTCTCGGAACCTTTCGAGGATCGTTATTTTATCGGTGCTTCAGCTTTAGTGTTTCACAGCCCTCTTGGCCCCGTAAGTTTAAACCTGAACTATTACGATAGCAGGGACGAAGGCCCTTGGAGCTTCTTCTTCAACTTCGGCTATACGATCTTTAATAAAAGCGTATACGAGCTTTAGGCTTGGGCGGTAGGACCCCCAAAGTTCATTGGGATGCCTCCGCCACCATCATTTGGTTTACTGTCGGAAATGACACCGTGAACCGACTCATACTTTTGGATATTATCTTGCAAAGCATGCATCAAACGCTTCGCGTGCTGAGGCGTCAATACAATTCTCGCCTTTACACGGGCCTTTGGCATCCCCGGCATCACACGTACAAAGTCAGCAACAAATTCAGCATTCGAATGGGTGATGATGGCAAGATTCGAATAAATGCCATCCGCAATATCTTCTTTCAGCTCTATATTAAGTTGATTTTTATTCTGGTCTTTATTTTGATTTTGATCAGCCATACTTTGATGTATTAAAAAAGGCCATCATGCTGTCAGCGTGATGGCCTTTTGATTGAATTTAACTTATTCTCCGGCTTCCACTTCCGTAACTTCCGGATTCTTTTTCTCTACGAGTTTCTCGTATTCTTCTTTCGATCCGACATTGACTTTTTGGAATTCTCGCAGTCCCGTTCCTGCAGGGATCAAATGTCCTACAATTACGTTCTCTTTCAATCCCATCAAGTTGTCGCGTTTTCCGTTTACGGAAGCCTCGTTCAGAACTTTCGTAGTTTCTTGGAAAGATGCGGCTGAGATAAAGCTCTTCGTCTGAAGTGATGCTCTGGTAATACCCTGAAGCAATGGACGTGATGTAGCAGGAATAGCTTCACGAGCTTCAATCTGCTGCATATCCTTACGCTTCAATTGCGAATTCTCGTCTCGCAGCTTTCGCGCAGAAATGATCTGTCCGGGCTTGATACTCGCTGCATCACCGGAGTCAACCACCACCATCATACCAAAGAGGTTATCATTTTCCTCCATGAAGTCGATTTTCTCAACACTCTGCTTCTCTAGGAAACGCGTGTCTCCTTGGTCTTCGATGATTACTTTACGCATCATCTGACGAACAACGATTTCAAAGTGCTTGTCGTTGATCTTCACACCTTGCAAACGATATACCTCTTGGATTTCATTTACCAAGTACTCTTGTACTCTGGTTGGTCCTTGAATAGCCAAAATATCACTTGGCGTGATGGCTCCATCAGAAAGCGGTTGACCTGCTCTTACGAAGTCATTCTCCTGAACCAAGATATGCTTACTCAAGGAAACGAGATATTTCTTGATTTCGCCCGTTTTGCTTTCTACCATAATCTCGCGGTTTCCACGCTTGATTTTTCCGTAAGAAACAATACCATCAATTTCACTAACGACTGCAGGATTTGATGGGTTACGCGCTTCGAAAAGCTCGGTAACTCGTGGCAAACCTCCCGTGATATCTCCGCTCTTACCGGAAATACGTGGAATTTTCGCAAGAATAAACCCTGTATTAATCTCTTTTCCCTCATCGACGTTGACGTGAGCCCCAACAGGTAAGTTGTAAGTTTTTACAACCTCTTTGGATTTCTTGTCGACGATTAGAATCGCAGGATTCTTTTTCTTGTCACGGCGCTCAGTGATTACCTTTTCACGGTAGCCTGTTTGCTCATCAACCTCTTCTCGGTAAGTAACTCCTTCTTCGAAGTTTTCAAATTTGATATTTCCCTTCGCTTCGGAAATAATTACGGCGTTGTAAGGGTCCCACTGACAGATTGCATCACCCTTCTTCACTTTGGCTCCGCTCTTAACGAAGATTTCGGCTCCGTAAGGAATGTTGTTCGTGGCTACCACCACTCCGGTTTTTGCATCTATCAAACGCATTTCACCTGAACGGCCAACCACGATTGTTTTCTTAGAACCATCTGCAGCTTCGCTTTCTACCGTTCTCATTTCTTCGAACTCTACGGTACCTGCCGCTTTTGCTCTTATTTCTGATTCATCGGCAATATTCGATGCAGTACCCCCAACGTGGAAAGTTCGAAGCGTCAACTGTGTTCCCGGCTCTCCGATAGACTGAGCGGCTATTACACCTACAGCTTCTCCCCTCGTTACCATTCTACCCGAAGCGAGATTTCTACCGTAGCATTTCGCACAAACTCCTCGTTTTTCTTCGCAAGTAAGTACCGAGCGAATTTCTACTTCCTCAATTCCAGCTTCCTCGATGATCGTTGCCAATTCTTCGGTAATCTGGTCTCCTGACTCAACGATAACTTCGTCGGTTTCAGGATGTAGCACATCGTGTACCGAAGTACGCCCCAAGATTCTTTCATAGAGTGTTTCTACGATCTCCTCGTTTTTCTTCAATGGAGTAGCTACCAAACCACGTAGGGTTTCGCAGTCTTCATTGAGAATCACAACATCTTGTGCAACATCTACCAATCGACGTGTCAAATAACCTGCATCGGCAGTTTTAAGAGCTGTATCTGCAAGTCCTTTTCGTGCACCGTGTGTAGAGATAAAATACTCAAGAATGGAAAGTCCTTCCTTGAAGTTTGAAAGAATAGGGTTTTCAATAATATCCTGACCTCCCGTGGCACTCGATTTTTGTGGCTTAGCCATCAATCCCCTCATTCCTGAGAGCTGACGAATTTGCTCTTTAGATCCACGTGCACCTGAGTCAAACATCATGTAAATTGAGTTGAACCCTTGCTTGTCATTCTTGAGGTTGTCCATTAAAATATTGGTCAACTTAGAATTGGTGTGTGTCCAAATGTCGATAATCTGGTTGTAACGCTCATTGTTCGTTATCAGACCCATACCGTAATTGTCGGTGACAGCTTTCACTTCTTCTACGGCTTTATCTACCAACACCTCTTTCTCCGGTGGAATCATTACATCATTCAGGTTGAATGACAATCCCCCTTTGAAAGCCATGTAGTATCCTACCGTCTTGATATCATCCAAGAATTTAGCTGCACGAGCCATACCTACGGTTTTGATAACCGTACCGATAATATCTCGCAACGCCTTTTTGGTCAAAACTTGATTCAAATAACCTACCTCCTTAGGTACCATGTTATTGAAAAGTACACGTCCGGCGGTCGTTTCTAAAATATGCGTTTTACCGTCAATATCAGTATAGCGGAACTTGATGTGCGCGTGCAAGGCAAGTTTACCTTCATTGTACGCAATTTCTACTTCCTCAGGACTGTAAAAGGTTTTTCCTTCTCCATGCACCGTATGATCTTTGTCGCTGGTTCTTCCTTTGGTAATGTAATAAAGACCCAATACCATGTCTTGAGAAGGAACGGCAATAGGTGCGCCGTTGGCAGGATTTAGGATGTTGTGGGATGCAATCATCAAAAGCTGCGCTTCCAAAATGGCCGCATTACCCAATGGTAAGTGAACTGCCATCTGGTCACCGTCAAAATCGGCATTGAATGCAGTACAGGCCAAAGGATGCAACTGAATCGCTTTACCCTCGATCAATTTTGGCTGGAAAGCCTGGATACCCAGACGGTGCAAAGTAGGTGCACGGTTAAGTAAAACAGGGTGTCCTTTCAATACATTCTCGAGTATATCCCAAACTACGGGCTCTTTTCTGTCTACAATTTTCTTTGCTGATTTCACAGTCTTTACAATTCCTCTTTCAATCATCTTGCGGATGATGAATGGCTTGTAAAGTTCAGCTGCCATATCTTTTGGCAAACCACATTCGTGAAGTTTCAGCTCAGGGCCTACTACGATTACAGAACGTGCGGAATAATCAACACGCTTTCCGAGAAGGTTTTGACGGAAACGACCTTGCTTTCCTTTCAAACTGTCTGAAAGAGATTTCAAGGGTCGGTTTGATTCCGTTTTAACCGCTGATGACTTTCGAGAGTTATCGAAAAGTGAATCCACAGCTTCCTGTAGCATACGCTTCTCATTTCTCAAAATAACCTCCGGAGCTTTTATCTCGATCAATCGCTTCAATCGATTGTTTCGGATGATCACTCGACGATATAAGTCATTCAAATCGGAAGTTGCAAAACGTCCCCCATCGAGAGGAACGAGTGGACGTAATTCGGGTGGAATTACGGGCACAACTTTGATAATCATCCATTCGGGACGATTTTCAATGCGCGTGTTTGCCTCGCGGAATGCTTCAACCACTTGAAGGCGCTTTAGCGCTTCATTTTTTCTCTGCTGAGAAGTCTCTGTGTTGGCTTTGTGGCGCAACTCATAAGACAACTCATCGAGATTGGTAGTTTTCAACAAGTCGTGCAAGGCATCAGCACCCATCTTAGCGATGAATTTATTTGGATCGGTCTCGTCCAAATATTGATTCTCTTTAGGAAGAGTCTCCAAAATATCGATGTACTCTTCTTCAGTAAGATAATCCATACGCGAAAGCTGCTCTCCCTCTTCATTCACTGCGGGCCCCGGGTTGATCACAACGTAGCGCTCGTAATAAATAATTTGGTCAAGCTTCTTGGTAGGAAGACCTAGGAGATAACCGATTTTGTTTGGCAATGATTTGAAATACCAAACGTGTGCCACGGGGACCACCAAGGAAATATGTCCTTGACGTTCACGACGCACCTTCTTCTCGGTTACCTCAACACCGCAGCGATCACAAACTATTCCTTTGTATCGGATTCGCTTGTATTTTCCACAGTGGCATTCGTAATCCTTTACAGGACCGAAAATCCGTTCGCAAAATAAACCATCGCGTTCGGGTTTATAGGTTCTGTAATTTATTGTTTCGGGCTTTAAAACTTCACCGTGGCTCTTCTCGAGAATTTCTTCGGGAGAAGAAAGGCTAATGGTAATGCTGTTAAAGCTTGAATCTATTTTTTTATCCCTTTTTAAGGCCATAGGAATGATTTTCTTTCGTTGAAAACTCCGTTAACACAATACTACTCTAGAGTGACTTTGAGTCCGAGCCCACTCAATTCGTGCAATAGCACGTTAAATGATTCAGGAATCCCGGGCTCAGGCATATTCTCTCCTTTTACAATAGCTTCGTAGGCTTTCGCTCTACCAACTACATCATCGGATTTAACCGTAAGCACCTCTCGCAAGATGTTTGATGCACCGAATGCTTCAAGCGCCCAGACTTCCATCTCTCCAAAACGCTGACCTCCAAACTGAGCTTTACCTCCGAGTGGTTGCTGTGTAATGAGCGAGTATGGTCCGATCGAACGTGCGTGCATTTTGTCATCAACCATGTGAGCAAGTTTCAGCATGTAAATCACACCTACGGTTGCCGGTTGGTCAAAGTGTTCTCCGGTTCCTCCGTCGCGAAGGGTAGTAACACCGTAACGTGGAACTTCTGCTTTGTCAGTGTACTCATTGATCTGATCAATAGAAGCACCGTCGAAAATCGGAGTGGCAAATTTCATCCCGAGTTTCTTACCTGCCCATCCGAGAACTGTTTCGTAGATCTGACCAAGGTTCATCCTTGACGGTACACCAAGCGGGTTAAGTACGATATCTACCGGAGTACCGTCATCCAGATAAGGCATATCTTCTCTACGAACAATTTTCGCAACAATACCCTTGTTCCCATGACGACCTGCCATTTTATCACCTACTTTTAACTTACGCTTTTTGGCGATGTACACTTTAGCAAGTTTCAATATTCCACTTGGTAGCTCATCACCGATGGTGATTTGGAACTTCTTACGCTTGTGTGCGCCTAAATAATCGTTGTACTTGATATTGTAGTTGTGAATCAACTTTTTGATCAACGAGTTGATGTGGTCATCAGTCGTCCATCTGCTCGGATTCACGATTGCGTAGTCAATCGCATTCAATGCTTTCTGAGTGAACTTCACCCCTTTCTTGATCTGCTCTTCCTTGAAATTGTTAAAGACTCCTTGCGAAGTTTTACCACTTACGAGGCTGTTGAGTTTCTCAATCAAAGATGATTTATGCTCTGCAAGCTCTTTATCAAACTGCTTATCAATTTCCTCTACAATCGTTTTTTCAGCTGCTTTCGTCTTCGGCGTTTTTACCGCTTTGGCGAATAGCTTTTTATCGATTACAACACCTCTCAACGATGGCGAAGCTTTTAAAGAAGCATCTTTAACGTCTCCTGCTTTATCACCAAAGATCGCTCGAAGAAGCTTTTCTTCAGGAGAAGGGTCTGTCTCTCCTTTCGGGGTGATCTTTCCGATCAAAATATCCCCTTCTCGAATCTCAGCTCCGACTCGGATCATTCCGTTCTCGTCAAGATTCTTCGTAGCCTCTTCACTCACGTTTGGAATATCGGGTGTCAATTCTTCCTGTCCACGTTTCGTATCTCTCACTTCGAGAATATACTCATCAATGTGGATAGAGGTAAAGATGTCCTCGCGAACTACTTCCTCTGAGATTACGATCGCATCCTCAAAGTTGTACCCTTTCCAAGGCATGAAAGCCACCATCAAGTTTCGACCTATTCCCAGTTCTCCGCCTTGCGTCGCAAATCCTTCCGTCAACACCTGGCCAGGAGTTACTTTATCTCCCTTGGCAACCATCGGACGCAAGTTCATACTTGTTCCTTGGTTAGTTTTCAAGAATTTAATCAGCGGATATTCTTTGGTATCGCCGTCGAAACTGATGAGTTTCTCTTCATCATTACGCTCATATCGGATAACGATTTTCCTCGCATCAACGTATTCTACTACGCCTGTCCCTTCTGAAGCAACCAATACACGCGAATCTTGTGCAACCCTTCTTTCAAGTCCTGTCCCTACGATCGGGGATTCAGGTCTTAAGAGTGGCACAGCTTGACGCATCATGTTCGATCCCATCAAGGCCCGGTTGGCATCATCGTGTTCCAAGAAAGGAATAAGTGATGCAGCAATCGAAGCAATTTGGTTTGGCGCAACGTCGATCAAGTCAATCTCATCGGGTGCAACAACCGGGAAATCTCCTTCTTTTCGAGCTTTCACTCTTTCAGATTCTAAAGCACCCTTCTCGCTGACCTCAGCATTGGCTTGAGCAATCATCTTTTCATCCTCTTCTTCGGCGCTCAAATAAATAGGTTCAGTCTTCAAATCGACCTGACCTGATGCAACCGTTCGGTATGGTGTTTCGATAAAACCAAGTCTGTTGATTTTAGCAAACACACAAAGTGAAGAGATCAAACCGATATTCGGTCCTTCAGGTGTTTCAATCGTACAAAGACGACCGTAGTGCGTGTAGTGAACGTCACGAACCTCGAAACCTGCTCTTTCTCGAGAGAGCCCCCCGGGACCTAGTGCAGACATTCTTCTTTTGTGCGTTACCTCAGAAAGTGGATTGGTTTGATCCATAAACTGAGACAACTGATTGGTACCAAAGAATGAATTGATCACCGAAGACAAAGTCTTGGCATTGATCAAATCAGTTGGAGTAAATACCTCGTTATCCCGAACGTTCATTCTTTCGCGGATGGTACGAGCCATACGAGCCAAACCAACACCAAATTGGTTGTGGAGTTGCTCACCCACCGTACGCACACGTCTGTTGCTCAAGTGATCGATATCATCAACATCCGTATTACTATTCACCAAGTCAATCAAGTACTTGATGATTTTGATGATGTCTTCTTTGGTAAGCGTTCGCTCAGAATAGTCGGTATCCAAACCGAGTTTCTTGTTGATTCTGAATCGTCCTACTTCTCCAAGGTCATATCTTGTTTCAGAGAAGAACAGTTTGTCGATAACGCCACGAGCCGTTTCCATATCCGGTGGCTCGGCATTCCGCAACTGACGGTAGATGTGCTCTACCGCTTCTTTCTCCGAGTTGGAGGTATCCTTTTGGAGTGTATTGTAAATGATAGAGAAATCTGCTGCATTGATATTCTCCTTGTGGAGAATTACCGTTTTCGCACCTGACTCGAGAATTTGCTCTATTTGCTCTTCCTCGATAATCGTTTCTCGGTCAATAATTACTTCATTCCTTTCAATAGAAACTACTTCACCTGTATCTTCATCTACGAAATCTTCTACCCAGCTTTTCAACACACGAGCAGCAAGCTTTCTTCCCAACAGTTTCTTAGCCCCGGTTTTCGTCACCTTGAACTCATCGGCAAGGTCGAAAATCTCGAGAATGTCTTTATCGCTTTCGTATCCAATCGCTCTGAGCAATGTGGTTACGGGAAGCTTTTTCTTTCGATCGATGTACGCATACATTACGGCATTGATATCCGTTGCAAATTCGATCCATGATCCTTTGAAAGGAATAACCCTTGCTGAATAGAGCTTCGTACCATTAGCGTGACGACTCTGTCCGAAGAACACTCCGGGAGATCTGTGCAGCTGAGATACGATTACTCTTTCTGCTCCATTCACAACAAATGAACCCTGTGGGGTCATGTATGGAATGGTCCCCAGGTACACATCTTGGACGATTGTCTCAAAGTCCTCATGCTCTGGGTCAGTGCAGTATAGCTTTAACTTTGCCTTGAGAGGCACAGCGTAAGTCAACCCTCTCTCTACACATTCTGAGATGCTGTAGCGGGGTGGGTCGACGAAATAGTCCAAGAATTCAAGAACAAACTGATTTCTTGTATCAGTAATAGGAAAGTTTTCCGTGAAAACTTTGTAAAGTCCTTCGGTTTCCCTGTCATCGGGATTTGTTTCGAGCTGAAAAAACTCTTGGAAAGACTTGATTTGAACTTCCAGAAAGTCAGGAAATTCAATCTTGTGTTTACTAGAAGAGAAATTTATTCGCTCGTCTTTTTTCTTTGTAAGTGTAGCCAAGACTGCAGGGTTTGGGTATGATTAAGAAAAAAAGCCTGATTAATAAGGCATAAAAAGGCTCAGGCCATCTCGTCGAAACGAGATGACCCATAGCCTAACAATAAGCGTAAGAATATGTTTTAGTCTTACTTAACTTCAACTTCAGCTCCGGCTTCTTCAAGTTGTGATTTAAGCGATTCCGCTTCCTCTTTAGAAACTCCTTCCTTAAGAGGACCGGGAGCTCCGTCAACTAGACCCTTCGCCTCTTTAAGACCAAGACCTGTAAGTTCTTTAACTAGTTTTACAACGGCCAATTTAGCGCCTCCGGCAGCTTTAAGAATTACATCGAATTCTGACTGCTCCTCGGCTTCTTCACCGCCACCTCCGGCACCAGGTGCTGCTACAACTGCTGCTGCAGCCGCAGGCTCAATGCCATGCTCTTCTTTGAGGTATTCTGCTAGTTCGTTAACTTCTTTTACGGTAAGGCCTACCAATTGATCGCCTATAGCTTTAACGTCTGCCATTTTATTTGATTTTAATGTGTGGTTCTGTTTGTTTAAAAAAATT
>JGI12210J13797_10005430_pt1 | contig 15470 bp, 16 predicted proteins | sample ElkSlonscriptome_3_FD_13797 | JGI IMG/M metagenome (IMG submission 13797)
GATGATCAGCAGGAACCCGATCGCGAAGGCGAGCACGGCGATCCAGATGACGAGCATCCCCTCGCCCGCTCCGCCTGCGCCCGACAGGGCGAAGGCGGCGATGAGGCCAAGGATCGCTGCGAGCGTGCCGAGATTGATGATGTGCCGCGCGGGCAGCAGGATGGGCGATCCGCTCATCCGGCCAGACAGCTTGAGGAAGGCGATTACCGAGCCCGAAAAGGTGATCGCGCCGATCGCGATGCCGAGGCCCAGCTCGATCCGGCTGACCACGAGGATCTGGTCGTTCGCATCGAGAATACCGAAGGCGCCGGGATTGAGCCATGCGGCAAAGCCGACCAGCACCGCCGCCATGCCGACGAGGCTGTGAAAGCCCGCGACCAATTCGGGCATCGCGGTCATCGCGATGCGCCGCGCGATGACGAAGCCGATCGCGCCGCCGATGGCGATGGCGATCACGATCTCCGCGATGTTCGCAAGGTCATGCGTGACGAGCGTCGTCGCCACCGCGATGACCATGCCGATCATGCCGTTGCGGTTGCCCGCCCGGCTGGTCGAGGGATGCGAGAGCCCGCGCAGCGCGAGGATGAAGAACACGCCGGCGACGAGATAGGCAAGCGGGACCCATGCGGGCACGCCCTCGGCCGCGGTCGCGGCATGGGCCGGAGTGGCGACTCCCATGACCAGGCAGGCGGCGAGCGCAGCGGCGGCGAAGGAGGAAAACAGGCGCCCCATCCTCACTTCTCCTTCTTCTTGTACATGGCGAGCATGCGCTCGGTCACGGCGAAGCCGCCGAAGATGTTGATGCTCGCAAGGACCACCCCGGCAAGCCCGAGATACTTGGCGATATCGGACCCCGCTTCGGCGCTCGCGATCAGCGCGCCGACAACGATCACCGAGGAAATCGCGTTCGTCACCGCCATCAGAGGCGTGTGCAGCGCCGGGGTGACCGACCAGACCACGTAGTAGCCGACGAAACACGCCAGTACGAAAATCGAGAGGATTGAAATGAAGTCCATTGATTCGCCCCTGTCCGGCCGGTGGCCCGCTGGTTTTTGTCGACGGATATCGCCTTGCGCTAGCCCTTCAGCCTCGCATTCACCACTTCGCCGCCCTTCGTCAGGCGGATCGCATCGCCGATTTCCTCGTCGAGTTCCGGCTTGCCCGCTTCCTTGTCCCAGAAGGCGCTGAGGAAGTTGAAGTGGTTGCGCGCAAACAGCGCAGAGGCATCGGCGGCAAGATGAGCGGGCGTATTCGAATAGCCCATGATCTTGACGCCATGCTTCACGACGACTTCGTCCGGCCTCGAGCCTTCGACATTGCCGCCCTGCGCGACCGCGAGGTCGAAGATCACGCTGCCCGGCTTCATCGTCGCGATCTGCGCGTCGGTGACGAGCACCGGCGCCCTGCGCCCCGGGATCAGCGCCGTGGTGATGACGAGATCCTGCTTGGCGATGTGTTCGGAAACGAGTTCGGCCTGCTTCGCCTTCTGCTCGTCGCTCAATTCGGCCGCATAGCCGCCCTCGCCCGCCGCTTCGAGCCCTTCGGCAAAGACCGCTTTCGCGCCGAGCGAAGTGATCTGTTCGGCGGTTTCGGGGCGCACGTCGGTGGCCGAAACCTGCGCGCCGAGGCGCTTCGCCGTCGCGATTGCCTGAAGGCCCGCAACGCCGACACCCATGACGAAGCATCGCGCGGCCTGCACCGTGCCCGCCGCGGTCATCATCATCGGGAAGGCACGGCCATATTCGTCCGCTGCCGCCAGCACCGCCTTGTATCCGGCGAGATTCGACTGGCTGGAAAGCACGTCCATCGACTGGGCACGCGTGATGCGCGGCATGAATTCCATGGAAAGCGCCTCGAGCCCGGCCTTGGCATAGGCCTCGATCCGCTCGCCCTGCTGGAAAGGATCGAACAGCGCCGCGACCCATGCACCCGGCTTTGCGCCGCCAAGAAGGTCCACATCGGGGGCCTGCACGCCGAGAACGATGTCCGCGCCCCTGATGACACCGGCCGCATCGCCGGTTTCTGCGCCCGCCTCGCGATAGGCCTCGTCCGAAAAGGCGGCGCAGGCGCCCGCCCCTTCTTCGACGGCGACCTCGTTGCCGAGACCGATGAACTTCTTCACCGTCTCCGGCGTGGCCGCGACACGGGTTTCCCCGCCGGCGCGTTCTTTCAGGACTGCGATCTTCACTAATGCCCCCTGTTTTCGGACTTTACCCGGCGATGAGCGAGACGACGAACAGGGCGATGAGGGCGATGACCGGGACGGCCCATTTGAGCGCGGTCATGAACGACTCATAGGTCGAGCGCGCCGTGTCCATGTCATGCGATGCCATGTCTGAATGTTCCCCTTGAAGGTGCCTAACGATGAATCCGGCAAAACGTTGCCGTGAAAAGTGATAGGAAGCGCGTTATCCGAGCCTGCGCGCGCGCTCAAGCCCGCGTTCGGTCCGAATTGTGCGATCCGGCCTTTCGCGAACAGCCTTAATCCAGTCTTTACCCGTCCGCCTTAGATCGGTGCAACGTTTCACCTTGGGGCGATTACCCGGGGCGCTGATGGAGCTTTGGCGCGAACCGATGTCGGAAAAGGCCAACCCTGATTCGGACAGTCAGCTTGCGACGGAAGTTGTGAGCGCGGACCGTGCCGCCGAAACGCCGCGCGCGGGGGCCGGAGCGCAGCGCCTCGTCATGCTCATCGACGACGAACCGGCGCAGAGCCGGCTGATCTCCGCGATCGCGGCGCGGGATGGCTGGCGGACCCTCGTCGCGCCCGATGCGGAAACCGCGATCGCGACCCTGGGCACGCGCGAAGGCATGCAGCTTTGCGCGATCCTGCTCGACCAATGGGTTCCGGGCGACGATGCCTGCGCGCTCATTGCCGAACTCAAGCAACGCCGCCCCGCGCTGCCGATCCTGATGCTGACGACGAGCGCCTCGCCCGTCCTCGCGGTCGAGGCGATGCGTGCAGGGGCAAGCGACTATCTGGTCAAACCGATTGCGCCGGACCGGCTGATGGAAGCGCTTCGCGCGGTCACCACCCGCGACACCCAGCGCGACGAACTCGCTCCCCTGACCGAGAAGATGGGTGCCAATCTCGATTTCGACGCGATGATCGGCACCGCACCCGGTTTCCGCACCGCGCTCGCTCAGGCAGCCAAGGCGGCTCGGGGCCATGGCCATGCGTTGATCGAAGGCGAAAGCGGCACCGGCAAGGAAATGCTGATGCGGGCGATGCATGCGGCGAGTTCGCGCGCCAAGGAGGCGCTGCGGATCGTCAATGTCGCAAGCATTCCGCCGGGATCTCTGGAATCGGTTCTGTTCGGGCACGAACCCGGCGCATTTCCGGGTGCCTTCGACCGCCAGATCGGCGCATTCCAGCATTGCGACGGTGGAACGCTGATCCTCGACGAGGTGGACCGCCTGCCGCGCAGCGTGCAGGAGCGGCTTGTCGAAACTCTCGAGAGCGGGATCGTCAGGCCTGTCGGGGCGACCTACGGCTACCGCATCGACATGCGACTGCTCGTCGCGAGCAATCTCGCGATCAGGACGCTGGCCGATGCGGGCGAGTTCGACCCGGAACTGGCAAAGCGCCTGTCCGCGACCCGGATCGTCCTCCCGCCTTTGCGCGAACGCACGAGCGACATTCCCGCCCTCACCCGCCATTTCCTTGCCCGCATCGGCGAACAGCCGGGTCTTCTGCACCTGTCGGTTTCGGAGGGCGCGCTCGCCCTGCTCGGGGCCTATGACTGGCCGGGCAACGTCCGCCAGCTGCAATCGGTGCTTTTCCGAGCGGCGGTCTATTGCGAAGGCCAGACCCTCACCGCGGAAAGCTTTCCGCAAATTTCCGAGGTCGTCGGCGACCGCGCAGAGGCCCCGGCCCCGGCTTTCCAGGAAGGGGCGGGCGTCATGCTCTACAACGAGGACGGCAACCTGCGCTCGCTCGAGGAGATCGAGGCGGACGTGATCCGGCTCGCCATCGGTCATTATCGCGGTCGCATGACCGAGGTCGCCCGGCGGCTCGGCATCGGGCGCTCGACGCTCTACCGCAAACTCTCCGATCTCGGGATCGACAACGCGGCTTGAACGGCTGAAGGCTGCCGATTAGAGCTGGCGGCATGACAGACACGATACGTGATTTCGAAGGGCGCAGCGCGCTCGTCACGGGGGCCGGTTCCGGCATGGGTGCGGCCTGTGCACAGGCACTTGCCGCGCGCGGAGCAAGCCGGCTGTTCCTCAACGACCTCGACCCTGCCGGACTGGAAAAGCTCGATCTCGGCGGTTGCGAGGTCGTGCCTTTCATCGGGAGCGTCGCGGATCCCGAAATGTGGGCGGGGATCGAAGGCGAGCTTGCCGGAATCGACCATGCCATCGTCAATGCCGGGATCGGCATATGGGGCCCGCTCACCGAGGTCGATCTTGCCCAGTGGCGCAAGGTGATGGAGGTGAACCTCGATGGAGCCTTCCTGACGCTGTCCACCGCCATGCGGGCGATGTCCGCGAAAGGCGGAAGCGTGTGCGTCGTGTCTTCCGCCACCGGCGTGAAACCTGTGCCCGGCGTCGGCCCCTATGGCGTTTCCAAGGCCGCAGTCGCCCACATGGCGCGCATCGCCGCCGCCGAAGGCGCAGCGCAAGGCATCCGCGTCAACGCCATCGCACCCGGCGGCGTCGACACGCCCATCTGGGACACTTCCGAGGGTTTCCGCCATGCGGTCGAACAGCATGGTCGCGAGGCGGTTCTGAAAGAGAGTGCGAAGGACACGCCCAGGGGCAAGTTCGCGACGGCCCCCGAGATCGCCGATACGATCCTGTATCTGCTGAGCGATGCCGCCATGAACATCACTGGTCATGTGATGGTGTCTGACGGCGGCTACACGCTCTAGCCGCAGGCGCTTACCAGCTCACCGTCCGGCTGACGCGCTCCTCGCCCTTGTTGCCGCGCAGCGACAGGGTAAAGGTGCGCGCTTTCCAGTCGATGTCGACGAGGCCGAAATTCTCTTCCGAGATGAAATCGGTGATCCGCTTGGGATCGGGTTCGCGCGCGGTATTGCTCGCCGTGTCGTTGAAGGCGAGGTTGAGCGAGGAACTGGTCAACTCCCAGAGCTGCTCGCCGCCCGCCTCTGCCGCGCTGTCGGTGTAGATCCCGCCCGCGTGCCGGTCGCCCGACAGCAGCACCAGCCCGCTTTCCTCGCGCCCCGCAAGCAACCGGTAAAGCTGCGCGCGTTCGAGCGGCATGGTCTCCCAGCTCTCGTAATCGTGCGCGTCGGTCAGCACCTGGATTGAGCTTGCCACGATCCGGAAATCGGCCGGCTTCGCCAGTTCCGCCTCGAGCCATTTCCACTGTTCCTCGCCCAGCATGGTCTTGCCCGGGTCGGTGCTCGGCACATAGGGGCCGAGCGGCGGACGGGTGTGCGAATAAGGCATTGCCTCGAGATCGGAGCGGAAGAAACGGGTGTCGAGCAGGATGATCTGGGTGCGCCGCCCCTCTTCGCCGACAATGCGCGAATCGTAGATGCCGGGACGCGAGCGGACCTCCTGCGAAGAGCCCCAGAACGTCTCGAACAGGGTTTCCGACCAGCGCCGAGCGGTGAAGCTCGCGCCCCCGTCATTGAAACCGTAATCGTGATCATCCCAGGCCGCCATCATCGGCACGGCAGCGCGGAAAGCGGCAAGTTCGGGCGTCTCGGCCTGCCTGGCATAGGCGGCGCGCAAGGATCCGAGCGCGGCATCGCCTTCCCAGCCGTTATCGCCGTAATTGTTGTCGCCGATGAACAGGAAGAGCTGCGGGTTGGCCGCAGCGATCAGTGCCCACATGTGCTGCGAACGGTTCTGATGGTTGCAGCTACCCACGCCGATCCGGGTCAGCACCGTGTCCTCGGCCAGCGCGGCCCCGCCGGGTGCGACCGGCAGGTCGAGTTCGCGTTCGAGCTGGGCGTAATAGGGTGCGAGCATGTCCTCGGCCGAAAGCTCGACCTCGGGATTGGCCGATAGCGGCGCGATGGCGGCGATCGCGGCGGTTCCGGCCGCGGCAAGAAGCAGGGGGAGGCGCATTGGTCGGGTCCTTGTGGAGATTCGGCAGGCGGAAATTGCCCCGGTTCCATGACGCATTTGCGACAGCGCGCAAACGTCTTTCAGGAGAGCGGCGGCAACTGGCTGAAATCGGTCAGCGCCGCGTCCCTCAGTCCGCGCCAGACATTGCGCGCCTGCACGGTCTCGGCCACGTCGTGGACCCGAAGGATGTGGACCCCGGCCTCCATCGCCTTCATCGCCAGCGCGATCGAACCGGCAAGGCGATCCCGCGGCGCTTCCTCGTTGGATAGCGCACCGATCATGCGCTTGCGGCTGACACCGACCAGCAGCGGCGAGCCAAGCGCATGAAACAGCGGCAGGGCGTTCATGAGCGCGAGATTGTCCGCAAGCGACTTGCCGAAGCCGATGCCCGGATCGAGAACGATGGTCTCCTCCGCGATTCCGGCTGCCACTGCCTTGTCGCGGGCAAGCCGGAGAAAGTCGAACACCTCGCTCACCACGTCGCGATAGCTGTTGCCATCATGGAGGTTTTCGCCGGTGCCGGGCGCGTGCATCAGCACGACCGGGCAGCGATAGGCTTCGACCACCTCGCTGCTGCGCGGATCATAGCGCAGCGCGGAGACATCATTGACGATATGCGCGCCCGCCGCGAGCGCCTGCTCGATCACGCCTGCGCGGCGAGAGTCGATGCTGATCGCCGCGCCCATCGCCGCGCAATAGCGGACCGCGGGAACGACCCGCTCGATTTCCTCGGTCTCGAACGTCGCCTCGGCGCCGGGGCGCGTGCTTTCCCCGCCGATATCGATGATCGCCGCGCCCGCTTCGAGCATCGCGGCGGCATGGGCGCGGCCCTCGTCTTCGTTGTCGTGATACGCCCCGCCATCGCTGAAGCTGTCCGGCGTCACGTTGAGCACGCCCATGACCTGCGGCTGGTCGAGCCGGATCACCCGCTCCTCCGCCCGGATCGGCGCATGAACCTTCGCAAGGTTTGCCCATTGCCGGCGCGCTTCCGCCTCTTCGAGCGGGCCTAGCCCTTCGAAGGCGCGTTCCGCGTCGGCCAGACCGAAGACCCGGCGATCGGCCACGCGGTCGTCATCGCGCAGGACGAGCGCGAAGCGGCTTGCATAAGCCATCGACCCACCCAGCCGGATCGCGCCCGGCCCGTGCTCCCCCGCCTCGGCCTGCGGGCCGGAGGCGAGCGCGATGGGGTGGAGATAGACCGCGCTCACCTCAATCTTCGCTCGCGAGGAGGTAAAGCTGGCGCGCGGCATCGACCGGCACGATCTCCCCATCCTTGTCGTAATGCCAGAAGCTCCAGCCATTGCACGACGGCGCGCCCTGAAGGTCCTTGCCCAGCCCGTGGATCGAGCCGGTCATCCTTTTTCCATCGAGACCTTCGCATTCGAGCGACCCGTCCGCCCGGACCATCGCGACCCAGCGGCGTTTCTTGTCGAACACCTTCGTGCCGGGCGCGATCAGTCCGGTTTCCACCAACGTCCCGAAGGCGACCCGGGGCGCGGATTTCTTTGACTGCATGGTCTTGAGCGCGCTTTCGTCGAGCGGCAATTCCTTTTCGATCCGTTTCAGCGCTATCTCTCGATAAAAGCTCTCGCGCTCGCAGCCGATCCAGTCGCGGCCAAGCCGTTTCGCGACCGCGCCGGTCGTGCCGGTGCCGAAAAACGGATCGAGCACGACATCGCCTTTCTCCGTGGTCGCCAGGAGCAAGCGGTAGAGCAACGCCTCGGGCTTCTGCGTGGGATGCGCCTTCTTGCCGTTTTCCTTGAGCCGTTCGCCCCCGGCGCAGATCGGGAACACCCAGTCGGAGCGCATCTGGAGTTCGTCGTTAAGCGTCTTCATCGCGCGGTAATTGAAGTGATACCGCGCCTTTTCCCCCATGCTCGCCCAGATCAGCGTTTCATGCGCATTGGTGAAGCGGGTGCCCTTGAAATTCGGCATCGGATTGGTCTTGCGCCAGACGATGTCGTTCAGGATCCAGAAGCCGGCATCCTGCAGGATCGCACCGACGCGGTAGATGTTGTGATAGGACCCGATGACCCAAAGCGACCCGTCGGGCTTGAGCACCCGGCGCGCCTCGGTCAGCCAGCCGCGGGTGAAATCGTCATAGGCCCGGAAGCTGTCGAAGCGGTCCCAATCGTCGGTCACGGCATCGACCTGGCTGCCATCGGGCCGATTGAGATCACCGCCAAGCTGCAGGTTGTAGGGCGGATCGGCAAAGATGCAGTCGATCGAATTGTCCGGCAGCGTGCGCATCGCCTCGATGCAGTCGCCGGTGAGGATCCGGCCGAGCGGGAGCGGCGTTGGAGCTTGGGCGGGCGCGGTCCTTCGGGCTTTTCCTCCCGTTCTCGCGCGCAGTTTCGCCGTCTCCATCACGTCCACGTTCCGTCTCCCCTGTGCCTTGCCAATCGAAGTTATCCACAGGCATGAGTCCAAGAGGACTCTCCGTCAACCCGCTAATTCCTGCGCGCCGATGGTTAAGGAAAGGTGGGTGGTGGAGAACGGAACGGGACCGCAACAAGATATGGAGTCCGCGCAGGTCGCCGGGACTCCAGATGAGGTGGTGTTGCGCAAAGGACTCGCCCGGTCAGCTGAAGACGAGAATCACGTTCCCGGCAAAAGCCGCGACCAGCAGCGCACCGATCACGCGGCCGATCCGCCGGCCCCACCACAGCAGCGCGAGCAGGATCACCGCGCTCGCGGTGAGCAGCGCCATCTGGATACCGGCCAGATCCGCGGGAAGCGGGAACGGGGCGATGCTCATCGTCACCCCGCCGATCAGCAGGATATTGTAGATGTTCGAGCCCACCACATTGCCCAGCGCGAGCGCCGCCTTGCCGCGCAGCGCGGCGGCGATCGAGGCGGCGAGTTCGGGCAGCGAGGTCCCCACCGCGACGACGGTAAGGCCGATCACGGTCTCGGGCACTGCGAGGATCGTCGCCAGCTCGATCGCACCGAAAACCAGCGCGTTGCCGCCTGCGACCAGCACGCCGAGCCCGCCCAGGAACAGCAGCACGGCAATCGATGTCCGGACGGGCGCGGCGTCCACGTCATCGTCCGGCGGCGCGCTGCCAGGGTGGCGATAGCGCCACACGATGTAGGCGACGATTCCGGCGAGGAAGACGAACCCGATCCAGCGCGCACCGAGCCCCGAGAGGACGAGCGCCCACAGCGCCAGCGTCAGCCCGAGCGCCGTCACCGCATCGCGCCGCCCCGTGCCGATCAGGACGATCGGCGCGACAAGCGCGGAAACGCCCAGGATCAGCAGCGTGTTCGCAAGGTTGGAGCCGACGATATTGCCCCAGGCGATCTCGGGCGAACCGGACAGGGCGGCCTGCACGCTCGCGACCATTTCCGGCATCGAGGTCGCGAACCCGACGATGACGAGCCCGGTGAAGAGAGTCGACACGCCAAGTTTCCGCGCGATCCCCACAGCGCCGCGAACCAGCAGTTCGCCGCCGACCGCGAGCCCCACGAGCCCGAGGATCGAATAGATGATGGCCTCGATCATGGGAACGGGCGCCTAGCCGAATCGGCGCGGTCAGAGAAGCGTGGCCTGTGCCACGGGGGCAAAGGATCGCCGGTGGAGAGGGGTCGGACCATGAAGGCGCAACGCCTCGCGGTGTTCGGCCGTTCCATAGCCCTTGTTCCGCTCCCAGCCATAGGCAGGGTGTTCGCGCGCGGCCGCGATCATCAGTCGGTCGCGCCATTCCTTGGCGACGATCGAGGCTGCGCTGATGCAGGGCTCGATGCCGTCCCCTCCCACCAGCGGGCGGGCAGGCCAGCGCCAGCCATCGCAGCGGCCGCGCGGGGTCATGTTGCCGTCGATCAGAACCTCGCGCGGGGGCTCACCGAGCGCGGCGCAGAGTTGCGCGACGCACCGGGTCATCGCCTCCATCGTCGCCATGAAGATGTTGATCCGGTCGATCTCGCCGGGTTCGACCACCGCGACCGCCCAGCGGCACGTTTCGCGGATCGCCAGGTCGAGCTCGGCGCGGCGCGATGGCACAAGTTTCTTGGAATCGTCGAGCCCTGTGGGTATCGGCTCGCACAGCATCACTGCGGCCGCGACCACGGGCCCGGCCAGCGGGCCGCGCCCGGCCTCGTCCACGCCGATGACGATGTCGGTCACGGCGTGCTTGACACGCGTGCAGTTCTCGGGAGTTATCGTGTCCATGAAATCCCTGATCCCAACCGTCCTCGCATTGTCTCTCCCCACGCTCGCACTCGCAAGCTGCGCAAAAGCGGATTCGGGGGATAGCGCCGTCCAGACCGCTTCCGATGCCGGCGAGCGCCCCTTTACGAGCGAGGTCATGGCAGTGTTCGAGGAGCCCTGGGCGATCGAATTCGCACCGGGCACCGGCGTCCTGTTCGTGACCGAGCAAGGCGGCGCACTGAAGGTGATGGACACATCGACCGGCGAGATCGGCACCGTCTCGGGCGTCCCGCAAGTGGACTATGGCGGTCAGGGCGGCCTCGGCGATATCGCCTTCCTGCCGGGCGAGGCCGATACGGATCTCACCGGACGCACGATCTATCTCTCCTTTGCCGAAGCCGGCGAAGGCGACACGCGCGGCGCGGCGCTCGGACGCGGGACGCTCGATTGCGGTGCGACCGACGATTGCTCGATCGACGGCTTCGAGGTGATCTGGAGGCAGGCGCCCAAGGTCACGGGCCGGGGACATTACTCTCACCGCATCCAGGTTTCGCCCGACGGCCAGCACCTGTTCGTCGCAAGCGGAGAGCGGCAGAAGCAGACGCCCGCGCAGGACCTGTCGAACACGCTCGGGACGATCGTGCGCCTCAATCTCGACGGCACGCCAGCCGCGGGCAATCCCTTCGCCGATCGGGAAGGCGTGCCGGACGAGATCTGGTCCTGGGGCCACCGCAACATCCTCGGCATGGATTTCGACGCGCAAGGCCGCCTGTGGGAAACCGAGCACGGGCCCAAGGGCGGCGACGAACTCAACCTCGTCCGGCGCGGAGCGAATTACGGCTGGCCCGAAAGGTCGTACGGGGTCAATTACAACGGCTCTCCGATCCCCGATCACAGCTCGGATGACGGCTTCACCAAGCCCGCGACCTACTGGACACCCGTGATCGCTCCGGGCGACATGATCATCTATCAGGGCTCGCTGTTCGAGGACTGGAATGGAGACGCGCTCATCGCCAATCTTGCGACCATGGCGCTGGTCGTGGTCGACCTAGATGGCGAGAGCGAAAACGGGGCTGCGCGCGAGGTCGCTCGCTATGATCTCGGCAACCGTCTGCGCTCGATCGAGGAAGGCCCGGACGGCGCGGTCTGGATAGCCGAGGACGACGAGGGCCGATTGCTCAAGCTCACCCCTCGCTGAGCGGCGTCATTTCGTGACCGGCGAAAGCGCCACATTGATCCCGCTTGCCGCGGTTCCACCCGCCATGATCGAGGACCTGCTCGACCGGGCTTTCGGCGAGGACCGTCATGCGCGCACCGCCTATCGCATCCGGGCCGGAATGGAAGCGTTGGACGCGTTGAGCTTAGCCGCGCTCGACGAAGATGAAATGCTGGTCGCCTCGATCCAGTGCTGGCCCATCGCGCTCGTCACGCCAGACGGGGGACCGGTGCCGCTGGTGATGGTCGGCCCGGTCGCCGTCCTGCCGGAGAGGCAGGGCGAAGGCTTCGGCAAGGGGCTGATGGCAGCGATGCTCGAAGCGGAGACGCGTCTCGCGCAGGAAAGCGGTGCGAGCTTCCCGCAGGTCCTGATAGGCGATGCGGACTATTACGGGCGCTGGGGCTTCACGAACGCGCACACGAAAGGCTGGCGCTGCCCCGGCCCCTATCAGCAGGAACGGCTGCTTGCCCGGGGCGCGGCGCTCGCTGCGATGCCGGGGCAAGGCATGCTGGGACCCTGGCCAGATCGAACTTCCTGACCCCTTCACGGGAACGCGCCAATCTGGCAACGCATTCTCCTGCCATGCCTTACCAACCCCCACCCTATCTCGCCGAACTGACCCTCGCCGAAATCGCCGATCAGGTCGCCTCCCGCAAGATTCCCCCGGTCGAGAACTGGGCGCCCGAAACTCTCGGCGAAAGCGAGATGCGGATCGCCTCCGACGGCACCTGGTATCACGAAGGCAGCCCGATCACCCGGCCCGCAATGGTTCGCGCTTTCTCCGGCCTCCTCACCCGCGACGATACCGGCCAGCACTGGCTGATGACCCCCTTCGAGAAGCTTTCGATCGAAGTCGACGATGCCGCTTTCATCGCTGTCGATTGCGCGCTGAAGGAAGGCGAGATCGCGTTCCGGCTCAACACGGACGAACTGGTCGTCGCGGGGCCCGACAATCCCCTGCGCGCTGCGGGAGACCCGGACACACCGGCGCTCTATCTGGCGGTGCGGCGGGGATGCGAGGCCCGGCTGAACCGCTCGACCTACACGCAGCTTGCCGAGATAGCGCTGTCAACGAATGGCGATGAATGGATCGTCTCGAGCCAGGGCGCGATCTTCTCGCTGGTGCCCTGACGCGCGAAATGGCGGATCTGTTCGACCGGCTTTCAACGAGCCTTGCACGGGGGCACGAACGCCACCTGCCCGATCTTCTTTCGGATGCCCGCTTCGCCACGGGTGAGCCGACGCCCGCCGCCGTTCTCATCGCCGTGACCGAGCGGTCGGAGCCGGGCGTGGTGCTCACCCAGCGCCCGCGCGGGATGCGCGATCATCCCGGCCAGGTCGCCTTTCCCGGCGGCAAGCTCGACCCGGGCGAGGACCCGGTCACCGCGGCCCTTCGCGAGGCGGAGGAGGAACTCGCCATGCCGCGCGAAGCGGTGCGGGTGATCGGCGAGACCGACCTCTACCAGACCGGCACCGGCTTCATCGTTACCCCGGTCCTTGCCGTGATCCCGCCCGACCTCCCGCTGGAGCCCCACCCCAGCGAGGTCGAGGCGTGGTTCGAGGCCCCGCTGGCCCTGCTGCTCGACGAGGAAGCGTGGACCACCAACGAGGTGTTCTGGCGCGGGGCCATGCGGCGCTATCTCGAGATGGACTATTCGGGCTTTCGGATATGGGGCGTTACCGCCGCGATCATCGCCAATCTCGCGCGGCGGATCGCGGTCGACGAAGTGCTGCCCGGCACCGGGCGTTCGTGAGCGCTGCGGACAGGCTTGTGAAACGCGCTCACATTCCCTTAACCCTGAGGCCCGAGAGGAAAGACCGGGCCGCCAGAGGTCCGCTGGGGAAACAGGGCCGGTGAAGCAATCGCTCGAACATGCCGACTGGACCAGGCGAGCCGGCCTCGCCGCGCTGACGCACGCGCTCGGGGCGGAGAACATTCGCTGGGTAGGCGGTGCGGTGCGCGACGGGCTGCTGGGGATCGCGGTGCACGACGTCGATTGCGCGACCGTGCTGCTGCCGGAGGCGGTGATGGAACATTGCGCCGAAGCCGGGATCAGGACCGTGCCGACAGGAATTGAGCACGGCACAATCACCGCGCTTCTCGAAGATGGCCCGGTCGAGGTGACGACGCTTCGCCATGACGTTTCGACTGATGGGCGGCGCGCAACGATTCGCTATGCCAGCGACTGGCAGGAGGACGCCGCGCGCCGCGATTTCACGATCAATGCACTCTATGCACACCCGCTGACTCTCGACATCGTCGATTTCTTCGGCGGCCTTGAGGACCTGCGTGACAGGCGGGTGCGGTTCATCGGGGACCCACGGGACCGCATCGCGGAGGATCACCTGCGGATCCTGCGCTATTACCGTTTCCAGGCTCGATTTGGAGCGGAGCTCGACGCGGCGGCGGAGGAGGCCTGCGCCGAGATGGCCGCGACGCTCAAGGGCCTGAGCCGCGAGCGGATCGCCAGCGAGCTTCTTGCGCTTCTTGCCCTGCCCGATCCGCATCCGACGGTGGAGCGGATGCGCGCCCGCGGCGTGCTCGGCGTGATCCTGCCAGAGGCCTGCACGGCCCATGTCCAGGCGCTTGCGCGGCTGGTCGAAGCGGAACGCGAGCAGGGCTTTCGCGCCGAGCCGCTGCGCCGCCTCGCTGCCCTGCTCCCTCCCTCGTCCGAAGTCGCCGAAACGGTCGCAGCCAGGCTCAGGCTGTCGAAGGCGCAGCGCGCCCGGCTGGTGAATGCTGCCGAGCGCGGGAAGCGGGACGCCGAGTGCATTCACGCGCTCGCCTACAAGGCGGGGACGGATTACGCGATCGACAGGCTGCTTCTCGGCGCCAGCGATGCGCGCCCGCTGGCAGGGTGGGAATCGCCGACATTTCCGTTGAAGGGAGGCGAGATCGTAGCCCGCGGTGTTGCAGCAGGACCGCAAGTTGCAAAAATTCTGCAAGCAGTTGAAAGGCGCTGGATTGCGGAGAATTTTCCGGATGCTGCGCGCGTGCGCCAGATCCTTTCCGAGGAAATCGGCTAAACGGTTGAAAACGCGTTCAGCGCTGCTTCATGCCTTGCTTGGCAAAACCGTTGGCGGGTCGCTCGTGTTGTCACACTGGCCATTTTTCCCTAGGGAACCGCTTGCGCGTTTTGCACATTTAGCTTCCGCGCGCATCCATTCGCACCTGGCTCGGTCCGGGGCCTTGCCGCCCCGAATACCCTCGCTTGGTGTTGCGTGTCCGGCCCGCGTCGTTCGCTGATTGCGGCGGCGTCTCGATGAACTGAAGAACGGAGTATTGACGCATGAAACTTGCCAAGCTGGCTTTCCTGGCCACCGCAATGGCGGCGACCCCGATCGCGGCTTCCGCGCAGGACGTGGGCGAAACGATCTATGGCAATGACGGCAATCCGATCGGCACGGTTACCGTGACCGACGAAAGCACCGTCACGGTAGACACCGGCACCTACGAGGCGCCCCTGCCGCGTGGTGCCATTGCCGAACGCACGATCAACGATGCGGGCGACATGGGTTTCCGGGTCGAGGCGACCAAGCAGCAGATCGACGGCATGATGGCCCAGCAGGTCGCGCAGGCCAAGGCTGCCGAGGAAGCGCGCAAGGCCGAACTCGCCAAGGCCGAAGCCGAAGCGATGGCGAAACTCGCCGAACTTCTCGTCGTGGGCGCGCCGATCGTGACTGCCGACGAGCAGCCGCTGGGCATGGTCGAAACCATCGAGCAGGAAGGCGAGATCATCGTCGTGAAGGTCGATGAAGAGCTGATCAGCCTGCCGCGCAACCTGATGTGGGTCGACGAGGAAGGCACGATCATGGCACGCGCCAACTATTCCGATATCATGGCTGCCGCCCACGGCGGCTGACCTGACCTACCGTCGGGTCGAAGGAGGGGCCGGCAGGAGAGATCCTGCCGGCCCTTCTCGTTTGCGCAGCGCATCCACGCCGCGATCGATCATGCGGCCTGTGGCCCGCATCCCCGACTGCGCGCGGTCTCGCTTGCGACGGAGGCGTCGCCGACTGGCAAGCGGTGCTCCTTGTCAATCGAAACGATTGTCTTTC
>JGI12210J13797_10617431_pt1 | contig 15470 bp, 13 predicted proteins | sample ElkSlonscriptome_3_FD_13797 | JGI IMG/M metagenome (IMG submission 13797)
GTGCCTCAGCCGATCGGGCCGTACAGCGGCTCCGCGCTCTCGAAGCCGGAGCTGGCGTCGCCCGAGTCGGTGCCGGTGGAGTCGCCGCCGGTGGTGCCGCCGGAATCGCCGGTGGTGCCGTCGCTGACGGGGCCGTAGAGCGGGCCGGTGGTCTCCGGCCCGTTGGTGGTGCCGGTGGCGGTGCCGGTGGCGGTGCCGGTGGCGGTGCCGCTGGTGGTGCCGCTGGTGGTGGCCGAGTCGCTCATCGACGCGCTCATCGACGCCCCCTCGTCGCCCGAGTCGTCGCCCCCGCCGCAGGCGGTGAGGGCCACGCCCAGGGCCACGCCCAGGAAGCCGCCCAGGGGGGCACGACCGTCGCGGAGCGTGGTGCCGCAGAACGGGCAGCTCGCGGAGTCGTCGCGCACGAACCTACGACACGAAGAACAAGCCAGCATGGGATCAGGATAGGGGCGGTCTGGTGCGCTCCGCAAGCGGCGCGGCCGCGCCCGCGGCGAACCGCATTCGGTGACCAGGAGGGAGGTGCCCGGCCTCGGGTCGGTCGCTCCAACGGATGGGCGGGGATCGGGCGCTGCGGCGGGGATGGTGTTATGCCTACGCTCATGATGGAGCCGTCCCGGCCGCTCGGAGGGAAGCCGCATGCGGAGACCATTCCCGTAGACGATCTGGTCGGCAAGTTCCTCCAGGGGCAGATCCGGGTCCCGAGCTTTCAGCGCCGCCTCAAGTGGGGATCCACCGACGTCCTGCGGCTCCTCGACAGCGTGTATCGCGGTTTCCCGATCGGCTCTCTGCTGATGTGGAAGCGCGCGGCTGATGCTCAGCGGGTGCGACTCGGCCCCTTCGACTTCGAGGTCGAAGACCGAAACGACGCTTGGTTCGTCGTCGACGGACAGCAGCGCTTGACGTCTCTGGCGGCGACGCTGCGGCACCCAGGGCGAGAATCCGGTGACGCGGCCGAGGACCCCTTCGTGTCGAGCTTCGATCTCGAGGCGGATGAATTTCGGCGGCCCGGGCTGGACGGCGATGGCCCATCGCGTGCCCTGGTCCCGGTCGATCGCTTGTTCGACGCGGTCGACCTCGCGGACTGGCTTCAGCAGCACCCCGAGATCGGCCGCGAGGAGAGCCGGCGGGCCCATGTGGTCGGAAAAGCCCTTCGGGAGTATCGAATCCCGGTCTACGTCATCGAGACGGACGACGAAGACGTACTCCGCGAGGTCTTCGAGCGGGTCAACAACTACGGGGTGGCGCTGACGCAAGCCGAGGTCTTCGATGCGCTCATCGGGAGTCGAGGCAGTGCTCCCGGTAAGGGGGATCGGCTCACCGACGTGGTCGCCGAGATCGGGCAGGTCGGCATGGGCACCATCAAAGAGGATCTCGCCCTGCGGCTAGTCCTCGCCGTGGCCGGCCTGGACGTCACGAGGTCGTTCAAGGACCTCGATCGTGGCGAGCGAGAGAGGCTCCGGGGCCTGACTCCAAGAGCGACATCGGCGGCTCGGCTCGCTCTCGGGCTGCTGCGCGAGGAGGCCCAGGTCCCGCACCTTCGGCTCTTGCCCTACAGCTGGCCGCTCGTCGTGCTGACGCGCTTCTTCCACGTGCATCCGCTGGCATCCGCTCGGTCTCGAGAGCTTCTCTCTCGCTGGCTGTGGCGGGGAGTCGTTCGCGGTCCGGGCTCCATCGATGATCGCACGGTGCTTCGTCGAGCGATCCGGGCGATCGCACCCGACGGTCGAGACGAAGATGCGGCTCAGGCCCTGCTCCCGCTCGCTCCCCAGCGCTGGGACGACATCCGTTATGAGCTGCCGCCCCGCTTCGACGCTCGAACGGCTCCTTCGAGGATCGCCATGGCCGCGATGGCCTCCTCGAGGCCTCGGGATCTACAGTTCGGGCACATCATCGACGTCTCGGACCTCCTCAGTCGGCGTGACGAGGAGGCCTATGCTCGGGTGGTTGCCGGGGGCGACGGGCAGGGCTCGGTCGGGAATCGCATCTTGCATGACCGGTGTGAAGGGGGAGTCTTCTCCATGATCCAGGCCAGGGCGCAGCTGGACATCGGGGATGCCGTGCTTCGAAGTCACGCCATCGGAGCCGACGCGGCCGAGGCCGCGGCCCGAGGGGATCGAGAGCGCTTCATCGAGGTCCGAGAGCGAGATCTGAAGCGAGTGGTCGAGGACTTTCTCGTCGACGTGACTCGGTTCGGGTACGGGGATCGCCCCACGGTGGAGCACATCCTCGCCGATGTCGCGGCGGCATCGGAGTAGAGCCGGTGACCGTCGAGTCTCTCGAAGTCTACTTGGGTGAGGTGTTGGTCGGGTACCTCTCCCAGCGCTCGTACCGAGTGTCGTTCGCGTTCGCAGAGTCCTACCTGAGGGCGCACCGGAGGCCGGTCCTGGGGCAGTGGTTCGAGGACCGACTCCGGAGCGGACCGTTCGCGGAGCGCCGCGGGAATCTGCCGGCCTTCTTCGAGAACGTGCTGCCCTCGGACGAGCTCCGGCTGTTGATCAAGACCCAAGTTCTCCTTGGTCAAGCAAGGGAGGATCCTGACCCTACCCGCGTCTGGGCGCCACGGTCGGTGGATCGCCAAGGTGCCCGTCTTCCACGCGCCCGAGGGCATCGTGCAGAACGAGCACTCGATCATGCGATGGGCGGCCGCGGCGGACTTCGACGTCCCCACGACGGAGATCCTGAGGGCCGAGGACCTCCGCGGGTTGCCGCGGCGCTTCGATCCCGAGATGCCCATCTACGTCATCGAGCGATTCGACCGGAGCGGGGAAGATAGGATCCATCAAGAGGACTTCGCCCAGGTCATCGGGATCACTCCCGAAGACGCCGTGTCGTCCCAGGTTCCCTTTGGCTACGGTGGCCTGGGAAGGCTCGTGCACCACATCCTCGGTCAGGAGGGGGTCGAGGAGTACGTGTGTCGATTGGCGCTGATCAGGTCGCCACGGTGGTCTGGCCCTTCGGTATGAAGGATCGAGGTCCGTCGCTTCCGATAGGGCCCGCCGTGTCATGGGAGCAGGTGGACCGCGATGCCATCTCGTCGTTTGCAAGAGAAGTCGGGCCGGACGCAGGCGCCACCGTCGACCGACTCGAGTCGACGCTGGCGACCCTTCGTGATCGCTGGAGTGTCGTTCGAGAGCAACTCCCCATGCTCGGAGAGCACCAAGAGGCGCTCTTCGAGCACTGGCGACGCGTGCCGCTGCTGCGGCGAATGGGGGCGCTCGATACCTGAGCGAGTCTCGCGGCGCCCAGGCTCGAGTCCTCGACGGGCGCCTACCCCCCGTACTCCTTGATCGTCGCGTCGAGCTTCGGCAGCACCACCCTCAGGTACACCGCCACCATCCCGGCCAGCCCCGCCAGCAGCAAGAAGAAGCTCACCGGCGTCATCGTGCTCTGGATCCCCCCGAAGAACCCCGAGAAGTTGTTGCCGAACGCGGTGGCGAGGAACCACCCGCCCATCGTCAGCCCCACCAGATGCGGCGGGCTGAGCTTGGTGACCAGCGAAAGCCCCATGGGCGACAGACACAGCTCGCCGATCGTGACGATGGCGTAGAAGCCCACCAGCCACATTCCCGTGACCCGCATGGCCCCGCCGTCGGTCATCAGCCCCGCGAGCGCCATGGTCAGCAGCGCCACCGTGGTGAGCACCATGCCCATCAGCAGCTTCTGCGCGGTCGACAGCCCCCGGCCCCGCCGCTGTAGCGACGCGAAGAAGCCCACCAGCAGCGGGGTCAGGGCGATCACGAAGAACGCGTTCCACGACTGGTACAGCTCGGAGTTGTAGACCCCGAGGAACTCACCGGGCGGCATGAACGGCGGCGGGTGCCCGTAGCGCTCCTCGTAGCCGCCGTAAAGCTCGGTGCGCAGCTGCTCGGAGATGATGACCACCCCGATCCGCTCACCCCCCACCTCGCGCACGAACGCCACCCGCCCGGTGGGCTTGGCCCCCTCGGGCACCTCCACCGAGACCGTCTTGGCCCCGTGGGCGTCCTCGGTCTCCTCGACCTTCACCACCCCGTCGGCGAACACCTTCACCGATCGGTTGGTGATGGCCTCGGGCTGGTCGGTGTCGTCGTCGCTCACCGGCAGGTCCACCACCGACAGCTCCGGGTTGTCCTGGGCGATGGCGGTGACGGCGGAGGGATCCATGCGCTGCTGCCCGAACATGCGCGCGTGGGCCGGATCGCTGGCCACCCCCACCGAGCGTGGATCGGGCCGCGGCGTGTCCTCCGAGGCGGTCGGGTAGTAGCTGGGCAGGGCCTCCTGCTTCCAGATGTCGAGCACCCAGTCGGGCGCGGTGCGGGTGGTCTGGTCGCGGGCCCACTGCGTCATCGCCGAGCCGTTGAGGTGCAAGATCATGAAGAACGTGCCGCCCGCGATGTAGATGGGCAACAGCGCCTTCAGCCCCGGCCGCTCGCTGTCGGTGGCGTTCCTCACCAGCCCCACGAAGAAGTAGATGACCGGCACCATGCCGAACAAGAAGCCCACGATGGCCGGGCGCATGCCCCCGGGCAGCATGCCCTCGGCCCCCATCCACTTGGCCAGGAAGTAGCCCAGGGCCCCGAACACCGCGGTGGGGCCGAGGATCTTGGCGAACACCACCCCCAGGCCCGCCTCGCCCTTGGAGCTGCTCTTGTCGGTGGGGCGGTCGGCCGACTCCAGGTTCCGCCACTGCGACAGCAGGATGATCATCGAGACCACCAGCCCGCAGCCCGCGATCCGGAACGTCCACAGCCAGCCCGCCTCGTTGCGCACCGCCGCCGCGAGCAGGTTGGCGAACAGCGCCCCGATGTTGATCCCCATGTAGAAGATGTTGAAGCCCGCGTCTCGCCGCGCGTCTCCGGGCACGTAGAGGTTGCCCACCATCACCGAGATGTTGGGCTTGAAGAACCCGTTGCCCACGATGAGGCCCAGTAGCCCCATCAAGAAGAAGCTCTTGCCCGGCACGCTCATCAAGAACAGGCCGGTCGACATGCACACCGCGCCCACCAGCACCGCGCGGCGATAGCCGAGGAAGCGGTCGGCGATCATCCCGCCCAAGAACGGGGTGAAGTACACGAACGCGAGGTAGAGACCGTAGATCTCGTTGCCCTCGGCCGAGGGCATGCCCAGCCCACCCCGCTCGGTGTCGGTGGTGTACAGCAGCAGGATCCCCACCATCGTGTAGAAGGCCAGGCGCTCCCACATCTCGGTGAAGAACAGGGCGTACAGCCCTCGGGGATGCCCCTTGGTGGGTTCGTTCGGCTTGGCCATGGCTCGCTTCGCTCCGGGGAGACCGCGAGAGGATACCCCCGGCGGGGCTCGAGCGGGCTCCTCCCTGCTCGCTCACCGCCAGCGCCGGCGAGTCAAGCGGTACACGTGCACCGCCGATCTCCGGCGCCAGCTCATGTCGAGGCGCAGCACGTCCTCGAGGGTGAACCAGTCGTTGTCGTCGAGATCCCGGGTGCTCACGAAGCGCAGGCCCACCGGGCGCCGGGCGAGGCGGGCGGCCAGAGCGTTCATGAGGGTGGTGGGGAAGGCGGTGGAGCACGCGTAGACGACGGTGGCGTCGCCGAGCTGGGCCCGCATGAAATCGCCGTGGCGCATGCGACACTCGGCCGCGCGCAGCAGGCCCTGGTCGTGGGCAGCGGAGAGGATCCGCTGGGCGATCTGGTGGCGGCGAGGCACGAGCTCGATGCCCACGCAGCGGGCCACGGCGGCGGTCATCGCCACCTGGACCACGATCTTCCCCACGCCGCTGCCGAGGTCGTAGAAGACGTCGCGGGGGCCGAGGCCGAGGTGCAGCACGAGCCGGTGGGTGGCCCCGGGCATCATCTCGCCGTAGGTGGGCGAGGAGCCGACCTCGAACACGCCGGCCTCGCCCTCGGGGTCGGCCACGTAGCCATGATCGTCGTCGGCCCGGTACAGCCGGCGGATCGCGGCGCGGGGATCGAAGGGGCAGGGCGTCGAGGTGCGGTCGTTCACGGGGAGTCGGGCGGGGGTGGATCGTCGTGGGCGGGCAGCAGCTCGCGCTCGGCGATGACGGGAGGCGTCTCCACGTCGAAGCGCCACAGCGTGAGCTTGCCCCAGGCCACGCCTTCGTAGCGCTGCGAGGCGGGGCGGCCCACCCAGACCTCGGCCGGGCCCTCGTGGGTGAGGGCCTCGAGGGCGGTGCCGGGCGCGGCCCCCCGCACGCCGATCATCACGTAGCGGGTGTCCCAGCTGCGCGCGTCGAGCCTGGTCTGGCCGCCGAGCGCGGCCAGGGCCGCCTGCGCGGGCCGGTCCCAGCGGGCCAGCCCCGATTGCCCCAGCCCCAGCACCACCACCTGCCCCACAGGCAGGCGGTCGACGACCTCGGCCAGCCGCCGCCCGGCGTGGGCGTCGCGGTAGGTGTCGAAGGTGCCCAGCGAGCGCAGCCCGGGCCCGTGCGCGTCCGCGTCGTCGATGGCGAACGCGGTCACGCCCCGCTCGACCACGTCGACGGTGGTGCGACCGAGCACGAAGCGCAGCGGCGCCTCGGCCTCGAGATCGGCGGTGACCTGGAGCTGTGCGGCCACCTTCGTGCCGGTGCGGCCGATCGCTCGGGGCGTGGGGGCCTCGGGAGGCGGCAGGCGCTGGGTCACGTGCGCATAGTTGAGCCCCGCCTCGAGGGCTTCGGCGGGGATCATGGTGCGGTACCAGTGCCACTCGGGCTCCAGCGTGCGCTCCATGATCACGTGCCCGCCCAGCTCCACCGTCACGTGGGTGTCGGGCCGAGCCGGCCGCAGCAAGAACACCGCGTGCAACGCAGTGGCGTGGCGCACCGGCAGCACGAAGGTCGCGGCGTGCTCCACCACGCTGGCGGGCAGCCCGTGCCGCGGCTCGCGGGGCCCGAAGCCGCGGCCCGTCCAGCGGGGGTCGGGGAACGAGATCCGGTCCCAGCCCCGCTCGCGGGTGCGATCGGTGGCCAGCTCCCAGCCGGAGGTCGCGTCGTAGGCGGCGGGAGACACCCCCGCCGCCCACGCGTGCGCGAGGTTGGCCGGGATCGCCCCCGGGTGCCCCAGCACCGTGTACCAGCCCGACACCAGGCGCGTGGCCCAGCGCTCGGTGGCCGGCTGCATCGGCTGGCTGGCGGCGCGCTCGAGCTGGGCGTGCCAGTAGTCCCACATGAAGCTGGCGCTGTAGCTGACCAGCCCCGCCGCCGCCGCGACCAGCCCGCCGGTGACCAGCCCGCGGCGGTGCGCCTGCGCCACGCGGTGCAGCCGAGCCGCTGCGTGGGCGCCCCCCACCACGAAGATCACGGTGCAGCCCACGAAGCGGCGGCCGCCAAAGGCCCACCCGCCCCACCAGTCGTCGACGCTGCCGTTCGCATAGGCTTGCAGGGCGAACGCCAGCAGCAGCAGGCCGGCCGGCACGCGGGCGTGGGGCTCGGCCCACGCCAGCGCCACCAGCCCCAGCACGCAGGGGCCCAGGCCCGGCGACCAGGCGAACAGGCCGTTGCGGCTGGAGAACAGCGCCTCCGCCCACTTGCTGTCGCCCCAGCGCATGAAGCCCGTGCCCTGGGGGATGACCAGGGGGTCGCCATAGAGGGTGGCCCAGGTCCACATCTGCGGGGCGAAGGTCAGCGCGGTGGCGCCCAGCATCAGCGCGCCGGCCAGCGCCCAGCGCCGCAGGGCTCGACCGTCGCGCTCGCGGGCGGCGGTGAGCAGCCCGCCCGCCAGCTCGGCCGCGGGCAGCACCAAGAACAGCGCGTTCTGGGTGCGCACCAGCATCATCAGGCCAGCCCACGCCCCCAGGGCGGCCCAGCCCCGCCCCGAGCGGCGCCCCCGGCCGTCGTGCCAGCGCCAGGTGAACATCGCCACCACGAACGCACTGGTCGCGTGGGGCCAGCTGGGTTGGTAGACCATGTACCAGAGCAGGGGAGAGGCCAGGGTCACGACGATACCGGCCGCCACCGCGTAGGGCGGGGCCACGTAGCGCGAGGCCAGGCGGATGGCCACGACCACCGCGGCGAAGCCCCACGCCACGCTGCCGAACAGCGTGATGCGCTGGTGCAGCCGCGACGTGCCGTCGCAGGGATCGTGCAGCCAGCCCAGGGCCGTGCCCGCACTCACCAGGCCGTGGGCCACCACGAAGCTGGGGATCCACAGGATCCCCGCGCCGGCCGCGAAGCGGTTCTCCGGCCGCCCCTGGGGGCCCGCACCGTGGCCGTGGGGATCGCCGAGCAGGGCGTAGTCGTTGGTGAAGTCCACGTCGCGGTCGAACACCAGCGAGCGGGTGTAGGCGTAGTAGTAGACCCCGTCCCCGTGGGCGCGGCCGCCCGCCGTGAAGCCCCCGGCGGGGTGATCGACGTACAGCCACCCCATCGCCAGCAGCAGCAGGGCCAGGGCCAGCCGGCAGCCGCGCCCCAGCGCCCTCGGAGGCGTCACCCCGTCGCTCGGCTGGGCCCCCGGCACCGCGTGATTCTGGCCGTGGGGCCCCACCAATACAAGCGGCCGCCCGGAGGCCGGTGGCCCTCGTGGCGCGAGGGGTCGGGTGCGTCACGGGAGGGCAGGGGCGGCGGGGCCCAGCGGGGCGCGCTCCTCCGCCACGAGGGTGGCCTCGGGATCGGCGAGGAAGCCGGTCACCATCGACAGGTGCATCCCCTCGTGCTGGCGGTGCTCGGTCTGGAACCACGCGAAGTCCGGGAGGCCCCAGGCGGACACGTGGGCCTCGGCGGCGCGGCCCTGCACCGAGTACTGCACGTACTTGGTGGGGTAGATGCACAGGATGCAGCGGCTGCGGTAGGCGAAGTAGTGCAGCAGGTCCACGCCCTCCGACTTGCGCATGTGCTCGATGCTGTCGCCGAAGATCACCAGGTCGGTGGTGAGATCGGGCCGCTCGAAGAACACGTCCTGGGCGCGATCGACCCAGACCTCGTCGTACAGCTCGGCCAGCGAGAACTGCTCGACGTAGTCGGCCTGCATCTCCACCGCCACCGTCCAGGTGCGGGGGCTGGCCCGCCGGGCCATGGCGCCGTACTTGCCCGCCCCGGCTCCGATGTCGATCATCGAGGCGGGCTGCAGTCGGGTGATGATGTCCTCGACGAGAGGGTCGAAGCAGTCGGCGGACCAGGGCATCTCTCGGTTCCTTCGTGGGGGATGATGGGAGCGGCCCCGGCGACGGGGTGCGCAGGGGGGTAGAGTCCTGCCCGCTGCGATCGGATCACGGGCGGGGCCGATCGCGGTGAGGCGGAGCCCACACGGCGTTCGCGGCGTTCGTGGCGTTCGCGGGGGCGAGCGGGGCGCGGAGGGCATGGTCTGCATGGGTCGGGCCGGGTCGCGGTGCGTAACACTGATCGCTCTGCGGACGGTGGGGTCGGCACGAGAACGTCGGTGCAGCGCCTCCAACTCAGTGCCGGTGCCGGTGCCGTCCTCGTGTCGTGTCGTGTCGAAATCTCCACGGCGACCGGTAAATTACGGGCAGCTGGGGAATCTCGACCCATGTTCCGCGGGCTCCGACTCACGATTGCGCGCTACCATGGGGCAGATGTCCGCGGTCGCCCTGTGGTCCTTGAGTCTGGTCGCGACGCCGGTGGGCTCGTTCGTGCCGTCCGCTGCGGTCGTTCGTGCCGCCGACGACGAGCCGCAGCGACGGAGTCGCGACGACGAGGTGCGAAGCGTCGGCTTGCAGATGGGACCGGGACCCACCGCGCTGGCCATGGTGGCTCTGCTCGCTGCGATCGTCGGTCGATCGCTGCGGCGACGGCGGCCGATCTCGTGATCGACGTTCGTGCGATGATGGACCATGGGGTCCAGTCGAACCGGAGCGGCTGCACGACGTTCGAACCACGTTCGTGAGCGTGCGTCGCGGAGTCGTTTGACCCGGGTCACCGACGTCCTTACGCTGGAACGACATCATGGGGTCGGGAACGAGAGACGCATGGACATCGTCAGCATAGGGCCGGTCGCGGGGGGGCCCGTGGAGCTTCAGCAACAGATGAGCACCGTGGCCAAGCGGCTATCGGGCAACAAGCTGGCCTTTCTGTTCTTGCCCTTCGACTCGGATCACGGGGCCTTGCTGCGCGCGGCGGAGCAGGGCCTGGGGGCGCCGGTGGTGGGGGCTACGACCGGAGGGGCGGCCTTTACCGAGCGCGGCTGGACCCGCAACGAGCCGGTCGCCGCGGTGATCGGGGGCGCCGACGTGGCCTTCGAAGTCGGGGTCGCCCCGATGCTCGGTGGCGACCCCATGGCCGCCATCGCCGAGGGCGTGCGGCCGGTCGTGGCGGCGGCGCGAAACTACGCCAACCGGAGCCACGCGCTCATCACCCTGGCCGACGCCTTTGCCTGCGACGGCGAGGTGCTGCTGTCGGCCATCACCGAGGCCACGCCGCCCCACTGGCGCTTGTTCGGGGGCACGGCCGGCGACGACTGGAGATTCTCGGGCTCCCGCGTGTTCGCCAATGGCGAGGTGTACGAAGGTGCCGCGGTGATGGTGGGGCTGTTCTCCGACGCCGTGCCCTCGCTGGTCAGCCGCCACGGCTGGTGTGCGGCCAAGGGCAGCCAGGATCTCACCGTCACCGGGGTCGAGGGCAACCGCCTGCTCACCCTCAACGGCGAGCCGGCCGCCAGCGTCTACCGCGGCGAGCTGGAGCGCTTGGGTCTGCTGCGCCGCGGCGAGGACCTGGTGCCGGTGATGGCCAAGTACGAGCTGGGGGCCAAGACGGTGTTCGGCAACGAGCTGAAGATCCGCTCCCCGCTGGGCGTGGGAGCCGACGGCTCGGTGCAGCTGGCCAGCGGGCTGTCGTCGGGCACCGTGGTGCGGGTGGTCACCGCCGAGCCCGATCGCCTGATCGACGCGGCCAAGGAGCTGTCTCGTCGGGCGCTCGAGCCCCTGGCCGGCTCGGCGGTGCGGGGGGCGTTGGTCTTCGACTGCGCCGCGCGGCTGCAGCTGCTCGGCGATCGCTACCACGAGGAGGTCGCGGCCTTTCTCGGGGGGCGCAGCTTCCCGCTGGTGGGCATGGCCTGCTACGGCGAGATCGCCCGGTTCGGCGGCAGCATCGAGGGCTTCCACAACACCACCGCCGTGATGGCCGCCTGGTAGCGGTCGGGGGCGGCCGGTCCGTCAGGCGATCGGTCAGGCGAGCTGGCGCCGGCGGCGGCGCCAGCTCGGCCCCAGCGGCGCCGGCATCCACGCCAGCCGGTCTCACCCGCGCTGCACTCACAGCCGCGCGCCACGTCGACCGCCTCGGCGGGCGGCTCGAGCTCGCATGCCCGCACGCGGAGCCGCTCAGCGGATCATGCCCGCGGCCACGGTGGCGTTGGTGAACGGATCGATGAGCACCAGGCTGCCGGTGAGGCGGTTGCGGGCGTAGCGATCGTAGTGGATCGGCTGCGCGGTGCGGAGCCTGACGCGGGCGATGTCGTTCATGGCCACGGACGTGTCGCCCTCGATCCGGTGCAGCGTGTTCACGTCGACCTTGAAGACCACGTCGCGGACCATCGCCTTCAGCTCGCGGGTGGTGTGGCGCAGCAGGTACTTGCCCCCGGGCCGCAGCGGGGCGGCCTCCGACAGCCAGCACAGCATCACGTCGAGGTCTTGGCCGCTGGTGGGGGGGCTGCCCGTCTTCACGATCATGTCGCCGCGGCTCACGTCGACGTCGTCGGTCAGCGTGATGCAGACCGACTGCGGCGGGTAGGCTTCTTCGAGGCGGCGGTCGTGGAGGTAGATGTCTTGGATGTGGCTGGTGAAGCCCGAGGGCAGCACCAGCACCTCGTCGCCGGGCTTGAACACGCCGCCCGCCACCTGCCCGCCGTAGCCGCGGAAGTCGTGGAAGTCGTCGCTCTGGGGGCGCACCACCCACTGCACGGGGAAGCGGGCGTCCACGTGGTTGACGGTGCCGCCCACGTAGAGGTTCTCGAGGTGGTACAGCAGCGCCGGCCCCTCGTACCAGGGCATGCGCTCGGAGCGGTTGACCACGTTGTCGCCCTCGAGCGCGCACAGGGGGATGGCGGTGAACGACACCACGTCGAGCCGGGAGATGAACGCGATGAACTCCTCGACGATGGCGGTGAAGCGCTCCTCGGCGAACTCCACTAGATCCATCTTGTTCACGCACAGCACGAAGTGGCGGATGCCCAGCAGCGAGGCGATGAACGCGTGGCGGCAGGTCTGCTCGAGCACGCCGCGGCGGGCGTCGACCAGCAAGAGCGCCACCTCGGCGGTGGACGCCCCGGTGACCATGTTGCGGGTGTACTGCACGTGCCCCGGGGTGTCGGCGAGGATGAACTTGCGCCGCCCGGTGGCGAAGTAGCGGTAGGCCACGTCGATGGTGATGCCCTGCTCGCGCTCGGCTCGCAGCCCGTCGGTGAGCAGCGCGAGGTTGACCCGCGCGTCCCCGCGGCGCTCCGAGCTGCGCTGCACGGCGTCGAGCTGGTCCTCGAGCACGTTCTTGGAGTCGTACAGCAAGCGCCCGATGAGGGTGCTCTTGCCGTCGTCGACGCTACCGGCGGTGGTGAGGCGGAGGAGCTTCATGGTGATCGGCTCGGGCTGTTGCGATCAGCCCATCGGTAGGAGTCGTGCGTCACCCAGATCGTCGATGATTCCATGGACGCGGGTGCCCGGGAAGGACGGCCAACGCTGTCCTGGAGGCGTACGCTGGATGAGCTGTTCCGCGCGACTGACCGCGTCGCGGCTCTCAGGCCGTTCGCGCGGACGTGCTCGTCGAGCCGGTGGATCCGCGCATCCCGCACCGCGCCGCGACGGCGTCGTCGTAGGCCCTTCACGGCTCCCCGCCCTTGGCTGGCACCCAGCCGAGCTTGGTGGGGTCACCGAACAAGGGGATCCCGCCGAAGCGACCCTGGAGGTAGCCTTGCTCGAAATCATCTCTGAGGACCTCGAGCTGCTCGGGGCGGAACTCGCCCAGGGAGAACAGAGTCGTTGCCCCTGAAGATCCCTTCTCGGTGAACCATATGCAGTCGGGACGCAGCACGCGGCAGTCCAGCAGGTTGGTGTCGTGCGTGGTGAACACCAACTGGGACGTCGCGGGGAGTCTCTCTACGAACAGCTCTACGACCCGCTGCGCGAGGCTGGTGTGTAGGCTTCGGTCGAGCTCGTCGATGATGAGAACGGTTGGTCGGCGCCCCGCGAAGTACATCATGGGAGCCAGGTCGATGAGTCGGCGCGTACCGTCGGACTCGTCGACGAGGTCGAATGTAGGAGTCGATGCCTCCTGGCCATGGTGGGTGCGCAGCGAGAGTTCGTGTATGTCGCCGTCGTCCGACTCGACGACGACGGCACGACGCGCGGCGCGCAGTGTCGAGGCGAAGTCGAGTCCCGGGAGAAGGCGTCTGTCGATGCGACGTCGCTGGACCGTGATGTCGTGGACGCCAGTGTCGGCCCACGCCATCACCTCTACGAGGAAACGGCGAAAGTCGTGAGATGAATCGGCGAGCTCGGCAATCTTGGTGAACTCGGATGAAGGGCTGATGATGCGGAGAGTCTCATCGAACCAATGAAAGACGCGGTCGAGCGGCTCGCTGACCACGTTCCGGGTCATGGCCTCGTAGAGGAACAATTGGTTGCTGGGAGTCCCCCGGGCCACGAACTCCAAGAACTGAGGATCCTCCTGCTCGGCTCTGAGCTGCTCCGAGAGGCTCACTCGACCGTTCTGGCGAGAGAAGAGCAGTTCCTCTTCCCCATCGATCATCATGGTCAGTGACTCTTCGACGATGGTCTTGTCGTCGGCGGCGAACCCATAACCGTAGATCTCGCCGTGCTGGAGCACGTAGAACTCGAAGCGGGAGGGCTTGGCACGATGTTCGGCGTCGAGACGGAACGGTTGGATCCCCAGCGATTCGTTCCGTGTCGATGCCCCAGATACGATGAGCCGCTGCGCCACGCGAATGGCCTCGACGACGTTCGACTTGCCCGAAGCGTTGGCGCCGTAGATCGCCGAACAGCGCAGCAGCTTCAAATCATCGCGAGGCTCGTATATGACCGAGCCGGCCCGGGAGGTGCTGGCCGGGGGCAGCTCATCGGACGCCCGCAAGCCAAGCTCGATCTCTTCGCGGATCGAGCGAAAGTTCTCGGCGGTGAACTGCAAGAGCATGGAAGGGAAAAGTAGGAGGGGGGTGGGTATCGAGTCGAGACGACCAGCCCAGTACCCGACGGCTCAGAAGTACCCTTGCTTCTTGCGGTCCTCCATCGCCGTCTCCGAGCGCTTGTCGTCGGCACGGGCGCCGCGCTCGGTGACGCGGGCCGAGGCGATCTCGGCGATGACCGACGCGATGTCGGCGGCGGGAGACTCGACCGCTCCGGTGCAGGTGGCGTCGCCGACGGTGCGGAAGCGGACCATGCGGCGGGAGACGTCGGCGCTCTCGGGAGGCTTCAGGAACTCGGTGACGGCCAGCAGCACGCCCTGGCGCTCGAACACCTCGCGCTCGTGCGCGAAGTAGAGGTTGGGCAGCGACAGCTGCTCGCGCTGGATGTACTGCCACACGTCCAGCTCGGTCCAGTTGGACAGGGGAAACACCCGGAAGTTCTCACCGGGCTGCTTGCGGCCGTTGTACAGGCCCCACAGCTCGGGGCGCTGGTTCTTGGGGTCCCACTGCCCGAAGTCGTCGCGGTGGGAGAACACCCGCTCCTTGGCCCGGGCCTTCTCTTCGTCGCGCCGCGCCCCGCCGATGCAGGCGTCGAAGCGGTGCTGATCGATCATCTCGAGCAGGGTCACCGACTGGATCGCGTTGCGGCTGGCGAACGGGCCCGTCTCGTCCTGGGCCCGGCCGGCGTCGATGGTGTCCTGCACGTTGCCCACGATCAGGCGGTACCCGCCCTGCTCGACCAAGGCGTCGCGGAACGCGATGGTCTCGGGGAAGTTGTGCCCGGTGTCGATGTGGACCAGCGGGAACGGCAGCCGACCCGGCCAGAATGCCTTGCGGGCGAGGTGGACGACGACCACCGAGTCCTTGCCGCCGGAGAAGAGCAGGGCCGGTCGCTCGAACTGGGCCGCCACCTCGCGCAGGATGTGGATGCCCTCGGCTTCGAGCTCGTCGAGGTGATCGAGGCGATAGGATGGGCGCGCCATGCGAAAGCGGCGCAAGGGTACCGCACTCGCCCCAGGCGTGGGACGGGCGCGCGGCAGCGGCGGTCTGGGCGGGGTCGGCGGGGTCGGCTATCGTCTTCCGGCCCATGGCCGACGCGCTGCCCATGCCCGATCCCGACGAGCTTCGCGCCCTGTGCGTGTACCCGATGCCGTTCGGGCGCTACGCCGGCATGGCGCTCATCGATCTCCCCGAGCCCTATGTGGTCTGGTGGAAGGGCAAGGGCTTCCCCGGGGGCAAGCTCGGCCACCTGCTGGCGCTGACCTACGAGATCAAGCTCAACGGCCTCGAGGGCCTGGTGCGCGCCTCGGTGCGCGGCGAGCCGTGAGCGTGCGCGGCTAGCAGCCTGTGGTGAAACCCTCGCGCGGCCATGACACCGCCCCCGCGGCTCATGCCTTCGTTGCTCATCGGTTGATTACGCCCGGTAAACGCCCTCTT
>JGI12210J13797_10208686_pt1 | contig 15460 bp, 13 predicted proteins | sample ElkSlonscriptome_3_FD_13797 | JGI IMG/M metagenome (IMG submission 13797)
CTCGGCCTGTCGCTGGCCCTGGCCGCGTGCGGGCACCGCCGCGGGCGCTCCCCCACCCAGCTCGCCGACGCCCACGTCGCCGCGCTGCGGGCCGACGATCCCGCCGCCGCCTACGCCCTGCTGTCGCCCTCGCTGCGCGCGGCCACCTCCTACGAGGAATTCGAAGCCCGCTGGAAGGCCGACCACGACGAGCACGCCGCGGCCGTGGCCGCCGCCTCCGACCTCGAGCCCGCCCAGCGCAGCCCGATCCACGGCGGCACCACCGTGCACGACGGCGGCCACGTGCTGCACTGGACGCAGGTCGGCGACGAGCTACGGGTCACCGAGGGCCTGCCCGGCCGCGCCGACACCAGCACCCCGGCCCAGGCGGTGCGGGCGTTCATCGCCGCCGTCCGCCTCGCCGATCTCTCCCGCGTGCGGGCCGTGCTCGGCGACGCCCTGCTCGAGGCCATGAACGAGGACTGGAGCGCCCGGGTCGACGCCATCGAGGAGGCCCTCGAGCAGCCCGGCGCCCTCGATCTCAGCGCCGATCTACGCCGCGCCGAGCTCCGCTACGAGATCGGCCGGGTCATCACGCTCGAGCAAACCCCGCATGGCTGGCGGATCACGAGCTTGCGCTAGCTGCGCAGCGCTCGGATCACGGTTCGGCGGCCGATAGCGCACATCGAGCGAAGCCCGGTCCCGGCCCAGCCGGAAGCCCGCGCGCCAGCGCCCCCTCGCCTCGGGGCCCGCGTGTGGCACGCGCCGTTGCATACTCCCGTGCGTTTCGAACCGCCCCCCTTCCGAGGAGCTCACCCATGCACCCCTCCTTTTCCATCGGCGACAAGTCCGTCTATCCCACGCACGGCGTGGCGGACGTCATCGGCCTGGAGAACAAGACGATAGGCGACCACGAGATCGCCTTCTACCACCTCCATGTCGTCGGTACGGGGCTCAAGATCATCGTCCCCGTCGACAAGGCGGAGGAGAACGGCATGCGCTCGGTGGCCACCACCGACGAGATCGCCGAGATGTTCGAGCTGCTGCGCGACCACGAGATCCCCGACGACCGGCAGACCTGGAATCGCCGCTATCGGGGCTTCATGGAGAAGATCCGCACCGGCTCCCTGTTCGAGGTCGCCGAGGTGTTCCGCGACCTGTCCCTGCTGCAGACCCGCAAGACCCTGTCCCACGGCGAGCGCCAGATGCTGCGCACCGCCCAGGGCCTCCTCGTCCGCGAGCTCGTCGAAGCGCAGTTTGCGCAAGAGCCGGAGGTCGTCGATGCGCTCCACGCTCCGTTCAAGGCCCCCCTCCAATGAGCCGCCCGAGCCGCCCGGCCGCCGCCGAGGCCGGCCACGGCAAGGCTCACGCCCCGACCCCCTTGGCCCACCCCGGTCCGAGCAGCTAAAAGCGCCCCCCATGGCGGTCGACAACACCGATCAGGTCGTGATCCAGATCTGCACCGATCCCTGGGAGCAGGTGGACGTCGACGCGTTCGTGTGCCCGACCAACTCCAAGGGCATCATGACCAACTACCCGGCCTCCAAGCTCAAGGAGCTGGCCGGTGCCGAGATCGAGCAGCAGGTCCAGGCCCACACCCCGCTGGCGGTCGGCGCCGCGTTCGTGACCACCGCCGGCCCCATGAAGGCGCGGCATCTGATCCACGTGGCCAACACCGACGAGCCCGGCGGCAGGGTCCAGGTCGAGGACATCCTTCGCGCGACGGCCGCGGTGATCATCGCCTGCGCCGTGAAGGGCTTTCACAGCATCGCCATTCCGTTGATGGGAGCGTTCGACCAGGGCATCCCGGCCGAGGAGGCCGCCCGCGCGATCCACAGCGAGTTCCGATCGTACCGCGGCGACCGCTCGATCCACGTGCTGCTGATGGCCAAGGACGCCGACGAGGTCGAGGTGTTCGAGATGGCCATCGAAGGCACCGGCTAGCCCCCGGCTCGCCCCCGGCCCGCTCCCCTCCTGCCCCGCGCGCGCGCCCCGGCCAGGCCCTCCACGGGCCCCGCCCGGGCCCTCCACGAGCATGGCGCTCGTGCGGGAGATCCCCCCTTCGTCCCCCTCCCCGCCGCCCGGGGCGGGGTCGCAGAAGCGCCGTGCCTATGTTAGTAGAGGCCGCGCACCGCCCTCGACTCCACCATGGCCCAGTCGTATCTCCCCGCCCTGCTGTTCGTGGTCTTCGCCCTTGGCTTCACGGCCGTGATGCTGGGGCTCACCATGATCCTCGGCCCCAAGCGGGCTACCGTCATGAAGGACGAGCCCTTCGAGTGCGGTAGCGAGCCCATCGGCAGCCCTCGGGTCAAGTTCAGCGTCAAGTTCTACCAGGTCGCGATCCTCTTCCTCGTGTTCGACATCGAGGTCGCGTTCCTCTACCCGTGGGCCTCGCTGTTCCGCGAGCTGAGCTGCTCGGTCCCGCTGACCGCCTCCGGCGCCTGCCCCGGGGAGACGTCGCTGTTCGGCCTGGTCGAGATGATGGTCTTCCTCGGAATCCTGGTCGTAGGGCTGGCCTACGTCTGGCGCAAGAAGGCCCTCGACTGGGCATGAGCCCATCGTCGTCCAGACTCCTCCCCGAGGTGATTCGATGAGCAACGACAATCCCACCTTCGTGCCCACCATGCTGCAAGACGCGGTGAACTGGGCGCAGAAGTACAGCCTCTTCACGTACCCGTTCGCGACCGCCTGCTGCGCCATGGAGTTCATGTCGACCATGGGCGCGCGCTACGACATCGCGCGCTTCGGGGCCGAATTCCCGCGATTCTCGCCGCGCCAGGCCGATCTACTCATCGTCATCGGCACCATCACCGAGCGGCAGGCGCCGATCCTGCGCCGCGTGTACGACCAGATGCCCGATCCCAAGTGGGTCATGGCGTTCGGCGTGTGCGCCTCCACCGGCGGCTTCTACCAAAACTACACCGTCACCCCGGGCGCCGATCAGGTCATCCCCGTCGACGTCTACGTGCCCGGCTGCCCGCCGCGGCCCGAGCAGGTGCTCGACGGGCTGATGGCCCTGCAAAACCGCATTCAAGAGCATCGTGGGCACGTGCAGGCCGAGCTGGGCAACACCGCCGCCATCGGCTACCGCGACCGCCGCCACCTGCCCGTGCTCTCCGACGGCACCAGCATGACCCTCGGCCCCGACGAGCGCATGCCCAAGGACGGCCGCGTCCGATAAGGCGCCGCGCCGCGCCGCGCCGCCCGCACCCCGCCCCCCCCGAGCCCTCGCCATGGCCCAACGCGTCCTCGACATCCTCCAACAACGGGTCCCCGACGCCATCATCGAGGCCGGCAGCTACGTCGGCGACGAGATGGCGCTGGTCGAACGAGACCAGCTCCTGTCGGTCCTCACGCTGCTGCGCGACGACCCCGAGCTCGACTTCTCGATGCTCACCGATCTCACCGTGGTCGACTGGCTCGAGCTGAGCCCGCGCTTCGAGGTCATCTACCAGCTGTACAGCGTGCGCCTGAAGCACCGCGTGCGGATCAAGGTGGGCGTCGACGAGGCCCGCCCCGAGGTGCCCACCGCCACCTCGCTGTGGTTCGCCGCCGCGTGGGCCGAGCGCGAGGCGTGGGACCTCTACGGCGTGCGCTTCACCGGCCACCCCGACCTGCGTCGCATCCTCATGTACGACGAGTTCAAGGGCCACCCGCTGCGCAAGGACTACCCGCAGAACGCCCGGCAGCCGCTCATCCGCCGGCCCGACGCGCCGTCCACCGACGACCAGACCACCCGCCTTCTGGCCAACAGCCACGACCGCCGGACCGAGTAGGCAGGAGCACCTCCCGTGACCGCCGCCAAGACCCTGACCCCCCCCGTCGCCCACACCCTCGCCGAGACCTACGACCCCTCCGGGCGTCAGGCCGGCGAGCTGATGCTGTCGCCCTCCATGCAGCAGTTCGCCGAGGAAGCGGCGAAGCTGCCCACCGAGGAGGTCATCGTCAACATGGGCCCGTCGCACCCCGCGATGCACGGCACGGTGCGCATCGTGCTGCGGATCGACGGTGAGCTCATCAAGGACGCCGACGTCCAGATCGGCTACCTGCACCGGGGCTTCGAGAAGGAGTGCGAGAGCTCCACCTACTCGCAGATCTTCCCCTACGTCGACCGCCTCAACTACGTCTCGCCCATGCTCAACAACGTGGGCTTCGCGATGGCGGTCGAGAAGCTGCTGGGCATCACCGACCAGATCCCCGAGCGCGCCGAGTACATCCGGGTGATCGCCGGCGAGCTGGCCCGCGTGGCCGACCACCTCACCTGCATCTTCGCGTCGCTGTCGGAGCTGGGCGGGCTCACCACCTTCTTCTACGGCAACATGGCCCGCGAGCACATCTGGGACCTGCTCGAGGATCTGTCCGGCGCCCGGCTCACCCACAGCTACGCCCGCATCGGCGGCGTGGCGTGGGACCTCACCGACGGCTTCGCCGAGAAGACCCGCGCCAAGCTGGTCAAGGTGCGGCACTACATCGCCGACATCCGCAAGCTGGTCGAGCGCAACCGCATCTTCCTCGACCGCATGGAGGGCGTGGGCTTCATCTCGGCCGCCGACGCCATCTCGTACGGCATCACCGGCCCCACCCTGCGCGGCTGCGGCGTCGACTACGACATCCGCAAGGACCAGCCGTACTCGGTCTACGACCACTTCGACTTCGACGTTCCCATCGCCGACGGCTGCGACAACCTCGCGCGATACCTCGTGCGCATCGAGGAGCTGGAGCAGTCGATGAAGATCATCGAGCAGGCGCTGGTCCAGATCCCGCCCGGGCCCGTCATCATCGACGACCCCATCGTGGCCCTGCCCGCCAAGCGCGAGGTCTACAACTCCATCGAGGGCATGATCGCCCACTTCAAGCTCATCATGGACGGCATCCAGGTGCCGCCGGGCGAGGCCTACAGCTACACCGAGGGGGGCAACGGCGAGCTGGGCTTCTACGTGGTCAGCGACGGCACCGGGCGCCCCTACAAGTGCCGCTGCCGGCCTCCCTGCTTCTACACCACGTCCGCGCTGCGCCAGATGATCGTCGGGGCCAACATCGCGGACGTCGTGCCCATCTTCGGCTCGATCAACATGATCGGCGGCGAGTGCGACCGCTGACGCGAACCGGGCGACCCATGGCCAACCACGACAGCCGCTCCACGACCTCCACCATCCCGCCCTCGCCCGGTACGGTGCCGCCGCCCAGCACGGCCCCGGCCCCGCGCATGGGCGTCGACCCGCGCCCGCGGCCCCCCGAGGGCTGGACCCCGCCCCACGCGCCCAACCACCCGGCCGTGCCCAACGAGGGGGAGGAGACCGTCTCGCTCACCATCGATGGCGAGAACGTCACCGTGGCCAAGGGCACCAACGTGCTCGAGGCCGCCGAGCTCATGGGCGAGGACATCTGCCACTTCTGCTACCACCAGGGGCTGTCGATCGCGGCGAGCTGCCGGCAGTGCCTGGTCGAGATCGAGAAGATGGGCAAGCTCCAGCCCTCGTGCCAGGTCGAGGTGCGCGACGGCATGGTGGTGCACACCAAGAGCGCCGCGGTGGTCAAGGCCCGCCGCGAGATGCTCGAGTTCACCCTCAAGAACCACCCGATCGACTGCCCGATCTGCGACAAGGCCGGCGAGTGCAAGCTCCAGCGCCACTACATGGACCACGACCACCAGCTCACCCGCGTGGACGTGCCCAAGATCCGCAAGGCCAAGCACAAGGACATCGGCCGCGAGATCGTGCTCGACCAGGAGCGCTGCATCCTGTGCAGCCGCTGCATCCGCTTCTGCGACGAGGTCCCCAAGACCTCCGAGCTGACCATGACCTACCGCGGTGACCACGAGTGCCTCGACATCGCCGAGGGCCACCGGCTGGACAACGCCTACTCGGTCAACACGGTCGACATCTGCCCGGTGGGGGCGCTCACCGCCAAGGACTTCCGCTTCGCCATTCGGGCCTGGGAGCTGAAGGCCACCCCCACCACCTGCCCCGGCTGCGCCACCGGCTGCGCGGTCGAGCTGCACACCAAGCACGAGCAGGCCTACCGCCTCGTGCCCCGCTTCGACGCCAAGGTCAACGGCCACTGGATGTGCGACGAGGGCCGCTACGCCTACAAGGAGCTGGATCCCGCCACGCGGGTCCACCACGCCGAGGTCGACGGCGTGCCCACCCGCCTGCCCGACGCCATCGCGGTGCTCGCCGAGCGGCTGTCCGAGGCCAAGAACATCGCGGTGGTGTTCTCTGCCAGCGCCACCAACGAGGCCAACGACGCCCTGCGGCAGCTCACCGAGGTGCTCGCCTCGCTCAAGGGCCGCGTGAAGGCCGGCGGCAACGAGCCCACCCGCTACGTGCTGGGCCACCCCCGCGGCGAGGGCGACGACATCCTCCGCGACCCCGACAAGAACCCCAACACCCACGGGGCCAACGACGCCGCCGGCGACGTCGACAAGCACGAGGCCGAGCTCGCGCTCGAGCTGGCCGGGCAGGCCTACGACGCGGTCGTGTTCCTCGACGACAGCGGCGAGCTGTCCGAGGTGGCCCTGCAGGGCCTGCGCGGCATCACCTCGGTGTGCCTGGCCTCCTCCCGCACCGCGCTGGCCGATGCCTGCTCGGTGCTGCTGCCCGCCGCCAGCTGGGCCGAGATCCTCGGCACCACCACCAACCGGCAGGGCCTGCTGCGGGTCATCCAGCCCGCGTGGCGCCCCGAGAACGACCGCAAGCACCGGGCCGACCTGCTGCGCGACCTCATGATCGCCATGGGCCTGCGCAACGTGGCCACCGCCAAGGAGCGCAGCCGGCTGCTGGCCGAGCACCACCACCACGCCGAGCTGTCGGCCCTGGTGGCCAGCCCCAAGCCGGCCCGCCCCACCCTGCTGCGATGGGCCCACTCCCGCGGCTAGCCGGCCGCCCTCCCGCGACCCTCCCGAGACTTACGAGATGAACACCCTCGTCGCGTTCTTGTCCCGCCTCGCCGCCAGCGCTCGCCATGCGGCGGCCCCGTGCCTGGTGGTGCTGCTGGGCCTGTTCGTCGCCGCCTGCGGCGACGAGCCGCCCACCGGCACCGAGTCACCCGTCGCGGTGCGCACCGAGCCGGGCACCCTCATCTTCCACCCCGACACCCGGCCGGTGGAGGTCTCCATCGTCAACATCTCGTCCGCGCCCGTCACGGTGGGTCGCCCGCGGATGGACGAGCGCAGCCCCGACTGGGTCGGCTTCACCGTGGGCGAGGACGCCACCGCGGCGCTCATCGCCCCCGGCGAGGCCCTGCGCTTCCACGTGGGCGTCGACCCCGGCTACTTCCTCGGCCCCGGCGAGCACGCCCCCGCCGCGGTCGTCGGCGGCGAGGAGCCCGAGCCCATCGCCGACGACGCGTACCGCCCCGGCATGGCCCGGCTGGCCTTCACCGTCGACGGCCAGCCCTCCGTGGGCATGCCCATCGAGTTCGAGGACCCGCCGTGGACCACCCAGTACCTGGTCCCCGGGCTGCTCAAGATCCTCCTGCTGGTCATGGGCTTCATCATGCCCCTGGCCTCGCTGCTCACGTGGATGGAGCGCAAGCAGAGCGCCATGATGCAGGACCGGCTCGGTCCCAACATGGCCTCTCTCAACATCGGCCCGCTCAAGCTGCGGCTGTGGGGCATCCCCCACTTCATCGCCGACGGGGTGAAGATGCTCTTCAAGGAGGACTTCATCCCCCGCAAGGCCCACCGCGCGCTCTACTCGCTCGCGCCGGTGTTCGCCTTCGTGCCCGCGCTGGTCGTGTTCGCCATCGTCCCCTTCGGCGATGCCATCTGCTACGGCCACCTGTTCGAGTCGATGTCCGCCGCCGACGTGGCCCAGTGCGCCGACGGGCGCGGCGGCACCCCGCTGCAGATCGCCCAGATCGACGTCGGCCTGCTCTACTACTTCGCGGTCGCGTCGCTGGCCACCTACGGCACCGCCCTGGCCGGCTGGGCCAGCTACAACAAGTGGGCCATCCTGGGCGCGCTGCGGGCCAGCGCGCAGATGATCTCCTACGAGGTCGCCATCGGCCTCACCATCGTCGGCGCCCTGCTGGTCTACGGCACCCTCGAGCCCCACGCGCTGGTCAAGGCCCAGGAGGGCTCCTACTGGGGCATCGTCCTGCAGCCGCTGGCCTTCGTGCTGTTCTTCACCGCCGCCATGGCGGAGACCAAGCGCGCCCCCTTCGACCTGCCCGAGGGCGAGTCGGAGATCATCGGGTACTTCATCGAGTACTCGGGCATGCGCTTCGGCCTGTTCTTCCTCGGTGAGTTCATCGAGGTCATCTTCATGTCCGCCATGCTGGCCACCCTGTTCTTGGGGGGCTGGGGCCTGCCCTTCGGCATGATGGGCTCGGCCGGCTTCTCCAGCCCGCTGATGTGCCAGCTGTTCTTCGCCGGGGCGGGCGTGGGCCTGACCGTGATGGGCGTGGCCGCGTGGCGCACCGCCAAGGCCGGTGAGCTGTTCGGCGCCATCGTGGCCCTGGTGGGCGTGCTGCACCTGTTCGGCGCCGCTTGGTCGCTCATGACCGGCTGGGGCACCGAAGTCCCCCACATCATGATGGTGATGCTGGGCCTGCTGGTCTGGGGCGGCAAGGTCTTCTTGCTGTGCGGCCTGCAGCTGCTGGTGCGGTGGACCCTGCCCCGCTTCCGCTACGATCAGCTCATGAGCCTGGGCTGGAAGGGTCTGCTGCCCCTGTCCATCGCCAACATCGTCATCACCGCCATCCTCGTATACATGCTCATTCCCGGGGCCACCCCCGCCTCCTGAGCCCGCTCGCCGGCAAGGACGAACGACCATGACCATCGGCGTCAAGAAGGTTTCCCTCCATCGTACGGCCCGCGATCAGATCTACCTGCCCGCGATCCTCGAGGGGCTGCTGACCACGGCCCGCCACTTCTTCAAGAACACCTTCACCCCCGGGCACGGCGACATCGAGACCATCCGCTACGGCGAGCCCGGCGTGGACGTGAAGGACTACTACCCCGAGCGCTTCCGCGGGGTGCACCGGCTGATGTACCGCGAGGACGGCTCGGTGCGGTGCGTGGCGTGCATGTGCTGCTCCACCGTGTGCCCGGCCCGGTGCATCTACATCCACGCCGAGGACCGGCAGGACGACCAAGAGAAGGCCCCGCACAGCTTCGTGATCGACGAGCTGAAGTGCGTGGTGTGTGGCTTCTGCGTGGAGGCGTGCCCCTGCGACGCCATCCGCATGGACAGCCGAGAGCACATGGTGCCCACCGAGACCCGCGAGGAAGCGGTGCTCGGCAAGATCGACCTCATGGCCCGTGGCGGGCCCTCGGTCGCGGTGCAGGGCGGGCTCGGGGAGAACTACCGCGAGCAGGCGCCCAAGGCCGATCCGCGGTTCAGCCACGACCCCCGCTGAGCGGGCCCGGAGTGCTCGAGCGCCGGCGGGCTCGACCCGGAGCCCTCGCGCGCCGGCGAGCACGACCCGCCGTCGCCGCTCCCATCGTGGTTCTGGCCTCCACGGATCCGATCGCTTGTCAACGCTCGAAGCATCCGGGCCCGCCACGATCCACGATGCGTTGGCAGCGCCCGTGGGCCGTGTAAATCGCAGGGACACGACCTCACCCATCGGGCTCGACCGGTGCTAGGCTGACCCTGCTCGGCCGCTGCCCGTGCCGTGAAAAGCTCTTCCTACTGATCGTTCAACACGGGAATCGCCTCTGTTCGTGGGTGAGCAGGCCCGTCCGGCGGGAAGCCCGAAGCGATTAACTGTGATGCCCACCTACTACGAGTAGGGTTGAGCTTTCGAAACCGCCGGGCAGCGGCCAGGCGACTTTGGTTGGACCCCTCCGCGGGGCAGCCGAGCCAGCCGAGCCAGCCGAGCCAGCCGAGCCAGCCGAGCCAGCCAGCCGAGCCAGCCGGCCCCGCTGGATCAGCCGGGCTCGGCCGCGGCGAGGGCGGCGGCGAACTCCCGCAGGCGCATGCGGACCCGGTCCTTGCCGAGCACGGCGAGGGTGTCGAACAGCGGCGGCGCCGCGGTCCGGCCGGTCGATCCCACCCGCAGCAGGGTGAACAGGTCGCGGGCCTTCCACCCGTGGCGCTCGCAGAACTCGCGCCCGAAGGTCTCCAGCCCCTCGACGGTGAAGCTGCGCGCGGCGGGGTCCCGCTCGATCTCGTCGATGAACACCCGGACGATCTCGGCCGCCTCGCCCAGGGTCCGCTTCTTGAGCTTCAGCTTGGGCAGCACCTCGTCGTACGAGACCGACCCGCCGAAGAAGAACGAGGCGTAGGGGATCACGTCGTCCAGCCGGGCGATCCGCTCGTGGGCGAGCCCCAGGATGGCCCGCAGCCGCTGCGGCGCGAGCACGTGGGCCATGACCCGCTCGTACAGCTGCTCGGGGGTCAGCGCCCGGATGTCGTCGGCGTTGAACGCCTCGAGCTTGCGCGCATCGAACACCGGCCCGCCCGTGCTCACCTTCGACCACTCGAACGCGTCGACCATCTCCTCGAGGCTGAAGCGCTCGCGGTCCTCGCCCATCGAGAACCCGAGGGTGGCGAGGAAGTTGAGGAACGTGGCCGGCAGGTAGCCCTGCTCGCGGTAGTGGGTGATCGACACCGGGTTCTTGCGCTTCGACAGCTTGGACTTGTCGGCGTTGCGCAAAAGCCCCAGGTGGTACCACTGGGGCTGCTCCCACCCGAATGCGTCGTAGAGGATCACGTGCTTGGGCGTGGAGCTGAGCCACTCCTCGCCCCGGATCACGTGGGTCACGCCCATCAGGTGGTCGTCGATCACGTTGGCGAGGTGGTAGGTGGGGAACCCGTCGGACTTGAGCAGCACCTGGTCGTCGATCTCGGCGTTGTCGAACTCCACGTCGCCGCGCAGCTGCTCGTGGACCACCGTGCGCCCCTCCTTCGGCACGGCGAGGCGCACCACGTGGGCCTCGCCCGCGTCGGCGCGCTGCTGCGCCGCGGCCGGGTCGAGCCCGCGGCAGTGCCCGTCGTAGCCCAGCCGACCCCCCTTGGCCGCGAGCTGCTCCTTGCGCAGGGCGTCGAGGCGCTCCCGGGTGCAGAAGCACCGGTACGCCCGCCCCGCGTCGAGCAGGGTCGCGAGGTGCTCCCGGTACAGGCCCAGCCGCTCCGACTGCCGATACGGCCCGTGCTCGCCCCCCACGTCGGGGCCCTCGTCCCAAGATAGGCCGAGCCAGCGCAGGGAGGCCAGGATGGCCCGCTCGCTGCCCTCCGTGGTGCGCCCCTGGTCGGTGTCCTCGATGCGCAGCACGAACCGGCCGCCGTGGCGACGGGCAAACGCGTAGTTGAACAGCGCGATGTAGGCCGTGCCCACATGGGGGTCTCCCGTGGGGCTGGGGGCAATGCGGACGACGGGCGGCATCCGGCCGGGCGTGGTCATGGCTCCCTGCCTACCACAAGCCCGGCCACCCCGTTACACTGGTCGACGGTGAAGCAGGATCATACCGACAGCCAGGTCTACGATGCGGTCTGGACCGTAATCACGCGCCGCATGAGCGAGCGGGCCGTGGCTGCGATCGAGCTGGTCGACGAGCTCATCCACAGCTACGGCCAGATCCGTCGGCGCGATCAGGAAATGATGGCCGGCGACAAGGTGCTCAACCACGACCGCGAGATGCTGCCTCGCATGTCGCGGGCGACCAGCCTCGGCCTCAGCCTCTACCTCGGCAACCGTCGCATCGCGTGCTCGAGCGTGCTCGATGCCGGCGACGCCATGGAGGTGGGCGGCTTCGCCGACGCGGCGGTGGTCGACACGGTGCTCCGGCGGCGCGAGGTGTTCCGCGGGGTCGTCGACGTGGCCGGGCGCCGCACCATGCTCGCCGCGCGCCCGCTGTACGCCACGGGCCGGGCCGACGAGTACGGCCCCATCGGCATGGTCGAGGCGTACCAAGACGAGGACACCTTCCGCGAGATGCTCGTCACCAGCCTCCGCGAGCGCACCGGCGGCGAGGGCCGCAGCGAGCTGGAGATCCAAGGCGAGCGCATGGAATCGGTGATGCACTTCATCGACGACGTCGCCCGCCGCCTGCAGCTGCTGGCCCTCAACGGCAACATCATCGCGGCCCAAGCCGGCGATCACGGCCGGGCGTTCCGCGTGGTCTGCCGCGAGCTGAGCAGCCTGGCGGAGCAATCGAAGGAAGCGGTCGCCGAGGTCCGCAAGCTCACCCGCGAGATGGGCCTCGACAACGACGACCTCGTCATGTCGTCGGCTCCGCCGGTCGCCGCCAAACCCGACGCGCCGTCCGAAGACGACGACTAGGCGAAGCGCCGCCCGCCCGACGCGTCGTCCGAAGACGACGGCTAGGCGAAGCGCCGCCCGCCCGACGTCTCCGCGGGATCGCCTCGTCGTCGATCGAAGGATGCATCCGCGCCGATCCCGAAGCGGCGCGGCCGCGGGGTCGGTCGTCGCCGAGCCGCCGCGCCCCCGCGTTGGTTCGTCGACCGCGAAAGCCCGCGGTCCATCGCCGGGCCGGCCCCGATCTCGGCGACCCATGCTCGGCCGGCCCCCGCTTGTGAAATCAGCGCACTTGACAAACGTTGCGTGACCCATGGCAACCGCTTGGGCCGCGGAGCAAGCGCAAGATCGCGACCTCCCGAGCGCGCTCGGAGTCGCCGTCGACCGCTCGCGTCGCAACCGAAACGCGCCCTTCGACGCAGAGGTCACCGCGGCCGGAACGATGCGCCAGAGGTGTCACGCTGCGATCTCCGGGCCAACGCGGTCCATCCCCGCCGCGAAGCCCCCCGACCGGGGGCCGAGGGCGCGCCCGAGGGCCCGCGCGGCCGTGCCCGTTTCCGCTTTGTTTTCATGAACCTACGAATTCGGGCCCCCACGCCGCAGGGACGGGGTACGAGGCCGTGACCCGCCAGTCCACGAGGTTTTCGGCGCGCCGGGCTCTTGTTGGTCGTGTGCTTGCGTGATAGTGCGAGCGTAAGCCGGAGACGAAGGCGGATGGATCAGATCTTCGAGAGCCACTTCGGGGGCAACCAGAGCTCCAGCAACGGCGGCGAGGTCGAGGGCTACTGCCCCAAGTGCCGGGCCGACACCCAGCACATCATCCTCGAGAGCTATGGTGAGGAGATCCGCCGCGTTCAATGCGCAGTTTGCGGTGATACTCACGCGTACAAGCCGCCGCGCGGCGGGGACGACGACAACCCGGAGACGGTTGCCGCCGCGAAGCGCCGGGGCTTGAAGAAGCCCGACTGGCTCGACGCGATGAACCTCTTCGAGCACAAGACCGCGGTCCGGTACTCGGCCAAGGCGCGCCTGGTCGAGACCCAGATCGTGGTCCACCCCACGTTCGGCGTGGGCTACGTGTCGGAGATCGTCGGCGAGCAGAAGGTCGAGGTCATGTTCCGCAACAACCTGCCGCGGGTGCTGGTGCACGGGCGGGGCGACACCGACGAACAGCTCAAGGGCGAGAAGGTCGACGAGGACGAGGTCAAGCAGCTGCTCGGCCTCGAGATGGGCCCCTCTCCCGAAGAGATTGCCGCCGAGCGCGAGCGCAAGCTCGCCGAGGAAGAGGCCGAGCGCCAGCGCGTGCTCGAGGAGAAGCGACTCGCCGCCGAGCGCGAGCGCCAGGCCGCGGCCGAGCGCCGCGAGGCCGAGCGCCGCCGCCGTGACGAGGAGCGCGAGCGCAAGCGCAAGGAGCGAGAGGAAGAGCGCGAGCGCAAGCGCAAGGAGCGGGAGGAAGAGCGCCGCCGGAAGTCCGAGGAGCGCAAGCGCGAGCAGGAGCGCAAGCGCGAAGAGGCCGCCAAGAAGCGCGAGGAAGAGCGCCTCCGTCGCGAGGCCGAGCGCGAGCGCAAGCGCGAGGAGAAGGAAGCCGAGCGCGAGCGCAAGCGGCAGGAGAAGGAAGCCGAGCGCGAGCGCATCCAGAAGGAGAAGGAGAAGGAGAAGCTCCGGATCCAGAAGGAGAAGGAGAAGGAGAAGGAGCGCCTCAAGAAGGAGAAGGAGAAGCTCCGCCTTCAGAAGGAAAAGGAGCGCGAGCGCCTCAAGAAGGAGAAGGAGAAGGAGCGCCTCCAGAAGGAAAAGGAGCGCGAGCGCATCCAAAAGGAGAAGGAGAAGCTCCGCCTCCAGAAGGAAAAGGAGAAGGAGAAGATCCGCCTCCAGAAGGAGAAGGAGAAGCTCAAGAAGGACAAGGAGCGCGAGCGCATCCAAAAGGCCAAGGAGAAGGAGCGCCTCCAGAAGGAAAAGGAGCGCGAGCGCATCCAAAAGGAGAAGGAGAAGCTCCGCCTCCAGAAGGAGAAGGAGCGCGAGCGCCTGAAGAAGAAGGCCTCCAAGAAGAAGGCTTCCAAGAAGAAGGCCACCAAGAAGAAGGCTTCCAAGAAGAAGGTCGCCAAGAAGAAGGCCACCAAGAAGAAGGTCGCCAAGAAGACCGCTTCCAAGAAGAAGGTCGCCAAGAAGACCGCCTCCAAGAAGAAGGTCGCCAAGAAGGCCACCAAGAAGAAGGTCGCCAAGAAGACCGCCTCCAAGAAGAAGGTCGCCAAGAAGGCCACCAAGAAGAAGGTCGCCAAGAAGACCGCTTCCAAGAAGAAGGTCGCCAAGAAGACCGCCTCCAAGAAGAAGGTCGCCAAGAAGGCCGCTTCCAAGAAGAAGGTCGCCAAGAAGACCGCCTCCAAGAAGGCCTCCAAGAAGGGCACGGCGCTCTCGTCGAAGAAATCGGCCAAGAAGCAGGCAAAAAAGCCTTCTCGCCGGTCACGAAAGCGCTAAACTAGAAGCTCCAACGGTATTCCGCCGCGCCCCTCCCCAATCCTGGGGAGGGGCGTTTTGTTTGCCGTCGAGCCGCCAATGGCCCAGGATGTCGACGATCCATGGCCAGGCCTCGTCGTGAAGCGGAAACCGCGCAGAAGACCTCGCCGGTCATTGCGCACCTGCGGGGACGCCTGGATGGCCTGACCAGCGCCATCCTCGTGTTCCCGCTGTTCCTCGTCTACCAGCTCGGCATCCTGAGCGGTCGGGGGCAGAACGGCGTGGACTTCGTCACCCGCGCCCTCATTCGGGTCGGCCACCGCGACCTGAACAACTACCTGGTGCTGCTCGCGGGGGCGCTGCTGGCCTACGCGGCGGTGGTGCTGCTGCTGCGGCGAACCGGGCGCTTCTCGCCCCGCGCCTTCGTGCCCATGCTCGCCGAGTCCGCCTTCTACGCGCTGGTGATGGGCTCGATCATCCTGTTCGTGATCCACCAGTTCACCCGGATCGTCCCGGGGCTGGCCATCGGCGGGGCGAGCGCGCTGGACGTGGTGGTGATCTCCGCCGGGGCCGGCTTTCACGAGGAGCTGATCTTCCGCGTGATCGTGATGGGCGGGCTGGCGTGGCTGCTCACCGGGCTCACCGGGCCGCGCCGCGCGTGGCTGCTGGCGATCGTGCTGTCGTCGCTGGTGTTCTCGGTGGCCCACCACCTCGGCCCGGTGGGCGAGCCGTTCACCTTCGCGGCGTTCGTCTACCGCACGCTGGCGGGAGTGTTCTTCGCCATCGTCTACCACGTGCGCGGCTTCGCGGTGGTCGCCTGGAC
>JGI12210J13797_10820090_pt1 | contig 15460 bp, 14 predicted proteins | sample ElkSlonscriptome_3_FD_13797 | JGI IMG/M metagenome (IMG submission 13797)
AATTCGAGATATTCGCTCCATACCTTGCCGGGCTGAGCCTTCACTGCATCATGCAGTTCCTCACCATCAGGCGCATCCGCGTGGAGATGATGCACGCGTTGATCGGCACCGAGTTGCGCGTTTATTTCAGCCGTCGCGCGGTCGATCTCGTCCAGCAGCGGGCCGGCATCCAGTGATCCTGACAGGGGCTGAGCAGTGTGCTGCCAGTTTTCGATCAGCACCTCGCACCCATCGCCGAGTGCTTCGGACTGGGGGTTTATGCTCGCAAAACCCCGGACTGTTTCCGAACCGTCGAAGGCACTGAATTCGCGTGCCAGTTTCAGCCGTAAAAGGCGTGCTTGGCGGACCAGATCGAGCAATTCGGGCACCGCGATTGTACCGGGGATCGTGCCCCCGCATTTTTCCTGCAGCTCCGCCAGTGTCTCATCCGCACTGATCAGTCGATCCGTAGCGTCGGTCAGACCACGCGATGTCACGAGGGATTTCTGGCGATTCATTGAATGGCGAACCTAGCCGCGCCCGGTCGAGTGCGAAGCGCTAACGCCTGAACCGTTCAGCATTGCTGCCGCGCGGTCAGGGGCGATCGCGTCGATCCCGACAGGGTCATATTCTGAACGATCAAGCAGGTAGAGCTGTCGTTCGATCGAATCCTCGCTTTGTCCAGCAGCCCGCAGGCTAAGGGCAAGCCGCGCGGCCGGGCGTTCATGGCAGGCGAGGATCGCGAGCTCGCGAGGCTGACCTGTCAGCTCCGAAATCCCGCTGGCAAACAGGGCAAGACCCGCATGTTCGATTTGCAAGGCCACGATCGGTGCTTCGCGACCGACTGCCATCACGCGGGCCAACAGGCCAAGGCGGGTAGCCCCCTCATCGTAACGGGCACGCAAAGCGGACAGGCCGCTTGCACTAAACGATGTACCGAATTCAGCCAGGCTGGCTTCTACCTGTTCCAGCAGGTCTGCGAACAGTTCGGCCGGCAATTCGTCCATCGGCAGATTCATGCGGCGCTGCGTCTGAATGAATCGTGATTGCGAAGCCAGCATCTCCATCGCCAACCCGGAGGTCGAGGGCCGGTCCGAGCCGATGAGTTCCCGGAGAAGCGGGCTCTGGACCGGATCGATCGCACTTCGCCGTTCGAGCCGCTCAGCAAGATGCCCCTCCATCGCGAGCGCATACAGATGGCTGAGAATGGCTTTATCGTCTCTGAACCGGTCGGCTAACTCGTCGATCGCGACCTGGTCGGGTCGCACATCGGCGGTCTTCGTCGATGCGGCGGTCAAGGCCTGGGTGGCGAGGTGTTGGAGCATGCCGCGCAGCCGTGCAACGATCGCATCGCTTACCAAAGCTTCGCCCGGGCACTCGAGCTTGAGGGCAATAACGGCCGAGACCCCGCCCAGCGTCCGGTTTGCGCGGGTAAGCTCATCGCTCATCAGGTCCTCCACAGATGATTGTCCGATCCGGTCGATATCCATGTCGCCCATCCTGTCGCCCGTACAGGCTTCTTAGTTAAGCCGCGGTTAACTTATTGGGAGGCGGACTGCAGCAGCAATCGGCAAAGCGACCCAAATGCGGACAATTCCAAGACGAAGCTTACAGGCTCGGCAGGACAACGCCCGCGGGATGATCCGAAGCTGAAAGTTGTTGCGAGCGACCAGAGTGCAAATCGTTCCGGAACGATCAGCAGATAAGACGCGCTTTCTATTCCGCCTTGAAAGAAGCGGACAGATGCCCGAGCGCTGTTTCTATTTCCCGGATAGCGACCGGTTCACCGGGAGCGGACAACAGGGCGCCTTCTGCCGCGCTCAGCAACTCCTCGGCATGAAAACTCGCGGCAAGCCCCCTGATCCGCATCGCGGCGACGGTCCAGTTTCCATCGCAACGCGAACGCCTGAGAAGGTCGAGTTGTCTACCAGCGCTCTCGATGAATGCCGCGCGCAGTTCGTTCAACAGTTCACGATCATCGCCCGCCGCTGCGCGCAGGTTGGCATCGAGGGAGCCGTTTTCATAGGTCATGCGTCGAAGTCATGAACAGAATAGAGTTAAAGCAGGGTTTATCCCCTCCCCGGCTGTGGTATCTTGTATAGCATGTCGAGCGGAAACCACATTCGGGCAGTAGGCCCAGACGCCGTGCAACAAGCACCCTCAAACCGCGAAGGCGATGACAACGAGGCTGGCAACGACGTGTCGCCCGACGAGGAGCTCGCATTTACCGAGCCCGATTATTACGAGGGAGGCGAGGACTTCGTTCCGACGCGTGGCTGGATCGCGCCCACCCTCGCCATCGCCGCGATCATTGCCTGGACCGTGCTTTACGGCTGGGCGATGCGAGGTGAACTCTCGGGGACGGCGTCCGCCGCACCGTCGGAATGGACCGGCTGGATCACGGATTGGTCGATCCCCGTCCTTTTGATTTGCGTCGTATGGCTTTTGTCGCTGCGCAATTCTCGTTCGGAGGCCAGACGTTTCGGAAACACTGCAGCAATGCTTTCGCACGAAAGCGAACGTCTCGAAACCAGGCTGTCGACAGTCAATCGCGAATTGAGCCTCGCTCGCGAATTTCTTGGCGCGCAGTCGCTCGAACTGGAATCGCTAGGGCGTGTCGCCTCAGAACGGATCGGCGCGCATGCCAGCGAGCTTCAGGGTTTGATCGGGGATAACGGCGAGCAGGTCGAGGCAATCAGGAACGCGAGCGACGCGGCGCTTTCGAACATGAAGCGTCTGCGCGACGATTTGCCCGTGATCGCGAATTCCGCGCGGGACGTGACAAACCATGTCGGCAATGCCGGCCGTACCGCGCAGGACCAGCTCGACGGACTCGTCACCGGGTTCGAGCGCCTGAACCATTTCGGCGAGGCTACCGAAAGCCAGATCTCCGCACTTGAAACCCGGATCGGGGAGACCCTGACAGGGTTCGAAACCACGCTGGCTCGGATCGAGCAGTCAGTCGCATCACGCTACGACGTCCTGCAACAGAAAACCGGAACATATCGCCACGAAATCGACGAGGCGGAGCGTCAGGCCATCGGCTCGTTGATCGAAAGGTTCGAGTTGCTGCAGTCGGAAACGAAGGCGATCACGGCAGCCCTGCGCCAGGCCGAAGCGGACGCGATGGGCCAGCTCGAAGAGACGCGCGATCACTTCTACGACAAGATGAGCGAAACCGTCGAGTCGCTCGACAAGCTCGATCACGAGGCCATCGCCGCATCAAAACGCCGGGTGAAGGAGCTTCACGAAGAAGCCGCGCGCTTCGACGATCAACTGACGGCGCGCGATCGCCGGTTTGCTGACGAGATTGCGCGGCGGCAGGACGAATTCCAGGCTCGCGAAGCGCAGGCGAGCGATGCGCTCGCCCAGCGGCTCGCCGATCTGGACCAGGCCCTCTCACAGCGTCGCGAGGCGCAGATCGAGCAAACCGAGAAGCTGCTGACGCATTCGACTCGAATTGCCGAAGAGATGGAAAACCTGCGCCTGCTGATCCAGGAAATCGCAGCACAGGGGAACACGACCCGCTCCGGCCTCAGCGAAGGTCTCGGTGCGCTCGGCGAGAACCTTTCCAAGAAAAGGCAGGTCCTTGGCGAGACCGAGGAACAATTGAACGATGTGACCGAGAAAGCCGTGCGTCTGCTGGAAATCATCCAGTCGGGTGCAAGGCACAGCCGCGAGGATCTCGCCGGAGCGATCGGCCAGGCGACAGACGGGCTGCAATCGGTCGAACAACGCGCATCCGATCTGTCAGGCGTCATGTTCACAACCCGCGACCATGCCGAGGGTCTGGGCGATTACCTGCTTGAAACCACCAACCGGATAGAAGCAGCCGACAGCTCGCTGGCGGAATTGAAGACACGTCTCGCAGAGCAGACCGAAGACGCCCTTGCCCGGCTCAACGGATTGCGTGGCGGCTTCGCTCGGCTTGCCGACGAAAGCCAGAACCTGGCGCATGGATCGCAGGAACAGGTCCGAGAAACGCTCGCGGTCCTCGAAGAGGCGATCGACGCCGCTTTCCACGCATTCGAGGAAGGCGCGCGTGCAAAGGTCGATGCGCTCGCCGATTCGCTCTCCAAAGATGCTGTCGCCGAGATCGAACGTGCCCTGCGCGAGGAAAGCGCGGAAACGATCGACAAGTTCGAGAACGCTGCGGCCCGGGCGTCGGGAGCCGGACGCGAGGTGACGATCCAGCTTCGCGATCAGCTCACCAAGGTCAATGACCTTACGCTCAATCTAGAACGGCGGGTCGCGGTCGCCCGCGAACAGGCCGAAGAGGATATCGGCAGCGAATTCGCCCGTCGCATGGCGCTGATCACCGACAGCCTGAACTCCAATTCGATCGATATCGCCGCAGCCCTTTCCTCCGATGTCGCCGACACCGCGTGGGATTCCTATCTGAAGGGCGATCGCGGCATCTTCACCCGCCGCGCCGTGCGCCTCGTCGATTCCGGTCAGGCGCGTGCGATCGCGAACCTCTATCAGCGCGACGATACCTTCAAGCGGTCGGTCAATCGCTACATTCACGATTTCGAGGCCATGCTGAGGTCGATGCTCTCGACCCGCGATGGCAACTCGCTAGGCGTCACCATCCTCGGCTCCGATATCGGCAAGCTCTATGTTCTGCTGGCGCAGGCGCTGGAACGGATCCGCGCCTGACTTTCGTCAGTCGTTTGCTCCCGGCTGATCCCCGGGCCGCGGCATGATGTCGATATCGTTGGCAGTAATCCAGCCATATTCGTAGTTAAGGACGAAGGCCGTGGTGAGCACCACCGCGATCAGAGTAGCGCGCGTCACGAGCCTGCGTGGCCGGAAATTGACCGGCGCGCTTTCCGCCTGACCGGTAACTTTGGGCACGCCCGCCTCGTCGGCAGTCTTCACGCCGAAAGGAAGCAGAACGAACGCGGTCATCACCCATATCAGGAAATAGATCGCGAGGATCGAAGTCCACTGCATCAGCGCCTCGAACCCTCGCCAAGTCCGGGCATCAGAACGCGAACCTGCGGGCTTTTCCCGCACCACCGCCGCGCCGCACGCCGAGCGGCAAGACGCGCCGCCTCATGTACGGCGGCAGGATCCTTTGCGTCCTTGCCTTTGAGCTTGCCGATCGCCTTGAGGATATCGTCGCTGGTTTCTTCGAGGAATTCGGTCATGTCTTCCTCCAGCGGGAGACCGAATGTCTCGATCGCCGGACTTTCTCCGCGCGCGAGCACGACGACCATTGCACCTTCCAAAGCGATGCGTCGGCGAATGGTAATCGCATCCCCGTCGGCAGGCGCGATTATGTCGCCATCGAGAACGAGCCGTCCATGTCGCGCTTCACCGATCTTGCCGGGATCTCCGGGAGCAAGTCGCACGATGTCACCATTCATCTGAACGACCGCGTGGGGAATGTCGCAGGCTTTGCCAACGCGCGCCTGCTCTCGCATATGCCGCATTTCTCCGTGAACGGGCACGAGCACTTCGGGACGCAACCACGAATAAAGCGCTTCGAGTTCGGGCCGCCCGGGATGGCCGGACACGTGGATTAGGCTCTGACGGTCCGTGATCATCGTAATGCCTCGCCGGGCGAGCTGGTTCTGCATCTTCCCGATGGCGATCTCGTTGCCCGGAATCTGCCGCGAGGAAAAGATCACCACATCGTCTTCGACGAGTTTGAGCGGGTGATTGTCGTCTGCGATGCGCGCGAGGGCCGCTCGCGGCTCTCCCTGCCCACCGGTAGCGAGAATCAGCACCTCGCCACGCGGAAGGCGCATGGCGGCATCGAAATCGACCGTGTCGGGGAAGTCCTCCAGGTAACCATTGGCCTGCGCGACTTCGATGATCCGATCGAGCGAACGTCCCGCGACGCAGACCTTCCGCCCTGTCTCCCGCGCGACTTCGCCAAGGGTATGGAGCCTCGCGACATTGCTGGCAAAGGTCGTCACGAGGACACGCTTGCCCTGGTGAGAGGCGATTTCCTCCATCAGCCCGCGATGAACAGCGCCCTCCGACCCCGATGGCTCGGGATTGAAGACATTGGTCGAGTCGCACACAAGCGCAAGGACGCCCTCATCGCCTATTTCGCGCAATTCCTCTTCGGTCGTCGGTTCGCCGATGATCGGATCGTCGTCGAGCTTCCAGTCGCCGGTATGAAACACGCGGCCATAGGGCGTCTCGATCAGCAGAGCGTTGCCTTCCGCGATCGAATGGGCCAGCGGCAAATAGGTGATGCCGAACGGGCCGATGTCGAATTCGCCGTGGTCGTCATCAATGATGTTCAACTCTACCTTGTCGAGCAGGCCTGCTTCCCGAAGCTTGCGGGCAACAAGATCGGCGGTGAACGGGGTTGCAAAGAGCGGGACGCCAAGCTCGCCTGCGAAATAGGGCACCGCGCCGATATGATCTTCATGCGCGTGGGTCAGAACGATTCCGAGCAGGTCGCGCGTGCGTTCCTCGATGAATTCGAGATCGGCGAAGACGAGGTCGACGCCGGGATATTCTCCGCCCGAAAATGTCATGCCAAGATCGACCATCAGCCATTTTCCGTCGCACCCGTAAAGGTTGACGTTCATGCCGATCTCGCCCGATCCACCAAGGGCGAGAAAGAGCAATTCGTTTTCGGGCTTACAATTCTTTTTCAATGAGGTTCTCTTGATCAAATGTTCTGAATGACGCGCGCGGCGGCTGACCGAACGGTCGCGTCAGGCATCGGCCTGTTCGGCCAGAATAGCGAGGCCGTCGATGGTCAGGTCGACATCGACCGCATCGAAAATTTCAGTCGTCTTGTCGAAAAGGATCGCGAGCCCGCCTGTCGCGACAACCTTTGCGGGTCGCCCGATTTCCTCTTTCATGCGCGCTACGATCCCTTCGACCATGGCGACGTATCCCCAGAACACACCAATCAACATCTGGTCTTCGGTGTTGCGTCCTATCACGCTGGTGCTTTCGGGAGCGCGAATGGCGATCCGCGGGAGTTTCGCTGTCTTGCCGACCAATGCGTCAAGCGATAGATTGATCCCCGGCGCAATCGATCCGCCCTTGTAGGTTCCGTTGAAATCGATCGCCTCGAACTTGGTCGCGGTGCCGAAATCGACAACGATGAGGTCGCCCCCGTATTTGCGGTGGGCTGCGAGAATGTTGAGGGCGCGGTCCGCGCCGAGGGAACTGGGCTGGTCGACATCGATTTCGAATTGCCAGGCGGCCTTGCCCTCCCCGGCCTTCAACGGCGTTATGCCGAAATATTTCTGGGCGAGAACCGATAGGTTGTGATCCGCGCTCGGCACGACCGATGCGTAAATGATTTGAGTGATATCTTCGCGCTTGACGCCTTCGATCGCCAGCAGCTGAAGCAACCATACGGCGTATTCGTCACCGGTTCGGCGCGCTTCACTGGCAATACGCCAGCGCGAGCGCAAGGTGTAGCCGCCCGCCCCGGCCTTTTCGTACAGGGCGAAAACGACATTGGTGTTTCCGACATCGGCTGCAAGCAGCATCGATAGAACTCCTTCAGGTAATATCGCCTGCGCGAATGACACGCGTCGAACCATCCGCCAAGCAAAGCCGCAATGCACCGTCTTCCGGATCCAGTCCGGCGAAGCTTCCATCGACGCGCGATCCGTCCGTATCGTGCACGCTGATCGCCGATCCGTCCGTGTGGATCGAGCGCGAGCAGAACGATTGCAGGGTCAAGCCAAGACCGTCCGCACGCCAAGCGGCGAGGGTCGTTTCAAAATGGCGAGCGAGGCATTGCGCAAAAGCTTCGAGATCGGGAACCTGTGCAAAATCCGCGATCGAAGCGGTCCTGCGATCAGGTAGTTGCGGGGCGCGCGCCAAATTGACGCCGATCCCGATTACCACGTGCCGTCCGACTCGCTCCAGCAGAAGCCCCGCTACCTTGCCGCCATCGATCAGAACGTCGTTCGGCCATTTGACTGCGACCCGGCCGGAATCCGTCAGAGCATCATCGACCGCCGCTGCCACCGCGAGAGCCGCCGGAAAACCTAGCGAGGATGGCGGCGGATCGCCGTCGCGGATTTCAACCACGGTCGAACCCATGAAATTGCCCGAACCATCGAACCATTCCCGGCCCTGCCGCCCACGCCCGGCGCTCTGACGACGCGCAAGCAGCCAGTAGCCTTCGGCAAGTGCGTGGCCCGCGCGGATTGCTTCGACACAATCGGCATTGGTCGATCCCGTCTCCTCGACGAGCGTGATACCCGTGGCTTGGGTCAATTCAGGATGAACAGCGCCGCGGCCGCCTTGTCGGCTAGGTCTGTCAGCGAAGGTGTGAGCAGATAACCGAGCGGCGAAATGATGGCGACGGTCAGCACCAGAACGACCCAGTGTGCCATGCCACTTTTGCCTGTTACAACACCGACCGGCTCATCGAAGAACATGACTTTCACGAACTTGATGTAATAGAACGCCCCGATCACGCTGGCTGCGATCGCGATCGCGGCGAACGCCACGAGACCGGCCTCGACTGTTGCCTGGAATACGACGAACTTGCTGTAAAAACCGAGCAATGGCGGAATTCCGGCAAGGCTGAACATCAGCAGCAACAGGCTCCACGCAATCCCCGGGCGGGTAACGGCAAGTCCTCGGATATCCGCAAACGTCTCGAACAATTCGCCATCATCACCCCGCAGCATCAACAGTCCGACGAAGCTGCCGAGGCTCATCGCGACATAGATGAACAGATAGACCAGCATCGCGCTCGCCCCGGCGGCGTTCGCAACGGCAAGGCCGAGCAGGATGAATCCGATATTGTTGATCGAGGAATAGGCGAGCAGCCGTTTCAGGTTCTCCTGCCCTATGGCACCAAGCGCGCCAAAGACGATCGAGGCAAGCGCTGTGAACATGACGATCTGCTGCCAGGCTACCACCTGTCCACCGAACACCTCGAACACGATCCGAGCGGTGAGCGCCACCGCGGCCACCTTGGGCGCAGTCGAGAAAAAAGCCGTGACCGGTGTCGGTGCGCCCTCGTAGACGTCGGGTGTCCACATGTGGAACGGCACAGCCGAGATCTTGAAGGCGAGCCCCGCGAGAACGAAAATCAGGCCGAAGAGCTGCCCGGTGCCAAGCGGTCCGGCAAACACGGCCCGGAGCATGCCAAAATCGGTGGTCCCCGAAAAACCGTAAAGCAGACTCATGCCGTAAAGCAAAATCCCCGAGGCGAGCGCGCCGAGAACGAAATATTTCAACCCGGCTTCGGCCGAACGCTGGTCCTGCCGCAGGATCGACGCGAGCACATAAGCGGCAAGGCTATTGAGTTCGAGACCGAGATACAGCGTGATGAGGTCCGAAGCCGAGACCATGATGCTCATGCCGAGCACGGCGAACAGCACCAGGACCGGGTATTCGGCGCGCATGCCGCGCTCTGACCCCGCCGCCTTACTGTTGAAGAAAGCGGGCGAAACCACGAGGCACCCGATCGCGGCCAGATAGATCATCGCCTTTGCAAACAGGGCGAAGCTATCGACCTTCATCAAGGTTCCGAAAGCATAGGTGTCGAGCCCGTCCACTCCGGAATGAAGGCCGGGCACCAACAGGAATCCCGCCGCGAAAAGCGCCGATGCGGCAAGTATGGCGTTTAGTCGGGCAAGCCGATCCCCACCCCAGGCTGCCACGAGCAGCAGAGCGAGCCCGGATGCAGTCAAAAGCAGTTCGGGCGCGAAGAGACCGAAAGAAGTAGAGAAATCCATCAGTGATCCCCCTCCCCTTCATACGGCATCGCATTTGCGATTTCTTCACGAGGGGAGCCGACGACAAGATTGGAATCTCCGGCTGGCGCGGCTGCGGCAAGCTGTGCGTCGAGAGCGGCAATGTCGGCTCGCATGGGTGCAATAAAACTTTCTGGGTAAACGCCCATCCACAACACCGCAGCAGCGACCGGAGCCAGCATGACCCATTCGCGCGCGGTGATATCGGGCATGGCAGCGGCGTCGTCGTTCGTCTGCAGACCGAAAGCCACGCGGCGGTAGAGATAAAGCATGTAAGCGGCGCCCAGAATGATCCCTGTCGTGCAGACCAGGGCGGCGAGAGTCGAAACGCGGTAGATCCCGGCCAGCGCCAGAAACTCCCCGACAAAACCACTCGTCCCCGGCAGGCCGATCGATGCCATCGTGAACAGCAGGAAGAATATCGCGTAGTAGGGCATGTTGTTGCTGATCCCGCCGTAACGCGAGATCTCTCGGGTATGCAGGCGGTCGTAGATCACGCCGACACACAGGAACAACGCCCCCGACACGAGACCGTGGCTCAGCATCAGGATCATCGCCCCTTCGAGACCCTGAACGTTGAAGGCGAACAACCCGACCATCACAATCGCCATGTGTGCGACCGAGGAATAGGCGATCAGCTTCTTCATGTCCTGCTGCACCAGAGCGACCAGCGACGTGTAGACGACGGCGATCATCGAAAGCGCGAGGACGAACCAGGCGAATTGCGCGCTGGCTTCGGGAAACATCGGAAGGCTGAAGCGCAGGAAACCATAGCCGCCCAGCTTGAGCAGGACCCCGGCAAGGATGACGGACCCGGCAGTGGGGGCCTGAACGTGCGCGTCAGGCAGCCACGTGTGGAACGGCCACATCGGAATCTTCACCGCAAAACTCGCGAAGAAGGCGAACCACAACCATGATTGGGCCCCGATCGGGAAATCGTACTGCATGAGGGTCGGAATGTCTGAAGTACCCGCCTCGGCCACCATCCAGAACATCGCGATCAACATCAGAACGGAGCCGAGGAGCGTGTAGAGGAAGAACTTGTAACTGGCGTAGATCCGGTTGTCCCCGCCCCATACGCCGATGATGAGATACATCGGGATCAGGCCGGCCTCGAAGAAGACGTAGAACAGGAACAGGTCCTGCGCCGCGAAGGTGCCGATCATGAGCGTTTCCATGAACAGGAACGCCGCCATGTACTCGCCCACGCGCTTGCGGATGGCCTCCCAGCTCGCCAGCACACAGATCGGCATCAGGAACACGCTGAGCATGATTAGCATCAGAGCGATCCCGTCGATCCCCACCGCATAGCTAAAACCGGCGAAAAGGTCCGCGCGCTCGGTAAATTGCCACTGCGCGCCGCCGATGTCGAAATTCGCCCACAGCAAGATACCGAGCGCAAAGGTGACGAGCGTGGCGACCAGCGCGACGCCGCGCGCTGCGCCGCCGCCGGTTTCGTCGTTCTTTCCGCCGACGAACAGGCACAGGATCGCCCCGACAAGCGGAACGAGCATCATGGTCGTGAGGATCGGGAAGCCGTCCATTGTTCAGGCCATCCTCAAAGCAAGACGTAAGTGACAGCGGCGATCAGGCCAAGCAGCATGATCAACGCGTAGGTGTAGAGATAGCCCGACTGGATCGAGCGGGCGGCAATCGAACCGCGCTCGACCACGCTGGCGATGCCGTTGGGGCCGAACCGATCGATAGTGCCGATATCGCCCAGCCTCCAGAACTGGCGACCGAACCAGAAGGCCGGTCGCACGAAGATCCGATCGTATAGCTCGTCGAAATACCACTTGTTGTAAACGAAGCGGTGCAGCGCACCGAATTTCGCGACGAACGCCCCGGGTACGCCAGGCTTCAGGATATAGGCGTATACCGCGCCTGCAAAGCCAGCGATCATGGCGATCGTCGCCGTGAGTTTTACCCACAAGGGCACATCGTGAAGAGCGTGAACGAGATTTTCGTTGAACGAGATCGAACCACCCCAGAAACCTTGCGTGTCGGTGCCGATCAGCACGCTGTCGATAAACGGATACTTGAACACGAAACCGGCAAACACCGCGCCGAGCGTCAACACGCCGAGCGGAATGAGCATCGATGCCGGGCTTTCATGCGGATGATACCCTCCGGTGCCATCGCCCTTGTCGGGATCGGGCACGGAATGGGGGCCCTTCTGACTTGCGTTCTCCAACCTTGCGGGAGCGGTATCGTCGGCATCCGCATGATCGTGATGCACAGCGTGCCGGATATGCTCGCTTTCGATCCAGCGGGGCGTCCCCCAGAAGGTGAGGAACATCAGACGCCAGGAATAGAAACTCGTGAGCAGGGCAGCGATCGCTCCGGCCCAAAATGCGAATTGCGATAGCCCCGTACCGCGCGCCCACGCTGCTTCGAGGATCGCATCCTTGGAATAAAAGCCTGCAAAGCCGAACACATACAACACGCCGACCCCGGTGATCGCAAGCGTCCCCGCCAGCATCGCCCAGAAGGTGAAGGGGATCGCCTTCCTGAGGCCACCGTAATACCGCATGTCCTGTTCATGATGCATGGCATGGATCACCGATCCTGCGCCAAGGAACAGCAGCGCCTTGAAGAAGGCATGGGTGAACAGGTGGAACATCGCCACGCCATAGGCACCCACCCCGGCGGCGAAGAACATGTAACCCAGTTGCGAACACGTCGAATAGGCGATCACCCGCTTGATGTCCCACTGCGTCGTCCCGATCGTGGCGGCGAAGAAACAGGTCGCCGCGCCGATAACGGTCACGATGGCGAGCGCAGTCGGCGCGGTCTCGAACATGGGCGAAAGTCGGCACAGCATGAAAACGCCTGCCGTCACCATTGTCGCCGCATGAATCAGCGCGGAAACGGGTGTCGGCCCCTCCATCGCATCGGGCAACCAGGTGTGCAGCCCGAGCTGAGCCGATTTGCCCATCGCTCCGATGAAAAGCAGGATGCACAGGATATCCATGGTGAACAGTCGCATGCCCAGGAAGCTGATCGACGATCCGCTCATCGCGGGCGCAGCCGCCAGGATTTCGGGGATCGAGGTTGTCTGGAAAACGAGGAACGTGCCGAAGATGCCGAGCATGAAGCCGAGATCACCAACGCGATTGACCACGAAAGCCTTTATAGCGGCGGCATTCGCGCTCGGTTTGTGAAACCAGAACCCGATCAGCAGATAGCTCGCGAGCCCCACCCCTTCCCATCCGAAGAACATCTGGACGAGATTGTCGGCCGTCACCAGCATCAGCATCGCGAACGTGAACAGCGACAGATACGCGAAGAAGCGCGGCTGAGCCGGGTCTTCCTCCATGTACCCCCACGAATAAAGGTGCACGAGCGCCGAGACGGTGTTGATGACGACCAGCATGACCGCGGTCAGCGCATCGACCCGCAGCGCCCAGTCGAACGTCATGTCGCCCGAACGCACCCATTGCAGGACCGGCACGACTTCGGCCGTGGCGGTCCCGTTCAGGAAACCCAGAAAGATCGGCCAGGACAGTGCGGCGGAGACGAACAGCGCACCGGTCGTGATCGATTTCGCAATCGTATTGCCCAGCGCGCGATTTCCCAGCCCCGCGACGATCGCGGCGACCAGCGGCAGGAATACGATGAGAAGGATCTGCGTTTGCATGACGGCCTATCCCTTCATCCGGTTGACATCGTCGACCGCAATTGTGCCGCGTCCGCGATAATAGATGACGAGGATCGCGAGGCCGATGGCCGCTTCCGCAGCTGCGACGGTAAGCACCATCATTGCAAAGATCTGCCCGACGAGGTCCTGCATGAAAGCGCTGAACGCGACGAGATTGATGTTTACCGCCAGCAGGATCAGCTCGATCGCCATCAAAATGACGATCACGTTCTTGCGATTGAGGAAGATCCCCAGAACGCCAAGCACGAACAGGATCGCACCCACGACGAGATAGTGCTCGATACCGATCACAGCTCGACCCCTTTCCCGTATTCCGGATTTTTCATCACCGTCGCCTCTTCGGGGCGACGGCTGATCTGCTTGCCTATGTCCTGCCGTCCGCGCGCACCCGGCTTCGGCTCGCGATGGGTAAGTACGATCGCGCCGATCATGGCGACCAGCAGGATGATCCCGGCAATTTCGAAAAGAACGACGTAACGCCCGTACAGCAACGCGCCGATGGCCTCGATATTGCTGACATCCGCGCGTTCCGCCGCAAGCCCGTCTGGCGTGCCGAGCATGAGCCCGCCCGCCTGATACGCGCCAAGGCCCAGCACCAGTTCGGCCAGCAGGATTACCGCAACCGCTATCCCGAGGGGAAAGTTTTTGATGAAACCGGCCCGCATCTCGGCAAAATCGATGTCGAGCATCATGACGACGAACAGGAACAACACCGCGACCGCGCCGACATAAACGATCACCAGCAGCATCGCGATGAACTCCGCGCCGACCAGAACCATCAGGCCCGCCGCGTTGAAGAACGCGAGAATCAGCCACAGCACCGAATGCACCGGATTGCGGCTCATGATGACCATGACGGCACTCGCGATCACGATGCCGGCGAACAGGTAGAAGGCGATAGCCTGTATCATTCAGGAGCCTGTTTCATATGTGCATTGGCCGATCCCGCGCCCGGCTGAGCCGGCGTTCGGAAAGCGACGTTCTGATCCCTTTTCCGGCGGTTGCGGTGGCCGCCACCGGACCATTCGCGGATGCGAAAGGACCGATACGGAATCGCTACCCCTGTTGTGCTTCGCGCGTCGCCCTAGCGATAGGGCGCGTCGGCTTCAAGATTGGCGGCGATGGCGCGTTCCCATTTGTCACCATTCGCGAGCAATTTCGCCTTGTCGTAGAGCAATTCCTCGCGGGTTTCGGTCGCATATTCGAAATTCGGCCCTTCGACGATCGAATCGACCGGGCAGGCTTCCTGACAGAATCCGCAATAAATACACTTGGTCATGTCGATATCGAAGCGCGTGGTGCGGCGGCTTCCATCCTCGCGCTCCTCGCTTTCGATCGTGATCGCCAGAGCCGGGCACACCGCCTCGCACAATTTGCACGCGATGCAGCGTTCTTCGCCATTGGGATAACGGCGCAGCGCGTGTTCACCGCGAAAACGCGGGGACAGCGGCGCCTTCTCGAACGGGTAATTTATCGTAACCTTCGGTTTGAAGAAATACTTCAAGGTCAGCGTGTGCGCCTTGAGGAATTCCCACAGGGTGAAGGATTTGAGAAGTTGGGTTGCGGTGGTCATTCTTTCTCTTCCGCTGGAACGCACTTGCCTTCGGTCAGAACTTTCAGTGGCTCACGACGACCGTCGTTCATCTTAGTCAACGCGATCGGCTGGAAATGAAATATAAGCGAGCCATCTTCCTGAGCTGCGTAGTGCAGGCTCGCGCCACAATGGCCGTCGGTAAGCATGCATGGTCCACGCCCGACCATGAACATCGCAAAAGAGCTGGGGCCGGTCTGAATCGCCGGGACCTTACCTTCAAATTGAAGCGGGCTTGACGGCCAGACGATTTCGATTTCTCGCTCGGTTTTGATCAGATTGAATCGCCAATTCGGATTGGTTTCCTGCTCAAACATGATGTTCGAACCCGAGACACCGTCTTTGGTGACATTGAGCGCGTAGATATCGTCAAAAGAACACTCGTATTGCTGGGCTGAAGCCGTTGTTGAAATGGCCAACGCCATCAAACCTAAGGAAGGCTTGCCGATCATGCGAAATGCCCCGTCGCCATCAGATACCCGCTGATCAAGACCACGAAAATCAGGCTCATCGGCAGGAAGA
>JGI12210J13797_10707349_pt1 | contig 15452 bp, 13 predicted proteins | sample ElkSlonscriptome_3_FD_13797 | JGI IMG/M metagenome (IMG submission 13797)
GCTGCTTTGCGAAGTGCATACTTCCGTGATCCGATTCGACGACTCGCCCGATTGCCGGACGGCGGCGTCCGAACGGCCGGGCTTCCGGCGCGGTCGGGCGTGAAGGATCCCAGCGGAGGGATCAGGCTTGCCGGACGTTCCGCCGCGATCGGCGGAAGCGGCCGGGCGGTTCTCCCATCTGTTTCTGAAACGCTTGGGAGAGCGCTTCGCCGCTGGAGAACCCGCACTCGAACGCGATGGACGCGATCGATCGGTCGCTGTCGAGCAGCAAACGTTGGACATGTTCAAACCTCGCCCGCCGGATCTCCTCTCCGGGCGAGCGATTCAGTCTTTTTCGAAAGCGTTGCTCGAGCGTTCGACGCGACATTGAACAGGCTCGCGCGACGGTCGAGACGTCGACGCCGTGTTTCCCTCGCTCTCGGATCAATCGGAGAGCGCGCGTCAATTCCGGATCGTCGATCGCAAGCACGTCCGTTGATTGTCGCGGTCGAATTCGGAGCGGCCGAATTTTCCGGATGCGTTTCGGAACGGCGCCGCCGTTCATCATCTCCTGAAGGACGTCGGCGGCCGTTTCGCCGATCCGTCCGCTCGCCAATTCGATACTGGAGACCTGAGGCGACGCCACGTTGCACAGCAGTTCGTCGTCGTCGCCGGACAGTACGGCGATTTCGTCCGGGACTTTGATCGAGTTCGTCACGCAAATCTCGACCAACTGACGAGCCGGATACGGGTCCGCGGCGAAAACCCCCAGCGGACGCGGCAGTTTCGCCAGCCACTCGGATGCAGTCGTATAGTTCGTCAACCAGCCGCTCGCCGGTTCGTCCTGAGTGGGATACGTCGCACAACGATATCCTCTCGCCTCGACGCAGGCCTGAAACTCGTTCGCCCGGTCGCTGGAATAGCGACCGATGGCCGGCGCGTAGCAGGCGAAATGCATGATGCCGCGCTCGCTGAGATGTTCCGCCGCCATCTCCGCTCGGGCATGGTCGTCGGTCGTGACCCGTGCGAACCAGGATTCCTTCTTCAATGTGTTGGAGACGTCGACGACCGGGATCCGAAGCGCCTTGAGGTGCCGTACCGTGCCCCGGTTCCGCAACGCGGCGATGACGCCGTGACCGTTCCAGACTCGGGGAAGTCGAAGCTTTCCCTGGCTGTCGCGGGGGGCGATCAAGGCCGTCCAGCCGGCCTGCTGTCCGAAGCGACACACCGCTTCGACGACGTGGCGTCCCCAGGAATCCTCGGTCTCCACGAGGATCCCCACATGGCGGTTTGCGTTTCTGTCCTCCCTCATGGGCCTCTCCCGTCGGCGTGCGCAACATAGCAGGCAGACTGCGCAACTGCGTAGTGCGCTGCGGTCCCCAGCCGGTATTTTGCTCTGGCGACGCGGCCCGACTTCGTCCCGCGTCCAACCGGACAATCGGACGGATTGCGGCGGCGGAGGCCGTCGATCCTGAAGACGGCGCCCGACCCTCTGGCATTCCAAGTGAACGTCGAACGACAGAATCCACACCCCGCGGGCCACGGCTCGCCGGTCTCCGCGGCGTCGCCCGACCTCCCGCGCAGCGGCGGGGGCATGAGCGGCTACCGCAGAATCGTGCTGCTGACGGAGGGGTTCTCCACGCCGTTCTCGGCGAAAACCGCGATCAGCTTGCTCCGGTATCGACCGACCGACGTCGTGGCGATCCTCGACTCGGGCGAAGCGGGCAAAACGGCGAACTCCCTGTTCGGGGTCGGCGGAGAGACTCCCGTCGTTTCGTCAATCGACGGCCTGGACGCGGACGCCTTGTTCGTCGGCATCGCCGCCCCGGGGGGCCGCCTGCCCGCGCAGTGGCGGGGCGTCGTCGTCGACGCACTGCGACGGGGCGTCGACGTCGTGTCAGGGATGCACGATTTCCTTTGCGACGACGACGAGTTCGCGAGAGTCGCCGCGGAGGGCGGGGCGTCGTTGGTCGACGTGCGAAAGAACCGCGAACGCGAGACGGCGAAAGGCGGTCCGTTCCGGGAGGGATGCCTGCGGATTCACGCGGTCGGCCACGATTGCAGCGTCGGAAAGATGGTCGTCACGTTGGAAGTCGAGCGGGAATTAATTCGCCGCGGCGTGGACGCCCGGTTCCTCGCGACCGGGCAGACCGGCATCATGATCGCCGGCGACGGGGTTCCGATCGATTGCGTCGTCTCCGATTTCGTCAACGGAGCTGCGGAAGCCTTGGTCAAGCGACATGAGAATCACGACGTGCTGCTGATCGAGGGCCAGGGCAGTATTTCTCACCCCAGCTTTTCCGCCGTGACGACGGGCCTGCTCCACGGGTGCGCGCCGGACGGATTAATTTATTGCTACGAGGCGGGCCGCACGACGGTCAAGGGCCTCGACGGCGTCAAATTGCTGCCGAACCGCCGACTGATCGAGGCGTACGAGACCGTCGCCGCGTTGCGACATCCCTGTCGCGTCATCGGCGTCGCGATGAACGGCGGGAAAGTCTCCGCCGAGGAAGCGGAGGCGGAGCGTGAACGCGTTCAAGCTGAGTTGGGGCTGCCGGTCTGCGACGTCTATCGACACGGCGCCGCCGCGCTCGCGGACGCGGTGGGCGACCTTCGGCAAGAGTTGGCCAAGTGAACGTTCGCCTGCACCGCGTCGAAATCCCGCTGGAGCACCCCTTTACGATTGCCCGGGGAACGAAGACCTGCCAGCGATCGCTGATCGTCGTTCTGGAGCGCGACGGGGCCTGTGGATACGGCGAAGCGACCGAACACGCCTATTACGGAGTGACCTTGGATTCGATGGCGGCTTCGGTCGAGCGCTGTCGACCGCTGATCGAGCGCTATGAGTTCGGCGATCCCGGCGCGCTGTGGGATCTTCTGCGACCGACGCTGGCGAACGAGATGTTCGTTCTGTCGGCGATCGACGCGGCCGCGCACGATCTCTTCGGAAAGCTCGTCGGCCGTCGGACCTACGACCTCCTCGGCCTCCAATGGACCGGGGTTCCGGCGTCGAGCTATACCGTCGGGATTGATTCCGTCGAACGGATGATCGCCAAGCTCGGCGAACGCCCGGACTGGCCGGCTTATAAAATCAAGCTCGGGACGGACCGCGACGTGGAGATTGTCCGGCGACTCAGAGAGCGGACGACGGCTCCCTTCCGGGTGGACGCCAACTGCGGCTGGACGGCGGAGGAGACGATCGAGAATTCGCACGTTCTCAAGGAGCTCCGCGTCGAATTCCTGGAACAACCGCTGCCCGCCGACGCGAATCCCGACGACCGTCGCCGGGTCTTCGAAGAATCGGCGCTGCCGATCCTGGCGGACGAAAGCTGCCTGGTCGAATCCGACGTGGAGCGGTGTCACGGGACGTTCCACGGGATTAACGTGAAGCTCTCGAAATGCGGCGGCCTGACTCCGGCGTCGCGGATGCTTCGACGCGCCCGCGATCTCGACATGAAAACGATGGTCGGCTGCATGGTCGAAAGTACCGTCGGGATCTCCGCGGCCGCGCAGTTACTCCCTCTACTCGACTACGCGGACCTTGACGGCGCGACCTTGCTGGCCGGCGACGTCGCGGACGGAGTCGCCGTCGACAACGGCCGCGTCCGCCTGTCGGAGCGATTCGGCAACGGCGTCGAACTCTATAAATCAGCGGCGGCCGATTCGCTGCAAGTGATGAAGGCGGAAGGCGACTCCTGCCGGGAAGACCCATGAACGATCCGACTCGCCGACCGCGGCTCGTCCGCTTCAAGAACGCCGTCGGGAGGGCCTGATGAAACGCAGCGACGTTCCAGGGGACCTTCCAACCGAGCCGGTTTCAGCGATCGAGGAGACAGCCGCCGAGCCGAAGCGAAGATTTCGGACGTCGAACGTCCTCGCGGTCGCGTCGCTGCTCTGCGCTCTCGCCGGCAGCCTGTATGTCTTCGCTCGCGTCGATCCGCAACGGTTGGAGCGGAAAACGACGTTCAACGTTTACGAGAACGACGCCGGCGACCTGGTCTATCTGTTCCAAGGAGAAGAGGTCGCCGTCGAGGACTTCGTCCCCTACGACGAATCGCCGCTGAGAGCGGACGCGCTGAAGGATTCAGCCGAGGAACCGGAGCTCGATCGCCAGTGGGTCGTGGAAACGGTTCAAGAGAACGGAGTCGTCGCGACACGTTATTCCCTCTTGGAGATCGGCGTCCACTTCGGACTGTGGTCGCTGCTTCCGGCGGGAATCGCCGTGGCGCTTTGTCTGCTGACGAAGGAACCGCTGACGGCGCTGCTCAGCGCCGTCGTCGTCGGAGCGCTCATGCTCGGACGGTTTGACGTGACGGACGCGGTTCTGCTGCCCAGCCTGGCCAGCAAGAGCGCCGCCACCGTGCTCCTGCTTTATCTCTGGCTGCTGGGCGGGTTGATGGGGATTTGGTCTCGGACCGGGGCCGCCCAGGCCTTCGCCGAGTTTATGACCCGACGGTTCGTCAGGGGTCCGCGGACGGCCAAGCTGGTCGCCTGGACGATGGGAGTGCTCTTTTTTCAGGGGGGCACCGTCAGCGTCGTGCTGGTGGGCACGATCGTGAAGCCGGTGGCCGACCGGGAGAACGTCAGCCACGAAGAGCTCGCGTATATTGTCGATTCCACGGCGTCGCCCATCGCGGCGGTGCTGGCGTTCAACGCGTGGCCCGTTTATGTCCAAGCGTTGATCTTCGTGCCCGGCGTCAGTTTTCTGGCGACCGAAGACGACCGGATCGCCTTCTTCTTCAAAAGCGTCCCGTTCAGCTTCTATAGCATCCTCGCGGTCGCCGGCACGCTTTTGCTGAGTCTCGACGTGACGCGGTTCTCCGGAGCGGGCATTCGGGCGGCGATGCGCCGCGCCCGCACCGCCGGACAACTCGACGCGTCGGGGGTATCGCCGCTCAAGTCCAGGGAGTTGGCCGCGTCGCGAGTTCCGCCGGGGTATCGGCCGCATGTGCTGGAGTTTTTCCTGCCCCTGGCGCTGCTCGTCGGCGTCGCGGTGGGAACGTTCGTCGCGACCGGCGCGCCGAAAGTGAATTGGGCCTTCGGCACGACGTTGCTGGCGTCCGTCCTGACGGCGCTCTTTCGCGGAATGCGTTTGAGGCAGGTCGTCGAAGGCATCGGCGACGGCATGAAAGGCGTCGTCCTGGCCTCCGTCGTCCTCATGCTGGCCGTCACCGTCGGCGCCATCAGCCGGGAGGTCGGCGCCGGCACGTATCTTGTCGAGTTATTGGGAGAGCGGATCCCGCCCGTGGCTCTCCCGGTCGCGCTCCAGCTCATTACGATGGTCATCGCCTTTTCCACCGGAACCAGCTGGGGCACCTTTGCGATCGCGTTTCCGCTCGCGATGCCGCTCGCGTGGGAGGTCGCCGGAGCCGCGGAGATCGCCCGCCCGGAGCTGTTCATGTCGATCTGCTTCGCCACGGTTTTGAACGGCAGCGTCTACGGGGATCAATGCTCGCCGATTTCCGACACGACGATCCTCAGTGCGATGACGACCGGCTGCGACCTGATGGATCATGTGAAGACCCAGATCGTCCCCGCGACCTTCGCGGCCGCAGTGGCCGCGGCGATGTGGACCGCGACGGTTTATTTGTTCGCCTGAATCGCAACCGCCCCGACGCTTTTTCAGGACGACGAATCGACTTCAGCGGCACGACGAAACCGGTTCGCGCCTCCAATCTGATCAATTCCTGGCGGGCGTACGCTGATTGCGAGGGGCGGACACCGTTTCGACCGAGGAGTCGCCTGGCGGCGGGGTCGCCTTCCGGGTCGCCGGACTGCTTTCCACGGCCACTGGGAGGGCCGCGGACGGCGGCAGCCCTCGTTCGGGAGCCAGACCGCCGACGCCCCCGGGAGGCGCCGGCGACCACGCTGTCGCGGAAGGGAAGGAACGTATCGCTGCCGCGGACGTCGCCGGCCTCGCCGGCCTCGCCGGCCTCGCCGACCCAGCGCTGTGTCACCAAGACCGAAGAGCCCGGCGAGAATACGTCGCCAACCGGCGAGAGCGCGGTGCGGTAGTGGCCTGCCCCCGGACGCGGCGGGATCATTCGGCGGTCGGTCTGGGTCAGGCGTTGAATCGCTCTTTGAAGCGGTCGATCGCCTCGCTCGCCGAACGAAAAGGAAGATTGGTTCCTCGGCATGTCGCGGAATACGCTAAGCTGCGCGGGCTTTAATCTCATCCAGGGAGCTTCTCATGAAACTGCGATTGCTGATCGGCATTGCTCTTGCCGCACTTCTGGGCGGCGCTTCGTCCGGCGCGGCGAACTTTGAGTTCGAAAAGCCGACCGCAGCGAACACCGGGCCAGATCCGGAGCTCAGACTGCGTGCATATGAAGGAAAGAATACGATCACCGAAAAGGGGGCCGTCATCGAAGGCAGACACATCCGGGGAACGCTCAATATCAAGGCGGACGACGTCACGGTCCGGCATTGCCTCATTGAAACCAAAGCCCTCTACGGGATCCGGGCGATCTACGGCGCGAAGAATCTGCTCATTGAGAACTGCGAACTCAGGGGGATGGCTTCGACGGCGATCTACGGAGGGAACTTCACCGCCCGTTCGAACTACATTCACGATCAAGGCGCCGACGGTTTTAAGCCGTCGCGCAATGTGGTTATTCAAGGCAACTACCTGACGCGAATTGGTTATAAAGAGAAAGCCCACGCGGACGGCGTTCAGGTCAGTTCCGGCGCCGACGTCGTGATTCGCGGCAACAACTTTGACATGCCCAGCGGCGACAAAAACTTCCGCAATTCGATCTGCATCGCCCTGCTGCCGGACTTTGGGCCGATCAAGAACGTCGAGATCTCCAACAACTGGCTCAACGGCGGCGGTTGGACAATTCAAAGCCGTGACAAAAAGCGAGGTCACGGAGCGCCCACCGGCGTCAAGATCATCGACAACCGCTTCGGTCGCGATTATCAGTTCGGCGCCATCGTCGACGACGGCGACGCGATTATCGAAGGAAATGTCTGGGAAGACACCGGGGAGCCGATTCCACAGAACTGACGTGTCCCCCGGCTGGTTTCAGCCTCCAAGGCAATCTTTTGCTGTCGGAAGCACACCGCCATGCGCGGCCGCGACACGGCCCGTGGCCCGGCCGGCGTTCGAGGCCCTGACCGGCCGCCCCGCCGCGACCGTCGACGCCGTCGACGCCTTCGCCCCGCCGCCAGCCGACTGATTCGGGGCGGCGACGCGTGGCGCCGGGGTCGTCGGCTGAGATCAGACTTCCCTGTCCGGTGACGCCGCCCCCCTGCCGCATCTGACTCTCAAGGCTGGTTTGCGACAGACTCGGGGCGTCGGTAAGATTTCAGCCGTCGACGGTCCGTCGTCGTCCGCGGTCCGTTTCTCCTCACCCCGTCCAGAAACCCAACACTCCTGGGCGTTCTGGGTTTCTGAAGTGGCGGCGAACTTGTGATCCAAGACCTCACCTATTTCACCCACGTCGTCGCCATCAACGGCGACGTGTTGACGGTGCGGGCCCAGGGCGTGGGGCTGAACGATCTGGCCTTGGTGGAGGACGGGGAGGACGGGAGCGAGCCGTCGCTGGCCCAAGTCGTGAAGATCGCGGGCGACGAGGTTTCCCTGCAGGTGTTCGCCGGCGGCAAGGGGCTGTCCACCAGCGCCCGCGTGCGGTTCACGGGACGCGCCTCGGAGGTGACGGTGTCGGACAACATCCTCGGCCGCGTGTTCGACGGCGCGGGCCGACCGATCGACGGCGGCCCCTCGCTGCGGGGAGACCGCAAGGTGGAGATCGGCGGGCCCTCGGTGAATCCGGTCAAGCGGGTCGTGCCCAGCCGGATGATCGAGACCGGCATCCCGATGATCGACGTCTTCAATTGCCTGGTCGAAAGCCAGAAAATCCCGATCTTCTCCGTCGCCGGGGAGCTTTATAACCCGCTGCTGGCTCGCATCGGCATCCAGGCGGACGCGGAGATCGTCGTTTTCGGCGGCATGGGGCTGGTGTTCGACGACTATCACTTTTTTCGCACCACCTTTGAGGACGAAGGCGTTTTCCCGCGGACCGTCATGTTCGTGAATCAGGCCTCCGATCCGATTGTGGAGCGGATGCTGGTGCCGGACATGGCCTTTAAAGTGGCCGAACGGTTCGCCGTGGAGCAGAACAAGCGCGTTCTGGTTCTGCTCACGGATATGACCGCCTACGCGGACGCCCTTAAAGAAGTCGGCACCTCCATGGAACGGGTGCCGGCGACGCGCGGTTATATGGGCGATCTCTACAGCCAGTTAGCCGTCCGCTACGAACGGGCCTGCGACTACGCCGGCGCCGGGTCCGTGACGGCGTTGACCGTCACCACGATGCCCGGCGACGACGTGACCCATCCGGTGCCGGACAACACCGGCTATATCACCGAGGGGCAGTTCTATCTGCACGAGGGCGTGCTGGACCCGTTCGGTTCGCTCTCCCGCCTCAAGCAGCAGGTGGTCGGCAAAACGACGCGGGAGGATCACGGGCAGTTGATGAACACGATGATTCGCTTTTATTCCGGCGCCAAGGACGCCCAGCAAAAGCAGGCGATGGCGTTCGATCTGTCCGAGCGAGATCACAAACTGCTCAAGTTCGGCGAATTGTTTAAACGGCGGTTCATGGACGTGAGCGTCTCCGTGCCGTTCGCCGAGGCGCTCGATCTGTGCTGGACCACGCTGGCGGAGTGCTTCGAGCCGGAGGAACTGTTGATGAAGGAAGAACTGGTCGCCAAGTACTACCCGGCGAAGCAGACCTCGGCCGACGCCCCGGCCGCCGATGTCGCCGTCTCCGATCAAACGGCCGGGGCGGCGGCGTGAAGGTCGCCCTGAATAAGAACGCGCTTAAGCAGCAGCGGGACAAGCTCTCTCTGTATCGGCGGTATCTGCCGTCGTTGGAACTGAAGCGCCAGCAATTACTGGCGGCGTGGCGGACGGCCCAACGGGAGTTGGCGGAGGCGGACGCGGAGATTGCGGCCTTGGACGCCAACTCCGAGCCGTTATTCTCCCTGCTGGGCGGGTCCACGATTCCGACGCGGGACCTCGCCCGGTTGGTCCGCGTGCGGGAGGTGTCGTTGGGGGAGGAGAACGTGGTGGGCGTTCGCGTGCCGACGGTGGAGGCGGTTGCGTTCGAGCGGGTCGCCTACTCCACGCTGGCGCTGCCGTTTTGGGTGGACGCCGTCGTCGATCATCTGGAGAATCTGGCCCGGCTCCGCGTCCGGCGGCAGGTGGCGGCGGCCCGCGAACGTGCCCTGGAGGCCGCCTCCCGCAAGATCGCCCAGCGGGTCAATCTATTCGAGAAAGTGTTGATCCCGACCGCCGCCGAAAACATCGGCCGCATTCGCATCGCCCTGTCGGACCAGGACCGGGCCGCGGTGGTGCGGTCCAAACTGGCCAAGCGGAAGCGGGCCGCGGCGTCGCCTCAGCGTCAAAACGTCGGCGGGGAACGGAGCTAGGGGCTGTCGCCCCGTTCGCCATGGCCATCGTCCTCCTCGATAAGCTGACCGTCTTCGGTCCCGCCTCGCACAAGTCCGAGACGATCCTCGGATTGCAGGAACTCGGCTGCCTGCACCTGATCCCGCTGGGCGACGCCGAGGCCCCGGGCGCCGCGGCGAACCGCACGGCGGCGCCGGTCAGTCAGGAGACTCGCGAGGCCCTCCGCTATTTGGACGCCTGCCCGATCCACCGCCCGCCCGGCCCCGGCGATACGCTCGGCGACGGCGGGGCGTTCGATCGGGAGGCGACCACCAAGCAGATCCTGGCGACCAAGCACGCCGAGGAAAGGCTGGCGGACGAACGGGACGACCTGCAGGAAAAGATCGCCGCGTTGGAGCCATGGGGCGACTTCCAACGCCCCCCGGAGGGCGCGCTCGGTGAGAACCAGCTGTGGTTTTACCTGGTCCCGCTCAAACGGACGGACGAACTGCCGCAGGACGTCGTCTGGGAAATCCTGCGGCGGGATCGGCAGTTCGCCTATGTGGTCGCGGTGGCTCCGTCGCCCGGGGCCGTGCCGTTTCGCAACGTCGAACTGGACCCACGGTCGTTGTCGAAACTGCGGGAGCGATTAGCGACCGTGGAGCGGGAGTTAGACGAAGCCCACTGGCGACGGGTCACGGAAACGCGGTGGCGGGACCCGCTGCGGCGGGAACTGGACCGAGCCGACGACGCCGTCGCCCAAGCGGACGCCGCCGCGGCGGCTTGGGATGACGACGAGATGTTCGCGTTGCGGGGCTGGGCGCCGCGGGCCGCCGTGGAGGCGGTGCGAGCCTTCTGCGAACGCCGTGGCCTCGCTCTGACCGTGGAGGCGCCCGCTCCCGACGACGCCCCGCCGACGCTGCTGGACAACCCCGACGGCGTCGCCGGCGCCGAGGGCTGCGTGACCTTCTACATCACCCCCGGCTACCGGGCGTGGGACCCGACCGCGGTGGTGTATCTGTCATTCGGGCTGTTCTTCGGAATGATCGTCTCCGACGCCGCTTACGGCCTCGTGCTCGGCCTCGGACTCCTGCTGTTCTGGGGCCGGTTGGGCAAGACGCGGTCGGCCCGACGGTTCCGCAATCTGGCGATCGGGCTGGTCAGTTTCACCATCGCCTACGGCGTGGCGGCGGGCAGCTATTTCGGGCTGGAACCGCCCGCCGGCTCCCTGTTGGATCGGCTGCGGGTCTATATCGACGGCCGGCCGATGACGGAGGATCGCAACGCGATGATGGCAATCTCCGTGGCGATTGGGGCGGCTCATCTCACGCTGGCGAATCTGATCGCGGCGTGGAACAGCCGGCGTTCGTCGCGGCTGTTGGGGCACCTCGGTTGGGCGGCGGCGATCGTCGGCGGCTTTTTGTGGGGGGCGGGCGTGATGACGGGCGCCGCGAGGTTCGCGGAGCTGGGTCGGCCGGCGGCGCTCGTCGGGGCCGTCCTCATCCTGCTGTTCAGCAGCGAACGCCCGCTGCTCTCCTTCAGCCCGAAAACGCACGCCCTGCGGTTGGTGGACGGGGTGATGCAGGTTCCGAACCTCACCAAAGCCTTCGGGGACGTGCTGAGTTATCTGCGGTTGTTCGCGTTGGGGCTGGCGAGCGCCCAACTGGCGATCACGTTCAACGATCTGGCGTCGCAGTCGTTCCGCGCCGGCGGGGCGGGGGTGGCGCTGGCTTTGGTCATCCTCGTCGCCGGGCACGGGATCAATATCCTGCTGGGCCTGATGGGCGGCGTGGTGCACGGCCTGCGGCTGAACTGCATCGAATTTTTTAACTGGAGTCTGAACGACGAAGGCCGTCCGTTCCGACCCTTCACCAAGAAAGCGACGGGCTGAAATGGACAATTTCTGGGTGATGCTCGGCTGGGCCGGCATTTACGGTCCCACCGCCTTGGGAGCGATCGGCAGCGTGATCGGCTGCGCCCGAGCCGGGCAGGCCGCCTGCGGGGCGATGCTGGACGTCGAAAGCGGCTACGGCCGGCTGGTGGGGCTGTCCGCGCTCCCCAGTTCGCAGATTATCTACGGCATCGTGGTGATGTTCTCGCTGAACCGCGTCGTCACCCCGGAAGCCGCCGGCGGGCTGTTCGCGGTGGGCATTCTCTGCGGGGTGGTGTTGCTATTCAGCGCGATGTATCAAGGGTTGTGCTGCGCCTCGGCGATCGTCGCCAGCAAGAGCAAACCGGAGGTGTTCGGCTTGTCCGCGGCGCCGGCGGCGATCGTGGAGGGTTTCGCCGTGTTCGCCTTCATCTTTGCCCTGGTGGTCTCCGCCGGCATCCCCGGCGGGGCGGACGCCGACGTGACTGAGGCCGGCGCCGTGCCGGTCGCGGTCGAGGCCGCCGAGCCCGACGCCTATGAGGGCGCCCTCGAAAGCGACGCGCCGCTTCAGCCCGACGCCGACGCCCTTCTCCCCGACTGACCCCGCCGGCCCCCGGCTCCCGCACACCCCGACCACGGCCATGGCAAACGAACCCGTCCCGCAAGCCTCCGGCGTCCAGCAACTGATTGACCGGCTGCGTCGCGAAGGCGTGGACAAAGGCCAATCCGAAGCGGACGCCGTCTTGGAGGCGGCCCGCCGGCAGGCAATGGAACTGCTCGACGACGCCCAATCCCGGGCCGACGCGATGCTTAAGGAGGCTCAAACCGAAGCCGATCGCACCCGTCGAGCCGGTGAGGAAGCGATCCGATTGGCCGGCCGGGATTCCATTCTCGAATTGACCGAGGAGTTGCGGGACGGCTGCAAACGCACGCTGCAACGGCTCGTCGGGAGTTCTCTCAAGGACGAAGAGTTTTTGCGGCGGCTGATTCTGGAGATCGCCGGCCGGGCGGTGCCGGAGGACGGCGACGCCCGGATGAACGTGCAGATCCTCGACGACGACCCCTCGCCGGAGAACGACGCGGCGTTGCGGGCGTTCGCCGAGTCGGTCGCCGGCCAATCGCTGCGGGACGGGCTGACCTTCGAGGTGGCCGACAGCGACGTGCCGGGCGTCCGCGTGCAGGTGGTGGACGGCGATCTGGAGGTCGATCTGACCGACGAGACGCTCACCCAGGTGCTGCTGGGCCGATTGTCCCCGCGGTTCCGCGCCATTCTGGACGTCTGAACGGGACCCCGCCGGTGACGGACACGGATTTCTACACGCTGATCGCCAGTCTGCCGGCGCTGCCGACGCACTTCGACGTGGAGCGCCCGCCGATCTCCCGGCGGCAGCTCGCCGAGCGGCTGGGGCAACTCAGCCCGGAGGACGCCGCGACGGTGCGGCAACTGGCCGATTTTTTCGACTGGGACCGCCAGCCGCTGGACCGCACGGACGCGGAAGTCGCCCGGGAACTGACGAACCTGCGCTCCGTTCAGCACCCCCTCGTGCTGCGGATCATCCGGCACCGGTTGGATCTGCGGAGCGTCGTCAGCGCGCTCCGTCGGCGACGGGACGGACATGCGGAGCCGGCGCCGATCGGACACCTCAGCGAGACGATCCGACGCCACTGGGCCGACCCGACCTTCGGCCTGGGCGGTCGGCAGCCGTGGATCGAACCGTTCGCCCGGTTCATGGCCGCCGGCGAGGTCGTGCAGGCCCAGCGGGTCCTATTCGAACACACTTGGCGACAGTGGCGCCGGCTCGCCACGGAGTTCACGTTCTCGCTGGAAGCGGTGATCCTCTACCTGGCGCGGTGGGAGATCATCCACCGCTGGACCAGTCGGGATGCCCAGGCCGGCCGCGAACGCTTCGACACCATGATTCAGGATACGCTCGGTGATCACGCCAACCTCCACCTCTGAGCCCTCCGCCGTCGATGCCGCCGAGCCCGCCGCTGACGATCTGCGCGGGGAGGCGCGGGTGATCGGGGTCTCCGGCAACGTGGTCACGATCGAGGCCGACGTGCCGTTGATGAAGAACGAGGTAGCCTACGTTCATGTCGGCGGAGACGGGCACGGCGACGATCAGGCGCTGAAGTCCGAGGTGCTGCGGATCGCCGGCAACACCGCGGACATGCAGGTGTTCGAGGAAACCGGCGGCGTGCAGGTCGGCGACCGAGTCGAACTCACCAAACAACTGCTCCCCGCAGCCCTCGGTCCTGGCCTCCTGGGCTCCGTGTTCGACGGCTTGCAGAACCCGCTGAACGTGCTTGCGGAGCGAGACGGCTTCTTCCTGCGTCGCGGCAGCTCCGCCCCCGCGTTGCCGGGCGAGAACGTGTGGGACTTTCGGCCTAGCGTGCAGGTCGGGGATTCCGTGCGCGGCGGCGACGTGCTGGGCACGGTGCCGGAAAAGAACGTCAGCCATAAGATTATGGCTCCGTTCGATCTAACGGGCACGGCGGAGGTGCTATGGGTCGCCCGCGGTCCGCAGCGGGCCGACGCCCCGGTCGTACGCATTCGCACCGCCCGCGGCCGGGAGCGGGAGTGCACGATGCAGCACATCTGGCCGGTCCGTAGCCCGCTGCCGTCCAAACTGTTGCGGCAACGACATTCGGAGCGTCTGTTCCCGTCCAAGGTGCTCACGACGACCATCCGGCTGATCGACACCTTTTTCCCGATCGCCTTGGGCGGGACCGCCTGTATCCCCGGCCCGTTCGGGGCGGGCAAGACGGTGCTGCAGGGATTGGTCTCCCGCTATTCCGCGGCGGATATCGTGGTGGTGGTGGCCTGCGGCGAACGGGCCGGCGAGGTGGTGGAGACCCTCCACGACTTCGCCGAGATGGAGGACCCCCGCAGCGACGGCAAATTGATGGACCGCACGGTGGTGATCTGCAACACCTCCTCCATGCCGGTCGCCGCCCGGGAGGCGTCGATTTATATGGGAATCACGATCGGCGAGTATTACCGCCAGATGGGGCTGAACGTCTTGTTGATCGCCGACTCCACCTCCCGCTGGGCGCAGGCGATGCGGGAAACGTCCGGCCGGTTGGAAGAGATCCCGGGCGAAGAAGCGTTCCCCGCGTACCTCGACTCCTCGATCAAGGGGCTGTACGAACGAGCCGGCGTGATCCGGGCGAATGACGGCGCCGAGGGCAGCCTGACGATGATCGGCACCGTTTCCCCGGCCGGCGGCAACTTCGAGGAGCCGGTCACGCAGTCGACCCTCGGGGCGGTGAAGTGCTTTCTCGGCCTGTCGTCGGCCCGGGCGTATAAACGGTTTTACCCGGCGATCGACCCGCTGATGAGCTGGTCGCGGTATCTGGATCAATTGGCGCCGCGGTTCGCGGAGACGATGAGCCCGGACTGGACGGAGTCCGTCAAGCGGACCACGGAATTGCTGCATCGCGGCGACTCGGTCTACCAGATGATGCAGGTCACCGGCGAGGAGGGCGTGACCGTCGACGACTATCTGGATTATCAACGGGCCACATTCGTGGACATGGTGTTCTTGCAGCAGGACGCCTTCGACCCGGTGGACGTCTCGATCCCGCTGGAGCGGCAAAAGGAGGCGTTTCAGCTGATCCGCCGCCTCGTCAGCCGCGACCTGCGGTTCGCCTCCAACGAGGAGGTTCGCGGGTACTTCACCAAACTGACCGGGCTGTTCAAAAACCTGAATTACAGCGAATGGCAGTCGCCGCGATACGGTGAATTGCTGGCGGAGATCGACGCGTTGGAGGCAGACGCCATCTCCCAGGCGTGAACGGTCCCGCCAACAGCCGGCCCGCCTTCCGCCGGAGCGGAAACTGTCGCGGGTCGATCTGGACCGCATCGCGGACGTGGGCGTCGGTCGCGGCTGCCTCGCCGCGGACCTTCGCCGAAGCAAGAAGAACCATTTCTCCGATACGTCCAGGGATGCCTGACAACCGTTTGTTGTCGACCTCGCTCCGCTCGGCGGCTATCGCTGACCGTCCGTCTCATATTCCTGAAGGAGTCGTCGTCAAGATATCGACCAAGCCTTTTGATCAAAGTTTCTGGGTTCACGACGGCCTGCTGTGCGCCGGCCATTACCCCGGCGACCAAGACCCTGCGACGCGAGACGACAAGCTCCGCGGACTGCTCGACTGCGGCGTTCGCCGCGTGCTGAGTCTGATGGAGGCGACCGAAACAGGTCG
>JGI12210J13797_11342066_pt1 | contig 15446 bp, 14 predicted proteins | sample ElkSlonscriptome_3_FD_13797 | JGI IMG/M metagenome (IMG submission 13797)
TCAGGAGGCCGGTTCGTATCTCGTGCAGATGCTCGAGATACAAGCCGATTATTTGTTGTTGACGGAGAATGGCCACACCGACGCCCCACTGATCGGCCTCGTCTCCCGCCGTGACCTGACCCGTGCCGAAGGCGCGGCACCACTCGCGATCGTCGAAGACATGTCCCGTGCCTCCGGTATCGGCGAGCTGGCGCGACTCCGCGCCCAGGGGGAGGCGGTGATCGCCGCCGGTCTTACTGGGGCCGAGTCGATTCGCTGGCTGGCGCCCATTGCCGCGGCCTTCGATGCCGCGGTGCTGCGGCGGGTGGTGAGGCTTGTCGAGGGTGCGCTGGCGCAGGAGGGCATCGACAACCCGGATCTGGACCACTGTTGGGTGTTCTTTGGCTCGGCCGGGCGTGGCGAATTGTTGACGCAGTGCGATCTCGATCATGGTTTGATCTACGATGATCCGCCACCCGATCAGCGCCGCGCTGCCCGCGGTTACTTTCTGGAACTCGGCCGACGCGTCAGCGCGGGTCTCGCCGCCTGCGGCTTCGTGACTACCGCTAAGGCCATCGTTGCTGGACACCCGAGTGCCTGTCGCGCAATCGGTGAATGGGAGGGGGCCTTCAGTAATTGGATTCGTGACCCGATCGAGAGCTGTGTCTATCGCGCGACATCGTTCTTCGACCTGCGCCCGGTCCAGGGTGACTGCCGGCTGGTCGAGCGGCTGGAGTGCCACATCCATGGCGAGGAGGACCGCAATCCCGGCTTTGTGCCCATGCTGGTCAATGATTCCATGGCCAATCTACCGCCGCTGACGTTTTTCCGCGGCCTGGTCATCGATGACGATGGTGGGTATACCGAGACACTGGACTTGCAGCGTGCCACGCTGCAACCGGTGGTCGACATCGCCCGCGCACTGGCCCTGGATTTCGGCCCACACGCCTGTAGCCGTCCGGGCAGCCATCAGGGCATCAGCACCCTGGAGCGGCTGCGAACGCTGGCGCCGGAAGACGACCGCGCCGCGCTGCTGATCGAGGAGACCGCCGCCGCGTTTCGCAATGCGCTGTACCATCGCGCGCGCACCGGACTCACGACTGGCACCGACGGCAGTCGGGTCGACCCGTCGAAGCTGACTCGGCTGGAACAGAACCTGCTCAAATTCGGTTTCCGCACCGTGCTGCGGCTAATGGAATATATGAGCAGCCGTTACGGGCTGGAGCCCAAGCGGTGATCAAACAGGCCGTGCATCTCGTCGACGTCATCCGCTGCAAGCCGATGATCCAAAGGGCATGTGAGGGGGGGTGTTGAGCTTGGGCTAGCGGACAACGTCCGTGACACGCCAGTGCGAGCCATCCAAACCCAGCACCACGTGCGTCTCGCCGCCAAGCTGGCCGAGGCGAATCACGAAGCGGTTCCAGGACTCGAAGAACGCGAAGTCGATGGCCGCCGTGAAATAGGCAGGGCGACTCGCTGTGCCCCGCACGGCGGCATCCCGCAGCGCGTTGCGGACCCATTCAACGGTAATCGCCTGGCTCAGCGCGCCGTCGCCGAGCCGTGTTAGATTCTCCGCCAGCCAGGCGATGACACGCTCGGTGTCGCCATTGCCACCCTGCGGAAGCAATCCGTTGACGTTGTTCTCGAGCCGCTGTTTGTAGTGCTGCTGGATGGCCGGCAGGTCGACGTAGGGCGCGATGGCCTGTGGGTCTGAGACGGCCAGGGCCGAGTCGAGACGGAAGATCGTGTAATACGGCCAGAGGCCGTAGCCGACGACGGCGACCAGGAGGAGATAGCCGAGGGTGCGGGCCATGGGAGAGCGTCCTTCAAGGCAGAGGGCAGAAGCGCGCTATTCTACCGGGCAGGTGCGAGTTTCGAGGGACGAGTTTCTAGGAAGACTATAGCAACCAGAAGGTTAGTCGCGAAACAACTGAAAAGTGACGTGCGATGAGTATTCAAGACCACGACAGCGCCATACGCTCGTCGGTCTGAGGCATCGCCCCGCTAGAAGATCGGCACCAGCTTGTAGCCTTGGGTTTGCCAACCGATCAGCGAGATGAAGCCATCTCCGACGACCTGCATCCCCGGCAGGATACTGGCATTGTCGATTCCAAAGACCTGCGTTGCCACCGCGCAGACTTCCATGCGCACATCGAGTCCGGCGAGGGTCTCAACGCTGTCGGCGATGGATGCGAGTTCATCGCCATACTCCATCTCCAGGACATCCTCCGGTTTGGTCGTGAGGTACTTGACGGTCTCGCCGATGAACACCAGCACCAGGTCCGGCTTCGCGCCCTGCCGCGCCAGTCCCGCGTGGGTGCCTTCGATGATGTCGAGATAAAAGGCGGTTTTCTTTGGGTTGGTAAAGTCGATCAGGAACACGCCACGGGCCTGCTCGATACCCGCCAGCGCAGCGCGGTCGTCGATGTCGGGATTGTCCGCGCGCGACGGCGTGATCGCGGCACCGAACAAGAGCAGGGCGGCGCACACAAGGTGGTGCATTGACAAGCGAATGAGCATGGTGGTCTCCATTGTAAAAGGCGTGGTGCCTAATGACGCCGGCCCTAGGCCGCAATCTGTAACGGCCCTGACAGGCGGGATGTTAGCGTCCCGCGTCGTGCGTGACAACGCTTGGCGCGGTGGCGCAGGTGGTCTTGGCGCTCGACCCGTCGCAGGGCAAGCGCGTTGTCGCTTCGAAACTTGACGCGCCTGCAAACAGCCTGCGTATTCAAACCACCTCTGTTCGGTGCTGGCGAGCGAGCGCAGGGTCCGGGATAATCAGGGCTTTACATTTACCAGCGTGACGCGTTTCTGAAACGAGCTGATACGAGTATGAGCAACGTGGCAACCGAGGGCCTCGAGGTCTATCTGGTGGGCGGTGCGGTGCGTGACCGACTGCTGGATCTGCCCGTGGACGAGTTCGACTACGTGGTCGTCGGTGCCAGTCCGGAGGCCATGCTCGCGCGCGATTTCAAGCAGGTCGGGAAAGATTTTCCGGTGTTCCTGCATCCTCACAGTAAGGACGAGTACGCGCTGGCCCGCACCGAGCGCAAGACCGCGCTGGGCTACCATGGATTTTCGGTGCACGCGGACCCGGACGTGACACTGCAGCAGGACCTGGAACGTCGCGACCTGACCATCAACGCGCTGGCACAGACGCCGGACGGCGGCATCATCGATCCTTATGGCGGCCTTGCGGACCTGGAACGGCGTCTGCTGCGGCACGTCTCGCCGGCCTTTGCCGAAGACCCCGTACGCATCCTGCGCGTGGCTCGCTTCGCGGCGCGTTTCGCCGGACTCGGCTTCGCTGTCGCCGACGACACCATGGCGCTGATGCGCAACATGGTGCGGGCCGGCGAGGTCGATGCGCTGGTGCCCGAGCGGGTCTGGCAGGAGATGGCGAAGGCGTTGGGGGAGCCGCCTGGCATCGCTCGCCCGTCGCGCTTCTTCGAGGTGTTGCGGGCCTGTGGGGCGCTGCAGCGCCTGCTGCCAGAACTCGACCGGCTGTGGGGTGTGCCGCAGCCGCCGAAATGGCATCCCGAGGTGGACACCGGCGTGCACGTGATGCTGGTGGTAGACGCGGCCACGCGCTTGTCGGGCGACGCCGAGGTGCGCTTCGCGGCCCTCTGTCACGATCTCGGCAAGGGCATCACGCCGGTGGATATCCTGCCCAGTCATCATGGCCACGAGGAGCGCAGTGTCGACTTGCTGGAAGCGGTGTGCGCGCGTTTCAGGGTGCCGAAACGCTTCTGCGAACTGGCCCGCATCACGGCCCGCTACCACGGCAAGGTGCACAAGGCGGATCAGCTCAAGACCACGACGGTGCTGAAGCTGTTCGAGGGCTGCGACCTGTTTCGTCGTCCGCAACGCTTTGAGCAGATGTTGCTGGCCTGCGAGGCGGACTTTCGCGGGCGTTCCGGCTTCGAGGAGCGGGATTATCCGCAGGCGGACCTGCTGCGTCGTTGTGCTGACGCCGCGCGGGCATTGGACGTTGGCGCCGTTGCCGCTGAGGCGAAACAGCCCAAGCAGATCCCGGAACACATTCGCCGGGCCCGCCTCGCGGCCATCAGGGCCATCAGGGCGGAGCGGTCGGCGATTTGACTCTCGCCGCCTGCGTCAGCGGTTGGCTGAAGCGCTGCACGACGTCGTCGACCTCCGAAAACGAGAACGGTTTCTGGATAACCGCCGCCACATTGAGCGCTTCCAGCCGCGTCAATTCCTCCGTTGCCAGTTCCGGGAATCCGGTGATGATAACGACACGGCAGAGGTGATTCTTATCGCGGAGCCGTTGCAGTAGGTCGACGCCGTCCACCTTTGGCAGCACAAGGTCGAGGATCAGCAGGTCGTAGAGATTGCGATCACAAAAGACTTCGGCCAGATGACCATCGAACGCCGCACACACCTCATGACCACGCGCCTCGAGATGGTCGGCAAGGATCGTCGCCAGCAGGCGATTGTCGTCGATCACGAGAATTTTCATGGCGTGCTCGTCAATGTCGTCAGGCGTCCTCTGCAGTCGGGACAGATGCCATGGCTGATGCGGGGCAGCACCTCGGCAGCGAACAGCCCGAGCCGCACGACCGCTTGCTCCAATTCTATCCAGGCTTGCGCCGTTTGCACGGCCTTGCACCAGCTGCACACCGAGAGCGTCTCGTTGGATCGCGGCGTGTTGCGGACGTCCAAGAGCGCGACCGGCTCGCGCCGCTCGATCGTGATCGCGCTACTGCGAAACTCCACCTGATCAAGGTCAGCGTCGTAGTGCATGTGCATCTCCAGCAGACGTCGGCAATCCGGCGCATCGCAGCGATAGCGGAATTGCATCGGTGCACCAGTGCTGCGAACGCGGTCGATGAGTAGGCCGTAGAAATGGCGCGTCTGTAGATCGGAAATCGATGCCAACAGCTCGGTGCCCAACACCTGCGCGCTCGTGATGGGCCAGGCGTTTTCGGCGGCAAAGGCCAGCCATTGCGGATTGACGAAGCAGATGCGGCCATCGCTGTCGATGCGATGAGCGAAACTGCGTTGCTCCAACTCTTGGAACATCGGGACTCACCATGGCTGTTGACGTTTGGATACAGGTTAGCAGACTGCGTCTGCCTCTACCGCGATGGAGGCATGTCCGCCGGCCTTGAGCGTTGTTTCAACCGCCAGACTGGGGCGTACCCAGGCGCCGCAAGTGGTTTCTGGTCGACGCCGCTTCCCGGTCAGATGCGTCGTCGAAACCTGCCGCGGATGTAAACCAGCGCCCGGCTGATGGGGAGCTCGATGCTGGCCGGGCCGCTGCGAATCAGGAAGGCCTCGCCCTAATTGCGACGTAGAAAGGCGGGTGCGTCCGCCTGCTCGCATTCCACTGCCGCGATCTGGCGGTCCGCGAGTTGGAACAGCTCGAAGTGCGCGGTTGATGGCGAGCTCGGGCAGGTCGCGCAGTTGATGGCTGTATCTGCGTACCACACGCAGCGTCAGGCCGACGCCCAGAGCGACGATGGCGAGGCCGGTCGTGGCGAGGATGTGCCAGCGGCTTTGCAGGACCTCGAGGCTTTGGGCGGTTGGAATCGCAACGCCGACTCAGGTGCTGCTGCCGGCACCGTGGAAAGCAAGAAGTCCGCCCCACCAGCGCTGTCCGCCGCTCTCGAAGTTGACCAATTCGCCGCTTGGCTTCTGGCTTGGCTGGCCCGCGGCGCGCCAGGCCGCGACCGCCTCGAAGGCAAGTGCGCGATAAGGCGGGCTCCAGCTCAAGGTCTTGCTGTCGTCTTTGGGGCGGCCGGGCTGGGCGTCGTTCTGATCACGGGCGTGAAGTCGTGCTGCCGCGAGCTAAAACCAGGGCCGGTCGAGGGGATTGTAGTCGATGGCGGGTTTCGCTGCCCAGGGTCTCATCCGCGTTCGACCAACGGGTCAGCCGGAAGATTCGCTTGTCGGCGGCGTCGTCGGGTCGTTCGCGGGTCAACCAGAGACCATCGTCATGGCGCAGGTAATACTCGGGGCCGCGCTCATCCGCGAAAACAGTGCGGAAGGCCTGACACCAGCTGCCATCGTTGTCGTTCTCCTGCTTCCCCGATGCTGTTACCATCGCCGCGGTTCTGCTGTCCGAGTCGTCATTAGAGGAGTCGACGCATGTCGAAGCTGTTGTATCAAGCCAATCCATCCGTCTGGCGTACGCATCCATTTGGCACCTTGGTCGCTTGGCTGCTGGTGTTCGCGGGCATTTACATTGCCGCGACGGGGCACATCCCTTATGTCTCTGCGCTGCTCGCAAACACCGAACTACCGGCATGGGCTGACCTGCGTTATGTCGGCTATACGCTCATTGCCTTGGGTATTCTCCGGCTGCTTGGCTGGTGGCTCATGGCCCGCTTCGACCACCTCGAGATTCGCGAAAACGAATTGATCTGGACCCATGGATTTTTGAACAAGAACTATACCGAGACCAACATGGGTTCGATTCGTACCGTGCGGGTGCATCAATCTCTGTTCCAGCGCATGGTGAATGCTGGCGACCTCGTCATCTACACCACCGGCGACTTGCCGGAGCTGTCGATCAAGGGGCTTCCACGACCGACTGAGATCCGCGAACACATCAAGCGCCAAAGCGCGGGCGAGGCGTGAGCATGCCGTCTGGTTCGCGCGGCGGCCGGGTGCCGTTCTCGCGTTGCCTCATGCGCGTGTTCCTCGCCGGGGCGCTATTGGCGTTGCCCTTACTGACAACCGCCGGCAGCGGTGCACTGGAGCGCATCAAGGCGGCGAAGACCATCACCATCGCGTACGCGCGGAATGCCTATCCGATCTCGTTTCGCGATGCCGACGGTGCGCCGCGCGGCTATTCGGTGGATCTGTGCCGCCGCGTGGTCGCTAGCGTGCAGCGCGACCTGGGTTTGGACGTGCTGGAGATTGCCTGGATTGAAGGCAATACGCCAAGGCGGCTCGCGGCCGTGGCCAACGCCGAGGCCGACATCGAGTGCGGCACCACCACCATGACCCTGGAGCGCCAGCGTCAGGTGGACTTCTCCAACGTGGTCTTCGTCGAGTCCGGTGGCATCTTGGTGGAGTCGGATTCCGGCATTCGAGCCCTGGCCGACCTAGGCGCCAAGAAGCTTGGGGCGATACCGGAAACGACCACCGAGCGGCGCCTACGGCTGGTGCTGGATCAGCGGCTGATCAATGCCCAGTTGGTGCCGATCAAGGACGTCCGCGACGGCCGTGAGCAGCTGGCGGCAGGGGAGCTCGATGCGGTCGCCGGCGACCGACTGATCCTCATCGGCCAGGTCGCGGAGACCGGTAAGGCGCAGGATTATGCGATTCTGGACGCCGATTTTTCCGTTGAGCCCTATGCCTTCGCGGTACCGCGAAACGACGCCGACTTTCGACTGGCCGTGAACCGCGGCCTGGCCCAGGTCTATCGCGGCGGCGAGGTGGACCGCATTTTTGAGCGCTGGTTTGGCGAAGATGCCGAACCGACGGCGCTGCTGGAGACGATCTTTTTCATCTACGGTTTCGCCGACTGACGGTGGCTTGCCGAGCACTCGCGGCAGACAGCGATGTTTGAATGGGCGCTGGTGACGCTGACCGCACTGGCGATCGTGCTCGACATCGACAACATCATCTCTACTCGATACTTATCGGACGTCTGCCGGCCGAGCAGCGCGATCGGGCTCGCGTCCGGGGCTTGGCGATGGTCACGCGCATTCTGCTGCTGCTGTCGCGGGCCTGGATGTATGCACATCCCGAAGGGCTACATCTACTTCGCGATGGGCTTTTCCGTCGGCGTGGAGATGCTCAATATCCGCATGCGCGAGCGCGCCGGGCTGCGCCCGTGCAATTGCATTGGCCAGGGCCGGCGGAGGCGGAAAAAGACCGTCTCGCGGGAGAATCCGTGCTGGCTGGTCGAACCGCTGTGATCAGCGTGCTCGGAGCCAGAGTGAATCCCAACGGGAATGCTCCTGGCGCAGCGCCTTGGTCGTGTGATCGCAGCCGTGCGCCTGCTCGACGGCGACATTTTAGCCAAACGCCATTGTCTAGTGCGTAGCCGTCGGCGACAGGCGTCGCGGCTTCTTAACAGTCGGGCCGCTCTATCCAGAGCCGCAAAGCCTCTGATCTAAAAAGCAAACAGCCCGTGGAGGGTAGATGCTCTGAGGCGACGCCCCGATTTGGCGTAACAGATCAGTGACAGTGGACGATCACCCGATTGGTCACGCGACCAGGGGCGCAGCTGCGCCTTCCGCCGGTTGGTGTGGCTCACCATGATAAACCTAAAATAAACATGAAAATCATATTCTTATTCATTGTCGCGTGGTCTTGCGAGCAGATTAGACGGCGCCTTGCGGCACGTCGATTGTGAGCACGCTGCCCGATGTCAGGCAGGCGAGCGCGTTGTAATCGTCGCGCGAATTTTACAACCGACTCGCGCGGCGCAGCGCCATGTCCCGGAATCCCGCCAGAATCCAGCAGTCCGTCAGTATGGCGCGAATTTTGCATGCACCCTTTTCGTTGTGCGACGAAGATGTCGTTACTGACAGATAAGCCTCAGCCGGCGCTACCTGTCACCCCTTGTTCAGTTTCGATGAGAACAGGCGGGCGTCAAGATGTAAGTCAGCTGGTATGAGATTCGACAGAAATCGCCTTTAGCCGGCCTCGCCGCTTTGCGTTGGGTTGCCACTCGGAAGTGCAAAGGCTAAGGAGTCGCCGGTAGGCGGAAAAATGGCGAAACATGCGACCTGAGCAAACAAAACAAGATGGCGCTGGTGACGGCTCCCCCGCGACGGGTTCGCAAGAGCCCGAGAACGCCGTTGCAGCCCCGGTGGATCAGCGGCAGGGCAGCAGCCGCCCCGCGGTGCCGACCGATGACGGCCACACCATACTCGGACAGCCGGAATCCCTTCTGAAGACCGACGCGACGGTCCAACTCGCGCTGGATGGCGGTGACATCGGGCTCTACCTCGCCGAGCACCCGCTCGGTGTCGTGTCGGCCGATGCGCAGCTCTTTCGCATCCTTGGCTACTCGACCGACCAACTTCGCCTCGGCCCCAACGTCTGGAAGTCGATGATTCATCCGGAGGACCGGAAGCGCGTCAGGGGCTTGGCGGAGAAGGTGCGTGATCCAGGCTCGGACCGGTTTGAAGCTGAGTACCGGTTACGCCATCGCGATGGCCATTGGCTCTGGGTTCTCGATCGAGCGCGGGTCTACGCACGTGACGAAGCCGGCAATCCGGTGCGCATCGCCGGCGCCTGTATGGACGTGTCCCGACGTAAAGAGACCGAACGCAGCCTGGAGTATCTCGTTGATCATGACGAGTTGACCGCCGTGTTGAACCGTCGCGGCATCTGGCGGTCAGTGCAGCGGATTCATGCGCATGCTAAGCGTGCGGGGCAGCCTTACTGCCTGGCGATGCTGGATCTCGATCACTTCAAGCAAGTCAACGACGGCTATGGTCACGCCATTGGTGACCGCGTCTTGGTCGCTGTAGCGGAAACGCTTCGGCGGGGCCTGCGGGAGGCAGACTGGATCGGCCGCTGGGGCGGAGAGGAATTCGTCATCGTCATGCCGGGCACCCGCGAGGTTCAGGCGCTGATGGTGCTGGAGCGGTTGCGACGCGCGGTTAGCGGGCGTGAGATCGAGGTGCAGGGGCACCGCATTTCCGTCACGCTGAGCGCCGGTATTGCCGCCTGCCAGCCGTTACGCGATGCGCCCGGCGACGTGCTCGATCGTGCCGACAGTGCACTTTTTCGGGCCAAAGAATCGGGCCGCAATCAGGTCAGTTATAGCGGCACCGACACCGGTAACCAAGCCCTGTCGATGGCCGTGATCATCCAAGATGCGCTCCGCACCGCTAGCATTCTGCCGGCGTTTCAGCCGATGGTCGAGCTCAGCAGCCGGCGTATCGTCGGCGAGGAGTCACTGGCCCGCATCGTCGGCACGGACGGGCGCCTGTTGGCGGCCATGTCGTTTATCGACGTTGCACGGCAGCTCGGTCTACTGCATCAAATTGACCATCTGCTCTTCAGAGCTGTACTAAGTCGGATCCAGAGCGCCCGCGACCAAGGCTTACGGCAGCCGCTGGTGTTCGTGCATATCTCCGGCGACCTCGTGCTGCGCCATCGCGAGCTGATCCCCGCGCTGGCCGACGAACTGCGGGAGTTGATCGACGGGGCGCTGCTGGACCGCCCGCTGCCGGTGGTGCTGAAGCTGAGCGAGCGCCAGATCAAGGCCGGCACCGACCAGGTCAGCTCCGCATTGGCACCGCTGGTGTCCTTGGGTTGCCGGCTCGCCCTCGCCGATTTTGGCGGCGACGCATCCTCGTACCGTTTTCTCACGCACCTGCCGGTGAATTACCTGGAGGTCGATAAGGACCTGGTTCGGATGGCTGGCGAATCCAAACGTGCGCGGACCATCCTGGCCGGCATCCAACGTGGCGCGCGCGACCTCGGCATCATTACCATCGCAAAACACATTGAGGACGACGACACACTCACGCTTCTCTCCGATCTGGGCATCGACTGGGGCGTGGGTTACCTGTTCGGCGCGCCGTCCGAGCCGCGGGAGGACAGATCGGCTGCTTGATGTGCGGCTATCCTTCTCCACGCCATCGGCCCGGCCCTTGCAGGCCCGGCTACCTGCTGGCTCGGCAGACCGCGGGTTCTCGGTTTAGCCGCCCAGGGGCTATACTAAAGGGCTACTGTCGATGAATCTCTGAGGGGCGATGGAGACAGGAACGATGCGATGCTGGTCCAGAATTTGGTTTTCCCGTGGGCAGTTGGTTGGCGCGCGGCAGGCAGTCCCGCTGGTCTGCTTTGCCTGGCTCGTCGTAGCCAGCAGTCCGGCGGCAACGGCCGCGGCGGAGCAGGGCTCGCCGCGTTCTGCCGAGGCGATCACAGTGACCGGTTCCGCGCTCGGCGCCTGGCACCAGCCAGAGGCTTCCGAGGGGCGCTCGTCCAAGCCCATGCACGACAAAACGAAGATCCACGCGCTGATCAGCCGGACCGCAAGACGGCAGGGTGTCGAGCCCGCGCTTGTGCATGCCGTGGTCTCAGCGGAATCCGCTTACAACCCGAAGGCGGTGTCGCGGGCCGGGGCAATCGGTCTAATGCAGGTCATGCCGGCAACCGCCGTCGACTACGGCGTTAGCAATTCCTCGGCCCTGTTCGATCCAACGGTCAATGTCGATACCGGCGTACGCCACCTAAAGCGTTTGCTTCGGAAGTATCGCAATGACTACGGCCGCGTCATCATGGCCTACAACGCGGGGGAGGGTGTCGTCGACCGCACCGACAACAACGTCACCTATCCTGAAACGCTGGGCTACACTGAATCGGTGATTCGCCGCTACCGCAAGCTGGGAGGCACCCAGCCAACCGAGGCGGTGCTGCGCAAGGTCGCCGCACTGCGCGGCAAACGCGGCCATACCAAGCAGCGTAAGACGCGATCAAGCGAAGCCGAGACCGGGTTGCTTCTGCCCAAAGTCAGTCCTAACCTTGAGGTCGGTAATCTGGTCTCGTCGTTGGCGCCGCCGGCACGGGTCGGTTCGCCGGCGGACGCGGCGCAACCTGCTCGGGGTTCCGATCGATCGGCGATCCGCAGCGGCCTGCGGACTGGAATCGACCCCGCGGTCCGCCGTGTCGTGCCGGCTCCATCGCCGTAGGCGGCCAGCGGCAAAGCCGAACTCCGTTAGCGTGCACACACTGGTTCGGTTTCCGGAGGGCGCGGATCCATGGACGCTGGTCGGGTAGACACATCAGGTCCCCGTTTTCGGGCCCTGCTGCTGGCCGCTGTCTGCATCTATCCGGCTGGCTTGTTGTCGCCGTCGCGGGAGATCTGATGTTTTTCCATCAGCCGGTAGAGCGTCATCCGCGACACACCGAGCGCCTTTGCAGTCTTGGTGACATTCCCGACGTTCTGCGATAGCGTTTGTTCCAGGGTCTTCTTCTCGGTCGCGTCCATCGCGTCGCTGAGCGACGTGGGGCGAGCGGGCGATGGCCTTGCCCGCGCCAGGTCTCGGGCCGTGAGTCTGTGTTCCGAGGATCCCAGCACCGCCTGAAACATCCAGCTGCGCAGTTCGCGCAGATTGCCCGGCCAGTTGTGGCGCCTCAGCAGTGACAGCGCGTCGTGCGTCAAATCGTGAACGGGCTTCTTCAGAGCTTCCGCCGCCAGTTCCAAGAAATGCCGTGCCAATGCATCAATATCGTCGCCACGGTCCCGCAGACTCGGCACGTGAACGGTAAAAACAGCCAGCCGATAGAAGAGATCTTCGCGAAACGTCTTGTCGTTGATGCCCTGCTCGAGATCCCTGTTGGTAGACGCGATGACTCGCACATCGATGGGTAGCGTGCGCGTTCCTCCGATCGGGGTGACGTTCTTGTCCTCGAGAAACCGCAGTAGACTCGCTTGTGTCTGTATTGGCATCTCGCCGATCTCGTCCAGCAGCAAGGTTCCCCCTTCGGCGGTCTCGATCAGACCGATCTTGCGTTCGAAGGCGCCGGTAAAGGCCCCCTTCTCATAGCCGAACAGCTCCGACTGCAGCAATGAGGTCGGTATCGCCGCGCAGTTCAGCGCGACGAAACGGCCCGAAGCACGCTCAGACGCCGCATGGATGGCCCGCGCCACGAGCTCCTTGCCGGTGCCGGTCTCGCCCAGGATCAGCACCGGAATGTCCACCGGGGCGACCCGCTCGATTGAGAAATACAGCTCACGCATCGCTGGGCTGCGGCCGATTAGCCCGAAACGGCCGGGCTCGGTCTGCACCACGTCCTGGCGGAGAGACTCCCCGATCGATGCCAGACCGCAGGCATGGCCTAGCACGACAGCCAAGCGCTCTGATTCCAGCGGAAACACCTGAAAATCGCGCAGCTGATCGACGATAAAGCGCTTTACCTCGTCGCGCGCGATGTGCGTGCGGTCGAGTGCGGCGACCCATTCCAATTGACTGAATCGGCTCACCAGCTGCCGGCACTCGAGGAACCAGGCCTCATCGAACGGCTGCGGCAGCACAATCAAAGCCACCGTAAAGCGGTGTTCGGCACCCAGGCGCGCGGCGTCCTCCGTGCCTTGGGCATAAATCGGTTCCCACCCCTTGCTCTTGAGAGCATCCGCCAAAGGCTCGCTGAGTCGATCTGCGGCAACGACCAAGAGCTTGCGATTGATCGACCTGATTCGGCTAGCCTCGGTCAGGACCTGCTCCCTGCGAAGAGACTCCCCGATCGATGCCAAACCGCAAGCGTGGCCCAGCACAACGGCCAGCCGGCTCGGATCCAGCGGAAACACCTGAAAGTCCCGCATATGATCGACGATGAAACGCTTCACGTCGTTGCGGACAATTTGCGTGCGATCGACGGCGGCAATCCACTCCAGCTGACTGAAGACGGCAACCAGCTGATGACTCGCTTGCAGCTGGGCCGGGTCAAGCGGCTGCTGCAGCAGAAGCAGGCCCACCATGAATCGATGTTCGGTTGCCAGTTTCCGCGCGTCTTCCCTGTCTTTGGCATGAATCGGCTCCCAGCCTCTGCGCAGTAGCGAACGCTCTAGGGTCTCCTCGAGGGGCGCGGCGCCCACCACCAGCAGCTTGCGCGTATGCAGATGACAGTCATCACACAGACCTTCCGAGATCTGATCGGCGCTGTCGCCATCGCTCGCGAAAGTAACCGGTGCATTGGCATCGGACATGTTTCTATTCCTCGGCCTTGAGGTTGCTGGCACGTACGGTGCTGTAAACAGCTGTTGCATTAGAACCCCGCATGATAGCGCTGCGCAGGTTCTGGGCCAAACGCTCGTACTCGGACGGCCCTGCACCCCAGGCCAGCCCGGCGGCCGCGCATCTCAGTCGCTATCGCCGAAGACGAAATATCCAACTGCCTCATCGGCGTGGCTGGTCTCTGTGTCGAGCGATTGCTCCTCCGAGATCGCGATGGTTAAGCCTGTTTGTGACAGGTCATGTCCGCGCAGACTGGCCGGATCAACACCATTCGTCGTCTGGATATCCGCGATAAACACCGGCCGCCGCCAGAAGGCGGGTTCGAATTGCAGCGCTCGGGGTAGGTCGGACAGGGTCTCGGCAGTCCGCGCGACCTCAAAGCCGAGGCCGTTCACTTCGCCAATCGACGGCTCCCAGGCGATGAACGAGACCGTCTCCACTCGTGCACCGGGTTGATTGGCTTCCTGCTCGAAGAGACGTACGTCGAAGCCCTGGGTGTCGATGCCGCGCAGCCGTGCGATGACGGTCCGATCATTGCCCGCCATCATGACAGCTGCCACGACGACAGGCGCGGTTGTGAAATTGCCGGCGAAACCGACCCAGGTCCAGGCATCGGCCGCCGCGGCGCCAAAGCGTCCCGCCTCCACCCGAGTGCCGTCTGCGAGCTCGTAGATGCCGCGCTCCATGGCGAGATAACCGAGGTTCTCTGGTACATGCCACTGATCCAGGTAGTCCCACTCCTTGATTCGAAGCCAAAAGCCCGCCGGATCGATACTGTCGATGGCGATGACCGACGCATTTTTGCCGTTGTGGCTCAAGGGCCCGGCGACGACGACAGGGTCAGAAAAGCCCCGCTCGAAGCGTACCCATTGCAAACGATCATCGGCCGTCACCGTGCCGGTCTCGATCGGCAGTGCCGCGTTTGTTAGCTCGAACGGGGCGTCGCCAGCGTCAACCGCTGGGGAGGTCGTGTCAGCCGCCGGTGCGCTCGCCGGCGCGCGTGTCAGCGCAGTGATCAGATCTGTCTTGACCTCCCGGTCGAGCCCGCCCGGTCCGGCCACTTCTAACGTCACCGAGAAGCGGCCGGGGGTCGCGTAAGTGTGAACCACATGCGCCCCAGTGCTGGTCGCCCCGTCGCCGAGCGACCAGGCCCGGCTGGCGACAGCGCCGTCGGATTCGTCCGTGAATAACACCGTCAGCGGTACCGGGCCTCGAACCCGATTGGCCGCGAACGCCGCGCGCGGAGCTGGCGCGGTCTCTGACCCGGGAATCGTCACCGAGATTTCGTTTGAGAAAGCGCTGCAGAGCTTGCGGCCCGGGGCGCACGCCCGGACCGCCAACCAATAGGTCTCACCCTCCATCAGGTTGTTGATGCGTGCGTCGGTGGTCGCGCTGACCACCGAGCGCAGCGGCGCACCTTCGGGCTGTCTGACCCGCACTTCGTAGATCGTCACGCGTGCATCCGACACGGGGTCCCAGGTCACGTTCGCCTGACCCGCGGACGCCGCAGCCGCGAAGCAATTCAGCATGCACCAGGTGATCAACGCTGCGAACCGGTCGGTGTCTGATCTGGTGTCGGCTGCCCGCTGCCCGCGCGGGCAGCCGCTAGCTTCAAAACTGATGCGCTCAAGCGACATGGTTCTGGCAATACCAAGATGTTGAGTTGTGCTGCGGCGGGCAAGGCCGATTTTCGGAAACCTAAGTGATCGGCAGTCGTCCAGCGTCCTCAGCCATGATACATATTACGACCCCCGCTCGGAGCGAATTTGCTACAGAAAAAAAGGAAAAAAG
>JGI12210J13797_10005481_pt1 | contig 15444 bp, 11 predicted proteins | sample ElkSlonscriptome_3_FD_13797 | JGI IMG/M metagenome (IMG submission 13797)
CCCGCCGTTGGGCCGAGCGCCAGCGCGACCACCGGCACGGTATCGAGGTTTTGCACCACATCGCCCCAGCCGGGCACGGCGGGGATATAGGTCGCGCCGATCTGTTCGAGCGTCTTGACGCTGCCGCCGCCTCCGGTCCCGTCGATCATGCGGATGATGGGAAGCTTTAGCTCGTGCGCCATCATCTCCGCCTGCACCATCTTGCGGCTGATCCCCGCATCCGCCGCGCCGCCGCGAATGGTGAAATCGTCTGCTGTGGCGACCACGGGGCGGCCTTCGATCGTGGCCTTGCCAAACAGAAACGGGGCGGGCGTTACGGCTTCGAGGTCGCCATTATCGTCATAGAAACCCTTGCCAGCAATCTTGCCGATCTCGCGAAAGGAGCCGGGGTCGCACAGTGCCGTGAGCCGCGCGCGGGCGTCCATCTTTCCGCGACCATGCTGGCGCGCAACCTTGTCCGGCCCGCCCATCTGCTCGGCGAGGGCCTCGCGTTTCCTGAGTTCTTCGAGTTCCTGCGCCCAGCTCACCATATACTCCCGTCATGCTGAACTTGTTTCAGCATCCATCTTTCAGCTTTGAACCGAGGTGCATGGGGCGAAATGGACCCTGAAACAAGTTCAGGGTGACGGAAGAAAATCAGCCCTGATCCACAGGCTCCACCACACAAAGCACCGCCTCTACCTGCACCTGCCCGCCTTCGCTGGCTTCAAGCCCGGTGACAGTCCCGTCAAACGGAGCGGTGAGCGCGTGCTCCATCTTCATCGCTTCGAGCACCATGAGGCGCTGGCCGGCGGTGACCGTGTCGCCCTCTGAGACATCCACCGCGATGACCTTGCCCGGCATCGGCGCGAGGATTGCGCCGTCTGCGGCGGAAGCGTGTCCGGTGCCTCTTTCGTGATCGAGAGAAATTGCGAAAGTGTCAGCGCGGTAGCTCACAAGAGCAACATCAGGAGCAGCGAGTGATGAGAAACTATGGTCTGAGCGCTCATAATCAGGCTCGGCTGAGTAGGTTTCCTTCCCAGAACGCATTCGGACCGTTCGATTTGGTGGTGCATTCAAACGAAAGCCGCGAAGAGCGCGGTGACCACTCTCTTCGTATTGGTCGAGAAGCTCGATCGCGGCTCGATTTAGAATCTCTTTCTTGGGCCGTGTCATCGTTTTCAGATCAGCATCGTGATCAGAAATGAACGAGGTCGTGAGGTCAGCAGCCGCAAATGCCGGATGCGTTACTAAATCGAACAAGAAGCCCGCGTTCGATTTAACAGGCCAAACAGCCACTCCTTCGAGCGCAGTTCCAAGTTCGAAAATCGCCTCGTCTCGTGTCGCCGCGTAAGAGATGACCTTGGCGATCATTGGATCGTAGAAAGGTGAAACGGCAGAGCCGCGCTTGATCCCGGTATCGACTCTTATGTTGTCAGCTTCGTCAGGAAGATGGCACTGCTCAAGCGTTCCGGTTGATGGCAGGAAACCAGCGGCGACGTCCTCGGCGTAGAGCCGCGCTTCAATCGCGTGGCCGTTGATCGACAGCTCCTCCTGCTTGCACGGCAACGCCTCCCCGCTCGCCACGCGCAGCTGCCATTCGACCAGATCGACCCCGGTGATCTCCTCGGTGACGGGGTGTTCGACCTGCAGCCGCGTGTTCATTTCCATAAAGAAGATGCGGTCTGCGCGCAGCCCGTCGCTGGCATCGGCGATGAATTCGATCGTGCCTGCGCCTTCGTAATCGACCGCTTTGGCGGCGCGCACGGCGGCGGCGCAGATTTCTTCGCGCGTGGCCTCGTCCATGCCGGGGGCAGGGGCTTCCTCGATCACCTTCTGGTGGCGGCGTTGGAGCGAGCAGTCGCGCTCGAACAGGTGGACGACATTGCCGTGGCTGTCGCCGAAGACCTGCACCTCGATATGGCGGGGCGAGGTGATCCATTTTTCCAGCAGCACTTCATCGTTGCCGAAGGACGCCTTGGCCTCGCGCTGGCAGCTCTCCAGCGATGCAGCGAAATCTGCGGGATCATCAACCTTGCGCATCCCCTTGCCGCCGCCGCCTGCCACCGCTTTGATCAGCACCGGGTAACCGATGCTGTCAGCCTCTTTGGTGAGCCGTTCCACAGATTGGTCCTCGCCCAAATAGCCCGGCGTCACCGGCACGCCAGCGGCGATCATGCGCTCTTTTGCGGCGTCCTTCAGGCCCATCGCGCGGATGCTTTCGGGCTTTGGTCCCACCCAGATCAGTCCGGCGTCGATCACAGCCTGCGCAAAATCCGCGTTCTCCGACAGGAAGCCATATCCGGGGTGGATCGCCTCAGCGCCCGTCTCCTTGGCTGCGGCGATGATCTTTTCACCGACCAGATAGCTTTCGGCGGCGGGGGAGGGGCCGATATGCACCGCTTCGTCAGCGGTCCGGGTGTGCAAAGCCTTGGCATCGGCATCGGAGTAGACCGCGACTGTCGCCACGCCCATTTCGCGCGCGGTTCGCATAATACGGCAGGCAATCTCGCCGCGATTGGCGATGAGGAGTTTTTGGATCATTCGCGGGGATTAGCCCGCAGGTGCACGGGTGTCGAGCGGGCTGTCTATCGCTTCCTTAAGCGGCGCAGCCGCCATGCTTCACAAGAAAGCACAAAGCCACTAAGATGCCGCACCGGGTTTCAAAATAGCGCTCCATCTTCGTGACTTAGTGTCTTCGTGTGATGCTAAACTGCCCGCGCGCAGGGTTAGGTCGCGAAGTGCTTGGGACCGAGAAACACTCTTCGCCTTCAGGAGGGCCGAAAATCCGCAATACCCCAGGTGATCGGTCCGTCGGGGTGCTTTTCGCGGTTGATCACAGCCGAAAGGAACGCGCGCGCGCCATAGAGCGCCTTTTCCCAGCGGGACACATATGTGCGGCTGTTCCACGCATCGACGCCGCGTTTGCGCACCTTGCGCCCGATTGCGCCATAGATGCGCGCAGCCGACAGCACGGCCCAGCGGCTGCGGAAAGGCAGGCGGGCTGCGCCTACACGCGCGGCGGCCTCATGCTTTTCGACCAGCGCGACAAGGCGCGCAGCCATTTCGGCCAGCTCCTTGCGGTGGTGTGGCTTGGTATGCTGGCCCGGCTCAATATCCTGTTCGACCAACCACATCACGGGCAGGTAGCATCGGCCCGCCGCATCATCCTCAACGATGTCGCGCGCGATGTTTGAGAGTTGGAACGCGAGGCCCAGATCGTTGGCGCGGTCCAGCGTGTCCGTATCTGAGGGGTCCACGCCCATCACCACCGCCATCATCACACCGACCGCGCCCGCTACATGATAGCAATATCGCATCATGTCGCCGGTCTCGCGCGGGCGCCAATCCTCGGCATCCAGCGCAAAGCCGGCGATCACGTCTTCGGCCATGGCCGGGGTCAGTGCGCATTCCCGCGCAACCACGCCCAGCGCGTCAAACGCGGGATCGCCCGTTGGCTCTCCGGCAAATGCTTTGGCGGTCAGTTTGCGGATCAGGTTGAGGCGCGTGGCTAGGTCCGACTGATCGCCCAGCTCGCCGCCCATGACCTGATTATCGGCAATGTCATCGCAGCGGCGGCACCATGCATAAAGCAGCCAGGCGCGCTCGCGTGTTTCCTCGTCAAACAGGCGCGAAGCCGCCGAAAAGCTCTGCGAGCCCTGCTTGATCGCCATGCGGGCGTGCTCGACCAAAGCGGCGCGGAGGCTCGGTTGGATATCCGTTTCAACGCCCATTGTTTGCTCGCCTAAAGGTCCTCTGCCTTCATCTGGAAGATCGGGGTGTGCGGCTCATAGACCGTCATTTTATCCAGAAGGTCCGGCAGGGTCTGCGCGTGGATCAGAATGTTCTGGTGCGCCGAACGGACAAAGCCGACCTCGGCCATGCGCGCGTTAAAGCGGATCAGGTCATCATAAAAGCCAAAGGCGTTGAGCAGGCCCACGGGATCGGAATGATAGCCCAGTTGCGCCCAGCTCATCGCCTCCCACAGCTCATCCATCGTGCCCACGCCGCCGGGCAAGGTGATGAAGCCGTCAGAGAGATCGGTGAACTTCTGCTTGCGCTCATGCATGCCCGAAACCGCGATTAGCTCATCGCATTCGGGATTGGCGACTTCGGACTTGATGAGGGCCTCGGGGATGACCCCGATGACCTCGCCGCCTGCGTCCTTCGCGCCCTTCGCAACCGCGCCCATCAGGCCGAGCCGTCCGCCGCCATAGACAATGCCGATCCCGCGCTGGGCGAGTACAGCGCCAACATCTTCGGCAAGCTCGATGTAGCGCGGATCAGCCGGCGAGGCGGAGCCGCAGTAGATAGCAAGGCGTTTCATTGATCCTCAAACAAGTCCGGACAAGCCAACTTCAATATCTCCGAGTCTCTTGGAACAGTCGGCCGCAGCAAAGTCAAAAACTCGACATCGTGAACCTTTTGGGGAGGACTATCAAAACCACCCCATCTCGGACCCCCATTCCAAACCCTCAGCATCGCCGAAGCACTCTGAATCGTGGAGCAATGAACAGCATGTTCGCTGTCCAATATGTTGGGTTTGCCAGATTTGCTGACGATTTGTGAACGAAAAATAACGGTAGGATAAATCTCATCGTTGATTTGTGTTTGGCCGATTCTTCCAATGTCTAGCCATTGGCGATGGTCTTCATCTTCCGCCAGCAAGATCCATTCATGTCTGTGATTGGCTTCGCTGAGAGGCGAAGTCGAGGGACCGGGTACTGCCGAAGCAGCCAGCGCGAGCAGGTTTGCAATCACGCCGTCTCCTTAATCGCCAAATCCTCCAGCATCAGGCCCGCTGTCGCCTTGCCGCTGCCGACCACGCCGGGGATGCCTGCGCCCGGATGGGTGCCTGCGCCGACGAGGTAGTAATTGTCGATCACGTCGTCGCGGTTGTGGCCGCGCAAGTACGCGCTCTGCCACAGGACCGGTTCAAGGCTGAACGCGCTGCCCATATGGGCGGACAGGTCCTGCTGGAAATCCTTGGGAGCATAGCTGAACTTGGTCACGATCCGGTCGTGAATGTCGGGGATCAGGCGACGCCCGATTTCATCCAGGATCATCTTTTCAAGCTTTGGCCCTTCAACATCCCAGTCAATTGGCATCTTGCCCATGTGGGCGACCGGCACCAGCGCGTAGAATGTGCTCTTGCCCTCTGGCGCCATTGAAGGATCGGTGACGGTCGGATGGTGCAGATAGATCGCGAAATCTTCGGGCAGCACGCCGTTTTTGAAGATATCGTCGAGCAGACCCTTATAGCGGTTCGCAAACAGGATCATGTGATGCGCAACGCCGGGCCATGCGCCATCGAGGCCAAAGTGCACCACGAAGAGCGACGGGCTGTAGCTTTTGCGGTTCAGCGACTTCGCCATCTTCTTGCCGCGCGGTGAGTCAGACAGCAAATCCTTGTAGGAGTGCATGATGTCGCCGTTGGAGGCGACCGCGTCAAAGTGCTGTTTGAAGCCGCTCTTGGTTTCAACCTCGGTCGCGCGCGTGCCCACCGTGTGGACCTGAACGACCGGATCGCCGACGCGCATTGTGCCGCCCAGCCGCTCAAAATGGCGCACCATTCCGGCGATCAGGCGATTGGTGCCGCCGCGTGCCCACCAGACGCCGCCATCCTTCTCCAGCTTGTGGATGAGGGCATAGATGCTGGAGGTCTTCATCGGGTTACCACCCACCAGCAGTGAGTGGAAGCTGAATGCCTCGCGCAGCTTGGGGTGCTTGATATAGCTCGACACCATCGAATAGACGCTGCGCCATGCCTGCTCTTTCACGAGGGCGGGCGCGGCTTTCAGCATGGTCTTGAAATCGAGGAACGGCTTGTGACCCAGCTTCACATAGCCTTCTTCAAACACGCCTGCGGAGTATTCGAGGAAGCGCTGGTATCCGACTACATCATCGGGGCTGAGCTTGGCGATTTCCGCGAACAGTTCATCTTCATCGTTGGAATAGTTGAAATTCGTGCCGTCGGGCCAGTTGAGGCGATAGAACGGCATGACCTTCATCAGCTCGACATCTTCGGCGATGTCGTGGCCGGTCAGCTGCCACAATTCCTCAAGGCAGGGCGGATCGGTGATCACGGTGGGGCCAGCGTCGAAGGTGAAGCCGTCCTTCTCCCAATAATAGGCGCGGCCACCGGGCTTATCGCGCGCTTCGATCACGGTGGTGGCGATCCCTGCGGATTGCAGCCGGATGGCGAGCGACATGCCGCCAAAGCCGGAGCCAACCACGCAGGCGGTCTTTCCCGCATACCGCTCTGCCATGCGGGGATCGATGCCTTTCCCGCCGACGGCCGATGCGATGTTGAGCTTGCTTTGCACGTTCATGCGGGTGTCTCCGTCTTGATTGAAGCTGGTATATCAGATTTCCGCGGCTTGCTCAGCGGTTTACCGCGTTTGAACATAGCCCCGATTGCGCGTGGAACAGATACGGGCGGCTTGCCCCAGAGGACGCGTACGCGATCCCTTATGGGAGAGCGTGCGGCATAAAAGCGTTCGATCAGCCCTTGTGACAGCCCGTAAAAGCGCTGAAAAATGTCGACCCGGCGGTCCGGATCGGCGGCGAAGAACAAGAAACGCGCGAGCAGGCGGTAATATCCTGTGCGGTTCCAGTGGCGGCGTGCTCGCGCTTCAAACAGAGCAACCATTTGCGGCGCTGACAGGTCAGCTTCCTCGGCAAAGACCAGCGCGTTCTCAACCGCGATCGGGATGGTGTAACTGGTGAGCGGGTGGACAAATCCTGCGCGTGCGCCCGCCACCACAACACCGGGTGTGCGGACCTCATCCTGATAGGCGCTGAAATCGCCGCCGGTCAGCACCGGGAGCAGGCCCGTTTCGTGGTCCATTGGCGTGCCGTTCTGCCAACCGTTCTGGTGGCAATACTGATCAATCCGGCCAGACAAAGCCGCGCGGTCCAGCTTTGCCTCATCCGCGTAATAGGTATCCTCGACGAACACGTCATGCGCGCCCAGCGGCAAAACATAGACGAAGCGATACGCCCCGCCATTGCCATAGGGCGCGACCTGATCGACATCCCCGTCCATGATGACGGGGCGTTCGATCCCGTGCGCTTTCTCCAGCTTCATATGGCGGCCCATAAACACCTGCCAGCCGCCGCGCAGATGCTTGCTTGGCTGGAAGCTGCGGCAATCCACCACCATGCGCGCATCCAGATGGGTGCCGTCGGTCAAGGTGACGCCGCTTGCATCGATAACCGAGGCGCGCTTACCAAGATAAAGCGCCTTTTCGGGCAGAAGCCGCGTTAGTCCTTCATGAAAATCGGGCGAGGCCATCGATGTGTAGCCGGTGGCCAATGTGCGGTGCAGCTTGGGAAAGCGCACATCGTATCCCGTTTTCCATTCCGTCTTGCGAAACGGTTCGAGCAGGGCCTGACCCGCGTCATCCAGATCGCTGTTGAACCAGCTCCAGCGGTGGTTGCCGCCGATGGTCTCACCCGCTTCGATCAGGGCGATGCGAAAGTTCGGGCGGGCGCGATGCAGCGCAAGAGCCATCAGGCCCCCGGCAAGGCCGCCGCCAACTATGGCCACATCAAGAGTAGAGTCGCGCATCCGTCCGATGCCCTAGGGCAGGAGGGGGGGCGTAGCAATACGGGGACAATGATGCGGCGGCGCGGAATTGGACGGCCGCATGCCTTGTGCGACCAGTTTGTTGCAACCTTTGCCGCGCACAGCCGTGATATGTTGTTAAATTTGAAACCAACTGATCGTTCATGGATAAGAAGGCCATAACAACTCCTTGAAAGACAACCTGCAAACCTATGACCATCGTTTACCACCTGCCCGCATTCCGGGCCGCATGCCCCCCCGCGCCCCTGCCAGCACTCCGGCCCGCACTCCGGCCAGCAAAGGGCGCGGCGCGAGCCGCTTTAGCCGCAGTCCTCTGCGCAACTGCCATCAGCCCGGCTTTGGCACAGGAAGCGCCGGGCACAGGCGCTGCCCAGGAGCGCAGCCAAAGTGAAACCACGACATCACGCACAGGCCAGAGCGCGGACCCCCAGAGCGAGGACTCAGGCCCCGCAGAAAGGCTCAGCCTCGAGGGCACCGCGCTTGACGGGGACTTTCTCGCAGTTGGCGTCGGAATCGGTATGGGGCCGGGCTATATCGGTTCGGATGATTACAACATTCTCCCCATTCCCCTGTTGCAAGGGAGCGTCGGCGGCGTTGACATCAATCCGCGCCCCGCGGGATTTGCGCTGGACGTCATTGATGACAACGAAAAGCGTGTCTCATTCCAGTTTGGGCCGGAGCTGAAGCTGAATTTCAACCGCGCTATCAAGGTGAACGACGATGTGGTTGATGCCCTGCCAAAGCTTGATGTTGCGGTCGAAGTAGGACCGACCATTGGCGTCAATATCGACGGCGTTCTGAACCGCGCTGACAGCGTGAACCTGAACGCGGATATTCTGTTCGACATTGCTGGCGCGCATGGCGGCATGTCCGTCCGCCCGACAGCGACATATTTCACCCCGCTCAGCCGGGGTATGGCGATGACGCTGTCAGCACATACGACGTGGATCGATGATGATTTTGCCGAATATTATTACACCGTCGATGCAACCACCGCCGACGCAAGCCCCCTGACGCCGTTCGAAGCGAGCAGCGGATTCCAGGATACCGGGCTGACAGCGCTTGTATTCTTTGATCTGAACGGAGACCTTCTCGATGGCGGTTTTGCTGTGTTCGGGCTGGCGAATTATACTCGCGTGCTGGGTGATGCGGCGGATTCGCCGTTCACTTCGCAAGTTGGCAGTGCGGATCAATTTTTTGGCGGCATTGGCATCGGTTACACTTTTTAACTTGATCGGCGCAGTCTGCCTGCAGCGAGTCATTTCCGGGATAATTAATTGATCGAGAGACGGAACCGTTTACGGAACCGTTCATCTATTAGCTGGGCCCCGCGCGCGTCCCCGTGTCAGCGCCTGTCTGCGCGAAAAATAGCCCAGCCCTTCGGAGATGACCCAATGCATGCCTGTAGCCGCCACCTGAAAAGAAGCCTCTGTGGCCTTTTCCTTGCCACCGCTGCCATCCCCGCGCCTCTTTGGGCCGCTGAAGGCGGTGCTGCGTCCGATGGAGCAGGTGATGGTGTGGCGGCATTTGATCTGGCGATGAGCAAAGGTGATGGCAAGAAGATCTCAGCGGAGGCGCAGGAACGTTCACCGCGTGCGCCAGACGGCCCGCCTGCGCCGACATCAGATGCTCAGGGAGCACCCGGAGCACCCGGTCAACCGCCTTTCCAGATGCCCAAGATTGTGTTTGACGAAACGTGGGCCTCGGTCGGGATTGGTGCTGGCCTTGTGCCGAGCTATTCCGGTTCGAATGACTATATCGTCTTTCCCTTGCCGCTGATCGTGGGCCGCGTTGGCGGAGTGGGTATCAGCCCTAATGGTCCGGGTTTTGTGCTTAATCTCAATTCGCCCAAAGCATTAATGGGGCAACGTGACACTCGCTTCAATTTTGGTCCGGCATTCCGCATCCGCAATGATCGTGTGAACCAGATCGAGGATACCGTCGTCGAGCAGCTCGAAGACCTCGATCTCGCGATCGAAGTCGGTCCGAATGTTGGAGTTACGATCCCACGCGTCCTTGGAAAGCTCGATTCCGTCACTCTCGCAACGCAAGTACGCTGGGATGTCGCGGGCGCGCATGAAGGGATGCTGGTGGAACCCAGTGTCACCTACCGCACGCCTCTGGACCGGGCCACGATTCTGCAAATGAACGTCGGCCTGCAATTCGTCGATGATAGCTTTGCCGAATATTATTACACCGTAACCCCCGCTCAAAGCGCGGCGAGCGGGCTGCCAACCTTCAACGCGGATGGCGGGCTGAATTCCATCGGAACGACTGCGATCATCAACTATGACCTTGACGGTAATGCGCTGAATGGCGGTTTCAGTGTGTACGGAGTTCTGGGCTATACCCGCCTGATCGGGGACGGAGCGGACACCCCCTTCACCGACATTCGCGGTGATGCGAACCAGTTCATTCTGGGCTTGGGGATCGGGTATACGTTCTGATCGCGTGAGCGTCCATCAGGACGCTCATCCTCGGGGCTGATCCCTCCGCTCCGGTGCGGGGCGACCGCAGCGATTACGCCTCAGGCGTTTGAACGGGGGAGCCGCGCGCCGGATGGGGACGCGCAAACAAGGCCCCCCCGCTACACCTTACTCGGCAGCTTCCTCTTCCTCAGGCATTGTCGCGCCCTTGGCTCCTTCGGCCAATTGCGGACGCGGGGCGGGCATTTCTGCGCGGCGGTCACCGGTTTTAAGATAGGTGTCGAACCACTCCATCATCCGCAGATTATAGTCATAGCGGTTCGCCGCGATCCGGTTGCCGTGCCCTTCGCCCGGGAAGAAGACCAGACGCACCGGCACTTCTGGCTTGCGCACTTTGAGGGACCGATACAGCTCAAGGCTTTGCCCAGGATTGACGCGCGTGTCCTCCTCACCATGCATGATCAGCGTCGGCGTGTTCGCCTTGTCAACGTGATAAACGGGTGAGACCTCCAGCATTTTCTGCCAGTCGTCCCACGGCCATGCGCGGCTGTGCACATTGTACATCTCATACGGGATATCGCCGGTGCCAAACTTGCTGATCTGGTTTGAGATACCGACAAACATCACGCTGGCTGCGTACTCTGCCGAGTGATAGGTCGCCCCCCATGCGCTGGCATAGCCGCCATAGGAACCGCCGGTGATGCCGGTGCGATCGGGATCGGTGATACCCTGAGCGACAAGCGCCCTCTTTGCATCGACAATGTCGCGGAATTCAGGATCGGTGTAGCGGCCCTGATGCTGTTTCGCGAAGGCAACGCCATAGCCGGTTGAGCCGCGATAATTCGGCAGAAACACGGCATAGCCCTGTCCCGCAGCAACATGGCCCGGCTTTGAATAGGCGGTCTGCCAGCCATTGCTCTCATGCGCCTCGGGCCCGCCATGCACGTTCATGATCGTCGGCGCGCCGCCTTCGGGAATCCCGCCCACAGGCTCGATCAAAACCCCTTCGATCTGCTGACCATCGGTGGCCATGTAACGATAGGGGCGCTGCACTCCGAAATCGATATCCGCGAGCCATTCATTGTGGGTGGTCCAACGCTCAAACGTCTCTCCCTTCAGGGTGAACAGTTCGGTTGGATGGGTCGGCGCATTGGCCGCCACCGCAATCGTATCGCCTGCCGCATCAATCCGCGTCAGGATCAGTTCGCCCGGATCAATCTCTGTGTCGATTGTGCCGTCAGATTTGTAGACACGCAGAAAGCTGTCAACGCCCCGGTCAACCAGCGCCGCCAGTCTGCCGTCAGCCAGCCACTCCGTGTCGGTTACCGCTTCGGCAGCGCCCGCATTCACGGCCCGGTATTCGCCCGTTTTCGCATCGACCAAATGCAGCGTCGTCGCGGCAGGATCGTTCATATCGACGCCAGCGATAAGTGAGAGTTGCGTGCCATCCGGCGAAATTTCAACGTCGCCGATTTTGCCAGGGGTCTCTACCACCGCGCGCACTTTGCCAGTAGGAAGATCAAGGATGTTGATCCGCTGCTTGGTATAGCTGTCATCGACCAGCGGAGTGGGCGTCGTGCCGATAATGGCAAAGCTGCCATCGACTGAAATATCGAAGCTGCTGACAAAGCCCGGAATCTCGATTTCGGCAGGCTCGGCATCCATTTCACTGCCGATGGCTGCCTTGAACATGCGTGCGGGGCGGAATTCCTCTTCGTAGACGACCGAGTTGAACCCGCCCTTGGCTTGCGCCTCGCGCTGCTTGTCCTCGCCCGGACCTGTCAGCAGATAGATCGCGCTACCATCGGGGGCGAATTTGTATGAGCGCACGCCGGTGTCATCGACGGCTGCGATCTTCGTGTAGGTGCCGCCATCGACGGGAACGCCCCAGACCGCGCGGTCCTCATCATCCTTCGACCACAGAAAGGTCACCATCGTGCCATCGGGAGAGAACGCAACGCCGCCGGGTGAAATGTCTTCGGGAAGATACGCCTTCGCCATGTCGGGCGCGCTCGCCACTTTCAGCTCGCCTCTTGAGGAACCGTTCTTCTCACCTTCGGTCACATCAGGCAGGCTGCTGGTCGTGTAGGCGATGCGCGTGCCGTCGGGAGAGACCGCCATTGCGCCAACGCTTTCGGTCTTGGCCACGTCTTCGGGTGTCATCGGGCGGGCATGGGCGGTGGCGGTCAGTGATGCGCCAGCTAGAAGGGTGGCCGAAACCAGAGCGATACGCTTCATGTGATGTTATTACCTCTCATAATCAGACAGTTACCGCACCTTGTAACGAGTGGGCATTCAATGGCAAAGACTGTTTCGGAATAGGGAAGGGGAATGAAATGAAGATGTTTTCTAAGTGCGCTGCTGCTGCGCTCACCATTGCGACAATGCTGGTGGCACCGGCGGCGGCTGAGACAATCGCCATTAGAGCCGGTTCGGTAATTACAGATGCAAACAGCGATCCTACCGGCCCTGCGGTGATATTCATTGAGGATGGCAAGGTTACGGAAATCCGCGTTGCTCCGTTCACCGAATACGAGGCCGATACCTACATCGACCTGTCCGACAAGACCGTGTTGCCCGGCCTTATCGATCTGCACACTCACCTCTCTGGCGACCCTTCGGGCGAATTCTGGCGCGGGGCGACCACGCCGCCGGAATACTATACCCTGATCGCGGCGAAGAATGCTCGCATCACTGCGCTGGCCGGCTTTACCACCGTGCGCGATCTGGGCTCACGCTCCGATCAGGTCACCCAATCCCTGCGCCGCGCCACCGCCGAAGGGATCGTGCCCGGACCGCGCGTCGTCACATCGGGTCGCACTATTGCGATTGTCGGCGGGCATGGCGATACGACCGGGTTTCGCAAGGAAGTGAACGACGCGATCACCGCAGGCTATGCCTGCACAGGGCCGGTCGAATGCGCCGGGAAAGTGCGGCTCGCCTCCAAATATGGCGCGGATCTGATCAAGATTACCGCAACCGGCGGCGTCCTGTCACAGCAGGGACGCGGGCTTGAGGCGCATTTCACGCTGGCTGAAATGACAGCGATTGTGGAGACAGCCGAAAGCCTCGGTCTCAAAGTCGCCGCCCATGCGCATGGCGCGCGCGGGATCGAGGATGCAGCGAAGGCCGGTGTCCATACAATCGAGCATGGCACCTATATCGACGAAGCAGCCGCCGCCGCGATGAAGGAGGCGGGCACCACCCTGATCCCCACATTGATGGCGTTTGAGGGGATCAAGAAGAACCTTGGCAACCAGTTCTACACCCCCGTGGTCGAGGCGAAGATCCTTGCCGTGTCGAAAATCGCGGATTCGATCATAGAGCGCGCGCTGGAATATGATGTCGCCATCGCCTTCGGCACGGATGCAGGCGTGTTTCCGCACGGCGAAAATGCAGGTGAATTTGCGCTGATGGTAAAGGGCGGCATGTCCAACGCCGATGCCATCGCAGCCGCCACCACCGGCGCTGCGACGATCCTCGGGATGCAGGACCAGATCGGCAAAATTGCCCCTGGCTTTTCCGCTGATATTATCGCTGTGGATGGCAATCCGCTGGAGAATGTGAGCGTGCTCGAAGATGTCGGTTTCGTGATGGTGCGCGGACGGGTTATCGAGTGAGGCGGGCTCAACCCGTCAGCATATCTCCGGGAATTTGAGAGTTCACGTTCATCGGAGTGTTACCGCGCAATATCCACTTTCCTGCGAAAACACCTGCAGAGCCTGGCGAAAGAGAGATTGCGTCAAAGCCGGTGCAGTCATTGACTTCCACGATATTGGGGTTTGTTGCGTTTGTTTTCGTCTGAACGCCAAGGGTCGAGACATTGGGCATGCGCCCGCTGGTGTCACGGCAATTGCGGAACGTGAACAATCCGCCACCGATTGTGCCGGAGGAATTGTTGGCGGATGCGAGAATGCCAGCGTAATTAGGGTTTTCGCAGTCAAATTCGCAATCCACGAAATTGGCCGCCGCTTGCACTCCAATCCCTGATCCATAGGACTGGATGGCGGCGACCGGCCCCACGACGAACCGGACCCGTTCGAAATTGACCACATAGTCGCGGTTGATATCGCCTTCGCTATCAGGGCTCTGGAACAAGTGGGCGTAGTCCGTATGCCAACCATAGCGGGCTGGACCAGCGCCATTCAGCGCGGTGTTGCGGATGGTCAGGTCATAGGCGCCAGTGTTGGCCTGACCCTCAATCAGGGCTCTGTCAGCGCCGGGCGAGTGTTCAAATACGACGCCGCTACGCTCGCGCCCGCCCAGATAAACCCAGTCGGGCACATGCTCGCTGACGCCAAGATAAGGCGCAGTTGCGGGATCGAAGACCAGAGCTATCCGGTAAAGCGGGTTGGTGCGCAGACAGACGGGCAGCTGAACGGGATTGGACTGGTCTTCAAGCGGTCCGCCATCATACAGGCTTTCCAGAGCCTCTCTGATCGTCGTGAGAGATCGTCCTACACCAACCTGAATGACTTCCTCGAAATCGTCGGCCCAGTGACGATCGCGATAATCCGAACGCGTCGTAATGTTGGTGCGATTAATCCTGCCGATTTCCGGAGCGCCAAACTGACGCACAGCCGGCCCAACCTCAATCGCGCTTGCATTCAGCTTTATGAAACCTTGCATCCCGGAGAATTGTTGCGAATTGAGAGGGTTGCCGGATGATAGCAAAATCCGCTCAGGCAGGGCGGAATAATCCGGATTGCGCAAATGAAAACTCGCAACTTCTCGGCCCAATACCTCATCCCAGATATGCATCCGGAACAGATCAGCATCGGTTTCGACGAGGGATACCCTGAAGTCGCGACGCTTTGCATTGAACAGGACAAGTTCTGATGTGATCGCATCCAGATAGGGGTCAAGCGAGGTCGCCGTCGTATCGAAAGGCTGTGTTGAACTTGGTGTAGGAGTGGGCGCAGGTGTAGGAGTAGGCGTTGGTGTCGGCGCGGGTGTTGGCGTTGGAACGGGCACTGGACCCGCTGATGGCGGAGGCGTTGGGCTGTCTCCCTCGCCGCAAGACACAAGCGCAAACGCACTTGCGCCTGCAACAAAGCTGCGGCGAGTGATGGTCATCTATGGCTCCGTCTGATGAGATATTAAAGCGTGTTAGGTACGTTCAGAACATTCACTGGTTTTCACTTGAACTCAATGCGGGATAGATCGAAAAGGGATTGAGTTTCAATCGTTTTCCCCCTCAAAACCCGATCGCGAAACCGGCCTGTGCGATCACATCTCCTTCGCCCATATTGCCTGCAACACCGGCGGTGAAGGCTAGGTTCTAGCTCGCGCGGCTGGACATGGTCAGCGCATAGCCCTGTTCTCCGCCAGAGGTCGCGACATTGCCTGCCAGAACAAAGCTCTTGTCAGGCATCGCCAGCGCGCTGCCCAGCGCGGCCGCCGCGGCGATGCCGCCGCGCGCGCGCCGATCCACTTCGTCCAGCCGGA
>JGI12210J13797_10070627_pt1 | contig 15443 bp, 10 predicted proteins | sample ElkSlonscriptome_3_FD_13797 | JGI IMG/M metagenome (IMG submission 13797)
CAGCGCTTCTCCACCGATGGCTTCTTTGCCGGTCAGGCGAAGTCCACGGGCTCAGGCTCGGGCTTTGTGGTCGGCGACTTTGGCAATCCGACCAACGTGTCGGTCAACTCCAGTCGTTTTTACATACTCGATCGTGCGACCAATTTGCTCCACATATCGCTGCTGACGCCTTTTGTCGAGATCGGCGACGACTACGCGGACCTCGTCTATCAATCGACCAATCAGTTTGCCTGCGCCAACAGCGCCGACTGCATCGACCGCTTTTCCTTCCGGGTCAGCGACGGCGTGCGCGATTCATCGACGGGCCAACCGGAAGTCAGCGCACCGGCCGAGGTCGAAGTCGAGGTCAGCCGCAATTTCCGGCCGCCCTTTGCCAACCCCGATATCGCCCAAGTGGTGCTGGAAGACACGCCCACGGGCTTGCCCCTGGACGGCAGTGATCCCGATCCGCTCGACGCGCTGGCCTTCGTCGTCATCGACCCGCCCGCCAAGGGCGAGGTGGTGATCAACGGCCAGAACGTGAGCTACGTGCCCGATCAGAACGATTTCGGCGAGGATCATTTCAGCTTCGCCGTTGATGACGGCTTCGACACCTCGGCGCCCGAGATGGTCGAGATCGAAATCATCGAGATCAACGATGCACCGATCATCAGCGTGCCGGATGACGCCATCGAGGGCGGCACGGGCTATCGCATTGACCTGGAACTGATCGTGCGTGACCCGGATCCGGATGAACGTCTCACCGTTCAGATCGACTGGGGCGACGGGACGGTCGAGGCAGAGGGCGACTTTGACGGCAACGGTCAGCCGACCGGTCCGATCATGAGCCATGGCGGCGAGGGGTCCGGACGAATCCTGGCCGATCACGTGTATCTGACGGCGGGCAACCAAACGGCCGAGGTCTGCGTCACCGATCGACTGCAGCCCGGACCGGGCGATACGGAAATTCCCACCCCGGGCCTGTCGCTGACTCGCTGCGAAGACATCGCCATCACTATCACGGATGGCATCGAACTGGAACTCAGCGCCACGCCGTCCACGGACGTGGCGCTGCCGGATGAGTTCGTCACCTATCAATTCCAGGTCGAAAACCGCATGCCGGACGCGGGCCTGGGCCTGACCGCCACGGGAATCGAGCTGGCGCTTCGCCTGGCCCCCGGATTCGATCCGACCAGCATCACCGTCCCGGCGGGCTGCACGCGCGACGGGTTCTGGCTGGACTGTCTCGTCAGCAGTCTGTCGCCGGGACAGTCCGACAGCTTCAACGTGACGGCGCAAGTCGCCGCCGGAACTGAATCCGGCACGCTACTGCTCAGCCAGGCCGAGGTGGTGCTCGATCAGACGACCTTCAATTCAACGCTTGATCTGGTGCTGACCACGCCGGTCTCGCGGCCGGCGGACTTCCAGGTCGGCGCTGTCGGTGATGCGCTGCGAGATGCGGGAGACAGTAATCCCGGCGATGGCACCTGTGCCAGCGCCGACGGGGTCTGCACCCTTCGGGCAGCACTACAGGAGGCTGCCGCAGCCGGCGCACCGCGCGTGATTGCCGTGGGCAACGGGCGCTACGTCCTCGATGAGCCGCTGGCGATCGAGGGCGACGTGATCCTGATCGGCAACGGCCCGGACAAGACCTTCGTCCACGGCCAGCGCCTGTTCACCCAGTCGAACACGACGCTGCGGATGGAAGGCATCACCGTCTCGGGCGGCGGCCTGCGCGCCGCACCCGTCGATTCCTTGACCACTCGACGCGTTCGCTTCACCGGAAACCGCATCGAGGGCAGCTTCGGGGGTGCCATTCAGGTTCGAACCGACAGCCTCGATATTCGCGACACCACCTTCGACAACAACTCGAGCACGGTCGACGGCGGTTCGCTCTTCTGTTTCAGCTGCTCGGGCGTGATGGAAAACGTGACCGTGACCGGCGGTAGCGGCGGTGGCTTGACCTTCACCGGATCAGGGTCCATGACCCTGAATCACGTCACGATTGTCGGTACCGGCGGCGGCAGCGGCTGGGAAGTCCCGTTCGGTGCGGCACTGCATGTTTATGACGACATGGAGGTGACGATCAATCATTCAGTTCTGGCCGAAAACTACTCGACCGGCACTGCCAACAACTGCGCCGTCTCAGCCAATGCCAGCCTGACCTCGAACGGCAACAATGCCTTCGGTGATTTGACTGGCTGCAGCCTGAATCTGCTCTCCAGCGATATCACGATAGATCGCAGCCGACTGGCCCCGCTGGCCGCCGGCCCTGGCGGCCTGCCAGTTCGCCTGCCCAGCGCCGACAGCCCCCTGACTGATGCCTTTAATGACGCCAGCTGTCTGACCACCGACGCCCGAGGCATCGAGCGACCGCAGGATGGCGATAATGATGGCATCGCAGCCTGCGATATTGGCGCGGTTGAGCGCCGGCGAGATTGGGTCTTTCGGGATCGCTTCGGCCAGTGAAGTGTCGCAGAAAGCCCGGGCTTCAGTCCGGTCAGTCCCTTGATCAATAGCCTGGTGAATGGTAGTTCGGCGATCAGATTCTCTGGTGGCCATCCGTTACAGGTCAAAACGGCATCAAGCTCACAGCGCTGTGTTCGATTGATGTCTAGCCGCGTGCTTTGAAAATACCGGAGCGCTGAAGGATCTGGATGGGACGGCTGAGCCAGCGTTTCCCTATAATCACCTCACGTATCAGATCGAGCGTGACCATGACTGCAGACGAACGAATCGAACATTCCCGCACCCGCATCACGAAACTGGTATTTCCGCAGGACACCAATCCGATCGGCACGCTTTACGGGGGCACCGCGATGAAGTGGATGGACGAGGTCGCTTTTCTTACCGCCACCCGTTTCGCGCGCCGTCAGGTCGTGACGGTCTCAATGGATCGGGTCGATTTCAAGACACCGATCCCGCGCGGACATATCGTCGAGCTGCTTGGCGAGGTCACCCGCGTCGGCAACACCTCGGTGACCGTCACCGTTTCGATCTTGTGCGAGGACCCGCTGTCAGGAACCCAGCAACTGGCAATCCAGGGCGAGCTGGTGATGGTCGCGGTCGACGAGACAATGCAGCCCGTTCAGGTGATACCCGAGTCTCAAGGCCGCGACAGCTGAGGCCGCGGCCACTGTCGGTTGCGTGGTTTCCGGCATGGGTGTTGCGCGAGTGAACCTGTTCGGGGGTTCGCGATCTCAACCCCTTTTTGGGAGTCAGGCTTTCGCACAAAATTCATGGCGCTGGCTCAGAATTCACAACTATGAAGAATCGACAATCAATAACATCAGTGGTGCCTGCGCTGGCGCTCTTTGCCGTAGCGCTTGGTCTTGCCGGCTGTGGCAGCGACGAGGTCGCCCCTAGCGGTAATCAAGGGCAGGGTCGACCGTCACTTCCAGTGCGTGCTTATGAGGTTTCCCGCATCGACCTGTCGCGACATATTCAGGTCGCCTCACCGGTTGAGCCGCTTCGCACCATTGCGCTGGCTGCGCGCACCGACGGCATCATCGATTCGGTGCAGGCCGAGGAGGGCGATCGCGTTGAGGCCGGACAGGTTCTGGCCCGAATCGATGTCAGTGAACAGCGGGCCGAGCTGGCGCGCGCCGAGGCTGCGCTGCGCGAGGCGGAAGCTAATTTCACGCGTATTGAAGAGCTGCGTGGTCGGGACTACATCGACGAGGCCAGCTACGTGACCGCGCAGTCCGACCTGGACGTGGCCCGCACGGATGTCGAGCTGTGGGAGACCCGGGTCAGCTTTGGTCGCATTACCGCTCCCGTCGATGGCTACGTAATCGGTCGCATGGTCGAGCCTGGGGCGGCCATTTCGCGCCTGGGCACGGCCTTCGAACTGGCCGATCTCGACGAACTGGTCACCCGGATCGGCGTGTCTGAGTTGGACGTTGCCGAGATTCAGGCCGGCGATCCGGTGCCGGTCAGTATCGATGCCCTGCAGACTCAATCCCCGATCGAGGGCGTGGTCCGGCGGGTTTTCCCAGCCGCTGATGGGGCCAGTCGACTGGTGACAGTCGAAATTTCACTGCCCGATGCTTACACCAGGGGCGTTCGCCCGGGCTTCCTGGCGCGGGCCGATCTGCGAGTCGACTACAAGCAAGACGTGCTGGCCGTGCCGGCCGGCTCAGTGGGCATGGGCGATCCGTCTTACGTGATGGTGATCAGCCAGGACAGTGAACTGCAGCGCCGCGCAGTGACGACTGGCATCGTTCGCGGTGACTGGCGCGAAATTCTGGGCGGCATTGAGCCCGGGGATCGGATCGTTTCCTCCAATCCGCTCGATCTTGCCGAGGGCGATCGCGTTCGCATCGTCGACACCATGCGGGCGTCGGGATGAGCGCCTCCAAGCAGGACAAGAGCCGTCGTTCAGAGGCCGAAAAGTCGGATGACACTGATCCGGCGCGTGGAACGAAATATTATCGCGGGCTGACCCACGCCGCCATCCGTCGCCCGGTGGGGACGACGGCGATTGCGACCGTCGTCTTGGTCATGGGTCTGTTTTTTGTCGACCGGCTGCCGGTCAACCTCTTGCCCGAGGTGGTTTACCCCTTGATCAGGGTCAATGTGGACTACCCTGGTGCGGCACCGGAGGTGGTTGAAGAGCAGGTGACGCGCCCCCTTGAAAGAGCGCTGTCCTCGACCGAGGACTTGATCCGAATGTCGTCTGAGGCCGAGGAAGGTCGGACCGACGTCAGTTTAATCTTCGAATACGGTACGGACCTGGACACTGCGCTGCAGAACGCCTCGCGCTTGCTGGAGCGCGCGCGTGCGCAGCTTCCCGATGATGTCGAGTCTCCGCGCCTTCGCAAATGGGACCCGGGCGCGTCGTCGGTCTACGAGGCCGGCTTTTCGTCCGATCTGCGCACCACGCGAGAGGTTCGTGACTGGATCGATAACCGCCTCGCGCCTCAGCTCCAGGCCATTCAGGGGGTCTCAGGCGTCGAGGCGATCGGCGGGCAGGAACGTGAACTTGAGGTTATCGTCGATCAGCAGCGGCTGCGGTCCTATGGTCTGACACTGGCAGGAGTTGCCGACCAGCTGGCCCAGGAAAATCTGAACGTTGCCGCCGGCAATGTGACTTCCAGCAGCCTGGATGTGATGGCGCGAACCGACGGGCGGTTCCGGAGCCCTGAAGAAATCGCCAATGTCCTGCTGGCCGTGCCCGGCTCGGATCGCAGAATACGACTGGATGAAGTCGCCGAAGTGCGCGACGGATTTCGAGAACAGCGCCTGTTCGTGCGACTCGACGACCGGCCGGCGGTGCAAGTATCGGTTTTCAAACAGCCCGACGCGAATACTGTCGGAGTCGTGAATGATGTGATCGAGCGGATGGAGTCGCTGGCGGCTTCCGGCTTCATTCCTGAGGACATCACCTACAAGATTACCGAGGATGCGGCCTATTTCATCCGTGGCTCGGTGCAGTCGGTCTCGGCCGCCGCCATCCTGGGTGGCGTGCTGGCGATGGTCGTGGTGCTGGCCTTCCTGGGGAGTCTGCGCAAGAGTTTTGTCATCGGCCTGTCGATTCCGCTGGCGGTCATGGCCACCTTTGCCCTGATGGGCGCGTCCGGTCTGACCTTGAATGTGATGAGCCTCGGCGGTCTGGCGCTGGGCGTTGGTCTGTTGCTCGACAACGCAATCGTCATGCTGGAGAACATCTCTCGGCATCGCGACAAATTGGGTAAATCGGCCGAAGAGTCGGCACATGAAGGCGCAGACGAGGTGATGTCGGCAATCACCGCCGGCACGCTGACGAACCTGGCCGCAGTGGTGCCTTTTCTGCTGGTCACCGGCTTGGCCACGCTCGTGTTTCGTGAGCTGTTGATCACCATTTCCTTTGCCGTCATCGCCTCGCTGGCCGTGGCTTTAACGCTGGTGCCCATGCTGGCTGCACAATTTGCGAAAGTGCGCTTCGAGTCGGGCTTCAATCGCTTAGCGCCGTATCGAGCCTTCAACGGATTCATCGAGTGGCTTTCCAAGCGCTACCGACGCGCGCTGCGCGCGCTGCTGCGCTGGCGCTGGGCGGTCATGGCTGGCGGTGTCGCCATCTTCGCGGGCTCCCTGTACTTGGCCCAGGACCTTGGTAATGAGTTCCTGCCCCAGCTCGACGACGGCGAGCTGGGCATTCGACTGGCGCTGCCGGCCGGGACCACGCCCGAGGAAACGAATGCAGCGACCCGGTTGATCGAAGCCGAAGTCAAGGAGATGCCGCACGTGCAGAGCGTCTTCGCACTGGCGGGTGGAAACGTCTGGGGCGGAACGGCAAACGTCAGGCCCGGACGAGGCTATGTGCTGGTTAAGCTGTCCAACGTCGAGGACCGACCCGAATGGCCGGCCAGCCGATGGGTTCGTGAAATGCAGCAGCGTTTGAATACGCTCGATATCGCTGGGGCAAGAACCTACGTGTGGTCGCCTGGAATTCGGGGCTTGACATTCGGCGTATCCGGCGAGGACATGGAGCTGAAGGTGGTCGGTGAGGATATCGGTGTGCTGCAGGATTTGGCGCGTGAGATCATCGGTTCTCTCGAGACCATCCCTGGCCTCAACGGTGTCGAAATGGAGGATGAAGACCGCACGCCGCTGCTGTCCATTGACGTTGACCGCGAGCGCGCCGCAGCCCTGGGGCTTGACATCGGCAGTGTCGCTCAGTCACTGCGCTACGCAGTGTCTGGATACGTTCCAACTCGCTACTCCACGGGAGTGAATGAATATGATGTTCGGGTGCGACTTCCGCGCGATGAAGTCAAAGACATCGATACCCTCAGCCAGGTGATCGTGGCCAATGGCGTCAATGGACCGATCCAGGCGCGCCAGGTTGCCTCATTCAGCCTTGAGGAAGGCCCGGCAGAGATCGGGCGTGAGAACCAGGTGCGGATACAGCGCATCGTCGGAAATTTCGACACCGCCCAGAACGACGTCGGATCGATCATGCAGGAAGTCGAGCGCCGGATTTCCGCGATCAACATGCCCGAGCAGTACGGCGTGGTGCTGGGCGGACAGTTCGAGACCATCCAGGAAACCAACCGTGAAATGGCAGTGGTGCTTGTTCTGGCGATCTTTTTGGTCTTCGTCGTGCTGGCGGTGCAGTATGAGAAAATCTCCAACCCTTTGGTGATCATGACGGCAGCGCCTCTGGCCACCGCTGGCTCAGCAATGGCGCTGTGGCTGAGTGAGACACCGATCAGCGCCCCGGTGTTTCTTGGTACGGTCCTGCTGGTCGGTATTGTGGTTAACAATGCGATCTTGCTGGTCGAATACATCGAGCGACAGCGCACTGCCGGTCAGAACCTGACCGAAGCGGTTGTCGAGGCGGGCGGCATCCGTCTGCGCCCGATACTGATGACAACCCTAACCACCGTGGTCGGCATGTTGCCGCTGGCCATCGGTGCCGGTGCGGGCGCGTTGCTGATGCAGCCGCTGGCGATTGCTGTGGTCGGTGGCCTGCTGTCGGCCATGCTGTTGACGCTGTTTCTGGTCCCCTGTCTCTACGTCATCGTGCAAAACGCATCCAGCGCACTGTCCAGACTTCTAACCGGTCGTCGAGGCCGCGGGGCAAGCAAGGGGCCATCGGAGGACGTTGACGCCCCACCGACAACGGTCTGACGAAGTTCAGACTCGCCGCGCGAGCATGATGGCTGCGCCAATGACCAGCGCGAATCCGACCCATTGGATTGCGCCAAGCTGCAGCTCTAGAAAACTCAGCTCCAGGCCAAGCGTCAAGACCGGAGCAAGGGCAATCAAGCTAGCGGCCAGGGTGGCCAACGTGTGGTCGAACACCTGATAAAGGGCGACCGCAAAGACACCCATGCATGTGCCGGCGAGCAAGACCCAGAGCCAGACGCTCAGACCAGCCTCTTTCAGAGATGCGTCCATCCAGGGCAGGAGGAGGGAAAGAATGAGCAGCGCGCCAGTCGCCCTTCCAAAGGCGATGACTTCGGGTGTGAGTTTGTCCAGCGAGCGCTTGGCGATGACATCGGACAGGCCGATCAGCGGCAGCGTGGCCAACAGTAGCCAGAACGGCCAGCTGAGCAGACTGAGACCGGCTCCGGGCTCCAAGTTCATCAGGACCAGGCCAAGACAGACCAATCCGACCCAGACATAAGCCAGCCGGTCCAGACGTTCCTTCAGGAGCAGGCGTGCAGAGATGGCTGTCGCCACCGGATAAGCGGACTGGAAGAGGGCGCGATTGGCGGCGCTGGTTTCGGTCATCGCGAGGATGCCGAACAGCGACACCAGTCCCGAGCCCAAAGCGCCAACCAGCAAAACCGATCGCCAGTCCCGCAGGGTCAATTCTGATAGCGTTCCAACCTGGCCCCGAAGCACCAACCAGGCGAGGATGATGATTCCTGCAACAACTGCCGTGCTGAAGGCAATCAATATGGCATCACCGCCTCCGCTCAGCGCCATTTTCTTAGCCAGCGGCACGGCAGCCAGCGTCAGGACGGCGACAGACAACCAGGCGCTCAGCTTGAGGCTGCGTGAGCTCATCGGCCGAAGCTATTGTTCATTCAGCCAGAGCTCGATGAGATAACGAGCAATCGAATCGTGTCTGGGCAGACACAGCTCGCGGTCGTCACCCCAGGTGCCCGTGTCACGAAGTTCTTCAGCGCTGAACCAGCACGCGTCTTCCAGTTCCTTGTCGTGGCGAACGATGTCCAGCGTTCGCGCTGTCGCGTGAAAGCCGATCATCATTGACGAAGGGAAGGGCCACGGTTGGGAAGCCCGATAGCGGATATTGTCGATGCCGATGCCGCTCTCCTCGCGGACCTCACGCGCCACGGTTTCTTCCAACGACTCGCCCGGTTCGACGAATCCGGCCAGCGTGGAATAGACCCCCACCGGCCAGGCGGCCGCTCGACCGAGGAGACAGCGCGCAACACCGTCGTCGTGCAACCCATCGGACACCACCAGAACGATAACGGCCGGGTCAATGCGAGGAAAGGCCACCCCTGCGCAGCTGGCGTCGGGGCATCGTCGAAGCATGCCGCCGCGCTCGTTGTCGGTGGCCTTACCGCAGCGACCGCAATGGCGGTGGGTGCGGTGCCAGTAAACCATGCCGCGAGCGTAGCTAAGCAGGGCCGCCTCCTGAGTTCCCAGAGCGGGGCCGACCTTTCGCAGGTCGACAAACCCAGCGTCGCGGCTCAGGCCATTGGCGCGTTCCTCGGACCAGTCAGACACATCGGCTGCCAATACCGGCGCCTCCTTGTCAACGCCCAGCAGGACCAGCTCAGCATCGCCAATTGCCTCCAGGCGAAGAGACTGCAGGTCAAGCGACCGGTCGGGCCGGGCATCATCAGGCCTCCCATGCCAACCGGCAATCAGGTTCTTGCCCTGCCAGACCGGAAGGACCCTGGCTTCGGGGTGCGCCCGGCAGGCCTCAAGCCAGTCACTGCGATCGCGAAGCGTGGAGGTGCGTCGCATGCGCAGACCAGCGTAGGGGAGCATCGGACTTTTGCTGCTGTCATACATGGGCATTACTTTAACGGGTGGGATCTCTGCATGTCGAAAATTGCACGCTGGTTTCACCTGCAGTGGAAAAAAATCGTGCGAAATAGAATCACTTTTTCGCGGCCAATATTGACCTCACCGCGCCTGTCATATTTCTGTAACATGACGCCCGGCGGCCGTCAGGGCGTGCGCTAATACTTGTGTTTGATACGGACAATCATGATTCGACGACTTCATTTTTCAGCAGCACTGATTGGATTTGGTCTGGCGTTTCTCACGCCCGGAGAGTTGGCCGCCTGGGACCTCAGCGGCGATTTCCGCGTTCACGCCTACACCGAAGTGTGGCGTGACACGCGCGACGGTGGAAACACCAATTCGAGCGCGTCCGGCGCGCGACTGCGACTCCGTCTTCGTGAGGAGATTGGTAACTCCTGCCGTTTTCAGACTCGGTTCGCAGGCACCGCGCTTGATGAGGGCAACGATTGGGATCTTTATCTTCGCTCGAATCGAGATCGCGGCAGCGCGGTCAATCCCGGTTCGGCAACGCTGGATGAGTTCTTCTTCCGATGCGAGAGTCAAGACGGCCAGTCGCAGTGGCGGGTGGGCCGCATGCAGTCGAACCTCGACCTTCCGCATATGGCCACCCGGAGTTTTGATCGTAGCCAGGCCAGCGCGATCAATATCGGTTGGACCGATGGGGTCGCCTATCGCCGAAATTTCGCCAACGGCTGGTACGCTGACCTGATGGCCCAGTACAACGGCCGACATGGCAATGGGCAGACTTATCGCGGTCCGATCGCCTTTGATGACAGCGGCGCCCGAATTGGTTTTTTCGGAATCCTTGGAAGTGATGAGGCTATCGGTCCGGTGTTCATGCGCGCTTTTTCGGTGACCGTCTACCCGGATACGCTGGCCGCTGAAGGCCTGGATCGTCCTGAGCGCGATGACTACATTCTGACTGCTTTCAAACTCGGTGCAGGTTGGAATATCGGTGACTCGGGTCGCCGCTTGATCGCGGTCGGTGAACTGGCCCACGCGCTGAATAGACCGGAAAAGGCGGCGCTCGGTTTGCCGGGCCAGGGCGAGGTCGGCGCCTGGGGCTGGCAGGTCGGACTCGATATTGACGATCTGTTTCCAAAGCATTCGATGGGCATCAACTACGGCCAGTCCGAGGGCAGCATGTTGCTATCGAACGACTTCCGCCCGAATAACGAACTGTTCGAATACCGCTGGCAGTACCAGGCCACGCGGGCGCTGCGCTTCGAATTCCGCGCCCGCTGGCGCCGCGAGCTGGAGCGCCGGATCGACGCACCGTTCCTTCAGCGTGACCGTGACATCCGATTTCGAACAACCTATCGCATCTGAATAACGCGCAAAACTGGTGCCCTTGTCGAGCTAATTCTGCATGGCGATGTGTTCATCCCAGCGGAATCCGAGGCCACCGGCCTTCCAGACACCTTCGCCAAGAGGACTCGGGCCGGCGATATCGAGTCGCTGGGGCAGGCCGAAATGGGGCTTGAAATCCTTCACGCCGCGAACGGTGCTGCGATGGAGAACGCGCAGCCCCTGCTGGTCTGCCGGCAGATGGGCTTCGGGTGAGGCTCGATGGGCAACCGCCAGATTGTCGACGAAGATGCAGTCGTTGGCCTGGTACTCGTAAGCGATGGCGTAGCCGTTCTCAAATCCCGCATTGAGCACATCGTTGTACTCGCGACACAGTGCTGTCAGCTCCTCGGCTTCAAGAAGCCGGAATTGATCAGACTCAGGATGTTTTTCGATCACCGCACCGGTCATGCCCAGGTGCAGCCAGAGGCTCTGCTGGCCGGAGATGGGGTGGCGATGAACGGCCGGATGGACCACGCCGGACGCTGAGTTGACCGAGGACAGACGCTTCCAATAGGCTTGGCGGTCCGGCTCGAGGACCGCATAGGCCGCGCCCTGGTGAGCGAACCACGTGCCGCCGCCGTGTTCGGCAGGTCGCACGATATGGTAGCCGGCATGCGAGAAGGTGTCGGTATTGAAGCTGCCATCGTTGTGCCATTGGGGCCCCACGCCGGGGATGCCGTAGCGCTGATCGTTGGACAGGCGAAAGAGGTGCCGATTGCCCTTAGGCGTGGCCGGGTGGACGCCATGGGTACTGTGAAGCTGCTTGCCGCCCCACCAGGTGCTGGCGCGTAGAAAATCGTCCGGATCGAGCGCGCATTCGCTCTTGAAGACAAGGAAGCCGCGTTGAGCCATCACCTGCTCGAGGGCGTTGATTACCTTAGCGGGTGGCTTGTCCGCCGCAAGATCCAACCCCCGTACGGCGGTTCCTATCGGGTCCAATTCATCGAGTTCAGCACCGTAGGATTCGATGACGCCAAGGCGCTCAGGGTTGATTTCAGGGAGCTGTTGAGTCTTCGATGTATATGATTTATCTAGCATTTCATTAGCTTAACGCATTCGGGGCCGTGCTTAAAGAGCGCCCGTTGGGGGGTGGAATGGCCAACCCTCGACAGTCGACCCGGTGTTTTCCCTGAGCTTGAAACGAGTTCTGTTGTCAGGATCAGCCGCTTTGCCTTTCAGAAGCGAAGCCGCACCCCGGCGTTGAGAATGAAGCCGTCGTTGCGCGACCAGATGTCGGTGGTCCAGCGTCCGCTTGGCGCCCGAGCGGGCAGCACAAGTGGATCGTCGCGCGTCTGGCGCACGTTGAGGAGATTTTCGGCGTTAGCGAACCAGCTGAGCCTACCGATGGTGATTTCGCCCAGGAGGCCTAGGTGCCAGTAGGCGTCGCTCTCCCGGCGATAGGGGTTGTCATTCAGGCGCTGGGTGCCGGTGTAGTAGGCCTCGAAGCCCACCCGGAAATTGCCGTGCTGTTCCCACATGGCGACGAAGCCGGCAGAATGCCGCGGCGTCAAAGCGATGGCGCGACGGTCGGCCCCATCGGGGTCGCGTTCTGTTGCATCGAGAAACAGATAGCTGGCGGTCAGCTTGAAATCGCGCCAGTAATAGCGAAGGAGCAGCTCTGACCCGCGAATGCGCGATTCGCCAGCGGCGTTGACCAGGCGAACCCGATCCAGCGGCCCGTCGGGGGTGGAGGCAAATGGGTCGAGCCGTGTGACCCCGTCGACGGTCGAACCGAACAGCGTGACGCTGGCTTCAAGATTGCCGCTGCGGTAGCCCAGGTCCAGCGACGCCGTGACGGCCGACTCCTCCTTGATGAGGTCCAGCGGCACCAAGCGCGACAGTCCCGCTGCTTCGATGTCCTCGATGAAGGGCGTCGGCGCGAAATACCCCTGGCCGTAGGAGGCACGAACCGTCCAGTCGCCGGGGCGATAGAGCAGCGACAGTCGAGGGCTGAATTGCGTGCCGTATTCGCTGTGGTCATCGAGGCGTGCGCTCAGGGAAGCCGACACCTCTGGGCTCAGATCACGATCGACCTGCGCGAACGCGCCCGGCACGTCGTAGCGATAGTCGAAGGCTGGGAAATCTTCCGAGCTGAACCGTTCGGATTGGAGGGCCAGACCGGCCACCCAGTTCGACCGAAGCGTGTCCCCGGCGATCGAGGTCTCGATCAGGTAGCTCTCGTGGCGGTCCTCTTCCCGCACGGACCCGAAGCGTTTGTCATGGTCCTGCAGCATGGCCGAGCCGCGTATATTCCAGCGCATCGCGTCACCGATTGGCCCTTCGGCAATGAGGCCGCCGTCAAAGCGCTCCGTGTCCTGAGTCTGCGCAAAGGCCGAACCGTCGGGCACGGTCTCGCCGGGCAGGGTGCCGCCGTCGCGCTCTTCGGCCATGACGCCCAGGGTGGCGTAGACGCTTGCGCCCTGGTCAGCGTTCCAGAACAGGCGGGGACGGGCCGTCCAGCGTCGGTATTCGGCCATGTCGATCCAGCCGTCCTCGTCGAAGTCCTGCGCGCCCTGACGATGGGCCCCGGCAGTCAGTGACACGCCGACCGAGTCGGATAGGGGACCAGCCAGATAGGTCGTCAGATCCTGGCCGTCGCGCGTGGTCAGATTGGCCAGCGCCTCGCCCTCGAAGCGATTCTCCGGTCGACGCGAGATCAGGTTGATCACGCCGCCCATGGCCGAGCCCCCGTAGAGCGATGAGGCCGAGCCCTTGATCAGTTCGACTCGAGACAGGTCGGTGGGAGGGATCTGAAGCAGGCCGATCGAGGCGGCCTGGCCGCCATAGAGGGGCAAGCCGTCTGCCAGTAGCTGGGTGTAGCGACCGTAGAGGCCCTGAAGCCGGATGTTGGCACTGCCCAAGGCTGGCGAGGTCGTCTGGACCCGCACGCCGCCGGTCTCTGCCACGAGCATCGAGATATTGCCCGGCCGCATGATGGCTTTTTCTTCAATCTCTTCGCGAACGATGACCTCAACCCGAACGGGCTCGTCATCCAGCGCGCGACCGACTCGCGTTGCCACCATAAGGATCGAATCCATGCCTTCACTGTGCCCATGTCCGTGTGCATGCTCGCCATCACGGTCGAGATCGCGATCATGTTCGTGTTCATAATCGCTTGCACCCTCAGCGCTATGAGCATTGTCCTTTTCGCCACCCCTCTCGTCATCCTGATGGTCACCACTATTTCCATCGCCGTCCTGATGCGCCTCATAATGCTCCTGCGGGTCTGCCGGCTGGAAACGGTGGGCCGAGCTCCTATCCTCATGAAGTCCAACGGCCAGGGCGTTGGAACTGAAGGGGGACGCGAACAAGGTCAAGATCGCTAGGCCGAGAAAGCGGGAGTTGCTGCAGAATGGTGAAAGCATGAGTCAAATAGTGAGTATGAAAGCTTAGGAAACACGGATGCGGGTCGAGAAAACGCCGGAGCGAGGCCCTTGCCGTGAAGAATCCACGCTTTGCTGCTGAATGATAATCGCTATTATGGCTCCTAAGCAGCGGATCAGTCACCTTATGTTGGTTCTCGAGTATCACGCTTAGAGGACTTTCCGGCTCACCGGGCCGCCTGATTTTTTTCGTCTTTTTTAAGTCTTCATCCGTTGCAATTCAAAGAGCACTCACCAGGAGACCATGATGAATCTCTCAATCCCACGACTGCTCGTTCTGGTTGCAGTCCTGATGCCCGCCGCAGCCTGGGCCGATGATCGCCCCGATCACTTCGAAGGCGCGGCCTCCGAAACACTGGAAGAGGCCATGGAGAACGTCGATCGAAGCAATCGCCAGCTCGCCGAAATCCTGGCGCAAGACGAGATCACCATGGCTGACGTGGCCAGGATTCACGAGCTGACCTACACGTTGGAGAATGCGTTCGAACGCATCGACGACGAATATCAGGCGCTCGAAGAGCAACTCGAAGCCCTGCATCTGGCCTCCGAAGGGGCCGAGACCAAACGGGTCCGCGAGCTCGGCGGCACCTATCTGGAAAATGCAGAGCGCTTCGAGCCGTAGTCATCGGCGCTCGTCGCACTAAGGGCTGCCGGGTAGATGCACTTCGCCCCGAGGGCATTCGACGGAAAAGCCTCATTCGAATCAACGCCGATATTCGATCACAGTTTGCGCGATCGCGCCGAAGTCGCTGTGGCTCTCTGCATCGATCCACGCAAGGAAGCGACTGGATCCCGTGGAGAGTGGGATCGATGCACATTGCCCGTCGGGCGAGGCTCCCTAATTGATCGCCCGATCGCGGTGATTCTCGCGGCCATTGATGAAGGTGAATCCGAGTCGCTACGGGTTCAAAGGCTCAGGAAGCCGTCGACTCGAAGCGATTCGAAAAGATGCGCAGCGCATCATCCAGCAATTCGTCACTGCCGGCACCGTAGATAATCCCCAGCCTGACCGGGGTTTCCATTCGGGTTGCTCGCCAGATCCTGCGCCCAATACTGTCCTTCGGTATCGGCTTCTTCGCCATCGAGACACGCATTGACGGCTGGTGAGCTCGGCAGTACGCGACGTCAGCTTATCGATGCCCTGAGGTTTAACCAAACAATGCCTCTGGACAAACCAAGAGACGGCCCCGGGGGAGGGGCCGTCGATCCGATGTGCTGCGAAATCGGCAGGTTCAG
>JGI12210J13797_10957056_pt1 | contig 15440 bp, 13 predicted proteins | sample ElkSlonscriptome_3_FD_13797 | JGI IMG/M metagenome (IMG submission 13797)
CTCGGCCTCTTCCTGAGCATGCGTCAGCGTGGGCGCGGCGAGCGCGAGGAGAAGGAGAGCGGCGAGGGCGGTCGTGCTTTTCATCGATACGAATGTGGTGAGTTCGCGGGCTCCGGTGGCCGCGACGGGCCCCCCGGCAGTCGGCGCGGACCATCGCACATAGGCTCCCACCGTCAAAGGGGGCCGGCGGGGGCGAGCGTCAGTGGCCCGAGGTGGTGCCCGACGGCCGCGCGATGGCGTGGCTCATCGTCTCGGTGTTCCGGGCGACGCCCACCGAGCCGTCCGGCGCGACCAGGATGAGACCGCCTTCGCCGGCGACGCGCGCGCCGAAGGCCGCGATGGCGTCCGCCGCGCTGCTGCCGGCGTCCCCGTCCCGGAGCCGCTCGCAGGCATCTCGGGCCAGGGCGAAGCGAAGGATGGCCTCGCCGATGCCGGTGCAGGAGCAGGCGCCGCGCTGATCGTCGGCCCAGGTGCCCGCGCCGACGATCGGCGTGTCGCCGACCCTCCCCACGCGCTTGCCGACCGTGCCACCGGTGCTGGTCGCCGCGGCGACGTGGCCTCGTCCATCAGCGACCACGGCGCCCACGGTGCCGCCGGCCCAGCTCTCGCTGACCTCGCCATTGCGCCAGGCCTCGAGTCGCTCTCGGGCGCTCTCGGTGACCATGGCCTCGAGAGTCGAGCGCTCGAAGGCGGCCGCTTCGGCGAACGCGGCCGCGCCGTCGGCGGCGAGCATCACGTGGCGACCGTCGTCGAGCACGGCGCGCGCGACGCGGATCGGGTGAGCGAAGGGCGGAAGGCAGCAGATGGCCCCAGCGCGTAGGTCGGCGCCCTCCATGACAGAGGCGTCGAGCTCGAGGGTGCCGGCCTCGGTGAGCGAGCCTCCGGTCCCCGCGTTGTAGAGCGGGTCCGCCTCCATGACTTCGACGGTTCGCTGGGCCGCGTCCAGCGCCGAGCCACCGGCGCCAAGGACGGCCAGGCCCGCCTCGGCGGCTCGGGCGACCCCGGCGACGTGGTCGCCGAGCCGGTCCTTCCGGACTCGTCCAGCGCCTCCATGGGCGACGACGACGGGCTCGCTCATTTGCTCCGGGTCCGCAGCGAGCGAACGATCCGCGGGATGCTCTCTTCCAGCGGNTCGTGGAGGATGACCCGGGCCTCCTCGGCGTCGTCGTCGAAGATGCGGCCGAAGACCCGCTCGAGAGAGCGCTTGGGACGCTGGAGCATCAGCTCGGTCTCGCCCTGAAAGCGGCGCTCCCGGCCGTCGTCCCCATCGAAGCGGAGCTCGTAGATGAGTCGGCCCCCCTGGACGATCCGGAACGCCAGCGTCCCGACGACCCGCCGACGGGTCGCGAGCCCCTCGGCGTCGACCGTCCCTTCGATATCGGCCACGCGCGAGAGGGCTCGCCGCAGCGGGAAGAATCCTCGGAGCTTCAGCTGCAACGGGCGCTCCTCTCCGGGATCGGAGAGGCGGTGGAAGGTTCCGCTGAGAGTCTGCGAGAAGCTGACGCCGAGTCGCATTCTCGAGGAATATCATGCGAGCGGCCCGATGGAGTGGCCATTAAACGCTAGCGAAACCCGCTGGAAACATTTGGCAGGTATGCCGCCCACACGTCGCCAAGAGGCGGCCTGGAGGCCAGCACGGATGAAGAAGGTCGAAGCGATCATCAAGCCTTTCAAGCTCGACGAGGTCAAAGATGCCCTCGGCGAGGTCGGCGTGAAGGGCATGACGGTGACCGAGGTCAAGGGCTTCGGCCGGACCGGCGGCAAGCGTGAGGTCTACCGTGGGTCTGCCTACGTCGTGGACTTCGTCCCGAAGGTGAAGGTCGAGGTCGTCGTGGCCGAGAGCATGGTCGCGGACGTCCTGGAGGCCATCGAGAAGGCCGCGAAGACCGGCCGGATCGGCGACGGAAAGATCTTCGTCTCGCCGGTGGAAGAGGCCATCCGCATCCGGACCGGCGAGCGCGGCGAAGAGGCGATCTGAGGCCCGAGCCGGGGCGAATGCGCCCCGCACGGCATCCGTCACGGTCCTGGAGGGGCTCGAGGTGCGTCCTTCGGCCGAAGAGACCGAAAGGTTCGTTGACGCCGGTCGGCCCGCTCCTATAGCATCGGAGGGCAATTTCCGAGTGCTTTTGGGCCCTTTCGCCCGTGAGTGCCCGGCCCTCCCCACGTCTACCCAGACGACGAGCTCACGCCGGACCGACGACACACGTGGACCTCCAACGGCTGACCGCGCAGACCCTCCGTCTCCTCCCTCGAAAGCGACTCAGCCGCACGATGGGTCGGCTCGCAGGTTTGCGAGCCGGGCCGGTCGCGCGGCGGGCCATCGACGCCTTCGTGCAGGCGTACGACGTCGACATGAGCGAGGCGCTCATCCCCCATGGGGGGTATCGGACCTTCAACGAGTTCTTCACCCGCCGGCTCCGCGAGGGCGCTCGGGCGGCGGACCCCGATCTCGGGGCGGTGCTCAGCCCGGCCGACGGTCGGGTCGAGGACCTCGGCCCCATCGACCCGGCGGCGACCGTCTTGGTCAAGGGCAAGCGCTACGAGGTGGCGGACCTCATCGGCGACGCGGTCGCCGCCGAGCGCTACCGCGGCGGCACCTTCTTCATCGTGTACCTCTCGCCACGGGACTACCACCGAGTGCACGCACCGGTCTCCGGTNCCATCGAACGACTCCGCTACGTNCCNGGGACCCTCTACCCGGTGAACTCGATCGGCCTCACCCACGTGCCCCAGCTCTTCGCGCGGAACGAGCGCATGGCCATCGTCCAGGACTCGCGCGAGCACGGCGAGGTGACGACCGTCATGGTCGGCGCGATCGGCGTGGGGCGGATCGGCCTCAGCTTCGATGACGTCGAGTCCAACGTCGGCCACACCCCTGGCACCCGCGACTACGGTGGCGACGGCCCTCCGATGGCCCGGGCCGAAGAGCTCGGAGTGTTCTACCTCGGCTCGACCGCCATCGTCTTCGTCGGGCCGGACTCGCCGCTCGACTTCGTCATCGAGCCCGGAGAGCACGTGCGCGTCGGTCAGGCGGTGGCGCGGGCAGGAGAGTCGGGGTGAGCGAGGAGGACGACGTCGCTCCCCCGCGCAAGCGCAAGGCCAAGCGCCGCGCGTTGCGGGTGCCGGTCGATGATGTGCCGCGCCGAAGCGCGGTGAGCGAGTTGCCGCCGGCGACCCTCACTGCCGAGGCGGAGGGACAGGCCGCCCTCGAAGCGCCGGGCGCGGAGGCGGCACCGGAGCATGCCCCCTCCTCCTCGCCGCCGCCGATGCGCTCCTCCTACCCGCCGCCGCCGCCGGACGGGAAGGTCGTGATGCGCGACTCGGTGCGAGTGAAGAGCAATCACATCGCCGCCGACGACGAAGCGGACATGCTCGACCCCTTCGCCGACATGCTGGACGCGGACGTCGACCCGGAGCCCCTGCCGTCCGAGTCGACGCAGGTGCTCGCTGACGACGACCTCGAGGCCCTCGACACCAGCGCTTACGACGACGACGAGCGGGCCTCCGTCGAGCTCAGCATCGACGAGCTGGACGAGGAGGAGGCCGAAAGCGTAAAGGCTGCCGCCGCCGAGACGGAAGCCGAAGCCAAGGCGCCGTCGTCGCCGCCGCCGTCGTCGCCGCCGTCGTCGTCGTCGCCGCCGTCGTCGTCGTCGTCGGCCGACGATGAGATCGTGCCGACCGACACGGTGCCCGGCGTGTCGCTCGAAGAGCTCGGCAGCGTCGTCGAAGAGGTCGGTGTCGTCGACGCGCCGGACGACGACGACGAGCCGGAGCTCACCCTCACCGAGAGCGACGAGCTCGACCTCGACGACTCGGACGACGATCTGGAGGAGCTCGACGACGACGCCCTCGAGGACGCCACGGCGCCGCCGGCGCCTCCAGAAGAGGCAAAGAAGCGGCCCACGCCGCCGGAGAAGGCCCCACCCGCGCCGCCGGAGGATGCCACCAAGGCGAAGGAGGCGAAGAAGCCGCCGGCACCGGAGCCACCCCCCGCCGCGAAGAAGAAGAAGCGCCGCAAGCCGTGGTTCGAAGGCTTCTTCAGCGATGACTACCTGCGAACGGTCCGACCGCCCACGCCCAAGGAAGTCTCCCGCGAGTGCGATTTCATCCTCGGCCAGCTCGGGCTCCCGCGCGGCTCGACGATCCTCGACGTCGGCTGTGGGCTCGGGCTCCACGCCATCGAGCTTACGCGCCGGGGCTACCTGGTGGTCGGGCTGGATCTCAGCCTACCGATGCTGAGCCGGGCGGGCGACGAGGCGCAGGACGAGGGCCTGCGGATCAACTTCCTCCACGGCGACATGCGTCAGATGACCTTCGAAGGTCAGTTCGACGCGGTGCTCAGCTGGGGGACGACCTTCGGCTACTTCGACGACGACGGGAACCGTGAGGTGGTGCAGCGGCTGCTCGAGGCGCTCAAGCCTGGAGGCCTCCTGCTCCTCGACATCGTCAACCGCGACCACGTTCTCCGCGAACAGCCCAACCTGGTGTGGTTCGAGGGCGACGGATGCGTCTGCATGGAGGAGTCGCGCTTCGACTACCTTCGCTCACGCCTCCACGTGAAGCGCACGGTGATCCTCGACGACGGACGGCAGCGGGAGAACACCTACTCGCTGCGCCTCTACGCGCCGCACGAAATCGGCCAGCTGCTCCACCAGAAGGGCTTCCGAGTCACGTCGCTCAGCGGCATGAAGGCCACGCCGGGGGTGTTCTTCGGAGCCACCTCGCCTCAGCTGATCATCCTGGCCGAACGTCGTCCGGATCCGGCGGTTCGGAACACCGCCAAGATCCCCACGCCGCCCGACGAAGCGTCGAGCGATGCGGCCGCCGAGACCAAACCCGGCACCGAGCCCTCGCCGGAGCCCGAGGTGAAGAGCGAGCCACCGGCTGAGCCCGAAGAGGGCGAGACCGAGCCGAAGGTCAAGGAGCCGCCGCCGCCGCCCGCGAAGGACGCAGCCGAGACCGACGACGCGCCGCCCGATGGTGAACCGGAAGCCGAGGAACAGACCGAGGCCGAGGGCGGGTTCGCGTCGGAAGAGACCGAAGCGGGCGACTCCGCCGATGCCGGGGACGAAGGCGCCGCCGACGACGAGTCGAAGGCGTAGCCGTCAGAAGATCGGGTCGATGGTGGCACCGTCCATCGACCAGCGGATCTCGCAGGGGAGGGCCAGGAAGGGACCGCCCGCCGCTGCGTGGCTCGGTGTGCAGTCGCTGCCCGCGGCGGTGCTGATACGGATCACGATCTCGCCGGTCGGGTCGTCCTCGCCGACGCCGTCGATCGCGATCATCTCCTCCTGCACGAAGGTGCAGCCCTCGTACGCCGGGTAGGTGCCGCCGCCGGTGAAGACGTAGCGCTCGTCCTCTTCGACGACGCCGTAGGTGATGGGAGCCTGCGGCACGCGCCAGACGGCCATGTCCAGGTCGCGGCGGAGCTCGGCCCGCATCTCGAGCGTCCCGGTGGCGGGAAACGCCGCTTCGCCGCACTGATTCACGTCGAGGCGGCCCTCGAACTCGTAGGTCCCGACGACCTCTCCGGGCACGTCTTCCGGAACGCAGGCGAGCTCGGTGGCTGCTGCGATGAGGACGAGGAGCAGGAGACCGGAGCCGAGCGTACGCATGAGGTCACCCTCGGCGCACGCCCCGCTTCGGTCAACAAAGCCGCGTGGTGCGCTTCACTCCGCGGGGGCGGAGACGTCCGTGCGGGTCATCGTGAAGGCGTCGTCGCCGGCGGTCGCCGCGAACTCGAGGCGGTTCTCCGCGACACCGTTGTCGGTGAGAAACGCCTTGGTGGACTCGACCTGGGCCTGGGCTTCGGCTTCGCGTCCAGCGGCGATGTCGATCTTCAGGGTCAGTCCAGGATTGCGCCGCATCAGGAGGATGAGCGTCCCGAGGAGCTCCCGGGTCCCGCCTCGAATCCGGCCGCGCCGGCCGAAGCGGACGGGCGCGCCGAAGGTCACGGTCTGAGCCTCGAGGGAGATGAGCGCCTCGCCGTCGGGGCAGCCGTCGTCGTCCGCGCGTCCGTTGAGGGTCTCGGCGCGCTCCGGGCAGCGGTCGTTCTCGTTGACGATGCCGTCGCCGTCGTCGTCCGGCTCCGGGCAGCCATCCTCGTCGTTGATGCCGTTGATGATCTCCGCCGCGTCGGGACACTCGTCGCCGTCGTCGGGGATTCCGTCGCCATCGAAGTCCACCTCGGGGCAGCCGTCCTCGTCACCGAAGCCGTCCGCGTCCTCCATCTCATCGGGGCACTGGTCGTCGACGTCGTCGATGCCGTCGCGGTCGGTGTCGTTGTCCGGGCAGCCGTCCTCGTCGCGGTCCCCGTCCATGTCTTCGGGGTCGTTCGGACAGGAGTCGAACCCGTCGCGGACACCGTCCTCGTCGTTGTCGGTGTCGGGGCAGCCGTCTTCGTCCTCGAAGCCGTCCATGTCCTCGGCCTGCGTCGGGCAGGGGTCGTCGGCGTCGAGCATGCCGTCCTGGTCGTTGTCCTCTTCCGGACAGCCGTCCGAGTCCTCGAACTCGTCCATGTCCTCGGCCTCGGTCGGGCAGGCGTCCTGGGCGTCGTCGATGCCGTCGCCGTCCCGGTCGCCGCGCTCCGGCGCGTAGGCCATACCCGCGAGTACTCGCGCGGTGGGCACACCGACGCCGGAGATGATGCCTGCGCCCCCACCGAGGCTGAAGGTCAGGTCCCCGGCGCGAAAGCGGCCGCCGAGCCGCGCCTCGAGCGGGTTCACGTCGAGCTCCTTGCTCAGACCGAACGCACCGTCGACCTCGCCGAAGATCATGATCAGCGGGGTCACTTCGTAGCCGATCGCCGCTCGATAAGTGATCTGCGAGCCGGCCGTGGTGGAGAGGAAGGTCCGCTCCGGCCGGTAGAAGCCGCCGATGTTCGCCGCGAGATGGAAGCCGTTCTGTACGTACTGGGCGATGAAGTGGCCGCCCACGCGGAGGCTCTCGTCACCGATGAAGGCGTCATCGGCCATCAGGTTCGCGATGGGCGCGGTGGCGTAGACCGTGGCGCCCAGGAAGATCCCTTCGCCCTCGCCGTAGAGCCGTGCCTTCACGCTCAGCGTGGGATCGCCGACGGCGAAATTCGTTCCGCCCTGGACCAGGGTGGTCGGCATCCCGTCGGCGGTCAGCGCGAGCGCGTCGCCGTCCATCAACGAGAGCGGCACGACCAGGCCCACCTGGATTCGATCGGCGATGATGATCGAGCCCATCAGGTTGAAGTTGAGCTGGTAATTCACCAGGTTCGTCTGCCGATCCTCGACCGTGCAGTCGTCCTGGTCCGCGCCGGTGCAGCTCGCGCCGTAGACGGAGAACGCCCGGTGACCGAAGTCGATCACCAGTCCGCCACCGGGGACCAGGTGGCCGCTCAGCTGAGCGCCGTCGGTCGCGAAGTAGTTGTTCGGGCCCACGGCGGGGGTGAACCGGTTCACCGAGAAGCGATCGTTCGGGATCTCGGACTGCGCGAGGGCAGTGCCAGAGAGCGCGAAGGAAGCGATGACGATGGTGAGTGTGCGACGCAGCTGAGCGTGGTGGCGCATGGTCCGCCCGGAGCCTTTCCACCTAAAAAGGGTGTAGGCCGGAGCGTAGCGAACTGGGCGCCGCCGTTCAACGGAGAACGGTTTTTTCTTCTCAGGCAGAAAATTGGCGCCCCCCGGCAAGGGGGCGTCGCGTCACCGGATCTGGAAGTCGCAGGAGAACGTCACCTCGGTAGCGACGGGGTTCCCGTTCGGTCCGAGCGGCGGCGTCCACCGTTTTCCACGCAGGCATCGCATACAGATCTGCCCGAATCCCTGCCCGCGAATCGACTCCGACGCGATCCGGACGCGGGCAAAGGACCCGTCCGGCATGACTCGGCCTCGGACCCGGCTGACCCCTTCGAGTCCTTGGTTGCGGGCTGTTTCCGGGTAGTTGCTCTGTAGACAGCCCGTGATGTCGGAGGTGTCGGGGGGCGAGGGCCGACGGCTGAGGTCGGCCAACGGCAGCACGCGCGGACCCGATCCGGTGCCCATGCCGCCTCCGCCGGTGCCCCCCGGCTCGCCGTCCGGGCTCCCGGGCTGACGGCGTGGCGGCGGACCGATCGGCCCCTCTCGGTCCGAGCCATCACCCTGAACGACGGTGAAGCTCGAGTCGCCGGTGCCGGTCAGCACCGTCCCGCTGAGGTCCAGCGGCTCCGGCGGCGGCGGTTCCTCCGCCTCCGGGGGCGGCTCCGGGGCGGGATCGTTCGGCTCTCGGGCGCGGACCACCTCGGGCTCCGGCTCTTCGATCTCGGGCTCCGGTTCCGGCTCTTCCGGCTCGGGCTCCTCGACCTCTTCCTCCGGCTCCTCGAGCTCCTCGTCCTCGGCGACGGAGGTCTCGATGGTGAACTCGCTCGGCGGTGGTGGCGCGATCGCTAGCGACTCGACGTCGATCCAGCCGAGGCCGGTGTTGATCCCGAAGTGGACCCCGATCGACAAGAGCGCGGCGAGTCCGAGGACCAGCCATCGCTCGCGATCGTCCTCGGTGAGCATCGACTCCTGTTGCCGGGTGACCACCCGCACCGTTACTCGGCGCCTCCACCCTCCAGGTCGGCCTCGCGCACGTTGATCGCGAACTTCGTCACCTCGAGGCGGCGGAGAAGGTCGATGACCTGGACCACCCGCGCGTGGCGAATGCGACCGTCGGCGGCGAGGATCGCTCGAACCTCGGGGTCTTCGGCGTGGGCCGCGCGGACGGCGCTCTCGAGCTCCGAAAGGCTGACCGGCTCACGGTCCAGGAAAAGGTCCCCGTCTTCGTCGATGGTGATCCCCAGCGTTCGGGGGGTGGCGGGGGTGCTCTCCGAGGTCGCCGCGTTCGGCAGCTCGACCGGCAGCGTCTTGGAGACGATCGCCGTCGCAGTGACCATGAGGATGATCAGGAGCACGAGCACGACGTCCACCAGCGGGGTGACGTTGATGTCGGTGATCAGATCGTCGTCGTCGTCGCCGAGGGAACCGCCAGCCATCAGTCGTCCTCGCTCGACGCGGCGTCGCGGTATCCGCCCGGACCGGGCTTGGTCTTGAGGGTGGCCAGGATGTCGTGGCCGAGCGCGTCGGACCACGCGAGCCGGCCCTTGATGACCCGCTGGAAATAGTTGTAGGCGGCGACCGCGGGGAGGGCGACGAGCAGCCCGATGGCCGTCGCGACGAGCGCCTCACCGACCTCGGCCATCAGCCCCTCGGAGACCTGGCCCTGGCTCTCGTTCAGCGCCTGGAAGGCGCGGATGATGCCGATGACCGTGCCGAGCAGGCCGACGAAGGGGGCGTTGTTGCCGACCGTTCCGATGAAGGCGAGGTTGCGCTCCATCCGGGACTTGGCGACCACCTTCGCCCCACGGAGCCGCTCTTCGGCGGCCTCGGCTGCGTCCGGCCCGTCGGCGATCCCCGCCAGTCCGGCGCGCGCGATGGACGCCTCGAAGGAGGGCGACACCGAAAGGAGCTTCTCTGCGCCCTCGAAGTCACGCTCGTCGAGCTTCTTCCGGAGCGCTTCCTGGAGGGCGAGCCCGTTGGTCCGAGTCTTCCAGAGATACCAGGCGCGCTCGAGGATGATCGCCAGGATGATCACTGAGATCAGCACGAGCAGCCACATCACCCAGCCGGCGCCGAGCATGGCGAACGCGGTCAGTCGCTCTTGGATGTTCATTCGCGGGTTCTCTCTCTAGAAAATAAGGGTCTCGTCGCCGGAACCCCGGCGAGCCGTGCGCGGGTTCACCGACCGTTTAGCAGCCCAGTGCTGGATTGCACATCGGGCGTTGCATCGGCGCTCTCAAGGGGTCTTCGGTCGATCCGCCGCTTCGTCGAGCGCCTCTCGCACGACCACCGTGGCGTAACGTCCAGAGGGCAGAGAAAATGTCACTCGAACGTCGTCCCCGTCGCGACTCGCCTCGAGCTCGACCGGACGAACGAAGGTGGCGCGGCGGGTTCCGCGGCCCAGCCGCCCCATCCGGCCCATCGTCGCCTCGTCGACCGACCAGGCGTCGCAGCCGGCCTGCTCCATCGCCAGCGCCTCGCCGGTCGCCCAGCGGACGTCCTTGCCGGGCAGCAGGGCCGTTGGTATGACCTCGCCGTCGTCCAGCCGGCTCTGCGGGTCGTCGTCCTCGGCGGCGTCGAAGAGGCCTCCGCGCTGAGTCTGGAGGACGTCGCCATCGATCACGGTCGTCAGCGTCCGGTCCCTGACCCGCTGGGCCACCACCGAGTTGAAGACCGCCGACTGCAGCGCGGACACGAGGAAGCGCTTCTGCACGCGGTCCCGCGGGGCGCGGCCTCCGTCCACCAGCCAGGCCTTGGCCCGGTCGAGGTTGTCCCGGCCGAAGCGCTGCTCGCCGAAGTAGCCCGGGACGACCTCGATCTCGCCGAAGGCCGCGACGAGCGCATCCGGGTCGGAGACCTCGCGGATGCGCAGCTCGAAGCGGTTCCCGCGCAGATGCCCCGTCTTCAGCTTCTTCTCGTGGGGGATGGCTTCGAGCACCGTGACGCCCTCGACCTCGGCCGTCGCCGCGGCCTCGGCGGTGACCTCGTGCAGGCTCACCCACTGGGTCGTGACCGCGTGGCGGTCCTTCATGCCCGCCCACCCGGCGCTCTTGACCGGCGCATCGAGCGCACGGCAGAGGCGCTTCACCGCCTCGGGGGTGCTGAGGTCCACCTTTCGAATCTTCACGAAAAGGTGTTCGCCGGAGCCCGAGGGCTCGTAGACGGGGATCTCCTCGACCTGGAAATCCTCGGGGCGGCTCTTCAGAGCCCCCGCCTGGGTGGGGCCGCGTCGCCAGCGCGGCGGGTGGGTGGCGTCGGAAAAGTCCACGATGGTCTCGGCTTGGAGCGCACCGGCGCGGGAGGCAAGGGGAGTTCGCGCTTTCGGCGGGGGCTCGATCGCGAATGGACCCCCCGAATTTCGTAGACGGGAGGGCGCGCTCCCCGGTACTTAGATCAAGGGGCCTTCCCGGGTGACGCAAGCCACAAAGGCGCGGGTACTCCGCGAGTCCGTCCGTCTCTTGCAGGCGGGAGTGTCGGGCCGCGTCTTCCCTGGAGCCGCGGCGTGTGTCGCTTTTCGCTTTCGGCGCTCCTGGACGTTCGTGGAGAGCGTCGGCGGCTTGCTCGAAGCCAACGGCGCCCCGGTCTCGGCCGAGACCATCTACGACCTCGCGAGTCTCACCAAGAGCTTCGTCGCCACGACCGCGTTGCGGATGGTCGAGGCGGGCAACCTCGATCTGGCGACCCGGGCCGACCAGGAGCTGAGCGACCTTCGCGGCAACGTCGCCGCGGGGGCCTCGCTGGAGAACCTGCTCTCCCATCGCGCCGGACTGGATGCCTGGGGCGGTCTCTACCTCGACGTCCCCCCGGAGCTCGGCGCGGGGGCGGCCCGACGATGGATGCTCGGCGAGGCGGGCCGGCGGACCCACGACGAGCCCGACGGCGCCTGCGTCTACAGCGACCTCGGCTACATGCTCGCGGGCGAGATGATCGCCCGCGCTCACGGCGACTCGCTCGCGTCCGCGGTGCGAACCTACGTGACCGAGCCGCTCGGCGTCGCCGACCGAATTCAGTACGTCGGTGCGCTGGCCAGCCATGAACGGGCGACCATCGCGCGGGTGGCCGCGCCGACGGAGCGCTGCGAGTGGCGCGGGCGGATCGTGCGCGGCGAGGTCCACGACGAGAACTGCGCCGCCCTCGGTGGCGTGTCTGGCCACGCGGGCCTCTTCGGGATCGCGCGCGCCGTCGCTCGTTTCGGCACCGCCCTCGTGGACGTCGCGTCGGGCCGCTCGGAGTTCCTCCCTGCGTCGGCGCTGCAGATGGCCCTCGCCGACCGCCCGGGGGGCAGCCGCTACCGAATGGGCTTCGACACCAAGGTCGGCGTCGACTCGGCGATGGGGAAGCGCTCCTCCGCGGGCACCTTCGGCCACCTCGGCTTCACCGGGACCTCATTGCTCTGCGACCCGGACCGCGAGCTGGTCGTGGTGCTGCTCTCGAACCGGGTCCATCCCAGTCGAGCCAACGAGAAGATTCGAGCGTTCCGCCCCGCCTTTCACGACGGCGTCGTGGCGGCGTTCGACGGCTGATCCTCGTCGCCGTCGGCGTCCGCGGCGACCAGTCGGTGCGCGAGTCCGGCGTAGGCCGCCGTCGACGCCGCGTTCGCGGCCGCTCGGGCGATGGCGCGGCGGTCGCCGATGAGCACCGCGAGCTTCTTCGCCCGGGTCAGCGCCGTGTAGAGCAGCGGCCGGGTCAGCATCACATGGTGCGCCCCGTGCAGCAGGAGCACGACCGCGGGGAACTCGCTCCCCTGGACCTTGTGGACGGTGGTCGCGTAGGCGAGCACGAGCTGGTCGAGGTCCTTCACCGCGTATTGGATCTCGCGGCCGTCGATGCGCACGTAGGTGATGCCGCCCTCGACCCGCGCGACGACCCCGAGGTCGCCGTTGAAGACGTCCTTGTCGTAGTCGTTGCGGAGCTGCATGACCTTGTCGCCCACGCTGAGCGCGCCCGGCTTCTTCGGGTTCGCTTCCGCGTTCAGCGCGCGCTGCATCATCGCGTTGAGCGCTTCGGTCCCGAAGCCACCGCGACGCATCGGTGAGAGCACCTGGACGTCGGCGGTCGGGTCGAAGCCGTAGCGCTTCACGATGCGTCCGAGCACCTGCCGAAGGCGTTCGTGCGCTTCTTCGGGGCTGCGGGCGCGGACGAAGAAGACGTCGCCGTCGCCCGTCGGCTCGCCAGTGGGGCTGGACTCCGGTGCCTGCCCCTGGAGGATGGCGTGGGCCCCCCGCACGATCGCGCTCTTCTGTGCCTGCCGGAACACCCGCGTCAGCCGCACGACCTCGGCCACCTCCGTCCGGAGGATCTCGCGGAGCACCGGCCCGGGGCCGACCGGCGGGAGCTGGTCGACGTCGCCGACCAGGATGAGCCGCGACGACGGCGCCACCGCGTCCACCAGTGAGCTCGCCAGCTGCACGTCGAGCATCGAGGCCTCGTCGACCAGCACCACCTCGGCGTCGAGGGGCGCCTCGCGGTTCCGCTCGAAGCCACCGGTACGGGGGTTCCACTGAAGCAGTCGGTGAACGGTCTTGGCCTCGGCTCCGGTCGCTTCGGTGAGCCGCTTGGCGGCGCGGCCGGTGGGGGCCGCCAGCACGATCCGCCGCTCGAGCGCGTGCTGCGCGTCGACGATGGCGCGAACGGTGGTGGTCTTTCCCGTGCCCGGTCCGCCGGTGAGCACCATCAGTCCGTGAGACACGCTGGTCGCAACGGCTCGCTCCTGCTCGTCGCTGAGCTCGGCGTCGCCGATGGCGCGGCGGATGGCCGACTCCGCGTAGGAGGGCACCGCGCGCGGACGGGAGAGCACCCGCAGCCGCTTGGCGAGACGGCGCTCCGCGCGCAGGAGCGGTGGCGCGTACACCGCCTCCATCCCGTCCACCTCGTCGAGGATCACCACCCCGCGACCGGCGAGTGTGTCGACCGCCTCGCTGACACGGTCGGCGGGGACCTCGAGCTGCCGGGCCTCGTCGATGATCACCGAGCGGGGCAGGTAGGTGTGGCCGGAGTCCGCGCCGCGGCCGAGCACGTGGAGCGCGACCCCGGCCGCTCGTCGCGGGTCGTCGTCCGGGATGCCGACCGCCCGACCGATCGCGTCGGCCGTTCGGAAGCCGATGCCGCGGACCTCCTCGGCCACGAGATAGGGATCGTCCCGGACGATCCGCGCGGCCTCATCGCCGAAGCGTTCGATGATCTTCCGGGCCATGGCCGGCCCCAGGCCCAGCCCGTGCAGGAACGCCAGCCGCTCTGCCTCCTCGCGCCGCGCCTTCACCGCCTCGCTGATGCTCGCCGCGCGCTGCTTGCCGATGCCGCTGACCTCGCGCAGCCGGCCTGACTCGGTCGCGATGATGTCGAGGGTCCGGTCGCCGAACTTCTTCACGAGCCGCTTCGCCAGCGCGCGACCGATGCCGGGGATCATGCCGCTGCCGAGGAAGCGCTCGATGCCGCTCGCCGTCGATGGAATCACCGGGGTGAAGGTGCGCACGCGGAAGCGGTCCCCGTACTTGGCGTGGCGGGACTGGCGACCGTACATCCGCAGCGTCTCCCCGGGAGACACTTCGCCGAGGTCGCCGACCGCCGTCATCGCCTCGGTCTTGCCGCCGGCTCGGTGAATGGAGACCTGGGCCACCGTGAAGCGCCCATCGGGGCTCCGATAGCTGACGTCTTCGACGGTCCCCTCCAGGATCTCCTCGCCGAGGCGCGCTGCGGTCCCGGGCCTCACGGACTGGGGGCCGTCCCCGGTGTGCAGGGACCGAGACGGAACGCGTCGGCGTCGCTCTGGCGCACGCTTCCGGTGCGCACGAGGCACTGGCCGCCCTCGGTCTCGAGCGCGGGCGTGCCCGAGAGCCGTCGACCCTCGGCGTCGCGCAGGTAGAGCGCTTCGCCCGCGTTCGAGAGCCCGGCGGACGCGAGCGAGGTCCCGACCCGGATCAGCGGGACACCGGGCGGCACCGGTGAATCCGCCTCGTCGGTCGGGTCGAAGGCGTCGGCCACGAGGAGGGCGCGGGCGCCGGGGGGGATGGTCTGGGCAGTCTCGATCACGTCGCCGATGCGGTCGGGCCGGTCCGCGAGAGCGAGGCCCGCCACGGGGACCGGCGCGGCACCGAAGTTTAGCACCTCGACATACTCCTGACGGGGCTCCGCGCCCAGCGGGTTCGCTCGCACCTCGGCGATGGTCACCGGCAAGAGCGCTTCGGGAACCGAGAGCTCGATTCGCTCGACGTGGGTCTGTCCGCCGAGCCCGATGAGGTTCAGCTCGGCCTCGAAGCGTGCCCCGGCGACCAATGGCTCGAGGCGCAGGCGGACCTCACCGCGGTTCGCCACCGAGCGGTCACGGACCGAGGCTCCGGAGAGGAACGCCCGAACTGGGGCGGCGAGCTGGGCGCGCAGGGTCACCGAGCGGTCGTCGGCGAGCACGCAGGTCGGACCGGCGGGGACCTCGTCGAGCTCGCAGGTGGTCTCGAGGAAGGTGATGGGCTGCTGGGCTTGGTCGCTGGTGTGGACGATCGCCTCCCAGGGGCCGACGGGCGCGCCGGAGCGGTCGACGAGCTCCTCGCCGACTTCGATGCGGTAGGTCGCGCCCGGTCGCAGCGGCTCGGCCGGGATGATCGCGCGGCAGTCGCCGCCGGCCCAGCCGACCGTTTCGCACGCGATCGGTTGTAGCTGGCCCGGGACCGGGCCTTCGGCCCCGACCAGGGCGATGTCTTCGCCGCGCACCAGGTCGTCGAAGCGGATGGCGACCAGCGGCATGTCGGTCGGCGCGCCGGCGGTGCCGTCGGCGGGCCAGCTGTGGGTCACGCTCGCGCCGGCGGCGACGGCGGCGACCTGCAGGTGCACGGCGTAGGGGCCCTCGAGCGGTCGGTCATCGGCGTCCCGGGCCCAGCCACCGACGCCGAGGGTGTAGCTCTG
>JGI12210J13797_10089481_pt1 | contig 15439 bp, 9 predicted proteins | sample ElkSlonscriptome_3_FD_13797 | JGI IMG/M metagenome (IMG submission 13797)
GGCCCGCCGGGGGGGCCGACCGCCTCGAGGAGCGGCTGCTCGTCCTCTTCGTCCCACGGCAGGGGCTTGTCCCCGCACAGCTCGCGGATGTAGCCGCCCAGCGCCTCGGGGGACGACGACAGCCCCCGCTGCCGCTCGAAGCGCTCGAGGTCCTCGCGCAGCGCCAGCGCGGTGGGATAGCGGCCCTCCGGCTTCTGGGCCAGGGTGCGCATCACGATCCGCTCCAGCTCCGGATCGTAGTGATCGACGCGGGTCGACGGAGCCTCCACGGTGCCCGTGAGGATCTGGTGGAGCACCGCCAGCTCGTTGTCGCCGCGGAACAGGCGGGTGAGCGTCGTCATCTCGTACATCAAGATGCCGATCGCGAACACGTCGCTGCGGCGGTCCACCGGCTCCGCCCGGCACTGCTCGGGCGACATGTACGAGGCCTTGCCCTTGAGCATCCCGGCCTGGGTCACGTGGGTGGCCGCCGCGGCCTTGGCGATGCCGAAGTCCACGATCTTCACGTGCCCGTCGGACGACACCAGGATGTTGGTGGGCGACACGTCCCGGTGAACGATCCGCAGCGGCGCGCCGTCGTCGTCGGTGCGCTCGTGGGCGTAGTGCAGCCCGTCGCACACGCCCTTGGCGATCTCGATCACGTGCTCGATCGGGAGCGTCTGCTGGTGCTTCTCGGCCGCCTTGATGAGCGTGCGGACGTTCTCCCCGTGGATGTACTCCATCGTGAAGAAGTAGTCGTCGCCGTCTTGGCCGATGTCGTGAACGCTGACGATGTTGGGGTGGTCGAGCGTCGCGGCGAGGTGGGCCTCGTCGCGGAACATCCGCACGAACTCCGGATCCTCGGCCAGGTGCGGGAGGATCCGCTTGAGGACCACGATCTCCCGGCGGCCGTCGCCATGGGTGGTGCGCGCGAGGTACAGCTCGGCCATACCCCCCACTGCGAGCCGCCCGAGGACCTCGTGACTCGCGCCGTGCATCCCCCCCGCCGGTATGCTGGGCACAGGCCCCTGCGACTGCTGAACCACCGCTTGGCCGATGCTAGCTCGTGGGTCCTCACTACGGCAAATACGCGCGACGACGGACGAACGGGCCGCGGGGAGACCTGGACACCCGCTCCCCCCTCGGCCGGCGGGGGCCCCCCGCGGCTGCGTTGAGCGCGCGGATGCGTCCGGGAGGCGTGGAGGGGCCCCTGCGGCGGGGCGGGCCCTGCGGGAGGGGTGGCGAGCGGGCGTCCCATGGTCCGTGCGTGTCGGATCCGTTCCGCGACGAGTACGGAACGAACCGGTCCGATCGAGCCGAGTGACCCGCGGCGGGGGAGGATCGGGGCTGGCGCCTGGAGATCACCCCGCCTGCTCGGGCGCCGCGTACAGCTGCTCGAGATCGTGCCAGCGCTCCTGCGCGGAGTCGGTGGCGTGGCGGGGACGCCGACGGACGAACAGCCGGCGAAGGACCGTGGCCCCCCCCTCATTGGGCCAGCGCGCGACCTTGTCGGCCAGCTCCTGGCGCAGGGCGGGGGCCGAGCGCACCGTGCCCCAGCGGCACTCCCCCAGATCGGCCCAGCCGTCGTCGCGCACCCCGACCACGTCGATCTGCGTGTGCTTGTCCCAGTACTCGCCGATCGTGAACGACGCCGACTGGCCCTCCGCCCGATAGAGGAAGGGCAGGGCCTCGCGGCACAGTCGCTCGAAGCAGGTGCCCTCGTAGGCGACCAGCTGCGGGGCGATGCGCTCCGCGTACGCCCGGCGGGGGCCCGCTTGGCGGATGAAGCTGAGGTTGGGGAACACGAAGCGGAACCAGAACCGCAGCAGCGGGTCGTGCAGCGTGTGGTGAACGCGACGCTTGCGGGCATCGAGGCCGGACAGCGGGCGGCGCGAGCCGATGTAGCCCAGCTCGGTGAGCTGGTGGAGGTAGTAGTGCAGGCTCCGCTCGGGGAGCTGCGCGTGCTCGGCGATGGCGCGGCTGGTGTGGTGCCCCATCGACATCGAGCGCAGCACCGCATAGTAGGACTCGACCTCGCGCAGCTCCTCGCGCAGCAGGAACTCCGGCTCGCGAAACATGGGGGCGAACTCGTCGAGGAGCTGGTGCTGGATGTTCTGGGCGACCGATCGGCCGGGATCGAAGCGCTCGAGGTAGGCCGGGACCCCGCCGCACACGAACCACGCCCTCGCGCGCTCCGGCCACGACCACCCGGGGTGGAACCGGGCCGCCTCGTGGTAGGCGAAGGGCTCGAGCTTGATCTGGCTGGTCCTCCGCCCGAACAGGGGGCTGTTGCGGCCGAGGACCTCGCGCTCCATGAAGCCCACGAACGAGCCGCACAGCACCAGCACGATCGAGCCGGCGTCTCGCCAGTGCAGGTCCCACAGCTCCTGGAGCACGCCGGGGAGCTCGGCGCTGGCCTCGGCCAGCCACTGGAACTCGTCGAGGACGATCACCAGCTTGCCCTCGCCCCTCCAGCGCGACGCGATGGCCAGCAGCACGTCCTTCCATGACGAGGTCTGCAGCTGGGCGAGCAGCGGCTCGTCGAGGATCCGAGCGGCTTGCTCGAGCAGCTCGCGCTGCTGGAGGGCAGCCGGCGCGGTCTTGCCGACGTAGTAGAGGCCGGCCCGGTCCTGCAGCGACCGCAGCAGCAGCTCGGTCTTGCCGATCCGCTGCCGGCCGTAGACCACGATGAACTCCGAGCGGGGCGACGCGTAGGCGCGCTGGAGGTGCGTCAGCTCGGGCTCACGGCCGATGAAGCGGGGGAACAAGGACTAGAGTTTAGACTCGACGCATCATGACTTGTCAAGTCATGACCTGTCAAGTCATGACTTGTCAAGTCATGACTTGACAGTCATCAGCATGGGCGCCGGGCTCGGCGCTGCGCCGAGCCCGGGCCCTCGTGGAGCGCGCTACTCCTTCTTGCGGAAGCGCAGGGTCATCCGGTCGCTCTCGCCGATCTCGGCGTACTTCTCGCGATCCGTGTCGCCCAGGGTGAGGGTGGGGGGCAGGGTCCAGACCCCCTCCTCGTAGTCCTTGGTGTCCTTGGGGTTGGCGTTGATCTCCGAGGCCTCCTCCAGCTCGAAGCCGGCCGTCTCGAACCCCTTCACCACCCACTCCTGCGGCAGGTAGCCCTTCTGGGCCGCCTCCTTCGGGTCGGCGCCCTCGGCCGCCCGGTGCTGCACGATCGCGGCGACGCCTCCGGGCTTCAGCGCGGCGTGGACCTTGGCCACGTTCTGCTCGAAGACCTCGCGGTTGACCCAGCCGTGCAGGCCGCGAACGATGAGCACCATGTCGGCCGCGCCGTCGGGGCCGAGGTCGAGGGTCTTGGCGTCCTTCTGGACGACGCGCTCGATCTTCCCGTAGGCCGGCTCGGAGCGCTCCATGAACGCCTGGAAGCGACGGGCGTAGAGGGTGGTGCTCTCGTCCTCGGGGCCGGCCGGGTCGTAGTCGGTGACCACCAGCTTGCCCTTGGCGGACAGCAGCGGGGCCAGGATCTCGGTGTACCACCCGCTCCCGGGCCCGACCTCGACCACCGTCATGGTGGGGGTGACGCCGAAGAAGGCCAGCGTCTCGGCCGGGTGGCGGAAGGCGTCGCGCTCGACGTTCTCGGGGTCACGGTGCTTGCCGGCCAGGATCGCCGCGATGGCGTCCTTCGCCTCGGCGTACTCGGCGGACACCAGCGCGGTGATGTCGGCCTGCAGCTCCTCGGTCCAGCGCTCCTTGTCCTTGATCTTCCACTCCTCGAGCTCGGCGAGGCTCTTGGCGATCCGAGCCTTGCGCTCCTCGGCTTCCTTGGCGGCCTTGGCCTCGTCCGTCTCCGGCGCGTCGGCCTTGGGGGCGTCGTCGGCCTTCACGGCGTCGGTCTTGGCGTCGGTCTTGGCGTCGGTCTTGGCGTCGGCCTTGGCGACGGCTTTGGCGTCGGTCTTGGCGTCGGTCTTGGCGTCGGTCTTGGCGTCGGTCTTGCCGCCGTCGCAGGCGGCGGTCAGGAGCAACGCGGACAGGATGGGGAGGAACCTGCGGTGCATGGCCCGCGTTGTACGCTGGTCCGACCGGTCGCGTCCTCCGCGTTCATGCGGTCGGAATCCCGGCGCTCGGCTCGGTCTCCGGTAACTTCGTCCTCCTCGAGAGCGTAGTGCTCGGCTTGCCCCGCGTGCGGCGGGCCGAGGTCGGGGCCCGGCCCGGTCAGCCGGGGCGGCCGGACAGCAGGCCCGCGACGGCCTTGCGGGAGGCCTCGGGGGACAGGCCGAGCATCTGCGCCATGCGGGCGAGCTGCTGCTCCTCTTCCTCGACCACGAAGCCGTCGGCGGCGGCGATGGCAAACGCAGCCTCGAGCACCCGGCGCTTGTCGGCATCGGTCAGCCCCTCGCCGATGGCGACCGGGTAGCCGACCGCGGGGTCGGCCAGGCGGGCGCGGGCATGGGCCTCGAGGTGGGCGGTGGACAGCGTGCGCCCGGTGAGCTCCGCGTAGACCCGGGTGAGCGTCGACAGCTCTTCGGGGTCGATGTCGTCGTCGGCGATCACCATCGACAGCAGCGCCTCGAGGATCAGGTCGTCGGTGTCGGTCAGGGTCGTCACGGGCCCGATCGCACTACCACATCGGCTGGCATCGCCGACAGCGTCCGCGTCGCCTCTGTCGGGGAGACGTGAGGCGGCTCAACCGGCGCTCGGCCCGACGCCCTCGGAACTCCCAGGAGCGGGGAGCGGGGAGCGGGCGGGCGGGGCGGCCCGCCGAGCGGGGGAGCGCTCTGCTAGAGTCCGCCTCGATGTCGCTCCAACCGTGGCTTCGCGCCCTCGTCCTGATCGCCGTCGGGTCCACCGCTGGCTGCAAGAACTCGCCCTCGACGCAGGGCCCCGTCATCGGGGACGCCGCCTCGACCACCGCGAGCACGGCCTCGCTGTTGCCCGAGCGGCCCTTCGACTACCAAGAGACCACGCTCGACAACGGGATGCGGGTCATCACCCTCGAAGACCACAGCACTCCCATCGCGGCGGTGCAGGTCTGGTACCACGTGGGCAGCAAGGACGAGAAGACCGATCGCCGCGGCTTCGCCCACATGTTCGAACACATGATGTTCCGCGGCACGCAGAACATCGGGCCCAAGGCGCACTTCGAGTACATCCGCAAGGTGGGCGGCGACGCCAACGCCTACACCTCGTTCGACAACACCACGTACATCCAAGAAGTGCCCTCCACCCAGGTGGAGATGGTGCTGTGGCTCGAGGCCGAGCGCATGGCCTTCCTCAAGATCAACGAGGGCTACTTCGACATCGAGCGCAACGTGGTGGCCGAGGAGTATCGCCTGGGCCGCGAGCAGCCCTACGGCACCGCGCCCGACAAGATCCTCGCCCAGATCTTCACCACGCATCCCTACGGCTGGACGCCGATCGGCGACATGGACGAGCTGCGGGCGGCGTCGGCCGACGAGCTGCAGCAGTTCTGGAACACCTACTACGTGCCCAACAACGCGGCCCTGGTCGTGGTGGGCGACGTGGAGCACGCCAACATCGTGAAGATGGCCGAGCAGTACTTCGGCTGGATCCCGCGCTACCCCGACCCGCCCCGGGTCACGGTGAAGGAGCCGCCGCTCACCAAGCCGCTCGAGATCGAGATCAAGGAGCGCAACGGCCCCGCGCCGATCGTGGCGGTGGGCTTCCGCACCGTGCCCACCGGCCACGACGACGAGGTCGAGCTCGACATGCTCGGCCGGATCCTCGGGGGCGGCGAGTCCAGCCGCCTGTACCGCGACCTGGTGGACGAGCGCGACCTGGCCATCGTGGCGCTGGCGGCCGGGTTCTCGCTGGAGGACGACGGGATGTTCGCGGCGGGGGCGGTGCTCTCGCCGTTCGGCGACGAGCCCGACGAGGCGCTCGCGGCAATCCGGGAGCACCTCACCCGGATCACCGCCGAGGGGGTCACCGACGACGAGCTGCTCAAGGCCAAGAACGGCATGCTGCGCGACGCGGTCACCTCGCAGCTCACGGTGGCCTCCAAGGCCCAGCAGCTCGGCGACGCCGCGGTGATCCAAGCCGACCTGCCCTCGGTCAACGAGCGCTTCGCCGAGATCGACGCGGTCACGCGCGCGGACCTGCTCGCGGTGGCCAAGCGGCACTTCGTGCCCGAGCACCAGATCGTGGTCCGGATCGAGCCCAACATCATGGGGTTCTTCGTCGATCAGCTCACGGGCGACGACGACGAGCCCAAGAAGGACGACGCGCCCCAGGGGGCCGAGGAGATCTCGGGCGAGGGCTCGGGCAAGCCGGGGCTGCAGCGACCCGCGGCGCTGGGGCTCGAGCCGGTGGTGGCGCCCCCGGTCGCGCCCGACGTGAGCATCGATCAGAAGTCTCGGGTGCTCTCCAATGGCCTGAAGGTGGTGGCGCTCGAGAACCACGAGGTCCCCTTCGTCACCTACACCCTCGGCATGCGCTTCGGGGCGTTCGCCGATCCGCCCGAGATGCCGGGGGCCGCGTCGATGGCCGCCTCCATGCTCACCCGCGGCACCAAGGGCTACGACTACCAGGCGCTGGCCGAGGAACTGGACACCTACGCCATCAGCCTGGGCGGCGGCGTGTCGCTGGACTCGGGCCGGGTGAACGCCAGCGCCGTCACCCCCCAGGCGGGGCGGGCGATGGAGCTGCTGGCCGAGGTGGTGCGCCGCCCCACCTTCCCCGCCGACGAGCTGCCCAAGCTGGTGAAGCAGGCGCGTACCGGCCTGGCCATCACCGAGCGCTCGCCCCAGTACCTCGCCGACCGCGAGCTGCGGCGCCAGATGTTCTCCGGCCATCCGTACGCGCGCCTGCCCGACCCGCAGTCCGACCAGCTCGACGACCTCACGGTGGAGGGCCTGAGCGGCTGGTGGCAGACCTACGTGCGGCCCGACACCACCGTGCTCTACGTGGCCGGTGATCTGGCGCCGGAGCGGGCGTTCGAGCTGGCCGAGGAGCACTTCGGCGGCTGGAAGGCCCAGGGAGCCGCGCCCGCGGTGAGCGTGCCCGACGCTCCCGCGCCCGGGAAGACCACGATCTACCTGGTGGACCGGGCCGGCGATCAGGCCCAGATCCGGGTGGGTCACGTGGGCATCACCCGTGCCCACGACGACTGGTTCACCGCCCGCGTGCTCTCCGACGTGTTCGGCGGGGGCTTCAGCAGCCGCCTGAACGACACGATCCGCGTGAAGAAGGGCCTCACCTACGGCGCGGGCGGGGGCTTCTCGGCCGATCGCTTCGCGGGGCGCTTCGTGGTGAGCACGTTCTCCAAGAACGCCACCGTGGGCGAGACGGTGCGCACCATCCTCGAGGAGATCGATCGGCTCCAGAAGGAGGCGCCCAGCGCCCAAGAAGAGACGTTCTCCAAGAGCTACCTGCTGGGGAGGTTCGCCGGCCAGCGCGAGACCCCGCAGGACCTGGTCGGCGATCTGTGGGAGCTGGACGTGATGGGCCTGCCCGACGACTACTACCAGCGCTACGTCGACGCGGTGGCCGGCTCGTCGAGCGCCGAGATGAACGCCGTGGCGAAGCGCCTGGTCGACGATGACTCGCTGGTCATCGTGGTGGTGGGCCCGGCCAAGAAGCTGCGCGCGCAGCTGAAGGGCATCGCTCCGGTGGAGGTGATCGACCCCAAGGCCGTCGGCGACGAGAAGGCGAAGGCCGAGCCGAAGACGACCGAGCCGAAGACGACCAAGCCGTAGGCGGTCTCTCGTACCGCGCATCGCTCGACGAACCGGGCGCCAGCTGTCGCACACATTCGGCAATGGGATGCCACCCGGTACCGTGCGACCCTCGTCGCGTGAGCATGGCGATGCGCGGACTTCATTGGGTGTGGGTGCTGGGACCGTTGCTGGGGGGGTGCCCCTCCGACGACACGAGCGGCACGGGCTCGGGCTCGGGAGAGACGGGGATGGAGACGGAGGCGCCGACCACCGCCACCAGCGACGAGCCCACGGCCAGCGGCGAGGGCTCGGCCACCACCAGCGGTGCCGACGAAGACAGCGGCTCGTCGGGCTCGACGGGCGAGGACGAGTCGGCGGATTCCACTGGCCCCGAGCCCGAGGGCCCGCCGCCCGAGTGCGTGGACACGGTGGAGGCCGCCGTGGCCGTCCTCGCCTCGCTCGACGCGACCCAGCTGGAGACGGCCAGCTACCCGTGGGAAGACGGCGAGCGGACCCGCTTCGAGTTCCTGCCGCCCAATTTGGCCGGGCGCAACGGGCTGACCCTGCGCGACGTCGACGACGCCCAGGCCGCGCTGGTCGATGCGTTCCTGCAGGCGGCGATGAGCGCCCCGGGAGCGCTCAAGGTCGAGGAGATCCGCGCGCTGGAGTCGGTGCTGGCCATGCAGGAGGACGGGATGCCGGTCTCGGACAACCGCGATCCGGCCAACTACTTCATCACGTTCTTCGGCACGCCCAACGTGGACGACGGCACCGCGTGGGGCTGGCGCTTCGAAGGCCACCACCTGTCGCTGCACGGCAGCATGCTCGACTGCGAGCGCTTCTCGGCCACGCCCGCGTTCTGGGGGGTGAGCCCCTCGCTCGATCCGATCGCCGACGAGGTCGATCTGTCGGAGCAGCTTTGGGCGTCGCTCGACGCGGCCGCGCAGGGGCAGGCCGGCGTGGCGGTGGGGGCCGGGGCGGTCGACGTGCGCGACGGGTTGCTCGATCCGCTGGCGTTCGAGGGCATTGCGGCCGGGGACCTGGGCGCCGAGTCGGTGGGGCTGCTGCGCGACCTGGTGGCCGAGTATGCCGGCAACATGAACGCCCCGGTGGCCGCCGCTCGGATCGACGCCATCGAGGCGGCCGGCTTCGACGACGTGCGCTTCGCCTACGACGAGGGCAGCGGCAACTGGCGGGTGCTGGGGCCGACCTTCGTCATCGAGTTCATCTACGCGGGCAACACCCACGTGCACTCGGTGTGGCGCGACTACCAGGGCGACTACGGCGAGGACCTCATCGCTCGGCACCTCCACGAGCACCCGCACGACCACACGCACTGAGAGCCGTCGAGCTCCGAGGGGTTGGCCCCTGTCCTGCTCTTGAGCCACCCGCGCGGGGCGGGGCTTTAGCGGAGGGCCCTCAGCGAGGGCGAGAGCCGGCCCCGAGCATGGCCGGCCCCGCGCCCAGCCGGGGCAGCAGCCCCTGCACCAGGGGCACCACCGTCTCGCGCACCAGCGGCTTGAGCACGAAGCCCTGCACGCCGATCCGCCACAGCGCCTGCCACTCCGCCGCGCCGCCCACCGACGACAGCACCACCACCGGCACCGACTGGGTGCTGGGGTTGCCCCGCAGGGTGGCGGCCAGCTCCAGCCCGCTCACGCCCCGGTTCTCGAGCGCGGTGATGACCAGCGCCGGCGAGCCGGCCTCGATGGCATCCAGCGCCCGATCGCTGTCGGCCACGCACACGACGTCGGCGTCGGGCACGGTCTCGCGCAGCACGTCGTGCACCCAGCGGAGGCTGGCGGGGTCCTCGTCGATGACGATCACCTGGGCCGGGCGCCGGCCGATCCGCTCGCGGGCGCTGCGGAGCGCGTCGGCCAGGATCCGGGCGTCGGCGATGCGCTCGCGGGGATCCTTGCGCAACGCCCCGAGCACCACCTCGTCGAGGGCCGGCGGCAGGTCGGCCCGCACGTCGCTGGGGGTGGGGATCTGGGCGTAGACCTGGTGCTCGAGCATCTCCCGGCGGGTGCGAGCGGCGAAGGGGTGGCGGCCCACCAGCAGCCAGTAGGCCATGATGCCCAGGGCGTAGACATCGGCCCGGGGCGCCAGCGCGGGCGCGACCCGCTGCTCGCCGGCCAGCTCGGGCGCCATGTAGCCCGCCGTGCCCCCGGTGATCTGGGTGCCCGGGCTCGACGGGGCCTGATCCAGCGGGCGCACCAGGCCGAAGTCGGTCACCACCACCCGGAAGCCGTGGTCGACCAGCATGTTCTCGGGCTTGATGTCGCGGTGGACGACCCCGGCGTCGTGAATCGCGGCCACCCCCTCGCAGACCTGCCCCAGCACCCCCAGCGCCACGTCGACGGCGAGGGGCTGCGGCTGGCGGGTGACCCACGCGTGCAGATCGGGCCCGTCGATGAAGCGCATGGCGAAGTAGGGCAGGGTCCCGTACGCGCCGAAGTCGTGGATCTCGACCACGTTGGGGTGGCGCAGCTGCGCCATGGCCCGGGCCTCGGCCAGGAATTGCTCGACCAGCTCGGCGTCGCGGGCGAGGTGCGGGCGGATGATCTTGAGCGCGACCTCCCGGTGCAGCCGCTCGTCGAGCGCCCGCAGCACGATGCCCATGCCCCCGTCGCCCACCCGGTCGAGCACGCGGTAGCGCCCGTCGATCCGCCCGTCGAGCGGCAGCTCGATCTCCCGCTCGCACGGATCGACCGACGCGTTCGGATCGAAGCGCACCGTTCGATGGCGGTCCGACGAGTCGTGCCGCGATCGGGTCGACGGGCCGTCCGACGGGGATCGTGAAGGGGTGGACATCGGAGCGAGGAGGAAGGGTCGGGCCGGGCCGGGCATCGCGACCGCGACGTGGTGGCCGCAGGGCCCGGTCGAGGCTGCGATCGAGCCCGAGTATACCGGGGGACAGCCGTTCAGCGGGCGTCTCCACTGTGCCCTCGATTGCGGGAATTGCAACGTCTAGGGGACTTCGCGTAGGTCGTGCACCCACGTCTCCGACCGATGTTGGCGCGCCGGGTGCCGTGGGGTCTGCTAGACCACGCACGCGAGACTCGAGCCATGGATGCCGATCGCTACTACCTGGAGCTGGCGCTCGCCTTCGTTCGGGGGCGCCGACCCGATCTCGCCGAGCGTGGGCTGCCGCCGGCGGAGCTGCTCGAAGTCGCGCGGGCGGAGGGTCTTTCGCTGCACAAGTTCAAGCGCAACGCGACGCTGCCTCGGGTGGGCAAGGTGCTGGGGATCCTGCGGGGCCTGATGCCGGCCGAGCTGCTCGACGTGGGCAGCGGGCGGGGCACGTTCCTGTGGCCGCTGCTCGACGAGCTGCCGTGGCTGCCGGTGACCGCGATCGATGCCGACCCGATCCGGGCGCGAGATCTACGGGCGGTGCGCGAGGGCGGGATCGAGCGGCTGCGAGCGATCCAGGCCGATGTCGGCGCGCTGCCCCTGCCGGACGGCGCGGTGGGGGTGGCCACCGTGCTCGAGGTGCTCGAGCACCTCGAGCAGCCGCAGGCGGCCGTCGACGAGCTGGTCCGGGTAGCGCGGAGCTTCGTGGTGGCCTCGGTGCCCTCCAAGCCCGACGACAACCCCCAGCACATCCAGCTGTTCACGCCCGACTCGCTGCGCGCGATGTTCATGCGGGCCGGTGCGCGCCGGGTGCAGATCGAGCACGTGCCCAACCACCTGGTGGCGGTGGTGCGGGTCGAGGACCGGGAGGAGGCCAGCGCATGAGCGCCCTGCCGCTGCGCAAGTACCCCCGCACCCGGCACCTGCGGGGCTCCCGGCTGCAGCCGGGCGACGAGGACCTCAGCGCCGCTCCGTTCGCGGAGATCGAGGGCCGCCACCTGGTGGTCGAGGAGAAGCTCGACGGCGCCAACGCGGGCCTGGGGTTCTCCGCCGAGGGCGAGCTGTGGCTGCAGAGCCGCGGGCACTACCTCACCGGGGGGTATCGCGAGCGCCACTTCGATCTGTTCAAGACCTGGGCCAGCTGCCACCGCGAGGCCCTGCACGCGGCGCTGGGGTCTCGATACGTGATGTACGGGGAGTGGCTGTACGCCAAGCACACCGTGTTCTACGACCGGCTGCCCCACTACTTCATGGAGTTCGACGTGCTGGACCGGCAGACGAGCACGTTCTTGTCCACGCCGCGGCGGCGCGAACTGCTGGCGGGCACGCCGGTGGTGCCCGTGCCGGTGCTGTTCGAGGGGTGGGCGGGGTCGCTCGAGGCGCTGGTCGAGCACGTGGCGCCCTCGCGGTACAAGAGCGAGGGCTGGGTCGAGGCGCTGCGCGGCGCGGCCGAGCGAGAGGGGCTCGACCCGGCGAAGATCGAGCGAGAGACCGACGGCTCGTCGCTGGCCGAGGGGCTGTACGTGAAGGTGGAGGCGCAGGGCGAGGTGCTCGGGCGCTTCAAGTGGGTGCGCTACGACTTCCTCACCACGGTGGTGGATTCCGGCAGCCACTGGATCGATCGGCCGATCGTGCCCAACCGGCTGGCCCCGGGGGTCGATCTCTACGATCCGCAGGGGCCGGCAGGAGCCTCCGAGCCGTCGTGAGCGATCGAGCCGAGGCGGGCTCCGGCGCGGGGGGAGGCGCGGTGGCGGGGGCCAATGACGCGGTGGCGGGGGCCAATGACGCGGTGGCGGCGGTGGCCGAGGCGCTCGGGGCCCCCACCGCCCCGGGCTGGGCGCTCGACTGGGACGCGCTCGATGCCCGCTACCCGTGGATCGCCGCGATGCGAGGCTGCCCCCAAGACCCGGTGTTCCACGCCGAGGGCGACGTCTGGGTCCACACCCGCATGGTGGTCGAGGCGATGGTCGGGCTGCCCGCGTTCCGTCGCGCCGATCCAGCGCTGCGCACCCGCCTGTTCGCGGCGGCGCTGCTGCACGACGTGGCCAAGCCGCGGTGCACGGTCGTGGAGGACGACGGGCGCGTGCGCTCGCCGGGGCACTCGCCGGCGGGGGCGAAGGACGCCCGCGTGGTGCTGTGGCGGCTGGGCCTGCCCTTCGTCGATCGCGAGCAGGTCTGCGCCCAGATCCGCCTGCACCAGGTGCCCTACCACTGGGCCAGCCGCAGCGAGTCCGAGCGCATGTTCATCCGCATGAGCCAGACCGCCTCGCTGCAGGAGCTGGGCTGGCTGGCCGAGGCCGATCTGCGGGGCCGCCGGTGCGAGGATCAGGCCGCCCGCCTCGACGACGTGGCGCTGTTCGTCGAGTATGCGCGGGAGCTGGGCTGCCTGCAGGGGCCGTGGCCGTTCGCCAACGACCACGCGCGGGTGATGTTCTTCCGCCGCCCCGATCGCGACCCGAGCTGGGCCGCCTACGACGACACCCGCTTCACCGTCACTGTGATGAGCGGGCTGCCCGGGTCGGGCAAGAGCACGTGGATCGCCGAGCACGCGGGGGACCAGCCGATCGTCGAGCTCGACGGGATCCGGCGCGAGCTGGGAGTCTCGCCCGCGCAGCCGCAAGGGCGGGTGATCGACGCGGCGCGGCAGCGGGCGCGCGAGCACCTGCGGCGGCAGCAGCCGTTCGTGTGGGACGCCACCAACCTCGGCCGCAGCCTGCGCAAGAGCGTGGTGGGGTTGATGCTCGACTACGGGGCACGGGTCCGGCTGGTGTACGTGGAGGCGGCGGCAGCCGAGCTGCCCGCTCGCAACGCCGAGCGCTCCGACCCGGTGCCGACCGCAGTGCTCGAGCGTATGCTCTGGCGCTGGGAGCCGCCCGACCCCACCGAGGCCCACGAGGTGGTCTACGTGGGGGCGGCCGCGCCCTGACGCCTCTGGCCCTGACCCCCGCGCCTGGTTTCGATGGCCCGTGACCGCCGGCCGACGCCGCGATAGGGTCTCGGACGATGGCGAAGAAGGTTCGGCGGAAGGACGCGCTCGACTATCACACGCAGGGAAGGCCCGGGAAGATCGAGGTCGTCCCCACCAAGCCGCTGACCAGCCAGCGCGATCTCTCGCTGGCCTACTCGCCGGGGGTGGCCGAGCCCTGCCTGGCCATCCGCGACGACCCGGCCGCGGCGTACGAGTACACCGCCCGGGGCAACCTGGTGGCGGTGATCAGCAACGGCACCGCCGTGCTGGGGCTGGGCAACATCGGGCCGCTGGCGGCCAAGCCGGTGATGGAGGGCAAGGGGGTGCTCTTCAAGAAATTCGCCGACATCGACGTGTTCGACCTCGAGGTCGACGCCGAGGATCCCGAGCGCCTCGTAGAGGTGGTGGCCGCGCTCGAGCCCACCTTCGGCGGGATCAACCTCGAGGACATCAAGGCGCCCGAGAGCTTCTACGTGGAGGAGGCCCTCAAGAAGCGCATGAACATCCCCGTGTTCCACGACGATCAGCACGGCACGGCCATCATCTCCGGCGCGGCGCTCATCAACGCCGCGCACCTACAAGACAAGCGGATCGAGGAGCTGAAGGTGGTGGTGAGCGGGGCCGGGGCCTCGGCGGTGGCCTGCGCCCGCTTCTTCATCAGCCTGGGCGTGCCCGCGGCCAACCTGCTGATGGTCGACTCCACCGGGGTGATCTACGCGGGCCGCACCGAGCGCATGAACGACATCAAGGCCCAGTTCGAGCGCGAGACCTCCGCGCGCACCCTGGCCGACGCGCTCGAGGGGGCCGACGTGCTGCTGGGGCTGTCGGTGGGGGGGCTGGTCACGGCCGACATGGTGAAGACGATGGCCGAGCGCCCCATCATCTTCGCGCTGGCCAACCCCGATCCCGAGATCCCCTACGACGAGGCCAAGGAGGCGCGGCCCGACGCGATCGTGGCCACCGGGCGCAGCGACACCAACAACCAGGTCAACAACGTGCTGGGCTTCCCGTTCATCTTCCGGGGGGCGCTCGACGTGCGGGCCACCGCCATCAACGAGGAGATGAAGATCGCGGCCGCCACCGCCATCGCCGAGCTCGCCCGCCGCGACGTGCCCCGGGTGGTCAACCTGGCCTACGGCGCGGAGTTCTCGTTCGGCCCCGACTACATCATCCCCAAGCCCTTCGACCCGCGGGTGCTGCACTGCGTGGCGCCGGCGGTGGCCAAGGCCGCGGTCGACAGCGGGGTGGCGGGCCTGGCCGACTTCGACGAGCCTCGCTACCGCGAGCACCTGCGCACGCTGCTGGGGCAGTCGTCCGCCGTGATCCGTCGCTTCATCAAGCAGGCCAGCAACCGGCCCCAGCGGATCGTGTTCTCCGAGGGCGACGATCCGCGCGTGCTCCAGGCCTGCTCCATCCTCATCGACGAGGGCGTGGCCGAGCCCCTGCTCATCGGGCGCGAGGACAAGATCCGCGCCGTCATCGAGTCTCACGAGATCGACCTCGATCTGTCCCGGGTGGAGATCGTCGACCCCCACCGTGATCCCTCGCGCCACGAGTACGTCGAGCGCTACTACGAGCGAAGGCAGCGCAAGGGGATCGACCGCAAGGAGGCCCTGCGGCAGATGGGCTGGCGCAACCCCTTCGGCATGATGATGGTGGTCGAGGGGCGGGCGCAGGGCATCGTGTCGGGGATCAACGCCCACTACCCCGAGGTGGTCCGCCCCGCGCTCTCCATCATCGGGCTGGCCGAGGGGGTGCGGCGCACGGCGGGCATGTACCTGGTGCTGCACCACAACCGCGGGATGCTGATGTTCGCCGACACCACGGTCAACCTCGACGTGGACGCCGAGGCCCTGGCCGACATCGCCGAGATGACGGCCGACGCGGCGCGCACCTACGACGTGGAGCCGCGGGTGGCCATGCTCAGCATGTCGAGCTTCGGCTCGGTGCGGCACCCCGACGCGCAGCGGGTGGTCGACGCCACGCGGATCCT
>JGI12210J13797_10184813_pt1 | contig 15439 bp, 15 predicted proteins | sample ElkSlonscriptome_3_FD_13797 | JGI IMG/M metagenome (IMG submission 13797)
GGATATTCTCCATGCCCAGCGCGGCGCCGGCAATGCAGAGCACCACGGCATCGGCCTGGATGCTGCCGCCCGTTGCCAGTACCGGGTGTCCTTGCGCATCAATCTGTTCCACCGAACCTTGTTCTAGGGCAATGGCCGGATGATCCAGCAGCAACCGACACCAGCCGACCGGCTGCAGATAGCCACCGTCGGTGAGCAGCACCGAGTCTTCATCGAGCCAGCGAAGCTGGGCTTCGGGCCAGTGCCCGCTGGCCGACGCCGCCACCAGCTTGGCACGCTGGCGGTCGTCGGTGATGTGTTGCACCACGCCTTCGAATACTCCGATGCCTGCCTGCGCAGCGCGGTACCTGCGAAGCCATCCTGCCGCGCGTAGATAACTGGCCTGGTAGAAGCGATTCTGCGGCGTGGCGGCGCCGCTGGGCGTGGTGTAGAGGACGCCGGCACGGTTGCCCGAGGCGCCTCTGGCAACCCCGGCCGGGTCGATCACCCGCACTTGCCAGCCGCGTTCGGCCAGCGCGCGTGCGGTCGTGGCACCGGCCAGCCCGGCGCCGGCAACAACCGCCGTTCCGGATCTGCAACGCTGGGCGGGCGAGTTGCCGGGAAGGTGACCTTCCAGGCGATGCCGCTTGCGGCCGAAACCGGGCTGTCGGACCGTCTGGAAACCGGCCTCGCCCAGCGCCTCGCGGACCGAGCCCGCCACGGTGAAGGTCGCCAGCGTCGCGCCCGGCCGTGAACGGTCGGCCAGTGTCTCGAGCAGGCGTGGTTGCCACATCTGAGCATTGCGGTCCGGCGCAAACCCGTCAAGGAACCAGGCATCGATCGCGGCGTCGGATTGCCGCCACATGATCTCGGCGTCGCCAAACATCAGGGTGAGATCGATGTTGTGCGCCAGCCGAACGCGATGGAAACCCGGCGTGAGCGGCGGGTATTGCGCCTGAAGGCTCTTACAGAATGAGGCAAGCCCCGGGCGGGACCGCAAGGCCCGCGCCAGGTCATCGGCCGGTAACGGATGGCGCTCGACGGAGACCAGCGAAAGCCTGGCCGTGGACGGCGCAATTCGGGTAAACAGGTCCGCGGCCAGCAGTATGTTCAGGCCGGTGCCGAAACCGGTCTCGCCGATGACGAACAGGTCACCCGATGCCAGCCGGGCGAAGCGTTCTGGCAGGTGGTTGCCTTCGATGAAAACGGCGCGCGATTCGCCCGCGCCGTCCTCGCGAGAGAAGTATCCGTCGCCGAAGCCTGGTGAAAGCGGAAAATCACCCTGCCAGTCGACGACCGCAGGCGCTATGGCGTCGAAATCTGGTTGCATGCGGCAATTCTGGCATGGTTGTAACGCCTTTTGACTGGTAAGCTTGCCGGTGTCATCGAAAACAACCGGTAGTCAATGAATACTCCCACCCGCAACCTGGCCTTGTTCTGCGATTTCGAGAACATTGCCCTCGGCGTCCGCGACGCGCGCTACTCGGCGTTCGACATCAAGAAGGTCCTCGAGCGCTTGCTGCTCAAGGGCAATATCGTGGTCAAGAAGGCCTATTGCGACTGGCAGCGCTACAAGGAATTCAAGCCGGCCATGCACGAGGCGGCGTTCGAACTGATAGAGATTCCGCACCTGAGGATGTCGGGCAAGAATTCCGCCGACATCCGGATGGTTGTCGACGCGCTCGATCTTTGCTACACCAAGGCCCATGTCGATACCTTCGTCGTGATTTCCGGCGATTCGGATTTCTCGCCGCTGGTGTCCAAGCTGCGCGAGAACAACAAGCTGGTCATCGGCGTCGGCGTCAAGAGTTCCACGTCGGATTTGCTGACTGCCAACTGCGATGAATTCATCTTCTACGACGACCTGGTGCGCGACAGCGAGAAGAAGTCCGAACGCAAGCAACGCGCTGCCAAGAAGAAGTCTTCGAAAAAAGCCAGGAAGAAAGCCGCACCGGCCAAAGGGGTGTCGAACGGCGATTCATCGGGTGCCGCGGCCACCGATTCGGCCGGCAGCGAAGACGAGCGCCGCCAGGAGGCATTCGACCTGGTGCTGGAAACCATCGAAGCGTTGTTCCGCGATCGCGACGAATCGGAAAAAGTCTGGGGATCGATGGTCAAGCAGACGCTCAAGCGCCGCCGGCCCGGCTTTTCGGAGAGCTACCATGGCTTCAAGTCGTTCGGACAGTTGCTGGAGCAGATGCAGTCGAACGGGATCGTCAAGCTGCGGCACGACGAGAAATCCGGCGGCTACATCATCGAAAGTTACGTCTCCGACGACTGAGCGGAGGGCGCGCCGGTATTTCTACGAGAATCTATTCAATCGACCGTCCCGCTGTCATCAGCCACGCGCTGTGAGCCGGTCCATTGCAGAAAAGAACCGGGTCTCATTGGCAGCCCCGAGCTTCGACAAGCTTTTTAGAGCATGAAGACCCGACTCGTTATCCTTGCCTGGCACTCGATCAACGTGCTGGACAACACCCACGCGGGCAACGATCTGATCGCGTTCAGCGAAGACCTGGAATTGCTGGCCCGGCTGGGCTGGACCATCCTGCCGCTGGGCGAGGCGCTGGCACGGAGCAACGCCGGGACGCTGCCCGAGCGCGCCGTGGTGCTGACCATGGACGACGGCTCGATCATGGACTTTCACGATTTCGACCACCCCACCTGCGGGCGCCAGGTCAGCGTGTTCAATCGGCTATCGCAGTTTGCAACCGCTCTGCCCGGCGACAGCCCCCACCGGCCGCACGTTTCGTCCTTTGTAATCGCTTCGCCGGAGGCGCGCGACGAGCTCGACCGGGTCGACTACATGAGTCTCGGGGTGTGGCCCGACGACTGGTGGGCGCCGGCCAGCGCGTCCGGACTCATGAGCGTCGAGAGCCACAGCTGGGACCATAACCACGGCTCTCTTGCCCGTACCGTTCAGCGCGACAATCTTCGCGGCGACTTCCGGCATATCGAAACCGAGGCGGAGTGCCGGGCCGAGCTCGACCACGCCAGCGATTACATCGAGCGCCGGTCAGGCCGTCGCCCTGCGTTCTTTGCCTATCCCTACGGCCAGGCCAGCGATTACCTGAGGCGCGAATATCTGCCGCGCCGCGGTGAATCGATCGGCCTCGAGGCGGCGCTAGGCTGCACAGCGGAACCGGTTGATCCGGCCGGCGACCGCTGGCACTTGCCGCGCTACATCTGCGGCCGCGACTGGAAATCGGTTAGGGGGCTGGAACTGCTTTTGAAGGATGTCGGCTGACTGCAAGCCGGGAAGCAAAAAAGCCTGAGAAGCCGGGCACGAAGAGCACGAAAGACACGAAGAAAGACAAAAGGCAGAAAGCTAATCACGTTCAGCTCTCGTATTTCTCCGCATCTTCGCGTCTGTGCGAAAACCGGTCGCTGATTTTTCCATACCCTGTTTTTACCTGGCGCCTTCGCGACTTGGCGAGATCTATCCTGATTTTCCGGTCCGGACTTGACCCCCTGGCGTCAGAACGGCCCCAGGGCGAATACGTCGTCGAGCAACCGGTTGCGCCGTTCATCGTCCAGCGGGCGGTGGTAATTGGCCAGCAGCTTCGGGTGGCGGGTGTGGCGGAATCCCGCCTGCAGATCGACTTCTTCGGCCCGCGCATCGCCGCAGTAGCCGAAAAAGGCTTCGAAATCGTCGGCCATTTCGGTGAACGCATACCTGAGCAGACAGAAGAGAACGCCGCCGCGTTCGCGAATGTCGCGGCAGGCTGTTTCAGAGATTCCGGCGAATGCGCGGCCGTCGACGCTACCACCGCCGATCAGTGCGACCGATTCGTGTCGCAGAATGTTCAGGTAGCCCAGCGGCGTGAAGCGCAGTGGGTCGTGGCGGTACATGGCCACCAGGTGTCGGCCGTAATCGGGCAGGGTGCCGCCCAGCTTGCGTCCGAAGATCTCGCCTGCGAAGTAGCGGCCGTCGGAAACTTCGACAACGCGGAACGGCGGATCCAGGTCATCGTTCATGTGAAGACTCCCGTGTTCTTGCCGATATTTTCGGTGCTCGTGTGCGGTGCATGGTCGTCAATCGTCGTCTGCTGTCATATCAAGCACAAAAGCGCCGCGGAAATCACCGAAGCGGATCTTTGCCAGCGCTTCGTTGGCGCGCTCAAGGGGCAATAGCTGGACCGCCGGCGTCAATTGGTGCTCGGCGGCGATTTCGAGGTAGTCCGAGATGTCGCGACGCGTCACGTTGGCGACCGACTTGATCTCCTTTTCCCGCCACATCTGGCGCTCATAGTCCAGCTGGGCCAGCCGGTCACGATCCTGGCTTTCCTTGGAAATTGCATTGATGACCAGGCGTCCGCCCGGGGCAAGCTTGTCCAGCGCGGCAAGCACGGTAGCCCACACCGGTGTGGTGTCGATGACGGCGTCCGGCGCTTCGGGCGGCGATTCCCCGGTGTCGCCAGTCCATTCAGCACCCAGCGCCAGCGCCTGTTCGCGCTGGCCAGGGTCGCGCGCCCAGACCATTACCGGGCTTTTGGGAAAAAGAATTCCGGCCAGCGACAGCACCAGGTGATTGGATGCACCGAAGCCGGTCAGCCCCAATACCTGTCCGTCGCGCAACTCGGTCAGGCGCAGGCTTCTCAGGCCGATGGCGCCGGCACAGAGCATCGGCGCGGCCTGCGAATCCGAAAGCCGCTCGGGCAGTGAGTGAACAAACCCCGCCGGGACGCGCATGAACTCGGCGTATCCACCGTCGATGTCGCGGCCGGTAGCCATGAATTCGGGGCACAGATTTTCATTTCCCCGCCGACAGAATTTGCACTCGCCGCAGGCAGAAGCGATCCAGCCGACGCCCACCCGCTGCCCCTCGGCAACCCGTTGCACCCGGGATCCGCGCGTCTCGATGGTGCCGACGACCTCGTGCCCGAGCACCCGCGGCAGATTCGTTGCGACGCGGCCCTCGATCTGATCGAGTTCCGTATGGCACACGGCGCACACGTGAACCCGGATAAGCACCTCGTCCTCCGTCGGTTCGGGCCTGGCGACCTGACGTAGTTTCAGCGGCTTGCCGTCGGGGTTGATCTTGCCGGTCTGTTCAAGAACCATTGCGCGCATGCAGTCCAGTGTAATCAAATAAGCGCTGGCCGGAGCCATGGGGAAACCGGAGTTCTTGCTGACCGGATCCAGGCGCGGTGTGGCGCCGGGTTGATGGGCCTCGAATATAATCGCGCGATGCCGCTGTCATATCGAATCAAGGTGCATCCGCGCGCGCGACGCATCAGTCTCAAGGTCCTCAGGGATGCGTCGCTGGAGGTCGTGGCGCCGCCCGGGGCAAACACACGCACCATTCGTGATTTCGTCGAGGCCAATCGGGAGTGGGCCGAGCGGGCCCGGGCGCGCGTCGGCAAAGACCGCCCGGCCGGGCCCGAAGCGGGACCGTTCCCAAGCGAGCTCGCGTTGCGGTCGCTGGACCGGCTAGTGCGGGTTCACTACGTCGAAGCGGACAGACCTACTTTCCGCTGGAACGGCCTTGATTTATCGGTCGGGCTACCGGAGCGTGAATCGAATGTTGTCCGGCCGGCATTGGTCGCCGCGCTCAAGCAGTGCGCGATCGATCGACTGTCGCCGCGCTTTCGTGCGCTGGCCGGACAACACGGCTTGATCCATGGGCGGTTGACCTGGCGCAACCAGAAATCCCGCTGGGGCAGCTGCTCGGCCAACGGGAACATTTCACTGAATGTCCGCCTCATGTTCCTGCCGCCTGAACTTGTCGACTACGTCTTCGTTCACGAGCTGGCGCACCTGAAACACGCTGACCACTCGCGGCGTTTCTGGAACGCGGTGGAAGATATGCTGCCAGGCGCCTTGTGGCGCCGGAAGCAACTCAGGTCGGTCGACGGGTTGCTTCCCGAATGGATATTCCGCGACGGGAGGTGATCCGGCGGGGTCAGGATTCGGGCTCGGCAAGCGCCTTGTCGAATTCCTGGGCAAGCGTGTGCCGGGTTTCTGCATCGGCGTCGTCGCCCCGATTGAGCGTGGAAATGCGTGGTTCCAGCCGTGCTTTCAGCAGCGATCTGGGCAGGCCCCGCGCGGGCCAGGGCGGCGGCAGGTTGCGCGCGATTTCGATCGGCTCCTGGGCCGCGTGGCCGCGCTGGCCCAGCGCGTCCAGCAGCGAAAAAGCGCGCGCTGCCAGAGATGTGAGCGCAGCATCATCGGCCATTACCCCGATGCGGCCGCGCATCCGGTCGCCAATATCCCTGCGGAGCTGCCAGACGCCGGTGGCACCGCCGGCCGCCAGAGCGCCGATCAAGGTGCCTGCGCCGAGTGAAAGTCCGCCGGTGGCAACGTCCACCGCGGCGCCGGCTGCTGCGCCCGCCGCCAGCCCGCCCCCGGCCCGTTTTCCAACAACCGCCAGCGTCGCCGAATCGAAAAGGTCGGTCGCCCATTGGCCCCGCTCGATCGGCAGCTCAAGATGGCGATAATCGGCGTCCGTGAACCGGTAGAGTTCAATCAGCTGGTCGACAAAGCGTTGTTCGCGCCCGGCGATGGACTGGCGCAGTGACCTGTTCGCGTTTTCCAGCGCTGCCTGGTCGCCGCGCTCCGCTGTTCTTCGAGCGGCAGCGGCGTCGACCAGCAGTTCGGCAATCATTGCGCGTCCCGCCGAGCGCTGCCAGTCGGCCTGGGATTCACGATCGGTAACCAGTTGATCGAGGGCCGGTGCGTGGGTATCGGTCAGCGTTGCCAGCCTTCGCCATAACTGCACCTCGGCTTCCAGCGAAAAGACCACCGTATCGAACTCGACGACCGCGTGGAGACCGACCCGCGACAGCGCCTCGCGCCAGGCATTCACGCGGCTGTGGCGGTTCGCGACGAAATTCAGTACCGGTAGAATCGGCCGGGCGCAAAGCGAGAGTATGGCCAGTTCGTCCTGGTATTTGCCCAGGACGGGCTCTCGGGCATCGACAATGTACAACGCCGCATCGCTTTCCAGCATTTGCGTCAGTACGCGCGCTTCCTGCTCGAATCGGTCGGCTGCGTTCTTGGAGGCCAGAAATGCATCGATACGCTCCGGACCGGCGTGACGCTCGCCGGCCTCGCCCTCGAGGTGTTCTATCAGCGCGCCGGCGTCCTCGAGTCCGGGCGTATCGAACAATTCGATGACGGCCTGGCCGGCCGCGAGCAGCCGGGCGCCCTCGACCTGGCGGGTGGTAGCGGATGCAGGCGCGACCTGGCCGAACGCCACATCGCGCATCAGGGTACGCATCAGCGACGTCTTGCCCACGTTGGTGTGGCCGACGACGCTCAGTCTCAGAGGCTTGGCAGCTCGCGAATTCACGTCCCGGATCATACCCCAGCGGTCCCGTCGCAGATTCCCCGACGACGGCGTCGCGCCCGTGCAGAGTTATTCAGAGCTTTCCTAGAGACGGCAGTTCGGTTTTGAGATTCCTGGATTGAGTTCATTCCGGTTTCCGATCAACCGGTACGCTCATGGTGGCGGGCCGTCGTCATCGGCTGTCGTCGCCCCAGGCTGAAGCTCCGGGCGAGCCAGACCGGAACTTTCGGCCGATTGCCGCCAGTCCGCGAAGCGGGCCTCTGCGTCAATGCTCAGGTCGGCCAGTCGATTCGAATCATCCAGGCGAATCTCCAGAGGTGCGAACCGGGCCAGTTCTCCCAGAAACGCCATAGTGCCGCGGTCCGGGCTGCGGGCCAGAGAGCAAAGTGCGACAATCTTCTCAGGGCGCGGATCCAGCAACTCCAGCGCCTGCATGATTTCACGTCGCTGTCGCCGGTTATCTGCGCGTCCGAGCACCTGGCAGTCGGGCACGGCCGGCGGCCAGCGTGTCTCGTCGTGATCGAGTTCGACGCCGATCAGAACGGCGCCGCCCCGGCCCCCGGTGACCGGCCTTACAGCTACGGCAGAGCCAGGACCGGCTGGCGGTTCGCCGCGCGGCCCGGTCGATTGGCTCGGCCCGCTGAGCACCGGTAGAAGCCTCAGGTAGCCGGGTCGGGACAGATCCAGGGATAGGCGGGCTCTCCGCCAGCACAGCAGGAACCAGAGCGCCAGCAGGGCACGCGGGGCGAATCCATAGACGGCCAGTGCGCCAATCAGATAACTGGCCCAAAGGCCCCGGTCGTCGGCGGGAGACTGGTCGGATAGCACGCTCTGCACCTGCTCGGGGCTGGGGAGGGCAGAACCGAACAGCCACGACGGCAGCCAGCCGATGGCAATCACCACGTTCTCGAGCCAGCCGCCGGATAGCAATGTCGTTTCCCAGGTGAAATCGAACCGCAGACCCAGAAACCGCAGCCACATCCACACGATGCACCCGACAAAGAACAACGCCCAGAAAGCGTGCGTAGCAAGGGCCATCAGCGTACGGCCGCGCAGGCGTCCAAGTTCGCTGACCGAGGCGGCCAGGTGGCGGCGGTGGGAGGCGAGACCAAAGCGGCGGGTAAACAGCAGCATCAGCCACCAGAGCATCCTTCCCGGAAGCCCGGCCGCGCCCCCGGTGGGGCCGAAAAGGCTGATCAGGGCCCAGGCCAGCAACAATAAAAAAGGCACCCCCAGCAGCACCAGCAGGGCGTGGGACAGCGCAATGGTGGCGGTTGCGGACTGGAGACTGGAAGCGGCCGTCGCGCCTATCAGCAGGCCGAGTAGCATGAGCAGCGCGATCAGCCAGCGCGCGGCCGATGCGAGGTGAGCGATGTCGTCGAGAAGGCGGGGCGCGGCCTGCATTCTCCGCGCCCGTTCGACGATTCGTCGGGCCGGCGAAACGGGTTCGCGAGCCGCTTGACGCGTGGCGGCATCGTCGAGCCGGAAATCGCCGGTCGATTCGTCGATTCTGCGAGCGCTCTCGACCAGCAGCCAGTCACGCGGATCGAGCCCCTTGGTGTCTTGCTTCGGTTTCATTCAGGCGATAATAACCCGTGCATGGAGGCGATCTATCCTGATCATGCATCGCGGCTCTTTCACGGTCAGCGGGGCGTCAGACCCAGATCTGCGTGTCAATCTTTGATTCGTATCAAATGTTGCGCAAGGGGGGTCAAAGAGAATACGTTCGCATAGAAAGCCACCGGGACAACAATCCAATGAATCAGAATCAGACCTACAACGATCGGGTCGTGCGCCAGTTTTCCGTGATGACGGTGGTGTGGGGCATCGTCGGCATGCTGGTCGGCGTCATTATCGCCGCGCAGCTGATCTGGCCCGATCTGACCTACGGTATCGAGTGGTTGAGCTACGGCCGCCTGCGGCCGCTGCACACCAACGCGGTGATCTTCGCCTTCGGCGGGTCGGCGCTTTTTGCCACGAGCTATTACGTGGTCCAGCGCACCTGTCAGGCGCGCCTGTTTTCCGACACGCTTTCGGCCTTCACATTCTGGGGCTGGCAGGTGGTCATCGTCGGCGCGGCGATCACGCTGCCGCTGGGCAAGACCATGGGCAAGGAATACGCCGAACTCGAATGGCCGCTGGCCCTGCTGGTCGCATTGGTATGGGTGGCCTACGCGGTGGTGTTCTTCGGCACCATCGTGATGCGCAGGATCAAGCATATTTATGTCGCCAACTGGTTCTACGGCGCGTTTATCCTGACGATCGCGGTTCTGCATATCGTCAACAACATTTCCATCCCGGCCGGCATGTGGAAGTCCTATCCGGTTTATTCGGGCGCCGTCGATGCGATGGTGCAGTGGTGGTACGGCCATAACGCGGTCGGCTTCTTCCTGACCGCCGGCTTCCTCGGGATGATGTATTACTTCGTGCCGCGGCAGGCCAACCGCCCGATCTATTCGTATCGGCTGTCTATCGTGCATTTCTGGTCGCTGATCGCGATCTACATGTGGGCCGGTCCCCACCATTTGCACTACACCGCGCTGCCCGACTGGGCGCAGAGCCTGGGGATGGTGTTCTCGCTGATCCTGCTGGCCCCCAGCTGGGGCGGCATGATCAATGGAATCATGACGTTATCGGGTGCCTGGCACAAGCTCAGGACCGACCCGATCCTGCGCTTCATGATCGTCGCGCTCTCGTTCTACGGCATGTCGACGTTCGAAGGTCCGATGATGTCGATCAAGACCGTCAATTCGCTGTCGCACTACACCGACTGGACGATCGGCCACGTGCATTCCGGCGCGCTGGGGTGGGTGGCGATGATATCGATCGGCAGCCTGTACACGCTGTTCCCGCGGCTTTGGGGGGTCGAGAAGATGTACTCGATAAAAGCCATCGAGTGGCATTTCTGGACTTCGACTATTGGTACTGTGTTGTACATCACCGCGATGTGGGCGGCCGGCCTGATGCAGGGCCTGATGTGGCGCACGTTCAACGACGACGGCACGCTGACCTATACCTTCATCGAGGTGCTCAAGCGTACCGAGCCCTACTACGCGCTGAGATTGCTCGGCGGCATCGTCTTCCTGAGCGGGATGTTTTTCATGGTCTGGAACGTCTACAAGACCTGGCAAAGTGCGCCGAACCGGGCGCGCGACATCGCCATTCCGCAACCGGCCTGAAGGAGATATCGACATGGCACATGAAGCAATCGAGAAAAATGTCGGCCTGATGGCGGTGCTGATCATCGTGGTGATCAGCCTGGGCGGCCTGGTGCAGATCGTTCCGCTGATGTTTCGCGCCACCATGGTGGAACCGGCCCAGGGCGTGGAAGTCTACAGCGCGACCCGGCTGGCCGGTCGGGATATCTATGTTCGAGAAGGCTGCTACAACTGTCACAGCCAGATGATCCGCCCGTTCCGCTCCGAGACCGAGCGCTACGGCCATTATTCGGTGGCAGGCGAGTTCGTTTACGACCGACCCTTCCAGTGGGGCTCCAAGCGCACCGGGCCGGACCTGGCGCGGGTCGGCGGCAAGTACTCAGACGACTGGCACCGGCTGCACATGATGGATCCGCGTGCGGTAGTGCCCGATTCCAACATGCCGGCCTACCCATGGCTGGCCGAAGACCTGGTCGATCCGGTTCAGGTGCAGCAGCACATGCGTGCCCTCAAGCGGATCGGCGATCCGTACACCGACGAGCAGATCGAGGCAGCCTTCGATGAACTGGTTGGCGTGACCGAGCTCGACGCCTTGATCGCCTATCTCCAGGGCATGGGCACGGAATGGACGGGTCAGGAGCAGGTCACCAGCATCGCCGGGGGTGGCCAATGACCGGCGGAATCGTCACGCTGCTGGCCCTTCTGGGCTTTCTGGCGGTAGTGGTCTACGTATTCATTATCAAGCGTCGAGAGGACTTCGACGAGCAGGCCCGGCAGCCGCTGGAAGATGGCAACGAACAGCACAACCATAGCGAAGACCCCCGCAAAGGCGGCAGTTCAGAGGATGGAGAGAAACAATCATGAGCACCTTCTGGCACTGGTACATCATCATCATCACGGTGGGCACGCTGGCCGCCACGATCTGGTTCCTGCTCTGGACCAGCCGGCTGCGCATTCCTTCGACCAGGGAAGAAGATGGTTCCGAAACCACCGGGCACGTATGGGACGAGGACCTGCGTGAACTTAACAATCCATTACCGCGCTGGTGGCTGGGGCTGTTCTGGATCACGATCGTGTTTTCAATCGTCTACCTCGTGCTTTATCCCGGGCTGGGCCGCTACGACGGCGTACTTGGCTGGTCGCAGTCTGACCAGTACGAGCAGGAAATGGCCCAGGCCAGAACTGCATTCGAGGACCGCTTCGGTCATTTCGACGAGTTGAGCCTGGTCGAGCTTTCCAACACGCCCCAGGCAGTGGAAATGGGGCGCAATCTCTATGCCCACAACTGCTCGACCTGTCACGGTTCCGATGCCCGAGGCGCCCAGGGCTACCCCAATCTGACCGACGATCACTGGATCTGGGGCGACAGTCCCGCCCAGATCGAGCACAGCGTGGTTCAGGGCCGCCAGGCGGCGATGCCCGGATGGGGCGATGCGCTTGGCGAAGACGGCGTGACGCGGACCGCGGTGTACGTTCAAAAGCTGGCGGGCAAGCCCGTTGATGAAACCATGGCCGCGGCCGGCAAGAGAAACTACATGCAGTTCTGTGTTGCCTGCCATGGGCCGGAAGGCAAGGGCAATCCGCAGCTTGGGGCACCGAATCTTACCGATGGTATCTATACCTACGGTGGAGATACTGATTCGATTCGCGCGACCATACGCAACGGTCGCAACGGCGTGATGCCAGCGCAGAAGCCGCTCATTGGCGAAACTCGGGCCCGGCTCGCCGCAGCATATATCCTGAGCCTCAAGTCCGACGATAGCGGATCGACATCGCAGGCTACCGATCAGGCGCCATGAACGCGCCGGCTGATCATGAATTTGATCATCCCAGGCGTCCCCTGGCCCAGCGCCTGGGCGCAATTTTGTGGCCGTCTTTCTTCGCCGCCGGGGTTTCGACCATGGTCCTGTTTGCGTTCGTCGATCCGATCGACCTGGCCGCGATCAGCTTTCCCGGTCTGGAAATATCGCGGCAGGCCGGCCATACCTTGGCCTTCCTGGGTTTCTGGCTGGGCTACGGATCGGCCTGCACCTTCACCTGGCTGCTGCTCCGCCCCCGCTCGCGGTTCAGGCATGGTCGACAGTCCGCGGAAAAGAGCCGCGGAGGAACGCAGCCAAGATGAGTCCAAAAGAAAATCTGAAAAGCAGTTGCACGAAGAGCACGAAGGAGGGCACGAAGAACACGAAGGAGGGCACGAAGAACACGAAGAAAATCAGGTGAAATAAGATCCTGAGCTCGTGCTGAAATTGGCTGAGAAGGAACGCGTGGTTCTTTGCAGTTTTCTTTTTACAGCGTTTCTCTTCGTGCCCTTCGTGCCCAACTTCGTGCCCTGCTTTTGATTTTGATCTACGCGCATATGTGCAAAACTTTATCCAGGTCCTTTATCCAGGCAACCGAATGACCGAAGCCTCTCAACCCGCCAACGAGCAGGAAATCAAGCTCTACGTCAAGGCGCCCAAGGTCTATCCGCGTGAAACCGAAGGGCGCTTTTCGCGCCTGCGCGTGCTGGCCGCCTGGGTTTTGTTGGGGCTGTTCTACGTGCTGCCCTGGATCAACCTCGACGGTCAGCAGATTGTGCTGTTCGATCTTCCCGCGCGCAAGTTTCATATCTTCGGGCTGGTGTTCTGGCCCCAGGATTTCGTCATGCTCGCTTTGTTACTGGCGATTGCGGCGATATCGCTTTTTTTCGTTACTGCCCTGGCAGGTCGCCTTTGGTGCGGTTACGCCTGTCCGCAAACCGTTTGGACCGAGGTGTTTCTGTGGATGGAGCGGTTTGCCGAAGGTCCCCGTAACAAGCGCATGCGACTGGACAAGGGTGCCTGGACCGCGGAAAAGTTTCGCAAGAAGGGGCTGAAACAATTTCTCTACATCACGTTTTCGCTGTGGACTGGCATTACCTTCGTCGGTTTTTTCACGCCTATCCGTGAACTGGTACCGGCGCTGTTTTCGCTGCAAGCGGGTGGATGGGAAATTTTCTGGACTTTCTTCTACGGTTTCGCGACCTATGGCAACGCCGGCTACCTGCGCGAACAGGTGTGCAAGTACATGTGTCCTTATGCGCGGTTTCAGTCGGCGATGTTCGACGACGATACGCTGGTCATCTCCTATGACGAGGCGCGCGGCGAGCCGCGGGGCAAGCGCAAACGCGACGCCGACAAGGATGAGCTGGGCCTGGGCGATTGCATTGCCTGTCAGGGTTGCGTTCAGGTCTGTCCTACCGGCATCGATATTCGCGACGGCCTGCAGATCGAGTGCATTGCATGTGCCGCATGCATCGACGTCTGCGACGAGGTCATGGACAAGATGGGCTATCCGCGGGGCCTGATCCGGTATTCCACCGAGAATGCCATGGCGGGCAAGAAGTCGCGCATCGTGAGACCGCGAATCTTCATCTACCTTGCAGTGCTGCTGGGGCTGATGACCCTGTTCGCTGTAATTCTGACAGGGCGCGAGATGGTTGACCTGGACGTGCTCCGGGATCGTACTGCCCTCTACCGGACTGCCGGGGACCAGATCGAAAATCCATTCCAGCTCAAGGTCACCAACCGAACCGAGCAATCGGTCAGCCTTTCTGTGCGGGCCGCCGGGATCGAAGGCTTGCGCGTGCTTTCGCCGGACCAGGGCTTCGAGGTGCCGCCAGACGAGGTCAGCAATCGACCGCTGACGCTTGCCGTACCGCGCAGCGCCCTCGGTCCCGGTATGCACGAAGTCGAAATCGTGCTGTCGAACGAACAGACCGGTGAAATGCTGACTCGATCGGAGACCCGATTCTACGTACCGCCGGAAGGAAGATGATGGATTCCTGAATCCATTGGTTTCCGGGTTCGGGTTTCCGCTTTCCGGAGATTCAAAAGCAAAAGCTGTCGGCCCAGGCGCATGCAACCGGCCCGCGCGAGTCTGGCAGACCAGCCGACCAAACGACCAAACGACCAAACGACGAAGCGACGACCCAACATGGAACAAACAGACACAACGCCCTGGTACCGCCAGTTCTGGCCGTGGTTCATCCTGGCCATCTTGAGCTGGGGCGTGGTTTCGGCCACCATCACGCTGAGCGTTGCCCTGAAGAATCCGCCGCATATGATGACCGGCGATTACGCGAAGCTTGGCAAGGCGTTGGTGGACACCCATGTGCGCGCCGACCGGGCTGAGAAACTTGGACTGGGCGGCACACTCATGGCCGAGAACGATGGGTGGCTGCTGCGTCTCGATACGACTGAATTGAAGGCACAACGAATCCTGCTGCTTGTTCAGCATCCGACCGACTCGAGTCGCGACCGCCAGGTGGTGCTCAGCCGCACCGCCCCCGGCGAATACCGTGCCGCAGCGACCGACGTTCCTTCCAGGGGAAGACTGATCGTGTCCGACCTCGAGCAGACTTGGTGGATTTCCTCCAGCTTCCAGCGCGACGGCGAGAGGCTGGAGGCGAGTCTAAAGCCCGAGAGGTTGTAGACAAGGGTTTGACGCTTTACGCGGTAACGCTTTACGAAAAAGCAATGTCAAAGCCAGAATATCGGGGGGCGCCAGCAGGGTGAACTGGGTCCGCGAGGCTTTCGCGTCAACCGTCAACCGTCAACCGTAACCCGTCATTGCAATCGCCACGAACCGAGCCGAATGTGAACACCCACCGAGAAAAAGCCTGCTTCCACTGCGGCGAGCCCGTGCCGCCCGGCACTGATCTCGCCGTGGAGATCGGCGGTGAGCCGCGCGCGATGTGCTGCGCCGGCTGTCGGGCCGTGGCCAGGCTGATTCATTCCTCGGGGCTGGATCGCTACTACGATTTCCGCGATGCGCTGCCCGAGCGTCCCGAGACGGTCGAGGCGGAACCGGCGCGTTTCGCCGCCTGGGATCGCGAGGCGGTTCTGGATTTCCACACCAGGCTGGACGGCAATGATCGGCGGAGCATCGTGCTGGTCCTGGAAAACGTGCATTGCGCAGCCTGCGCATGGCTGATTCATCGCTACCTTGGACAGTTTGCGGGGGTGTCGGAGACTCGGCTGGACGTTGGCGA
>JGI12210J13797_10866652_pt1 | contig 15435 bp, 22 predicted proteins | sample ElkSlonscriptome_3_FD_13797 | JGI IMG/M metagenome (IMG submission 13797)
AGCGCGAACTGGGCAACTATGGCCTGCGGGATGTTGTCGGCGAGGGGAACCGTGGACAAAAGGTGTCCTAAAGGTCCATAGGTGAAGAGCACATCCTGGCCGTAGGTTAAATTGAATTGCTCCACCGCGTTGATGCCGTAGACCCAGGAGGGGTCCAGGCCCGGGCCCACACTTTGGATGGACGGCGCAAACCCCACCCAGACCATCCATGTGACCAGGATCAGCTTGACGCCCCCTTTCCATGTATTGGATTTCGGGCGGAAACGTCGGGACAGGTTTGAAAAAATCGTCGATCTCATAAGGCTAAACTCTCAGCAAGGTCTTCGTTGGGGTTATACCGTAATATGGGGAACGCTAAAAAAATCAATCGTGTACGTACAGGGCAAATGAAAGGGGCGCCTCTCTAAATATGTGAACGCGGAACACGGGCGTACCTCACAATTTACTTATATTTCATCATTTAAACCATTTGAGAAATACGACCTTCGGAGTTGCGATTTACAATTGGCATTGACCAGAACTCCCTCCGCATCTATAGTTTGCAAATGAATAAGTTTTTCACAGCTCTCCTTTCCGGTTCCTTTCTCTTTCCGTTTTTGTGGGCGGAAGATCTCGGTCGCTATCAGCTCATTCTGGACAAGCAATTACTAGGTGTTAAGATGACTGAACCCCCAGTGGTTAAGCCTGCACAAGTTGTAGAAGCGGCTCCTTCGTGGTCGCGGCAATACCGGATGACCATGATTACGCAGGATGATGACCGGGTGAGGGTAGGGCTGCAGAATTTACAGGACCGATCTGCAGTGTTGTTGATTGAGGGTGAGCCGANTCATCCGGACTTCCAGCTTATCTCTGCTGATTTTCAGCAAGGAACGGCACGGATACGTTATCGCGGATCGGAAAGTCGGTTTACCATTGAATCCGGGCCGGAACCTGTAGCAAGTGTACAGAAGACACCCATAACCCCCTCACCCCCAACAAACCTCCGACACAACAGAAGCTCCACTTCTCGAAGGACCATCACTCCCCAACCGGCATCACCCGGAACCCTAAGGTCTTTTCCTCAAAATAAAGAATCGACCCCAGCGCCCCAGATCCGTCAATTTAAGACCCGCGAAGAATTACAGGCCCATCTTCGGCAGCAGCAGATGGATGCCATTCGCACAGGAAAACCCCCGCTGCCAATTCCGTTAACCCAGAAAATGGACGACCAGTTGGTGAAAGAGGGCGTGTTGCCTCCACAAAATTGAGAAAAGTTATGATACAGGTTCCTTCACGCAGCGCCCATATTTTAGAGCAGACCGGTTGTTTTAGTCGGGAGGAAGTTTCTTCGATTTTACAAGACCGCAAACAGGACGGGGGGAACTTACTTCACCGATGTTTAGAAGTTTCCGGATTGTCGGAAGAATCGTTTCTCCCGAAACTGGCGGAGGCCATGGGACTTCCGTTTATACCGTTAGCTCAGGAAATACCGGACGCGGATGTCCTGGAGCTTTTTCCGGCCAAAGTGGTCTATCATTACAAGGTTCTGCCTTTGTCTGTGGAGGAGGGGGGACTGCGGGTGGCCACCCGGGATCCATTTCGGCCCGGACTCGTGGAGGCTTTACAACTAGCTTCCGGGCATCGAATCCGCTTGGGGTTGGCTTCGTTGGCGGAAATAGAGAAATCCATCAAACGGCTCTACGGAGTAGGGGGCGAAACCATTGAGGAAATGTTGGAAGACGATGGAATAGAGGATATCGATGCCTTATTAGATGCGGATCCAAATGAACTGGATGAAGAAGCCTCGGTTGTGAAATTCGTGAATCAGATCATCTGGGAAGCGCATCAAGAGGGTGCTACGGATATTCATATGGAGCCGATGGAGCGGGATTTACGGATTCGTTATCGAATTGACGGAGTCCTCGTGCAGGTTCCGTTGCCGGCGAGGCTTAAACGATTTCAAGCGGCGATCATTTCCCGTCTGAAAGTAATGTCAAATATGGATATTGCGGAGAAGCGCTTGCCGCAGGACGGACGAATCGGCTTGCGCATTCGTGGAGAAGAAATCGATATTCGGGTATCCACAATGCCCACCGTGTATGGAGAAAGTGTAAGTTTACGTTTATTGATGCGTCAATCGACCTTGCTGGGGATGGAAAAACTGGGGTTGACTCCTCAGGATGCGAACCGGCTGGAGAAGCTGATCAGTCGTCCGCACGGAATTCTTATGGTGACGGGTCCTACGGGTTCGGGAAAATCCACATCCCTTTATACCTATCTAAATACCATAAATTCGGTGGATAAGCGGATTTTGACCTGTGAGGACCCGATTGAGTACGAAATTCCAGGGATCAATCAGATTCAGATGAAACCCGAAATTGGGCTTACCTTTGCGGTGGGATTGCGTCATATTTTGCGTCAGGATCCGGACGTGATTATGATTGGGGAAATTCGGGACCGGGAAACGTCGGAAATTGCGGTGCAGGCCGCGTTGACCGGACATTTGGTGTTCAGCACACTGCATACAAATGATGCGGCCAGTGGGTTTACCCGATTATTGGATATGGGGGTGGAGCCTTTTTTGGTGGCATCCTCCATCGAAGCTTTGATTGCGCAACGTTTGGTGCGTACCCTGTGTGAAACCTGTAAACAAGAGGCGGAGTACGCCCCGGATTATTTAAAAGAGATTCAGTTTCCGGTCGAGGGGATGGGCACGATCTACAAGGCCGGTGGGTGTGAAGTCTGTCGGAACACCGGATACCGTGGCCGGACGGGAATTTACGAAATTTTAACGGTGAGTGACGAGATACGTCAGCATATCATTGCACGGGACCCGGCGAGTCGGATTAAAGCGACCGCAGTAAAGCAGGGGATGATACCCCTGAGAGAAGATGGGTGGATCAAAGTTTTAGCGGGAATCACTACGGTTGAAGAAGTCCTTCGGGTCAGTGACGACGCGGATCAACCTGAGGTGTAGGGTAAGCCTTCCTGTTTGCGAGCAGTATTCAAATGCTTTTTTATCGGCAAGAAGCTGATTGAGTTGAGCGGGATGGTACCCGGGGTTACGTTTCCATAAGGTGAGAGGATGCGCACGCTCAACGACCGGACGTTGCCCTCTTATTTTGCCCCATTGGGCACACGGATTTCTTCGACCATTGCCTGGATGTTCTCAGAAGGGGCCGGGGTGAGGCTGGATACAATCGTGGTGATCACAAAGTTCAGGATCATGCCTACAAAACCAATTCCCTCCGGTGAAATTCCAAACCAGTAGTTGCTGTGATTGGCAAAGAATTGGAAGTAGGTGATGTAGCTGAACGTGAAACCAATCCCGATCACCATCCCTGCGATAGCTCCAAATTTATTCACCCGCTTAAAGAAGATCCCCATTAGAATTGTAGGAAAAAAGGAGGAGGCTGCCAAACCGAATGCGAAGGCTACCGTTTTCGCTACAATGGCAGATGGAGGATTTATTCCGAAGTAGGCCGCAATCACAAGTGAGACAAAAGAGGCAAGCCGGGCGTAGTGAACTTCTTCTTTATCGGTCAGGTTCGGTTTTATGATTTTTTTCATTAAATCATGGGAAATGGACGTCGAGAGGACCAGTAAAAGTCCCGCGGCTGTGGAAAGAGCGGCCGCGACACATCCGGCCATTACCAGAGCGACAACCCATTTAGGAAGCCCTGCCATTTCCGGGTTGGCCATGACCAGAATGTCTCGGTCATAATACACTTCGTTTTCGTTTTCGCTAAGCGTATTGGTGAGAAGGCGTTCGCCGTGAGGCCCCCGCTCAGTCCCGAATTCCGGGACCCGACCTTCAAAGACTTCTCCAGCCTGATGCTGGAGAATACCATCCTGGTTTTTGTCCACCCACCCTATGAGTCCTCGGTCCTCCCAGTTGTAGAACCATTGGGGCAGATCCGTGTAGGCGGATTCATTTACTTCATTCATGAAGTTCGTTCTGGCGAAAGCCCCCAGTGCAGGAGCTGTGAGATAAATTAATGCGATACAGGCAAGGGTCCAGCAGGCAGAGGAACGAACGGCTTTTACACTTTTAACTGTGAAAAATCTTACGATCACGTGGGGAAGACCTGCAGTACCACACATCAGGGCTGCGGTGATACAGAACATATCCAATTGGCTCAGGCTGCCCTCGGTATAGCGGGCAAATCCGAGTTCCGTGTTTAACTGATTTAACTTTTCCAGTAGAGGAACCGCGGCCTCAGCCCCATCCTGCGTGTAGTTTCCAATCAGACCCAATTGTGGAATCACATTTCCTGTGAGTAAAAGGGAGATGAATACCGCCGGAATGGTGTAAGAAAAAACCATCACAATATATTGAGCAACCTGAGTATAGGTAATCCCCTTCATGCCGCCAATACTTGCGTAGAAAAAGACGATGGCGGATCCAATGAGGACCCCGGTGGTTACCTCAATTTCAAATAGACGGGCAAAAACCAAACCCACACCACGCATTTGTCCCATAATATAAGTCATGCTGATAAAAATTGCGCATACCACACCTACGAGTCGAGCCGTGGTAGACTCAAAGCGATCCCCAAGAAAATCCACAACGGTAAATTTTCCAAATTTTCGGAGGTAGGGAACAATCAGGGTGGTGAGGAGAACGAATCCACCCGTCCATCCCATAAGAAATCTCGAGGCATTATAACCGCTGGCGGCGATGCCTCCGGCCATAGAAATGAAGGTGGCGGCCGACATCCAACCGGCGGCGGTGGCCATTCCGTTGGCAAAGGAGGACACCCCTCCGCTGGCTACATAATATTCAGTGGTGGAGGCGACCTTGGAGCGCAGGGCGATTCCGATATAGACGGCAAATGATAAACCGATGAGTAGATAGTTCCAAAGTTCCTGACTCATACCGCATCCTCCAGTCCATGTTTTTTATCCAATCGGTTCATCAGGAAGCGGTAAAGAATAAGTAACAGAACAAATGAAATAATGGAGCCTTGCTGCGCCATCCAAAACCCCAGGGGTGCTCCGCCAACGGGAGGGAGGCTTTCGTCTAAAAAGTCACGAAATAATACCCCACACCCTAACGAAACGAAAAACCACAGTCCTAAAATGCCAATTACAATACGAATGCTGGCGTGCCAATGGGCACTCTGCGCTGTCTTTTCCTTCATGATGTCTCCTTGGGTGGTACCGCCTATGGATCGACGGCATTCCGAGAGGTACCACGATATACCGGTTTTTGGCAAGGGGATTTATTTTTCAGTACATATCGAATGCCCCCTTTGGATCCGCCTCTAAAGCCGTCCTCGTTCCTGAAATCATAGAAAATAAAATTTTTTCACTTTTCTGTCTCGCTTTTGGGAAAAAGTTTCCTATATTCCGCCCCTCACGTTTCAAAAACGTGTATAACGCTGCATCATTGATCGCAGATTGCCTTGCGCCGGAAACGGGACCGGGTGGTCGTAACAGCGGATGATGCGGAACACTTTCTGCAATGCGGACAGGGTTGAACCTGCTTGTATTTTATGTCCCGGAGACTTCATTATGGAAACAACATCACTTTTAAAATTTCAAAGGATTTCCTCCCGTAAAGCGGTGGATATCGCGCGTGCTATTCAGGGATTGCCGATTGCGGCGGCGTTAAATCTTACACATTTCAGTGACCGCAAGGCTGCAACGCTGTTTGAGAAAGCCCTGAAGTCTGCGGTGGCAAATGCAGAGCACAATGAAGGTGCGGATGTGGAAGCGCTTTTTGTGAAACGTGCAGTGGCCGAACAGGGCCCCACGATGCGCCGTGGTTTTTACGGAGCGCGTGGAATGTTCAAGCCGATTGCCAAACGTACGAGTCATATCCGCGTCGTCCTTTCGGATGAAAAAGCGTAATCAATTTATCACCCCTATAATAGGAGAACGGTTTTGGGACAAAAAGTAAATCCAACATCATTTCGAATTCCAGTCACCAAAGACTGGGGCTCCCGCTGGTTCGCTTCCAAAAAAGAATTTGGAAAGCTGGTCGGTGGGGACATGAAGATCCGCGAAATTATCAAATCTCGTTTAAAGGACGCTGCGGTTCCTGAAATCAGTATTGAGCGTTATGCGAATCGTGCCCGCGTTACGATTTTCACGGCCCGTCCGGGCGTGGTGATTGGCCGTCGGGGAACCGATATCGAACGCTTGCGTGAAGAGCTGAACAACCTCACGGACAAAGACATTTTCATTGAAATTAAAGAAGTGAAAGATCCAGACATTAATGCACAACTTGTGGCAGAAAGCATTGCCCAGCAGTTAGAGCGTCGGATTTCTTTCCGTCGGGCCATGAAGCGCGCCATGCAAATGGCCATGGAACTGGGTGCGGAAGGTATCCGGATTGAGTGCAGCGGACGTTTGGGAGGCGCTGAGCTTTCCCGCCGTGAAAAGTATATGCAGGGCTCTGTACCGTTGCACACCTTACGGGCGAAAATCGACTACGGTCGCACTGAAGCGCACACAACGGCAGGACGGATTGGAATTAAAGTGTGGGTCTGTACCAAAGAACAAAAAGCGGAGGAGTTACAAAATGCCACTTATGCCTAAACGCGTAAAGTACCGCAAGCAACAGCGCGGTAAGAGCAAGGGTCTCGCCACATCCGGCAACACTCTGTCATTTGGAGACTACGGTCTGCAGACGCTCGAACGTCACATTATCAGTAATGTTCAGATTGAAGCCTGCCGTGTCGCCGTAAACCGTGAACTGAAACGTCGCGGAAAACTTTGGATCCGTATTTTCCCTGATTATCCTTACACCAAAAAACCTTTGGAAGTTCGGATGGGTAAAGGAAAAGGTAATGTGGATCGTTGGGTAGCAAAAGTAAAACCCGGTCGCATGCTGTTTGAATTGGCGGGGGTTCCCGAATCCCAGGCGCGTGAGGCGTTTCGCCTGGCCGCGGCCAAGCTTCCGGTGCGCAGCCGTTTTGTCACCCGTAATCCCCACTCATAATTTTAGGAAAAACGATGACAAAAGTACTCGAATACCGAGAAATGACCGATGACGAACTGGCTTCCGCATTTGATGAAGCTGGAGAATCCTACTTTAAACTAAAAATGCAGCAGACTCTGGGTCAACTGGAAAACAAAACCCGCATTCGCGAGGTCCGCCGGGATATTGCCCGCATCCAGACTGTACTCCATGAACGTCGCCGTGCTGCTAAAACCGCTCTTAAGGGAGACGCATAATGTCTGAAGAACTTTCTGTACACCATATACGTAAAACGCGCACCGGCACGGTGCTCAGCAGCAAGATGGACAAGACCATTGTGGTTTCGGTGGAACGCCGCAAGGCCCACAAACTCTATGGAAAAGTCATCAAGCTGGCCAAAAAATATTATGTCCACGATGAGAAGGGGGAAGCCTTGGAAGGCGATTTTGTTCGTATCCAGGAAACCCGACCCATCAGCAAACTGAAAAGCTGGCGTTTGGTGGAAGTTGTCCGTAAATCGGCTGACAACACCGTTGAAGTTCAACCTGAGCTCCAAGCTGAGACCCCATCTGAGCCTTTGGCCTAACGGAGAGTAGTATCCATGATCTGTCAGGAAAGTAATTTAACAGTAGCCGATAACAGCGGCGCACGTTTGGTAAAATGTATCCGTGTGTTGGGTCAACGCAAGCGCTATGCGCATGTGGGTGACATCATCCGGGTATCCGTAAAGGAAGCCATTCCCAATGGAAACGTGAAAAAAAGTGAAGTGGTTCGGGCATTGATTGTCCGGACAAAACATCCCATCCGACGCGCAGACGGAACGGTAATGCGTTTTGACACGAATGCGGTAGTCATTCTGGATGCGAATGATAATCCCCGCGGAACCCGTATTTTCGGACCGGTTGCACGTGAATTACGTGAAAGCAACCAGATGAAAGTGGTTTCCCTTGCACCGGAGGTACTCTAAAATGACTCAAGGTAAAGCTCATGTGAACAGTGGAGACAACGTAGTCGTCCTTGCCGGCAAAGACCGTGGCAAGGAAGGAAAAGTTCTCCAAGTGAATATTAAACAACAACGTGCACTGGTAGAGGGTATTAACCTCATCAAGAAAGCCGTACGACCCTCCGAAGAAGATCCGGAAGGTGGCGTAATGGAAACAGAGGCCAGCATTCACGTATCTAATCTCAAAGTGCTGGAAGCAGCCAATAAGAAGGAGGCCAACTAATGGTTGCGTTCAAAACTCTTTATAAAGATTCCATTGCTCCCGAACTAATGAAGTCCGGAAAATACAGCAATGTCATGGAACTTCCTAAAATGGAAAAAATCGTCCTGAATATGGGGGTGGGAGTACCGGGCGACCGGGATGAACTCAAATCCGTAATGGGAGATCTTGCCAAAATTACGGGACAACAGCCTGTGATTACGCATGCAAAAAACAGCATTGCGGCGTTTCGGTTACGTGAAGGTATGGCCATTGGTTGTAAAGTGACGTTGCGTGATACCCGTATGTATGAATTCATGCATCGACTAATTTATGTGGCGTTGCCACGCATCCGGGATTTCCGGGGTGTGTCCGCCAATGCGTTTGATCGTCAGGGTAATTACACCCTGGGATTGAGTGAGCAGACCATCTTTCCTGAAATAAATCCCGATTCTGTGAAACGGGTACAGGGAATGGATGTCTGTTTCGTTACGACCGCCCGAAATAAAGAAGAGGGCTTCGAATTACTTAAACTTTTCGGAATGCCCTTCCAGAAATGACAATTTACCCCGCATGTTGCGGGAACCATATAAGGTTGAATGCATGAATACTTCTGACCCCATTGCTGATTTTTTAACTCGCATCCGGAATGCTGTGGCCGCAGGCCACACCTCTGTCGACATCCCCGCGTCCAAGATGAAGGTGGCTATGGCCAACATCCTGAAACGCGAAGGATACATCCGTGACGTGAAAGTGGAAGGGGAATCCCCCAAGCAAATGATCAAGCTGACGTTGAAATACGGTCCGGACAATGAGCCCGTGATTACCGGAATACAACGAATCAGTAAACCCGGCCTGCGCCAGTACGTAAATGCGGAAAGTCTTCCGCGGGTACTGAACGGTCTGGGTATCGCCCTCCTCACTACCTCAACTGGCATCATCACCGATATGGAGGCCCGCAAGGCTCATACCGGTGGCGAAGTTCTCTGCCACGTTTGGTAATTCGAATCTCTTTTAAGGAAAAGACACAATGTCCCGTATAGGAAAAGAACCCGTTAGTATTCCCTCCGGTGTAACCGTGGAATGTAAAGACCAGGTACTCAACGTCAAAGGCGCAAAAGGGGAACTCACCCAGAACATCCCCATGGGTATTGAGCTGAAAGTGGAAGATAATTCCGTAGTGGTTGAACGTAAAAACAACAGCAAACAGCTGCGTGCGTTGCATGGCACCATCCGTTCCATAGCCTTTAACATGATTGAAGGTGTATCCAACGGATACACGAAGAGCCTTCTGATCGAAGGTGTGGGTTTCAAAGGAGTGCTCAAAGGGCGCGAGTTGGTGTTGAGTTTGGGCTACTCTCATGAGATCAATTTCCAGATTCCGGAAGGCGTGGAAATTACCTTGGAAGGAAATGGTACGGAAGTGATTATTAACGGCTATGACAAACAGAAAGTGGGTCAGGCCGCTGCGCAGATCCGCAGTTATTACAAAGCGGAACCTTACAAAGGTAAGGGTGTCCGTTATAAAGATGAAACGATTCGCCGTAAGGCAGGAAAGGCGGTGGCATAATGAACTGGAAAAGCAAAGCAAACAAACGAGTACGCCGCCATCTGCGGGTGCGCAACAAAATCTCCGGAAATGCGGCATGCCCGCGTATGAGTATCTTCCGAAGCAACAAGAACTTCTCGGTACAGTTTATCGACGACGAAGCACAGGTGACCCTGGCGGCCGTATCTACTCAGCAGGCGGAATTCAAAGGCCGCAGCAACGATATGGAAACCGCTATGGCCATTGGAAGCAAAGCGGCCGAGGTTGCGAAAGCCGCAGGTATTGAAACCGTGGTTTTCGACCGGGGCGGGTTCCGTTACGCGGGTCGGGTGGCCGCACTCGCCTCTGCCGCACGTGAGGGCGGACTCAAATTTTAATCTTTTGGTAAGGCAATAAACTTATGGCAAATCACAATACAAACGACAAAGACAGCTTTTCCGATATTGAGGAACGGGTGATCGATATCAACCGTTCCTCCAAAGTGAGGAAAGGGGGTCGCACGTTCAGTTTCTCCGCACTGGTTATCGCCGGTGACCGTAAAGGTCGCGTAGGATATTCTGTCGGTAAAGCAAATGAAGTTGCAGATGCAATTCGTAAAGCGAGTGAAGGCGCACGCAAAGAGATGCAATTGGTGCAAATGAAGGAAGAAACAATTCCTCATAAAGTCATCGGGGACTTCTGTGGGGGACAAGTTATGCTGAAGCCGGCTTCTCCCGGTACCGGAGTAATTGCGGGCGGTGCGGTTCGCGCGGTACTGGAACTTTCCGGTGTGCGTGATGTGCTGGCTAAATCTCTGGGGTGCGGAAACAATGTAAACGTAACGAAAGCCACTTTCGATGCCCTGAATCAACTCCGCAGTCGCGAACAGGTCATGGCCTTGCGCCGGGCGGAGTAATCTAATTCCCTCCTTATAAGGAATCTTTCTCATGAATCTACATTCTCTACAAAATGTTAAGGGTGCCCGGCACCCTAAAAAACGTCTCGGCCGTGGTCATGGATCCGGCTTGGGTAAAACTTCCGGTAAAGGTCACAAGGGTCAAATGGCCCGTTCGGGACATAAACACAAAGAAGGTTTTGAAGGGGGCCAGATGCCTTTCTTCCGTACGGTTCCGAAACGCGGATTTAAAAATCCCAATAGGAAAACGTATGCTCCGGTTAACCTGTCATTCCTTGAAAGCTCGTTTGAAGATGGATCCGATGTCTCTATGGATGCAATTTATGATGCGGGCTTGGCGAATGGCTCTCACTTTTCCGGGATTAAAATCCTCGGGGATGGGGAGTTAACCAAAAAGCTGAATGTGACCGCAGACAAGTTCTCCGGTTCTGCCCGCACAAAAATTGAAGCGGTGGGTGGCACCTGTATTGTATTGGGAGCGGAATAGAGGTAAGATTTGAGAGGGCAGGGGACAGGAAAATAAAGTCCTTCGTTCTTAACTCTACTATCGGATCTCTGACGATTGACCTCTCTTTTTCCCTTTGTATTCCGCTCTCATTCTCCTCCGCTCTCTTCTTTAATCTCTGACCTCTCCCAACGCCTATGTTTTCTGCCTTTGCTAACAGTTTGAAAATTCCGGAATTACGTCAGCGTATTTTCTTCACCTTCGCTCTGATTTTTCTTTGCCGGATCTTGACAGCGGTTCCTGCTCCGGGTGTGAATGCAGCGGCTTTGCGGGAGTTAATGGAAAGTATCAGCAAAACCGCCGGCGGCGCGGTGAACATGGCCAACTTATTCAGCGGAGGTGCGCTTGCCCGTTTCGCTATTGGTGCGTTGGGGATTATGCCATATATTTCCGCCTCGATTATCATTCAGTTGATGACAGCGGTGGTACCCAGTTTGGAGCGCTTGAAGCGTGAAGGAGAGTCCGGGCGTGCGAAAATCAATCAATATACCCGTTATTTGACGCTTCTGCTTTGTGGAATTCAGGGTTTCAGTATTGCCTCTGTCGCATTAAATGCGCAGCAGACTTTTGGGCTTTCACAGCCGGTGGTGATTATTGATCCCTGGGCCTTCCGTCTGTTGGCAACCGTGTCGCTGACTGCGGCCACCATGTTGATGATGTGGTTGGGGGAACAAATCACCGAGCGCGGTATCGGTAACGGCGTGAGTTTAATCATTACGGTAAATATTTTAGGAAGTTTGCCGATGGCCATTGGTGCCGCCAAGCAGATGTTTTTCCCGGGTGGAGGTGTAGTGCCCACGCACAGTCTTTTCCATTTGGTTACGCTGATTGTCCTTTTCTTTTTGGTGGTTGCCGCAACGGTGGCTCTTACTCAGGGCACCCGCCGGATCCCGGTTCAATATGCACGGCGCGTCGTAGGAAGCAAAACCTACGGAGGTCAGAGTACTTACATGCCGTTGAAAGTGAATTATGCCGGGGTGATGCCGATTATTTTCGGGCAGGCCATTTTGATGTTCCCTCCGCCGGTCTTAGATTATTTTGGGAATCGGTTTGATTCCGATCAACTACGTCTGGCGGCGGGTTGGTTCCAGTTCGGGTCCACAACCTTTATGTGGATGTATGGTCTGACCATTCTCTTTTTCTCCTACTTCTGGGTGGCCACCCAATTTAATCCGGTGCAGATCGCGGACGATCTCAAACGGAATGGGGGATACATTCCCGGAATTCGTCCGGGTACACCTACTGCGAACTTTTTGGATAACGTGATGACCCGGCTCACCCTCGCGGGTGCACTTGCCCTGACGTTTATTGCGGTAATCCCGACCCTGCTTGGACAGCACTTTAATATCAACTTCATCATTACCAGTTTCTTTGGTGGAACCAGTCTGCTTATTATCGTGGGCGTAATGCTGGATACCATGCGGCAGATTGAGTCACATCTGTTGAACCGCCATTATGACGGTTTCCTGAGTAAAGGAAAGTTGCGCGGGCGCAGATAACAGGAGGTCATGGTGGACTTCCTGGTGATTCTGGGTCCCCCCGGTTCTGGTAAGGGGACATTGAGTCGCCGTTTACAGGAAGAGAACGGATTTATTCCACTCTCCACTGGAGAAGAAATCCGCAAACAAATGGCGGACCCCACATCTGAAATCGGCCGGGCCTCCCGACCGTTTATGGATCGGGGTGACTATATTCCCGATGAAATGGCCCTTTCGTTGTTTTATAAAATATTAGACCCGATGCCCTTTACAAGCCGACTGGTACTGGATGGGTTTCCCCGTACGGTCCCCCAGGCGGATATTTTTTCCAACTGGGTGACGGAAAAAGACTACGGTTTGATTGGATGCGTTTTTTTGGATCTGCCGTTGGATGTCGCGGTAAAACGGATGGAGTCTCGATTGGTTTGTCCCGATTGCCGAAGGACCTATCCGACTGTGGCCGGTGAACCGGCGGGGTCCGGTTGTGTGGGATGCGGAGGGACACTGATACAGCGGGAGGACGATGATCCTGTCCGCATGCAGCAACGTCTGCTTCGGCATAAGGAGATGACCCATCCGTTACGTGATTGGTTTGGGAATCGGGAACAGCTGCTGGAGGTGGATGCAAGTGCAGAAACAGAGCAGTTGCGCGAACAGATTGTGAAAAAATTTAATCTTTAAACAGGAAAAAGAGAACGTGGCCAAAATAATAATCAAAAATGCAAAAGAACTCGATGGGATGCGGGCCGCAGGAAAAGTCGCGGCGAATATCCGGATGCGACTCGCAAAAGAGATTGCACCGGGGATCAGCACCCAGGAGTTGGATTTATTTGCCCGGGATTTAATTGATCAGGCGGGAGCCCGCAGTGCTTTTATCCATTATCAGGGACCTCGTGGAGTTCCCCCTTATCCGGGGTACACCTGTATTTCGGTGAACGAGGAAGTGGTGCACGGCATTCCGGGGGACCGGAAGATTCGGTTGGGAGACATCGTAAGCATCGATGTTGGGGTGGTGTATCAAGGATTTATCGGAGACAACGCGATGACGGTGCCTGTAGGCGTCACGGACATGAAGGTGTTGGAATTAATCCGGATGTCAGAGCAATCCTTGATGAATGGGATTGAACAGGCGGTGGAGGGGAATCGTCTTACCGACATATCCCATGCCATCGAATCCACAGTACGGCCGCATGGTTTTGGAGTGGTGCGCGACTTTGTCGGGCACGGGGTGGGCCGCAACATGCATGAACCCCCCCAGATCTACAATTTCGGACCGCCTGGACGTGGACCGATCTTAAAGGAAGGGATGACCTTGGCTATTGAACCGATGGTGAACCTCGGGACTCATGAAGTCGAAACTCTCCCGGATGGGTGGACGGTAGTGACATCCGACAGGAAATATTCGGTGCATGTGGAGCACACCGTGGCGGTTCACAAAGGAAAACCAGAGATTTTGACCCTGCCTGATGAATAAAAGCGAAAAAAAGGAAGAAATTTTACTCGACGCAACCCTCCTAAATGAATTAGAGTGCGCGACCTTTCAAGTTGAACTTGATAATGGGCATAAAATGGTGGCATTTTCCGCACCCAAAAAGACTCTTTTGCAGCTTAATTTGCAATTGGGGCAAAGGGTGCGGCTTCAATGTTCCCCCTATAACATGCTCAAGGGAATCATTCTAATCGACCATCCACAGGATTTAAACTCATGAAAGTTCGTAGTTCCGTTAAAAGAATTTGCATCAATTGCCGCGTCATTCGACGCAAGGGTATTGTGCGTGTCATTTGCACCAATCCCCGTCACAAACAACGTCAAGGTTAAGAGGAGTTACAAGTATGCCACGTATTATGGGAATCGATATTCCAGGCCGCAAGCGCCTTCCGTACTCTCTCCGTTATATTTATGGAGTCGGCCCGCAACGTGCGGATGAGATTATTTCAAAACTCGGACTGGATCCGATGGCGAAAGCAGACGATCTTAGTTCGGATGAAATCAACTCTATCGCCAAGCTTGTTCAGGCCGATTATACGGTGGAAGGGGATTTAAGGCGTGAAACGCAGTCCAACATCCGTCGTTTAGTCAGCATTGGAAGTCACCGTGGTATTCGTCACCGCCGTGGGCTTCCTGTTCGGGGTCAGCGTACCAAAACGAATGCCCGGACCCGTAAAGGTGGACGCCGTACCATTGGTGCCGTCCGCGGGAAAGAAGCCCGTGCCGCTGCCAAAGCGTCAAAATAATTTAACCCAGCCTAATTTTCCAAGGAAAACACTCCATGTCTGAAGAACAGAAAGATTCTGTAGAAGAAGTAAAAACCGAAGCTGCCGCTCCAGAGCCGGCGACGGAGACCGTTACCGACAAAGCCTCTGAGAAGACGGCGGATGATCAAGCACCTGAGAAAGCTGCGGCGACGGAAGAACCCAAAACAAACCGTCCAACCGCTGCTCAATTGTTGGGCGAAGAGTTGGTTCCGGTTAAAGCACGAAAAGCCAAAACCTCAAAAAACATCACCCAGGGCGTGGTGCATGTGAAAGCGACGTTTAACAATACCATCGTCACCGTGACCGACCTTTCTGGAAATGTGGTTTCCTGGGGATCCGCAGGTGGGGCCGGATTTAAAGGCTCCCGTAAAAGCACGGCTTATGCAGGTACTGTAGTGGCCCAGGATGCGGTTCGGAAAGCGATGTCTCATGGACTGAAAGAAGCCGAAGTGCAAATTCAGGGTCCGGGAGCCGGTCGCGAATCCGCTGTACGTGCTGTACAGTCTTGCGGCGTAACTGTATCCAATATCGCAGATGTGACTCCGGTACCCCATAACGGGTGCAGGGCCAAGAAACGTCGCCGCGTATAACAATTTAATCATTTTGTAATTTAAAATAACCCTCTGAACACGGAGTAAAAATA
>JGI12210J13797_10952766_pt1 | contig 15431 bp, 15 predicted proteins | sample ElkSlonscriptome_3_FD_13797 | JGI IMG/M metagenome (IMG submission 13797)
ATGGATTTCCCGCAGGAGGTGGGCCCGGCGGGCCAACCCTACCACGCTGCCGCGAATATCGGGCGTTTCTTGGGCTTGAAGTGATGCCGTATGATGATGGATTTTCCCCGGGGGAGGTGGGCCCGGCGGGCCAACCCTACCACGCTGCCGCGAATATCGGGCGTTTCTTGGGCTTCAAGTGAGGCCGTATGGTGATGGATTTCCCCCGAGGAGGTGGGCCCGGCGGGCCGACCCTACCACGCTGCCGCGAATATGGGGCGTTTCTTGGGCTTCAAGTAAGCCGTATGATGATGGATTTTCCCCGGGGGAGGTGGGCCCGGCGGGCCGACCCTACCACGCTGCCGCGAATATCGGGCGTTTCTAAATCCGAACAGACCGCTGCCTGAAGAATAAAAGGCCACCAAACGAGGTCTGATTGAAGATGGATGCGAGTAACCACAGGAATTAGTTTTGTGGACGGGAGGAGGTCAGATTCGGTTCGCGCCGCCATTCTGTGGGGGAGAGGCCAGTGGCTTTGCGGAACCAGCGTGCGAAGTAATTTTGATCAAACATGCCGCATTGAGCCGCCACCTCCGCCACGGGGAGTTGGTCGCGAAGCCGTTTTTTCGCGTGCTCCAACCGAAGCAACGTCCGCCACTCGCCCAGGGTCCAGCCGACTTCCTGCCGGAGCACGCGGTTGAGATGATCGGGAGAAAACCCGATTGCCTTGGCCAGCTCCTGGAGCGGTTCCGGTTCGCTCAACCGGCTTCGCAACAACCGCTCCGCTTTGATCGCGATGGGGGAAAGCAGGTGCTGGATTCTTTCGCCCCACCACCCGCTGGCTTTCAATTGCAGACTGACAACTTGCAGGGCCAATCCAGCTCGCTCCCAGTCATCCGGGTTTCGTTGCGAATCCAACGCCGGCGCCGACGCGATCAGCCGCCGAATGCGAGCCAGTTCGGGAGCGGTCAATCGCCCGATGAAGGGGGCATGATCCCGGTCGGTCGCCAATTCAAAATCTGCGACTAGGCAAAACGGGGGGCGGCGGCCTTCGCGCAAAAAGCCATGTTCCACGCCGGGCGGCAAAATGAGCAGCGACCCGGCTCGGACCACCACCGGCTGACCTTCGGCCACTTGTTCCCAGCCTTGGCCACCGAGATAGAGAATCGATTGCCAATGCGCATGTTGGTGCCGACCGAGCTTTGCTGTTTCGCGCAAATGCCGATGCAATTCCAACCGGCGGACATGCAGACCGTTGGAAGAAACTCGGAGATCCCCCCAAGCGAGACGTTTGAATTCAAGCGATTGCACCATGCCGTTGCGAAACCTTAATACAGGCGATCAAAACCGCAAAGGATCGCCTTTCAGGTCATCCTCAACGCTGTCGTAACCGTAATAGTCCATATGAGTGATTCTATTTCCAATATTCTCATCACAGGTGCCACCAGTGGGATTGGCCGTGCCACGGCAACTCAACTCGTCGATCGTGGCGCTAACGTGTTTGTTACAGGCCGATCACAAGAGAAAATAGAGGCGCTTACCGGAGAACATCAGTTCGCCGGTTCGCTCACCCTCGACCTGACCGCGCCTCATGCCGCCGAAGAGCTTTTCAAAACAGCCGAGGAAGAGTTGGGCGATATTGATGCCGTCGTCCATGCCGCTGGTGCTGGGCTGATCAAACCGGTGTTGGACACGAGCGACGCCGAATTTTCGCGAATTCTCAATATTAACACGCGCGTCGCTTTTCTTGTCGCTCGCGAAGCAGCCCGGCATATGAGCGAACGGAAAAAAGGCCGCTTCATCACGTTGCCAGGCATTCTCGGTAAGGCTGCCATGAAGAATGCTGCCGCTTATGTCGCCAGTAAATATGCGGTCACCGGGATGATCAAAGCGATGACCCAGGAATTTCAGCGGAGCGGGGTTCAATTCTGTTTGCTCCATCTCGGCGGGGTCGATTCACCGTTCTGGGATTCGCTCGATATGAAAGTGCAACGAGATAAAATGATTCCGTGCGAAGTCGCCGCGCACGCCGTGGTGCAGGCGCTTGATCTACCGCCACATTTGGTGATGAACGAGATCACCATTCAACCTGACAGCCATCAATTGTGAGCTCGCACCCACCCAGAAAGGTCGAAACGGTCGTCATTGGAGCTGGGCTCTCTGGGTTGACCGCCGCTCGCGAACTGCAACAGGACGGTCGAGAAGTGGTGGTGTTGGAAAAAAGCCGGGGCTTAGGCGGCCGATGCGCGACCCGACGATGGGATGGCGTGCGGATGGATCATGGCGCCCAATATTTTACCGCCAAGAGCCTGGAATTCGCCCGGCAAGTTTCCCAATGGCTGGCCCATGACGTGGCACAGATTTGGACACATCGGCTGCATAGTTGGCAGGAGGGAGAGCTGTTCTTTGATCAAGAACGGCAAGCGCGCCCTCATTATGTTTGTCGGGACGGCATGCATCAGTTGGGTAAATTCATCGCCAAAGATCTGGACATCCAGCTCGAGACAAAGGTGCGGGCGGTGCAGTTGGCGGGCGACTCTTGGGAGGTTTTTGTCGAAAATCAGGAGAGACCGTGGCAAGCGAGCCGCGTCATCGCCACAGCGCCGATGCCGCAAATGGTTGACTGGTTTCAGGAGGCGAGCGGTGAGCTTCAGGAAACGCTCCATAGAATCAATAAGCTGATTAAGATGCAGCCGTGCCTCGCCCTGATGCTGCATTGCCCGGGGCTTAATCCGGAATGGGCTGGCATCCATGTGGAAGACGATACGGTTCGTTGGATCGGTCATGACTCCAGCAAGCGGCCATCCGAATCTGAAGGCCGTTTCGTGGTCCATGCCTCGCCGGAATTCAGTCAGCGCTGGCAAGATGACGATTGGCAGCAAGCGGAAGGGATCATGCGGGAAAAAATCGCCGCGATCACCGACGGCCTGTTGGCTGCGCCGACAGCTTCCCAGATGCATCGCTGGCGGTATGCGCGGGTGGCCAAAGCCCACCTTTCCGGCGCTGTCCGCGCTTGGCAAAACCCGCCATTGGTACTCGCGGGCGACGGACACCATAGCGGCCGGGTGAGCGGCGCTTGGCTTTCAGGCCTCTCGGCCGCAGAAGAATTGAGCTGGCCGCATGAGAGAATTGCCATGTGAAGTGGAATTATTATAGCTTCCGCGCATGGCGTTGGCTTTAGGTCTTTTTTTGTTGGCAATCCTCACGTTTACCGTGGGCGGCATCTGGGGAATTGTGAATGCGTTTCGGGTCAGCGCCCTTTGGGGTCTCGGGATTTTGCTTACCAGCTTTTTTTCGGGAACGGGCATTGTCTGGTTCCTGTTTCTGATTCTTTCAGTGATTTTCTGGGTCAAACATTGGGATTACGCCAAAGGCCCCTTCTTGGTGAATTTGATGGGCTGGATCATGTTGCTGGGCGGCTTCTGGTTCAACTACCAGGCTTACAAGACCACCGATGAAGTGGTCTGGGCGAAGATCGAAGCGCAAGAACCAGACTTTGCGGAAGTCCGCGGATTGATGGAAGACACCACCCCGTTGCCGGACAACGTGCAAGCGGTGCCTGGGTTGGTGGTCGAGGGAGAGGATGGCAAGTTTTACGCCGGGATCATCGTGAAGGTGTTGTTGTCGGTTCCCTTGAATGCGATTTATTATGTGGGGGAACGCGGTGCGTTCGATGAGGCAGAGAACGCTCGCGAGGAGGCGCCGATGCCGCCGTCGACTCACACCCCGCCGGCAACCGCCTCGCCGACCGCTTCCGGCATCAACTCGGCTCCAGCTGATGATCTCGCATCCGAGTATGCCCGGCTCCAAGCCTGGCATCACGAGCTACAAGAAGCGCGTGCGACTCTTTCGTCGGAGGACAAGGAAGCTTTGGCGAAATATGAACGGCAAGCGGCCAAATACGATGAAGCGTTCAAAGCCTTTGACCAACGACGGCAAGCGGCTCGTGACGGACGGTGAACCCCACTGGTTCATAAAATCGGGAAGTGATTGCACTGCAGATTTTTGTGCAGAGCAAGGAGTTCAGGTGGGGGCGTATCCGTTGAGATACGTAACCGCCTGAACAACCCAGCTCTGCGCAAAAAGATCAAGCGAGCACGACTGGTTTTATGAAACATTGGGGTGAATGCTTTAGGATCGGTTGTCAGGACCTGGCCCACTTTTCAACCGACCATCCTTCGCCATTTCGCAAAACACGCTCGCCAGGTGCAACGAGCGTGTTACCTTGCCGACCCTTCAATCCCGCTAGTTGCATGCACAAGGATACTTACTTTCTCACCACCGCCATCGATTACACCAATGCCGCCCCGCACATTGGCCATGCTTACGAAAAGATTCTGGCCGATGTGATGGCTCGGTATCAGCGGGCCGCCGGCAGGCGTGTCTTTTTCCTGACCGGAGTCGATCAACACGGGCAGAAGGTGCAGCAATCCGCCGAGAAAGCCGGTGTCTCGCCCGCTGAATTCGCCGAGGCAAACACAAAAAAATTCCTCGATCTCTGGACCACACTCGGGATCAGCTACGACCACTGGGCGGCCACGACCGATTCGCTTCATAAAGCCGCCGTTCGGAAAGTGTTGCAACGCCTTTACGATGAGGGATCCCTTTACAAAGCGAGTCATCAAGGTTTTTACAGCGTCCGTCAGGAACAATTTTTGACGGATAAAGAACGGGATGCCTCTGGTGAATTCGGGTCGGAATGGGGGGAAGTCGTGGAGTTGGAAGAGGAGAATTATTATTTCCCCCTCTCGCGGGAAGCCGACTGGTTGATCCACTTGTTGCAATCAAAGCCGGACCTGGTTTTTCCCGAATTCCGACGCACCGAATTGATCAACGCGCTTCAGAAATTGAGTGGTGATCTCTGCATTTCGCGTCCGGTAGAACGGCTTTCCTGGGGGATCGAATTTCCGTTCGACCCGGAATTCGTCACTTACGTTTGGTTCGACGCGTTGCTCAACTACCTGACCTTCGCTGGCTATCTGAAAGAGGAAGGCGACTCGGATCTGCCTGATCTCGACCGTCTTTGGCCATGCGACGCGCATGTGATCGGCAAAGACATTCTGATCCCGGCTCATGGCGTTTACTGGCCGATCATGTTGAAAGGGATGGGCTTCCGCGATGATCAAATGCCCAAATTACTGGTCCACGGCTGGTGGAACATCGACGGGGCCAAAATGAGTAAAAGCGTGGGGAACATCATCGACCCGGCCGTGCTCGCTGAGACTTACGGCGTCGATCCCTTGCGTTACTACCTGATGCGCGACATTCGGACCGGACAGGACGCCGATTTCAGCGAGGCCCGGTTGCGAGGCCGTTACAACGCCGACTTGGCCAACGATCTCGGCAACCTGCTCAACCGTTCATTGACCATGACCAAACGTTATCGCGAGGGACGTCTGACAGCACCGGCGGAACCGCTCACTCTTGCCGCTGAATGTGAGGCAACCGTGGCTGGCTATCGTGTCGCCATGGAGAACTGGCATTTCGATGAGGCGCTGGATCTCGTCTGGAAATGGATTTCGAACGCCAATGGCTTCGTCGAATCGGAAGCGCCCTGGAAATTGGCCAAGCAGCCCGACCAGGCGGGCCGCCTGGATGCCGTTCTTTATGAGCTTTGCGAAATGCTCCGAATCGTCACACTCTGTCTGCGCCCTGTCATGCCTGCAACCGCCGCCAAGATGGAGACTCAACTGGGTGTCACCGGCCTGACCCTCCCGGGCCTCGAAAGCCCCAACCCCTGGGGCGGCCTCCCGACCGGCCACCTCATCGGAGGCGCAGAACCGCTGTTTCCCCGGTTGGAAAGCTAACAAGCGTGTTTCGGTGTTACCGCGGGAAATGCGGTCCGCCCACGAACTGACGGAAGCCGTGGACGTTGGGTGAATGGTTTACGGGAAATCTGGAGGCGGCCGGCTATTCCAACGACGGCAACGTCGTGAAAATGCCACCGAAGAGCATGCCAACGACCACGAGTCCGGTCCAGATGAGCATCACTTTTTTGATGCCGAGTTTGTCTGCATTCATCCAACCCCAGATGAAAGCATAGAGCCCGCAGAGAGCGCCGAGGATCACGTGGAGCGCGCCTTTCGCCTCGAACATTTTGATTAAAACGATGACCCAGGGAATGACTGCTAGGACGCCAAAGATAAAACCGATGATTTGCATGAGTATCAGGGATGGTGGGGAATACAGACCGAAGTCAATCAGGATCTCGAGCAGGGGTCGAGCCTGAAAAACCGATCAGAAAATTAATCGGACCATTCCATAAGCCAGCAAGGCAACCAAAATGATGGCGCTCATCCAATATCGGGTCTCCAAATGCCGGACAACCCGAATGCAGCGAGCACGCGCACGACCTGGAAGCAGGGAAACCGCCAACAGCAGCCCAAGCGCGATGATAAGAAATGGCGCGAACGCATGAAGCTCCAGGGCTAAACCGATTTCCCCCTGGAGAAGCGCCGCTCCGGCCGTCGATAAGCCGCAGCCTGGGCACGGCCAACCGCTCGCCCCTTTCACCGGACAATGCCACCACCCGGCATCGAACAGCAAAACAGCGGCCAGCTGAAAAACGGCCGCCCCCACCAAGAGCAGGGAAAGTCGGCGGTTTTCCAGCAAGGAAGCGAGGACATCCCGTTGGGTCACTTCGATGAACCTGCGTCCGTCGAACCCGTAGCACAAGTCCGCTCTCCCGCATTCAACAGCTTTTTGCTTGTTCCGCTCTCCGCGTTGGCGCAAAACCCGTGTTGATGTCTGACGAATCGCCCTCTCCAACGCCTCCTTCAGGATTGCTGCCTTCGAAAGGGGCGGTCATCGCAGAAGGTATCCTGTTCGAACTCATCGGAGTCGCAGCCATTGTCTTCCCGCTGTTAGCGAGTATTGCGCTGGAACAATTACTGGGAGCCCTCTGTGTCCTGGCCGGGGTTTTTGCTTTGGGCAACAACATCATGCATCGCAACAGCCAACATCGTGTTTCCGGCATCTTTTCCGGGTTGGTCCTCGTGGTGCTGGGGATTTGCATGCTCGTCTTTGTGCGGGAAAGTCTTAAATTGCTGGCCGTCTTCGTTGCGGTCGCCTTCGCGGTGGAAGGGATTCTTCAAATCCTGAGTGGCTTCTCGCGGCGCGGTTCCCTCAAGCTTTGGCCGATGCTTCTTTTGAATGGCGTCGTCTCCCTGATCCTGGCCGCCTTGATTTTCTTTCAATGGCCCGAGAGTTCGCATTGGATCATCGGTTTACTGTTCGGCATCAATCTGATGTTCGCGGGTGCCACCTTGATGGCCATCGGCTTTGCCATGCCGAAAAAAGAGAAGTGAGTCTTCAGCGGATACCGTAATAGGCCCGCACCATTCGCTCCATCCAGGCCTTGGGAAAAAGGCGCCACGCTAACGGCGCCAAGCGGGTCTGAAAAAAGTCGCCGGTATTCACTCGGCGCGCCGGATATTCCGTCCGTAACTGTCGGAGCACGGTCTGGGCCACCACATCCGGTTTGGGCGCGGTGCGCATGTGATGGTCGACCTGTTCCCAGAGCTTGTGAAAGGCTTTGCGGCGAACCGCGTCACGAGGCGCCACGGCAGCGAGGTTGTCGTTGAACCCGGTGCAGATATCGCCCGGTTGCACCTCCACCCAGCTGACATTCTCCCGGGCAGGCTCGAGACGCGCCGTCTCGATCATCGATGCGAGAGCGGCTTTGGCAGCGTTATAAGGTCCCATGCCAGGAATTGGCAGACGCGCCGCGATGCTGGTGATGAAAATGACCCGACCGCTTTTCAAATGGAGCTGCGGTAGGAGCAACTGAGTGAGCCGCCACGGGCCGAGACAAAGCATTTCGAATTGCTCGAGAATAATCGACGGCTCCATCTCATCGACCGGACCGAACGCCCCGCTGCCGGCATTGTGCACCATCGCATGGAGTTCGCCGGCTTCGTCGCGAATTTGGTCAGCGGCTGCATCGATGCTTGCGGCATCGAGCAGGTCAAGAGCGACCGGATGAAATTGGTCTCCGGCTGGAGGCAGCTTCTCGATCTCCCGGCCGGTGCCCCAGACCTCGAACCCCGCGTCCATCGCCGCCAAGGCAATGGCATTGCCGATGCCTGAACGCACGCCGGTTACCAGAATGCGTTGCGGCTTGGAGGTTTTCACGCAGGATATTGATCAAAGACCAGGCAGACATTCGCTCCGCCGAAACCGGACGAATTTTTCAGCACTCGTTTCGGAGCAAAATCGGTCGGTTGCGTGACCACGGGCACACCTTCAAAGGCGGGATCGAGATTGTCTATTTTGGCGGAAATCGGGGTGAACTCTTCCTTGATGGAGAGACAACAGAAGGCGCTTTCCATGGCGCCGGCCAAGCTGAGACCGTGACCGGTCAGGCTTTTGGTGCTGCTGATTCGCGGAATGCCGCCATCGGGATAGACCGTGCGCAGGGCGGCAATTTCCGCCGCGTCACCGGGCGGGGTGGCCGTGGCGTGCGCGTTGATGTAGTCGATGCTCTCCCGTTCGACTCCCGCATCGGCGAAGGTGTCCTGGATCGCTCGAGCCAATCCTTCCCCGGCCGGTTCCGGCGCGAAAACATCGTAGCCATCGGAAGATTCCGCCCAACCTTTCAATTCGGCATAGACAGTGGCACCGCGTTTTTCGGCAACGGCTTCCGATTCGACGACCAACGCCACCGCACCGCCCGTTCCGACGAAACCGTCCCGATCCCGGTCGAACGCCCGAGGCGCTTTGTCGGGATCTTTCTGGACGCTCAAGGCTCGAATTGCGGAGAACGGCAGGATGGTGCGTAACAGGGCATCCTCGGCGCCCACCACAAATACCCGGTCCCGACGGCCCAAGCGGATATGATCCAAAGCAAACCCCAGCGAGTGCGCGGTCGATGCACAGGCGGAAGCGGTTTGCAAGGCGCCGCCTTTGATCTGAAAGGTATTCACGATGTTAATGTATAGCGAGCCGGTGATGCTATTGACCATCCCCATCGGCGGGCAACGCATCACCCCGCGCCGATCCATCTGCATGCTATTCTCATGGGTCATCATTGGGGACCCTCCTGAACCGCCGATGAAACAGGTCCTCGGATCGCGGACATCGGCCTCTTCCAGTTTCGCATCCTCAATTGCCTGCCGCATCGCGCAATAAGCAAAGAACGCATTGGGGGTCATCGGCCGCATCAATTCCCGGCGAATGCGATAAGTGCTCGGAAAGGTCCAATCTTCAAAATCGGCCGTTGGAAAGTCGAATTCCTTCACCGTCCCGAGGAGGCTCGGCGGAATATCCGGTTTATCGAAAGGAGGAAAGAGCTCGATGCCATGCCGTCCAGCGCGGAGATTCTCGAGGACTTCTGCCTTCGAATTGCCAATGCTGGTGATAAATCCGAGCCCGGTGATAACGGCGCGTTTCATGAGAAACCAACCATGGTCCAGTCCATCGGTTTTCGCCAAGAGGAAAGATGCGGGGGCAACCGATCGGGTCTGATTGAAAATGGGTGCGAGCTAATCGGCAGTTCTGCTCGAATCCCTTGGCTCCCAGTTTGCGGTAGCGCACTCAGAAACTTGTTCCGGACCCCAACCGATCTGGCTGAATGGAGGTCCACTTTGCCTGTCGCATCCGAAAACTTCTTAAATTCCGCCTTCACGAATCTACGAGAGCAGCCATTATTGGCCTCCTAGTCCTCATGCGTTTCCCAAATATCCTTCATTCAAAGCCCCATCTCGTTCGACATCATGACCGCTGGTTGATTGCCCTGTTTCTGGGGGTGTTTGCCATGTTGGCGAGCCAGCCCGTCCATTTTGCTGCGGCCGAACAAAAATCCGATTCGAATGAGTCATACGAAACGGTCCGAACGCTGGAAGGCAAAGCCTCTTATTACTACGGGCGCTGGATCGGTCGCAAAACGGCTAATGGCGAGATTTACAAACGAACCGACATCACCGCCGCCCATAAGAGCCTGCCGTTCAATACGAAAGTTCGCGTGACCAACGTGAAGAACGGCAAATCGGTTGTCGTCCGAATCAATAATCGCGGGCCTTACGTGCGTGGTCGCATCCTCGATCTGAGCCTGAAAGCAGCGAAAGCAATCGATATGACCGACGCCGGGGTCGTGCCTGTGGAAGCTGAGATCTTAAAAAAGAAGCAAGTTGCTGAGTCGAAGGACGTCCATTCCAGCCAGCTCTTCGCTTTTCTAAGTCGGCTATTCGAGGGTGGTTTTCCGATTTCGGATCCATCTGAAAGCCGCCAGGAAGGCTGACCGTCGCATAACTTAAGGGACTCTTTTTCATTTCCCGACCTTTTAGACTTTTCAAGGAGCTCGGTTTTGGATTCGCTCCGGGCTGTGCGATCATCAAGATCATTTCACGGCGGGCTGAGCCACTTCCTTTGGGGCGGCATCTGCCTGGCGTCCATCACGTTGGCTTTCTCGGGCTGTGATTCCAAAAAGGAAGCGCCCAAGAGGCCGCCCCCGACCGTCATTGTAAGCAAAGCTGAATCGAAAGATGTGCCGATTTATCAGGAATGGGTTGGCACCATGCAGGGCTTTCAAAATGCGACCATCCAGGCAAAAGTGGAAGGTTACTTAGAGACACGGGATTATCAGGAGGGTTCGTTTGTCAAAAAAGGGGCGACTTTGTTCACCATCGATCCTCGACCGTTTCAGGCCACTCTGGCTCAGGCTCAGGCAACCTTGAAACAAGCTGAGGCGAGCGAGATCCGCACCCGGCTCGACGCTGATCGTGCCACGGAGCTCTACGGCAAAGGAGTGATCAGCCAAGCGGAATACGACACCAAGACGCAGCTTCACAAAGCCGACCAGGCAGCCGTCGCGGCAGCCCAAGCGAATGTGGAGTCGGCCAACATCAATCTCAGCTACACGACCATCCAGGCGCCGTTCAATGGAATCGTGGGGGAAGCCACAGCACAAATTGGCGATTTGGTTGGCTCACCCGGTTCTGCCGCGCTGACGACGATGTCGATGGTTGATCCTATCAAGGTTTACTTCCCGATCAGCGAGAATCAATACATGCAGGCGGCTGATGCCATCAATCAATTGGAGAATGAAGCTGAAGCCAAGCGTCCCAAAACGCTTACCATGATTCTCGACACGGGTGACACTTACCCAGATAAAGGCCAATTTTACTTCGCGGATCGTGAGGTGAACCCGCGGACCGGCACGATCAACATCGGCGCAACCTTCCCGAACGAGAACGCCTTGTTGCGCCCTGGCCAATTCGCGCGGATCCGGGCGAAAGTGAAGACGCTGGAGGATGCCATCGTCGTTCCGTCCAAAGCCGTGTCGGAAATGCAAGGGACTTACTCCGTCTTCGTTATTGATTCCGATAACACCGCCAAAACGCGTAGCGTGCAGGTCGGTCCTCAGGTCGAGGATGAATGGGTGATCGATTCCGGATTGAAAGCCGGCGAAACGATCATCGTCGAGGGCGTCAGCAAGGTCAAAGATGGCACCAACGTGAATCCGAAATCCGTCTCCGCCGCCAAAGCCGAGAAAGCCAGCGGCGACAGTGCCGATGCATCCTCGGATAGCAGCAGCCCATCGCCTACGGCGTCCCCTTCTCCCAGCTCATCGCCAGCCACCACTCCAGCCCCGGCACCGAGCCCGGCCGCTTCTTCTTCATCCGAAAACGGGAGCAGCAACTCCTGATCCCCGGTTCGCATGGCTGATTTCTTCGTTCGCAGACCAATCGTAGCGATGGTGATCGCCATCCTCACCGTGTTGGTGGGGCTGGTTTCCATGGTCAGTCTTCCGATTGCCCAATTCCCCGATATTGTTCCACCGCAAATCAATGTGACGACCATGTTCGTCGGTGCGGATGCGTTGACGGTGGAAGAATCGGTCGCCACCCCGATCGAGCAGCAGATGAGCGGGGTCGACAACATGGAATACATGCAGTCGACCAATGCCAATAACGGCAGCATGACATTAGCCGTTACGTTCGGGCTCGCCACCGATCCCAACACGGATCAGATCCTCTCGCAAATGCGGGTCTCTCAGGCCCAGGCCCAGCTCCCCACCTCGGTTGCGAATTATGGGATCACCACCCAGAAATCGAACGCCTCACCTCTCATCCTCTTCGGCCTCTCCTCTCCGAATAAGACTTACGACGCCAATTTCCTCGCGAACTACGCTTACATCAACCTGAATGATCAGTTCACCCGGGTCCCTGGCATCTCCAGCGTCACGGTCTATGGCTCCGGTGAATATGCCATGCGGTTCTGGGTGCGGCCCGATATTCTGGCCAAGCTCAATATCACCGTTCCGGAAATCATCAGCGCGATTCAGAACCAAAATAACGTGAATCCCGCCGGGTCCATCGGAGCGGAACCAATTCCCGATGGTCAAACTTACACCTACGCCGTGAAAGCCCAGGGTCGGCTGGTGTCCGAAGAGGAATTTGGCGAAATCGTTATTCGCGCCAATGAAGATGGCTCTCTGGTTCGGCTCAAGGATGTCGCCCGCATTTCGTTAGGCAGCCAAACATACAATCTTTTCTCACGGCTCAATGGCAAACCAGCTGCCGTCCTGGCCCTCTATCAGTTGCCCGGCTCCAACGCCCTCGCGGCTGCAGATGGTGCCAAGGAGCTGATGGAAACCGCGAGCGAGAGTTTTCCGCCCGACCTCGAATATGTTGTGGCTCTCGACACCACCGAAGCCGTGGTCGCTGGCGTGGAAGAGATCGAGGAAACGCTCTACATCGCCTTGTTGCTCGTCATCTGCGTTGTATTCATCTTTCTTCAGGGTTGGCGAGCCACCCTCATTCCGCTGCTCGCTGTGCCCGTTTCGTTGATCGGCACATTCGCCCTGTTTCCGTTATTCGGCTTCTCGATCAACACCCTTTCGCTGTTCGGCCTGGTCCTGGCGATCGGCTTGGTGGTGGACGATGCCATCGTCGTGGTGGAGGCGGTCGAACATCATATTGAGGAGGGGCTCAGCCCGAGAGAAGCCACCTTGCAGGCGATGAAAGAGGTCACCGGACCCGTCATCGCCATCGCTCTGATTCTCTCCGCCGTCTTTATCCCGACCGCCTTTTTGCCCGGAATCACCGGTCGGCTTTATCAACAGTTCGCACTGACGATTGCCATCTCCGTTTTGCTTTCCGCTTTCAACGCCTTGACGTTGAGCCCGGCCTTGGCCTCGATCATCCTTCGGCCGCGAAAAGAATCACACGGGCCGCTGGCCTGGTGTTTCAAAAAATTCAATGCCGGATTCGAAAAAGTGACCGACGGGTACGTCGGCGTTTGTCATTTTTTGATCAAGAATTGGATTTGCGGCCTCCTGGTTCTCGTGGTGGCGGTCCTCGGAATCGTCTGGATCGGCAGCAAAGTTCCCTCGGGTTTTCTGCCGGAAGAGGATCAAGGCTACGTTTTCGTCGGGTTACAATTGCCCTATGCGGCCTCACTGGAAAGAACGGACGAAGTCTGTTCGCAGGTGGAAAAAATCATCGCTTCCACGCCTGGGGTAGACAATTACGTCACGGTCGTCGGGTTCAGTCTGCTGAGTGGCGTGCAGAACACTTACAGCGGCTTCTTTTTCGTGCAGCTTAAACCGTGGGGCGACCGGAAGGAACCGGATGAGAAAGTTGATGCCATCATGAAACGGATCAGCGCCGGCATTTACGAGATCCCCGGTGCGGTCGGATTCGCCTTTCCACCACCAGCCATCCCCGGGGTCGGCACGTCGGGTGGCGTCACCTTTATTCTGCAAGATCGCGGTGGCCGCTCCGTGCAATTTTTAGCGGACGAAACCAATAAATATCTGGAGGCCCTGAATAAGCGCCCTGAAGTCGCCCGGGCACAAACCACCTTGCTCGCTGATGTCCCGCAGCTTTACGTCGATGTCGATCGGGACAAAGTCTTAAAGCAAGGCGTCAACATCGGCGATGTCTACCAGACCATGCAATGCTTTATGGGCGGGGTTTTCGTCAATTACTTCAACCGTTTCGGGCGTCAGTGGCAAGTCTACGTGGAGGCGGAGGGGGAATTCAGAAAATCTGCGGATAATGTCGGCGAATTTTACGTTCGTAATAATCAAGGCGATCCCGTGCCTCTCTCAGCCTTCACCAAAGTCGAGCGCACATTTGGACCCGAATTCACCATGCGTTTCAATCTTTACCGCTCGGCTCAGATCAACGCGGGACCAGCGCCAGGATATAGCGGCGGCCAATTGATGCAGGCCATGGAAGAAGTCTTCGAGGAAGTGAAGACCTCCCAGATGGGGTATGCCTATGCTGGTATGTCCTACCAAACGAAACAGGCGGCGGAAGGCGTCTCGCCCTTAGCCATCTTCGGGTTATCGCTTCTATTCGTTTTCCTCATCTTAGCGGCGCAATATGAAAGTTGGACATTGCCCTTCAGCGTCCTGATGAGCGTGCCGATCGCGGTGTTCGGCGCCTTCGCTGCTCTCTTCGCACGTCAGCTCGAATTCAATGTCTACGCCCAAATCGGGTTGGTGATGCTGATCGGATTGTCGGCGAAGAATGCCATTCTCATCGTCGAATTTTGTAAAATGCGCCACGACCAAGGGGTGCCTCTCGTGGAGGCCGCCCTTCAGGGTGCCCGCCTCCGGTTGCGCCCGATTCTCATGACGGCTTTTGCCTTCATTCTGGGTTGTGTCCCGCTTTGGATCGCCTCGGGCGCCGGCTCCATCTCCCGTCAGGTGATGGGCACTGCGGTGATCGGTGGTATGTTGGCTTCATCGTTGATCGCGATCTTCATCGTCCCCGTCCTGTTCGTCGTGGTCGAACGGTTGTCCGGAGTCAAAGACGAGGAAAAGACCGACGCGCCGGATGATCAGGCGCAGTTGAAATCCTAAAAAAAGAAAACCCCGACTTCCGTGAGAAAGTCGGGGGTTTTGTTAAAGATGAAAAATTCGGGCGTAGATTACCACTGGAACCGGACATCAGCACCCGCCTGACGCGCATGCTCCTCATCCGTGCAAGGGGCGTTGGTCGGCACATCCACCTCGGCGTCGTTGTTCGAGACCAGATCGTTTTCCAAAAGATATTGCTCAAGTTCGTCGCCGCTGACATCGGGAACCATGGTGCCGTTCACTTCCACACATGGCGAAAGCGGTTGGCCACTTTTCTGTTCCATCTCCCAGCGAAACGCCGGGTTCTGGATGATATCCTTCTCCGTGTAAGGGATATCGTGTTTGGCTAGAATGGCACGGACGCCAGCGCTCCAGCCGCAATGCGTTTTCAGGTAGGCAGTAATTTCAGGTTTAGACATGATGAATAGGTTGGGTTGAAGACTGCCGGAACTTGGCCGCAAAAGCGCCATTCGTCAAAGCGTGAATTTATGGGGCCACCTGGCCGGGTCTGATGAAAGGTGGGTGCACGTCATCGCAGAAGGATCAGAGGGATTCGAGTGGGACGGCCGGTATTGGACCCAGAAACACGTTCCTCCTACGTCCCGCGACCTGCTTCTCACCAACCGGCGGGACTTCGGCGGAC
>JGI12210J13797_10054363_pt1 | contig 15430 bp, 13 predicted proteins | sample ElkSlonscriptome_3_FD_13797 | JGI IMG/M metagenome (IMG submission 13797)
TGTACGGAGAGGGGGCAATGGCTGAGGGAGGCGCCCTCAGCGGGAGCGCTCAGCGCGAGAGGTGCGTGATGAAACCGTCGAGACCATCCGCCTGTGGGCCTTCGGCGCCGAGACGGCCCTCGAAGGTGCCGCTCGCGATGACCTGTCCGGCGGTGTTGGTCGCGAGGCCCGTGAAGGCCTGGATACCGGGCTCGGTGATGGTCTGCGCCCAGAGCCCGGTCCCGTCGGTGGAGGCGAGCTTGGTGACGAAGGCGTCGATGTCGTCGAGGGCGCCGGCGTCCTCGTCGATCACGTCGTCGAGCTCGAAGTGACCCGTGAAGGAGCCGGCGATGGTCACGTCACCGCCGTCGTCGACCGCCAAGGCGTGGATGTTCACCGGGGCCGAGGTCCGAAGAGTGCGCGCCCAGCGGACCTGGCCGTCCTCGAGGGCGAGCCGCGCGACGAAGGGATCCTGATCGGCGACCATGACCACCGCGCCGAGGGCGCTGGCGCCGTCCATCAGGCCGGAGATGGCGACCGACTTCCGGCTCACGGCGAGGTTGTGGACGGCGTCGAAGCCGGTCCCCCCGACGGAGACGAGCCACAGGGTGTGGCCCTGGGGGGTGAGACGCGTCACGAAGCCATCGTTGCGACCGAGTGAGCTGACGCTGCGCTCACCCACCTGAAGGGTGCCCTCGTAGTGGCCGGCGAGGACGATGCCGTCGGGGGTGGCTTGCAGCCCGCGCACGGTCGCCGCGGGAGCGTTGATGGTCCGCGCCCACCAGAGGTCGCCCTCGGGGCTGAAGGCGGCCACGAAGCTCTTGGGGCTGGGGGAGGCGATGCCGCCGAGGCCCAGGTCGTGCTGGAAAGAGCCGGCGACGTATACGGTCCCGTCGGGGAGCGCGGCGACGTGTTCGGCGCACTGGTAGCCGTCGCCGCCGAACTGCGTGGACCAGACGGGGCTGCCGTCCTGGGCCATGCGCTGGATCACGCCGTCGTAGCCGTCGCTGTCGGTCTCGCGGCAGCCAGCGAGGATGATGTCGCCGTCGATGGGCGCCGCCGACTGGATGGCGTCGCCGGTGGGGGCGTATTGCCGCGCAGTGGCGAGCCCGGAATAGCGGCTCCGGCGCACGAAGCTGCCTTCCTCGCCCGTGACTTCGTTCGGGCCGGCCCCGAGTAGGACCGCGCCTCGGTCGAGGCCGTAGATGCTCTGTCCGTACTGGTGACCCGCGCCGCCGATCACCTCGACGGATGTGAGCTCGCCGCGGGTGCAGGCGCCCGCGCCATTGCAGGCGCCATCGCCACAGAGCGAGCCCGCCCGCAGTGGAGCCATCACACAAGCCCCTTCGACGCACGTGCCCGTCCAGCAGGCTTGGGCCGCTGTGCAGTCGGCCTCGACCGAGCAGGCCGCTGCCTCGGGCGCTTCGGCCGAGAGTTGTCCATCGTGGTCGATCGAGGGCGCGTAGTCGGGGTCGGGCGCGCCCGGGATGACGCCTTCGTCCGAGGTGGCAGAGCAAGCGGCGAGAAGGGGGATGCAGGTGACGATGACGTAGCGCACGGCGGGGCCTCCTATTGGCGTCCCTCGAGCCGCCAAGGTCGCGGCTCGGTAGAAACAATCGGGTACGCGTAGGAGGAACGTCCGAACCCTTGAGGACTTGAGCCAGGTGCCCATTTTTCTCGGCGTGGTCCGCGGCGGCCTCTCTGTGGCATGGTCCCGCGCCATGCGTGCCCGCCACCTCTGCGTTCTCGGACTCGCCCTCGCCGCGTGCAAGAAGGACCCGCCGCCGCCGCCGAAGCCGAGCTCGGCGACCGCTTCGTCGAGCGCCAGCGCCAAACCCAAGCTGCCGGTCCGCCTGCCCACGCTCCGACGGGGCGTGATCCCGCAGGCCGAGAAGGCTGAGGCCGTGTGCAACGACGGCTCGCCGGCCGCCTTCTACGTGCGCCGTGGCCTGCCCGGCAAGGACGATCACTGGATCGTCTTCCTCGAGGGGGGAGGCAGCTGTACCGACCTCGCCTCATGTGAGGCGCGCAAGAAGCAAAGCCGAGCCATGACCAGCCAGGGCCAGCCACCGCGACGCAAGCTGGCCGGGATCTTCGACGGCGACGTGAAGAAGAACGCGGACTTCGCCGGCTTCACGCAGGTCTACGTGCCGTACTGCAGCTCGGACGAGTGGATGGGGGACCGCGGAGCGAGCCAGGAGACGGCAGGGCTTCACTTCCGGGGTCATCGCATCCTCGAGGCCGTCATCGAGACCCTCGAGCGCAAGCGCGACAACGGTCCCAACCTGGCCGAGGCGAAACGGCTCGTGCTCGCGGGGGTCGAGGAGGGTGGCTTCGGGGTGGTGCACCACATCGACGCCGTGGCCGCCCGGCTCCCCGAGGTCGAGGTGGTGGGCGTCGTGGATGGTCTGCCCACCCTGGCGCCGCTCTCGCCGCTCGAGGCAGCCAAGCGTCAGAAGCTATGGGGCGCGCAGGTCGATGCCTCCTGCGCCGAGAAGGAGGGCAAGCCCGAGGCCTGCCACGATGCACGCGAGGTCCTGACGAAGCACGTGAAGCGGCCGGTCTTCGTCCGGGTCGACCTCCGTGACGCGCGAGCGGCGGGAGGACGCGATGTGTCGGACGACGGAGGCGAGGCGCCGGCCGGCTTCACCAAGCGCGCCCGGACCCTTCTCGGGGGCCTCTCCGCCGGTTTCGGTCCCGCGACGGGACGGCACGTGTCTCTTCTCGGGGATGCCTTCTTCGAGGAGAAGGCGACCGAGGATACGTTGGCCGCCGTGCTCGGGCGCTTCGTTTTCGGTCGCGAGGGCGACAAGAAGGCCGTGGCCAAGCCGTGAACGACGCGCCGAGGGCGTGGTAACCTGAGGAGAGGATGGCACTCGGGGTGGCCAGACCTACGAGACTCCGAACCGGCCCGTACGCGGTCGTGACCGAGTTGTTCGAGGAGGGAACGCCGGGACCCCTGTGGGTCGGAACGGCGCACGACGGCATGCGGGTCGGCGAGCCGCTGCTGGTCCGTCGGATCACGTCCGACGCGGAGGCGGCCCTGCGTGCCTCCGGACGCTGGGCCACCGAGCTGGAGCACCCGGGGTTCATCCCCACCGTCGACGTCCGCACGGCGGGCGACGAGGTGCTGATCTTCTCGGCCTACGACGAGGAGATCCCTCTCCAAGAGATCCTGCGTCTGGCGGCGGTGCGCCGTCATCCCGTGCCCCCACCCGTGGCCGCCCGTATCCTCATCGATCTCTGCCGGGTGGGGACCTACCTCCACGACCTCCGACGACAGGGGGAGGTCGTGCTCGCGGCCTTTCGGCCCGACTCGGTCTGGGTCGATCGCACCGGCCAGGCCCGGTTGCTCGAGCCCACGGTGCAGGACCTCGTCAGCCGTCGCGAGCCGTGGTCCGTCGACCCCAAGCGTGCGCGCTACGACGCGCCCGAGCGTTTCGATGGCGTCTACGCCCACCCCTCCGACGTTTGGTCGCTGGGCGTCATCGGTTGGGAGATGCTCCGCAACCGACCGCTCTACGCCGGAGGCGACATCGAGACGGTCGCCCAGCGGGTCGCCACAGCCGAGATCCGCCGGGCCGACGCTTTCACCCCGGCGGGCGGCGTGCCCATCGGGGCCGCCTTCGCCGACGCCATCGAGCGATGCCTCGCCCGGCGACCCAGCGCGCGCATCGAGGACCTCGAGGCGCTGGCCGAAACGCTCGAATCCCTCGATGTCGCTACCCGCGACGACGTACGCAGGCTCGTCGAGGAGCTCTGTGATGAGCTCCTCGTGCGCCATCGTCGCAAGATCGACGTGGTGATCCCCGGCTACCCCGGCGCCGGACCCGCTTCGGAGCCTCCGGCATCGCAGCCTCCATCCGACCCGCCCGCGTCGCCGCGGCGTCGGAACATCCTCCCGTCGAGTCGTCCTCCCCGACGCACCGCGGCACCGCCCATGGCGTCGAGCGCCATCGAGGAGGTCCGTATCGCGCCCCTCGTCGCACCCGATATCGACGTGGCGATCAGCGAGAAGCGGTCCGTCGCCGCGGCGCCTCTGGTCGACGCCGACGCGGTCGAGGTGGTGATGCCAGTCGACGTCGGCGGAGACGAGGAGCCGGCGGAGGAGCGTCGGATCGAGGTGGCCGTCGACGTGCCGCCGCCGGCGCCGTCGAGCGTGGTCGGGACCAGCCTCCCCGAGGCCTGGGACGCCGACGATCCATCCCAGCCCGACGACGAGATCCCGCTGGAGACCGACTCTCAGGCGGCGCCGCCACCGCTGAGCATCCCGCCACCGCCCCCCAAGGCGGCCTTGAGCCCAGGGGTCTGGCTCCTCGCCGCAGCGGTCGTGGCGGTGGTGGGATGGGCCCTCTGGTTCGGCGGCCAGAACAACGCGCCAGCCCCGGCCGCCACCTCCGCGTCGGGGCCCGCCCCGGAGCCGCCACCAGCGCCGTCGTTGCGGCCAGCGCCCTCGTCGCCGCTGGCCGCCTCTACGGCCACGGAATCCGTGGACGAGGAGGCAGAGGGCGGCCATGATGGCGGCGCTGTTCCCGAAGCGTCTTCGGCCAGCCCGGAGCCGAAGCCTCCCCCGCTTCCGCGCCGGCGTCCGTATCGGCCGCGACCTCGGCCGAAGTACACCCCAGGAGGCATTTGAACGTGAACTCGCCGCTCGCTCGTCGCTTCGTCCCCCGCGTAGGGGGCTGGGCGCTGTCGCTCGCTCTGGGGCTGGGGGCCCCGGTCGCTCTCGCTCAAACGCCCGACACCGGCGTCTCCTGGGAAGAGGCCGACGGCACGGCCAATTTCAAGGCCACGCAGTACTACAAGGCTGGGACGGCCTCGTTCGGCAAGAAGGACTTCGAGGCCGCCCTCGAGGCGTTCCGCAACTCCTACGGCGTGGTCAAGAGCCCGAACTCTCGTCTCATGGTGGTCCGCTCGCTCTACGAGCTCGGCCGCTACCGTGAGGCTTACGAGGAGGCACGGGTCTTGGCCGGAGAGGCCGAGACTGCGGCGGCCAAGGCCCAAAAGTACGAGGCGGCGGTCGACGCGGCCGCGGTCGAGTTGAAGGCGGCCAAGGGCAAGCTCGCGTTCGTCGTCATCGAGCCGGAGGCCAAGGCGGCCGGGGCCCAAGTGACGCTCAATGGCGAGGAGGTCGCGCCCGACCGCTGGGGCCAGGAGATCCTGGTCGACCCGGGACCGGTCGAGGTCGTCTTGACCACCGACGCGGGGAGCGTGACCGAGAAGGGCGAGGCCAAGGTCGGCGAGGTCGTCGAGCTGAAGCCGGCCCAAGAGAATGATGCGCCAAAGGAGGCGTCGGTGCCGGTCCCGGTCGAGGCGGGCGACGGCGGCTACAGTGGCCCGGACCGCACGGCGATGGCCATCATCGCCGGCAGCGTGGGCGTGATCGGGATGACCAACTTCGGCATCTTCGGCCTCCTGGCCAACGGACAGTTCTCGCGCCTCGACGACCTGTGCGACGATGGGATTTGCGACCCGTCTCTCGAGACCGAGGCCGACAACGGCCGCACCTACCAAACTGTAGCCAACGTGAGCCTCGGCCTCGGCGTGGCCGGCCTCGCGGCGGGCGCGGGTCTCTTCCTTTGGGAGATCCTCGATCCGGCGGAGAGCACCGAAGAAGCGGCGGCGCGGCCGCAGCTCCACGTCGGACCGGGCTCGGTGATGGTGACGGGGACCTTTTGATCATGCGCTCGACTTACACTTTGCTCGCCGGTGCGGCCCTGGTGCTCTGGGGCGCCGCCTGCACCAACGACTTCGGCTCCTTCGAGTTCGGCTCTGGTGGGGCCGGCGGGGAGGGGACCATGGCATCGTCGTCCACCACGACCACCTCGTCCGGGATGGGCGGCATGATGACGACCAGTACGTCGACCACATCCGGCATGGGCGGCATGGGCGGAGACCCCGGCTGCACCTCGCCGCTGATGTGCCCCGGCATGGACACCGACTGCCAACTGCGGTCCTGCGTGAACATGGTCTGCGGCTTCGAGGAACAGCCCGTCGGCCTGAACTGCAACGATGGCGGCGGCACCGTCTGCGACGGCATGGGTACCTGTGTGGAGTGCGTGGCAGACGCGGACTGCTCCGCCATCACCGACGGCGCCTGCGACACGAACACCAACACCTGCCTGCCGGCCGACTGCATGGACACCCTTCTCAACGGGATGGAGACGGACGTCGATTGCGGGGGCGGGGTCTGCAACCCGTGCATCAACGGCGACGACTGCATGTTGGCGGCCGACTGCGCGAGCAACCTCTGCGACGCCAACATGATGTGCGCCGCCTGCACGCTCGACACCGACTGCGCGGCCAACGAGTGGTGCGACGCCGGCATCTGCGCGCCGCAGGGGATCCTCGGCGACAGCTGCACGGGCGACAACGAGTGCCAGAGCGGCAACTGCCCTGGCGACGACGGGGTCTGTTGCGACACCAGCTGTGGCAGCACCTGCGAGTCGTGTCTCTTCGCCGACACCGGCTCGGCCGACGGCACCTGCGCGCCGGTGACCGCTGGCATCGACCCCAAGAACGAGTGCAACGTCGCGCTGCTCTCGTGCAACGGAGACTTCTGCTCCGGCACCGCGGGCGCCTGCCAGCCCGCGATGGCCAACTCGATCTGTCGGCCTTCTGCCGGCGCCTGCGATCCGCCGGAGGTCTGCGATGGCGCCGCGACCACGTGCCCAACGGACATCCTCGCCGGGGTCGGCAGCATCTGCAACGCCAGTCAGGGCGGCTGCGACCCCCAGGAGGTCTGTGACGGGGCGACTCCGACCTGTCCCACGGACGAGGTCTCGCTGGTCAATACGGTCTGCCGCGCCTCCGTTACTCCTTGCGATGCCGAAGAGGTCTGCGACGGGGTGGCCGACACCTGTCCCGTCGACGACGTCATCGCCGACGGCGGCACGCCCGTGCTCGGCGGCTGCGGCAACTACCTCTGCGACGGGGCGGTGGCGACCTGCCCCAGCATGTGCGCGGGCAACGGCGACTGTGTGGTACCCAACACCTGCCAAAGCATGTCCTGCATGCCCTGAGGGCCCCCCGGCCTCGCCCGCTTACTCCTTCGGCCCCGAGGAGCTGTAGCCGGGATCGCCCGGCTCCTTCGGGTTGAAGGGCATCTTCCAGCTGTGGTGGGCGATGTGGACCACCCGCGACCAGGGCCAGCCGCGCTCGATCTGCTTCGGGGCACGAGGGTCGGTGGGCTTGCCGTCCGGCTCCGCGCAGCAGCGCCAGCTCAGGTAGTAGTAAGAGAAGGCCTCGTCGTGCGAGTAGATCTTCGGCCGGCACATGTTGCGCACGCCTTTGTACCAAGGGCCTCCGGTGGTCACGTTGTCGAAGTCGCTCTTCGGGCCCTTGCCGTAGGTCTCTGAGGCGGCGAGCTCGTCGGCGTTGGCCGGCATGTCGTAGACGCCGTAGTCGCTCACGCACCCGGGCGAGCTCCCGCTCACCTTGCCTTGCCATAGGCGCTCGAGCTCGTCGGGGTCGCGGCTCAGGAGCTTGTCCTTCTTGGGGAAGTCCCACGGCTGATCGCCGTGACAGATGGTGGCGTCGCGGGTGTAGCCGTAGGGGAAGGGCTTGTTCTCCGGGCCCTCACAGGCCTTCGTCCACTCGGTCTCGGTGCAGACCCGCTTGCCGCGCTTCTGGCAGTGCAGCTGTGCTTGGTAGAAGTTCTGCATCACCATCGGCCGCTCTCCCTTGCGGTTGGGGAACTCGTAGCGGTCGATGCAGTAGCGCATGGGTTTGGTCGGCCCCTCGCAGCGCGTGGGGAAATTTACCTCCTCGCAGACCCACAGGTGGTTCTGGGGGGCGTGCCACTTCTTCAGGCAGTCGACGCGAAGGTTCTCGCAGTAGTCGCCCTCGACGAGGACCATGTCGTCGGGGCAGGCCTTGGGGCCTTCGGCGGCGGCCGTGCTCGAGGGCGTCGGCGGTGGGACGAGCGGAGCGGGCTCGGGGGCGGCGGTCGTCGCCACGGCAGTGGCGCTCGGGGTTGGCATGGGCGCCAGCTCCGGAGGGGCGCCGGTGCAGGCGACGAGCAGGAGCGCAAACGAGGAGGTTCGCATGAGGGCTCAGCGGCGAGGGGAGAGGTAGTCGGGGGTGGTGAGCGCCTCGTTGAGCCGCGAGGTGAGGATGTGGTCTTTCCAGGCGCCGTTGATGAAGATGTAGTCTCGCGCGTAGCCCTCCACCTGAAAGCCTAGCCGCTTGAGGAGTCTTCCGCTCCGCTCGTTGGTGGGGAGGTAGTTGGCCATGACGCGGTGGATGCGCAGCTCGTCGAAGACGAAGCGGAGGGCTTCGGTGAGGGCCTCGTGCATGATCCCTTGGCCCTGTGCGTCTTCGTCGAGGCTATAGCCCAGGGTGCAGGCCATGAAGGCGCCGCGCACGAACTGGGTGAAGTTGGCGATTCCGGTCACCGGGCCCTCGGGTGCTTCGCGACGAAACATCACGAGGCGGAGCGACCGGCCCGCGTGGTACTCCTGCCGGTTCTGGTCGAGGCGACGCTGCCAGAAGCTGTTGCTGAAGATCCCGGGGGGGAAGGGCGGCTCCCACGGCGTGAGGTGGCGCCGGTTGGTCTCGAAGTAGTCGACGAGGCGCGGCGCTAGCTCCGGCGCAGGGAGTGTCAGCAGAAGACGCGGGGTGTGGAGGGTGACCGGCGACCGCCCCATGGCTCCTTAGTACCATGACCCCGGATGGGACGAAGCCCCTCAGCCGAGGATGATCCTGCGCCGGCTCCTCGCTCCCGCTTGGCGGGCAGCCTCCTGTCCGGCCACATCCTGGCCTATCCGCTCGTCTTCGCCGTCGCCATCGCGGCCATGCCCTGGAGCATCGTGGCCCAGGCGGAGGCCTTGGAGAATGTGGCCCTCCAGATGCGTCCCGAGGGCGCCATCGAGCGATGGCTGGTGGTCAACCTGAACCTGACCATCCCCGATGCGGCCCGCTTCCACCAGATCATGGGCCCCATCGTCTGGCTCATGCTGGGTGTCTTCGTCTGGGTCCACGTCGCCGCGTTCCGCTGGGGAAGGACGGGAGCATGGCGCCCCTTCGCGCTTCAGCTGGGGCTCGGGCTCGGCGTCACCGCGGTGGCGGGACTGGCCGGCTGGGTCTGGATCTTCGTCGGCGCCTGACCGCTCACGGCGCGCAGGTGAGCCGCGACAGCACCACCCGGGGCCGCGCCTGGGCCTCGGACTGATGGGCGAGCAGGAGGGCGTCGCCGAACGGCGAGGCGAGCAGCTCGGGACGCTGACCCTCCCCGGTGCGGTAGGTACTCTCGACCTCCGACAGGGTCGGGTCCACGACGCTCACCGCGACGGTGCCGTCGTTCAGGGAACGGTAGGCGACCGCGACCCGGCCCCCTTCGAAGACGGCGACGTCGACGCCGCCGGCGGGGTCGACCTGTCCGCCCGGAAGGGTGAAGCTCGCGCCGAAGCCCTGAGGACCGAGGCGCCCGACGTGCACGTCACCCGCGGCCGTCGTGGCGGCGTAGATGCTCTCGCCTCCGAGGCGAACGTGGCGCACCCCGGTGACGACCACGCCGTCGAAGTCGCGTTGGCTCTGGGCTTCTTCGGGGAGACGCACCGCGTAGAGCTCGGTCGGGGGGCCGAGCGGGCCTCCGCAGTCTTCGAGCCGGGCCGACCCGAACATCACCATGAAGCCGGGGACCTCGTCGCCGGGGAGACGTTCCGTGCTCGCGGGGAGCGCGCCGCCATCGCCCACGCCCCCGCACCCCAAGATGAACTGGTCGACGATGCTCGCTCCGCCAGGGCTGTAGGTCATGACCGTGTGGCGAAGCACCTGGCCCATGCCCTGCCGCTGGACCTGAGTGATGAGGCCGACGCCCGAGACCGTCGCGAACGCGGCGGGTCGTCCCGGCTCGAAGAGGTCGATGACCTCCCCCGTGGTCCCGCTCCCGGGCGTCAGCTCGGGCTGTACGCGGGCGGTGGAACCCATCCCGGGGGGACCGTTGTGGGCGAGGGAGAAGTTGCCCTCGATGCCGCCAGATGCGGCGATGGCGAAGGCGCGCCCTCCGTCGAAGTCGGCGAGGAACACCGGTCCGACGGGACCAGACGGCCATGAGCCCCAGGGAGCGAAGCTGGTGTGGCGCAGCTCCTGGGGAGACATGGGCCCCATGCCCGCCCGCCAGCCCATGGCGACGGTCACCTGTCGCTGGTTCGGGTCGGTGAAGGTCATCGCTGGCTGCACCTGAGCGACATTCTCCCCGGCGATGCCGACCTCGGGGACTGCGCGTTCGAGCGCGCAGTCCGACCGCACCAGTCCTCCACCCGTGCCGCCGGCGCCTCCGCTGGCCCCTGAGCCCCCGCCGCCTTGCTCGGGCGGGCGGTCCACGTAGGCGTCGGTGTCGAGCAGACCCGAACGGCTGCCGCAGGCCGACGCCAGACCCGCGACGGCAAGGAGGATCACGCTGGGCGCGTGCGCGCGGGGAGACGGGCCCGTCGCGCGCATGAGCCGCTCACCAGTCGTCGTCGTCGTCGTCGCCGAAGTCCCAGTCGTCGTCACCCCAGTCGTCGTCCTCGGCCTCGGCGAGCTCCTCGTCGGTGGGGATGGGGATGACGGGCTTGGTGGGGCTGTGGATGACGTTCGGGATGGCGTTCTTGCCGCAATAGATGCGGGGGGTGCCGATGCCCTTATAGAGCTTGTAGAACCGCTCGGCGAGCATGTTGCACATGCCGCCGTAGCAGTGCGCGACGTAGGCCTTGGCGTTGTCGCTGTGGCCCTTGACCTTGTACTCCTTGAACTCGACCTTCTTGATCTGGTTCTCGTCGTCGGGGTCGTAGTCGTACTTGTCGACCATGAGGAGGTACTCTTTGCCCTTCTCACGGCCCCAGTTGAGCCGTCCGACGATCCAGCCCATCTTCACCCAGGGCTTGCGGACGCGCTCGGCGAACTCCTCGTCCGTTTCGTCCTCGCCCTTGCCGTACTTGTCCTTGACCTTCTTGAAGTCGGACCAGCCGAGAATGGCGTGGGCGTGGGTACAGCTCGCGTCGGCCTTCTTGATCTCTGCGAGTCTGACCGGGTGGGCGGCGTCGCCCTGCGGGAGCTGGGTGGCCGCCAGGAAGTCGGCGGTGGCGGCCATGGCCGCCGTGACGGGACCGGCGCTCACGGTACGGCTCGGTCCCGAGAGGAGTAGCCCTGCGAGCAGAGCGAAGAGCCCCCGCAACCCACGGGTGAGTGCCTGGCGAGAGAGAAGTGAAGCCTTTGACATCATGGTGCCGCCTTGGACGTGACCGGCCCGGATCGAGGCTTAGCATGGTCTGAGGCCGCGAGGGTGTCCGAAGGTGCGATGAAGATGGGGGAGGGCGTCGGATCGATGCCCAACCCGTCCAGCCAGCCTTTCAGGTCGTCGAGAGCCCGGGCTGCCATGTGCAGATAGCGCTCCCGCTTCTTCATCTTCTTGGGCCTCGGTTGCCCTGGCTCGAGCGGCGCCGGCGGGGGCAGGGGCGGCACGTGGGCCCAGGTGATGTTGGATGGCTGGTAGCCGGCCTTGTGGATCGGCGGCCGCTGCATGTGGGTGATGAGGCCTCCGAGGGCGGTGGTCTCTGGCGGCAGCGGCGCTGGCCGGTCGAGGAGCCGCTGGGCCAGCAGGATCCCGCAGAGGAGTCCGCCGGCGGCGCTCTCGACGTAGCCCTCGACGCCCGCGATCTGGCCCGCCACGTAGACCCCGGGGAGGGCTTTGAGCTCCATGGTGGGCTGGAGCAGGACGGGGGCCTGGAGGAAGGTGTTGCGGTGCACGGCCCCGAAGCGCATGAACTCGGCCCTCTCGAGGCCGGGGATCATGCGGAAGACCTCTTTCTGGGCCGGCCACTTCATCCGGCTTTGGAAACCGACGAGATTGTAGGCCGTGGCCGCCTGATCCTCGGCGCGCAGCTGCACGACCGCGTGGGGGCGCTGCCCGGTGCGCGGGTTCGTCAGGCCCACCGGCTTCATCGGTCCGTACAGCAGGGTCTGGGGGCCGCGCTCGGCCATGACCTCGAAGGGGAGACAGCCCTCGAAGTACTTGGCTTTCTCGAAGTCCTTGGCCTGGACCTTCTCGGCCTCGAGCACGGCGGCGAGGAAGGCCTCGTACCCCTCGCGATCGAACGGGCAGTTGACGTAGTCGGCGGTGCCCTTGTCGTAGCGAGACTGCCGCCACACGACGTCCCAGTCGATGGAGTCGGCGCTCACGATGGGCGCGATGGCGTCGTAGTAGGCGAGGTGGTCGGCTCCCACGTGCCGCGCGATGTCGGCCGCGAGCGCATCGGCGGTGAGGGGGCCGGTGGCCAGGATGCAGGGGCGGTCGTCCGGGATGGCCGTGACCTCCCCCTGGATCACCTCGATGCCGGGGTGGGCCTCGATTCGCGCCGTCATCTCGGCGCTGAAGGCTTCGCGGTCGACGGCGAGGGCGCCCCCGGCCGGGACCCGGCACCCGTGGGCCACGCGCATCACCACCGACCCCGCCTGGTGAAGCTCCTCCTTGAGCAGGCCGACCGCGTTCATCAGCGAGGCGCCGCGCATGGAGTTGGAACACACGAGCTCGGCCAGGCCGTCCCCGGTTTGCGCCGGGGTGCGTCGCTCCGGCTTCATCTCGAGCAGACGCACCGGCAGGCCGCGCTCGGCGAGCTGAAAGGCGGCTTCACAGCCCGCGAGGCCGCCCCCGACGATGGTCACCCGTTGCGACATCTTCGCGGCGGTAGCACGAAAGCCGGGCCCTATCGAGCGATCGCGACCGGAACGAAGGAGCCGTCAGCCCACGGTGACCGTGCCGCGCCCGGTGCCCACGGTCACCGAGGGACAGGAGACGCCAGCCCCGACGTAGGCCACGGGCCGGCCGTTGACGGTGACGGAGCCGAAGCCCTTGGAGCACACGGCCGGGTGGGGCGGGTGATTGGGGCATCCGTGGGGGACGAAGAGGTCACCCTGCCGGGTCACCTTCTGCCCTTCGACGGTGCAGTCGGAGCTAGAAGAACCGAAGGCTCGGGGTGCGCATGCGTCGTGACCACAGCATTTGTCGACCACCGTGGAGACCTTGGGCATGCATCCATGATGGGACGCGCCCCCAGGCTCGGCAAGGGGGGAAGGCGATGAAGGTGAACCTGCGCACGACTCTGACTCAGACAGCGGCCCACTCGTCGTTATACTGTGGGCGCAGGGCACCGCTGGGCAAACTATGGAAAACGTAACCCTCTACCTCAAGACCGACGTCGGCGCGCTTCCCCTCGTCTCCTTTCACGTCACCGACGCCGTCGACGAACTGTGGGACGTCGAGGCGGTCGTGCGTTCGGAAGATCCCGAAATCGACCTCGAAGCGCAGATCGGTGCGGACGCCGAGTTCGTCATCCTCTCCCCGCTCGATCTTCACACGCCTACGCGCCGCGTGTGGTCGGGCGTCTGCGTCGACATGACCCAGACGCTATCCGAAGCGGCAGGGATGTCGACCTACTACCTGCGTATCCGGCCCAAGCTTTGGCTGCTCACCCAGCGTCGCAACTACCGCCTCTTTCAGCACCAGAGCCTGGTCGCCACCGTCCGGCAGATCCTCGACGAGTGGCAAATCGAGACGGACTGGCGCATCGACGAGAGCGCCTACGCCGACATGGAGCTGAAGGTTCAGTACGGCGAGAGCGATTACCACTTCATCAAGCGCATGCTCGAGGAGGCGGGGATCACGCTGTCCTTCGAGGACTTCGGGGGCACCCAGACCAAGCTCGTGCTCGCCGACGCCCCGCAGACGGGCGACGTGCGAGAGCTGCCGCTGCCCTACCAGGACACCACCAGCGGCATCGCCGCCAGCAAGACCGAATTCATCACCCAGGTGGCGCTCAAGCACCGCATGGAGCCCGGGAAGGTCTTCTTGCGTGATCACGACTACCGGCGTCCGGCGCTCGCCCTCGCCAAGCAGGCCGACGACGGGCCCGATCACGAGAAGCGGCTGGAGCAATACTTCTACACGCCGGGGCAGTTCAAGCACGAGCGCAACCCGGGGGGCGATACGCCCGTCGCCGACGACAAGGCCGTCGCCCGGCACGTGGAAGAAGAGGGAGACCGTCGAGCGCGAAACCGGCTCGAGGCCCACCGCGCCCGCAAGCGCATCGTCACCTACGAGCCGAACGTCATCGATCTGTGGCCCGGGCGCATCTTCAAGATCGCGCGACACCCGCGCACCGACCTGCTGAACGTCTCGCTGATGGCGGTGCGGTTCGAGATCCTCGCCGAGGAGGAGGAGGACTGGATCGTGCGGGGCGAGGCCGTCGCGTCCGACGTGCAGTTCCGACCCCTCATCAAGACCGACAAACCCCGCCTCGACAGCGTGCAGTGCGCCACCATCGTCGGCCCGGCCGGCGAGGAGATCTACACCGACGAGTACGGTCGCGTGCGCGTCCAGTTTCCCTGGGATCGCGAGGGGCAGATGGACGACAACAGCTCTTGCTGGATGCGCGTCAGCCAGGGCTGGGCGGGCGCCGGCTACGGCGGGATGCAGATCCCGCGTGTCGGTCACGAGGTCCTCATCGCCTTCGTGGAGGGCGATCCGGATCAGCCGCTGGTGGTGGGGCGGGTCTACAACCAGCAGTCACCCGTCCCCTACACGCTGCCCGAGAACAAGACGGTCAGCACCATCCGCAGCGACACCTCGCCCCGGAATGGCGGTTTCAACGAGCTGCGCTTCGAGGACGCCCAGGGTCGAGAGCACCTCTACATGCAGGCCGAGAAGGACATGTCGTCGCTGGTGAAGAACGATGCGATGTCGGTCATCGGCAGCAACGAGCAGCACCTCGTGCGGGGCAATCAAGCGGCGACGGTGGTGGGCAACCGCTCCGAGCTCACCAAGATGAACGACACCGAGACGGTGGGCCTGAATCGGGTGAGCACGATCGGCATGAACCGCAACGCCACGGTGGGCATGACCGACACGAGCTTCGTGGGCGCAATGTGGTCGGTGACCGTCGCCCGCAACCTGGCCGCGCCGCTCAACCTCGGGCTTCAGGCCGCCTACCAGGCCATGTCGCCCGTGCTCGAGGGGCCGCTCGGAGCCACCCTCGGTCAGGTGTCGAGCACCCCCCTCGGCATGCCCTTCTCGGGCCGCGAGCTAGGCCCGATGAACGGGCTCGACAGCATGAAGACGCCGCTGCTGTCGGCGCTGGCGGGCCTGGCGACCAAGTCGCTGCAGGAAGACGAGGGCGTGCCTCCCACGGGCATGGCGATGCAGGACAAGAAGATCACGCTGACCACCGGCGGCGCGACCATCGTGCTCGACGGTCCGGACGTGATCATCTCGGCCTCCGGCAACATCCGGATGAACGCTCAGAAGAAGATCGAAATCATGAGCGAGACCGACGACATCGTCATCCAGGGTGGTCCCATGGTGAAGATCAATCCCGGCGTGAAGCCACCCGAGGCGCGATGCCTCAAGGGGGCCGCGGCCGAGGGGGCCGCCTTCATCGGCGGCAGCCTGCCCTGACGGCTCAGAGGGGGGCTC
>JGI12210J13797_10359699_pt1 | contig 15420 bp, 17 predicted proteins | sample ElkSlonscriptome_3_FD_13797 | JGI IMG/M metagenome (IMG submission 13797)
CAGGGCCAGCGCCCGACTCGGCCGGTCCGTCCACCACGCCCGGCACCCAGCATTGCGGTCCAAGGCCGACCGGTCCCGGTTAAGGCACGCGCCCTGGGCGCATCCGAAGCCGTCAACGACGCTGCGCCGTCAGTGCCTGGGTCCCGCAAGTCGTCCGTGCAGCGATTGGCGCAGGGGGACGGACATCCGCTCACGGACAGCGCGGCCAACGACCGGCTGTTCCGCTATGAGTCCTCCGTTAAGCAGGCGTTCGACGACATCGTACCGGTGTTGAAGCAGATCGCCACGGAGCGCTGCGAGCCCGATTTCACGCAACGCGCCCAGCGCATCGCTGAGCGCGAATTTGGTTTTTCGCTGCCGACGCATATCCTCGATGCGGCCTGGGCAACGGGCCTGGACATGCGCCGGCTGTTCGCCTGGTGTGTCTTCGAGACCTACCGGCGTGTCAGTGATGAATTTTTCACCGCCGATCCCCTCGGCGGACGCCGTGGGGACGACTGTCAGGCGTTCCTGCAACAGTGCGGCTTTCACCTGATGGACATCACGCCCTGCGCCGACGGGCGCTTGGCGCATGCCATCAGCTATGTGTTGCGCCTGCCTTATGGGGCCGTGCGCCGGAAGTCCTACGCCGGCTCGCTGTTCGACATCGAAAATACCGTCGAGAAGTGGGTCGAGACGGAACTGACTCGGTTCCGCGAGGCGCGTCCGAACAGCGCCGACGCGCCGACTCGATATCTCAAGTCGGTGGTCTACCACTTCAGCTCGGTGGACCCGCAACACCAGGGCTGCGCAGCGCACGGCTCCGATGATGATGCCGCCGCCCGCGAAGGCTGGGAGCGGCTGGCGGCATTCCGACAAGCGATCGAGAACGGGTTTTGCTGCGGCGCCTCGGTCGATCTGCTGTTGATCGGCATGGATACAGACACCGACGCGATTCGCGTGCATGTGCCGGACGCCGACGGCCAATGCGATCTCAACCAGTGGCTCGACGCCGCCGAGGTCTACGAGATCACCCGCCGCCTGAGCGCGAACGAGGCACGCGGCCGCATCGCCGAACTCGTGCGGGCTCACGTACCCGGTCAAGGCGGCACCGGAAAGAGCCTCGATGAGGGCATGCTGACGCTGATCGCCCGGCTGATCGAGAACAATCTCTCGCAGATTGACTACGTGCGCGCGTTTCATGGCGGCGGCTACGCGGACATCGGTCACGCCGAGCAGTTCATCGGCGCGGGGATCGGTTTCGAGGAGATCCAGCTGCGCAACCTGACCTATTTCGCTTATCTCGACACAGTCGAAGAAGGCGCGGCGGACCTCGATGTCGGCATAAAGATCTTTACCGGGCTGAATGTCAGTCGCAGCCTGCCGGTGCCGATCGTGGTTCGGTACGACTATCACGGCAGCGTGCCGGGTGCGCGGGAGCGCGCGGTCGCGCACTGTGAGCGCACCGCCGCCGCGCTCAAGGCGCGTTATCCCGCGCTCTGCACCGACGGCATGCTGCATTGCCTGCGGGCGGTGCGCGACTGCGACTCAGGCGCTGCTATTGAGGTGGTGGGGTCGTCATTGGCGCCCGTCGCCGCCGGTGCGCACTAATGAAGATTTGCAGGGTGGTCAAGCCGTTGGTGTCGACATACCGGATTGCCGGCTTCGAACACAAACACCTGCAGGTGGTGCAGGACGGTAGTGCGCAGTTGGTGGCCGTGGATGCCATCGGCGCCAAACCCGACGACTGGGTCATCTGTGTCGGCAGCTCCGCCGCCCGCGAGGCCGCCGGCAGCAAAGAGTATCCGAGCGACCTGACCATCGTCGGCATCATCGATAACTGGGACCCAGACCCGGACGCGGCCTGAGGCGGCGTCGACGGGCTACTCGCGGACAATGGAAATCAATCAGGTAGTTGGCACGTTGGTCTGCACCCAGCGCGTCGCGGGGCTGGACCACTGCGCATTGCGCCTTCTGAAAGACCGCAAGGGTAACCTGCTGGTCGCCACCGACCCGGTCGGCACACGCCCAGGCAATTGGGTGTTTACAGTGAGTGGTTCGGCCGGACGCTACGCGATGGGTGACCCGAAGATCCTGACCGACCTGACGATTGGCGGCATCATCGACGGGTGGGCGCCGGAAGCGATTGCCAAACCGCAAGTCGACGCCGCGCCGAGCGCAATGGAATCAAGCCTGGGCGACGCTTCTGCCCGGGCGGCATAGGCTGAATGTGCCTAGATTGCTTGAGGGCGCCAAATGTTTGCAAATGGGTAAAGTCGAATGGTGACCACGAGCGTGCCCGCCGGAGGGCCGAGCGCCAAGGGCCTAGGGCCGAAAATCGGCAATCGTGCGTACCGCGGCCCTTGGCCCTCGGCGCTTGGCCCTCTCAGAGCAACGCGCGGAATGGTCAGTAAGGCAAAACATGCTGGTCGGTCCGAGGCAACGCCTCTGATAGGTATGAAATTTGAGTAATTGATCGGTTAACGCAGGCCGCGATGTTCGCGGTGCACGAGACAAGCAGGAGACACTGGAAATGGCAGGCGAAAGATTCGGCATTGCGCTGGGCATGATCGAGACCCGTGGCCTCGTGCCGGCCATTGAGGCCGCGGACGCCATGGCAAAGGCCGCTGAGGTGCGCCTGATCGGGCGCGAGTTCGTCGGTGGCGGTTATGTAACAGTCTTGGTGCGCGGTGAGACCGGTGCCGTCAACGCGGCGGTCAGGGCAGGCGCTGATGCCTGCGAGCGCGTCGGCGACGGTCTCGTCGCGGCGCACATCATCGCCCGCCCGCACAACGAGCTGGAACCGGTGCTGACGCAGTCCGGCTCAGCGTTTGCGCCGGGTCAGCCCGGACGCTGAGCCGCGGTCGGATATTCCTCGGCGCGGGCGCGTAACGGCGGTGGGCGCAGCGCAGCACGAATGACCAAGCCCGTCACCGCGACCGATTGCCTCGGTGACGGCGAAATCAACAGTCAACGAACCTAGACAGACGGAGAGAAACGATGGCTAACGAGACCATGGGTATTGCACTTGGCATGATCGAAACGCGCGGCCTGGTTCCTGCGATCGAAGCGGCGGACGCCATGACTAAGGCAGCCGAGGTGAGGCTGATCGGACGCGAGTTTGTCGGTGGCGGCTATGTCACCGTGCTGGTGCGCGGCGAGACCGGTGCCGTCAACGCCGCCGTGCGTGCCGGTGCCGATGCCTGCGAACGCGTCGGCGACGGTCTCGTGGCGGCCCATATCATCGCGCGTCCCCATCGTGAGGTGGAGCCCGTGCTGCCCACCGGCGGTGGTGGTACGGACTGACGGCCAATCGGCTGGCACCGCGGCGCGGCCGGGCGACCGGTTGCGTTGCACCGACGCGGTGATGCCCGACGATTACTGAGTGCGGCGATGCCGCAGAGCGACGAAAGCGGCGCCCTCTTGCGCGGGGGTGTCCTGCAGCGGGCCAAGTGCCAAGGGCTGAGGGCCGCTGGTTAGGACGAACGCGCACGTTCGGCCCCAGGCCCTTGGCGCTCGGCCCTTAGGGAGCGCGCGCCAAATCGCCCCGACAGGTGACGCATCTGCAGACATTTGGCGCCCTCAAGCAACTCAAGTATGACCGCGATCCGGGTCGTCGCATTCCCGGCGCAAACTTCAACGGAGAAGACAAATGGCAAATGAGACCATGGGCATTGCCCTTGGAATGATCGAGACGCGCGGTCTTGTGCCGGCCATCGAGGCGGCCGACGCCATGACCAAGGCGGCCGAGGTGCGACTGATCGGACGCGAGTTCGTCGGTGGGGGCTATGTCACCGTACTGGTGCGCGGTGAGACCGGTGCCGTCAACGCCGCGGTGCGTGCCGGCGCCGATGCCTGCGAACGTGTCGGCGACGGCCTGGTGGCTGCGCACATCATCGCTCGTCCGCATCGCGAGGTTGAGCCAGTACTGCCGACTTCTAGTTCCTAGTTACTAGCTCCTAGTGACTAGTTACTAGATTGCTTGAGGGCGCCAAATGTTTGCAGATGCGTCAAGTTTTTGGGTGACCGCGAGCTTGCCCGCCGGAGGGCCGAGCGCCAAGGGCCTGGGGCCTGGGGCCGATATTGCCGGACAGGGCTGTGCCTCGGCCCTCGGCCCTCGGCGCTTGGCCCACCCAGAGCAACGTACGGGCTTAGCAACCTGGCGCCGTCACCTCGTCGGTCTGAGGCGATGCCTCGCTAGTTACTAGTTCCTTGAATTTCCCACCGTCCCTGGTCGCCACCAGCCCTAACCGAAACCGCAATCGCCGAAGCAACCCCCCCCATGCGCAACGCCAGCATTCATCCGCGCACCCTAGGCTATCTTGGCCGGGCCTTGAGCCTGGAATATTCCGCGGTGCAGCAGTACATGACGCAGGCTGCCCTGGCCGAGGCTTGGGGGCTCGGCGAGGCCGCCGACCGCTTCCGGCGCGAAACGGTCGAGGAGATGCAGCACGCCGAACGGTTGGTCAAGCGTATGCTTGGGCTAGGGGCGGCGCCGAATGCGTCGCAACTGCGCCCGGCGGGTGTTGCCCGCAGCCTGGCGGACCTGCTGTTGCAGGATGCCGTGCTGGAGGCAGAGATCGTCGCCCTGTACGACGAGGCGACCACCTTTTGTCGGCGCATCGCCGATCACGAGAACGCCGAATTCTTCAACGCACTGCTGCAGGACGAGCTGCATCACGCCGCGGAAATCGAGCAATGGCTCGAGGCCCTGGGCGTGCCGCGCAGCTCCCGGGAAGATGATCGTGCCTACTTCTGACGCCGCCGATTTTTCCGGCACCGATTCCTCTCAACCCGATGCTGAGCGGCGCGCGGCGAGCAGCAGCGGTGGCCATCCGTGGCGGCGCCGCGAACGGCCCCTGCGCTTGGAGCGACGCCTGGAGTTCGCCAACTACGAGTTGCTGCGGAATTTCCTGGACCGCGCTGGCGCGCTGTCCGAGGAGACGGGGCTCTATCCGAACCTGAGCTTTGGCAGGACCTACGTCAATATGACGCTGTTCGCCGACGACGACAGCGGCGAGCTGACCGCCGAGGCCGAGCGCTTCGCCGAGCGCGTCGACAGCCTTGTGATTCCCCCAGAGGAGGATGCATGATGAGCGACGAAAAGGCACCAACCCCGGATTCCGAGGCGGCATCGCAATCGGCAGCGGCCAGCCCACGCAAAGCGCCGAGCCAAGCAAAGGCAACCAAGCCCCCCTCGGCCCCAACTGCTGCGACCGCGGCCAGATCGTCGACCGCCCGGACCACCAAAAAGACGGCGGCAGCGGCCAAACCCGCCACCGCGCGTCGCACCGGCGCCGCCTCCAGCGCCAGTTCTGGCCGATCTGCACCGGCCTCGGCAGAGCCGAAATCGACGACTGCCGATCCTTACCAGAGCGCCCGCCGAGTCTGGCCGGACTAACGCGATTTCTGTCAACTTTACCGGTAATCGCCTAACCGGTAATCGCCTAAGACGATTTCCTGCGATTCGCACTCTGATTCATTCGCTGGAGTAGCCCGAGGAAACGCGCTAAGCTGCGAGGTTTTCCACTTGAGGCTTGGGCACACAGTGCGGCTGTTCCGACCCGGACTCGATTTCCGTCCTAATGGATGAAACCGATCGCGACGGCGTGGGGTCGTCTGGGCATCGGTCCGTCGGGCGAACGTCGAAGGGCAACCCCGCCGGTAGTCGCCGCCATGCAGCCATGGTCGATTCCAGCGATAGGCGTTCCGCCTCGCCGAGTGGCGGCGCCGACTATCTCATCAGGCACACCACGCTGCGTCAGCTGCAACTGCTGGAGGCGATCGTGCGCCTGGGCAGTTTCACGCGCGCCGCGGAAGAATTGTTCCTGACCCAGCCGACCGTCTCGATGCAGATCAAGAAATTGTCGGAGGCCTTGGGTACGCCGCTGTTTCGCCAGGTGGGGCGCAGTGTGGAGCCCACCGACGCCGGTCGCGAAGTGTATTCGGCCTGTCGCGAGATCCTCGGCACATTGTCCAACCTAGAGATCACGCTGGCCGACCTGAAGGGGCTGAAGCGTGGCCGCTTGCGTCTGGGCGTGCTGACTACGGCCGCCTACGTGGCGCCGGAGATCCTCGGCGCCTTTTGCCAACGCTACCCGGGTATCGAGGTCTCTCTACAGGTGACAAACCGGGAGAGCATTCTCGAGCGCCTGACCGCCCACGACGACGACCTCTATGTGATGGGGCAGCCGGGCGAGGACAGCGAGCAAGTCGAGTCGCTGCCATTTGCGCCGAATCCGCTCGTGATGGTGGCGCGTGCCGATCATCCGTTGGCGCGGGAGCGCAACATCCCCGTGAGTCGCCTGACTCAGGAGAACCTGATTTTGCGTGAACCCGGCTCGGGCGTGCGCGATTCGGTTCTGAAGCAGTTCGCCGCGGCCGGCCTACAGCCGCGTGTGCGCATGCAGCTCGGCAGCAACGAGGCCATCAAACATGCCATTGTCGGCGGCCTCGGCATCTCCGCGTTGTCGTTGCATTCGCTGACCCTCGAGAGCGGCGGTGGGCGCCTGGCGTTACTCGATATTCAGGGGTTTCCGCTCATGCGCCGCTGGCACCTGGTGCACTGGCGCGGGCGCGAGCTGTCGTTGGTGGCGCGGACCTTCCTCGACTTCGCCATCGAATACGAGCCCGAGATCCATGCTCGGCTGGCCGAGGCCCAGGCCGCCTTCGAGCATACCCGCGACCTTCTCGTAGCCGGTAAGCCAACATGAGTCAAACAGACAGCGATGCCTATCCGTATCCGGTTGCCCGTATCGGCATTATCGGTGGCGGCCAACTTGGGCGCATGATGGTGCGCGCGGCGCGTAGCCTCGGCTGCACCTGTGTCGTGCTTGATCCCACGCCCAATTCCCCCGCCGGGCAGGTCGCCGGTCACCAGATCGTCGGCAATTATCATGACCCTGCCGCGCTGCGCGAGCTGGCGGAATCCTGCGATGTGACGACCTTCGACATCGAGGACATCGACACCCATACGCTGATCGAACTGTCCCGCGCGGGGCGCCAAATCTTTCCCTGCCCCGGCCTGCTGGCGGACATTCAGGACAAGTTGCGCCAAAAGCAGGTGCTGACCGAGGCCGGCATTCCCAGCGCCGAATTCGCCGCCGCCGATCAGCCCGACGCCGCCCAATTCCAGCGCTTTGGCTACCCGCTGGTGCAGAAGGCCCGCCGCGGTGGCTACGACGGTCGCGGCGTCCAGGTGATGCAGGACGCTGCGGACTTCGAGCGTCACCTGCCGGTGCCGTCGCTGATCGAGCGCTTTGTTCCAGCACAGATGGAGTTGGCGGTGATGGTGGCGCGCGGGCAGGACGGCGCGACACGTTGCTATCCGCCGGTGGAAATGTGCGTCCGCGCCGGTGAGAACATCCTCGACATGCTGCTCGCCCCCGCGCGCATCCCCGCAGCCGTGGCCGAGGCCGCTCGCCGGCTCGCGACAGAAACGGTGCAGGCGCTGGCCGGGGTCGGCATCTTCGGTATCGAGATGTTCCTGACCAAGAACGGTGAGCTACTCGTGAACGAGGTCGCCCCGCGCACCCATAACTCCGGCCACTACACCATCGAGGCCTGCATGACGGACCAGTTTGAGCAGCAACTGCGCGCAATCACGGGGTTGCCCCTCGGCGCCGTTGATCTGCTCGCGCCGGCGGCGATGATCAACCTGCTCGGCGCGCCGGGGTTCGGCGGTCGCCCGATCATCCGCGGGCTGCGCGCCGCGCTCGCCATTTCCGGTGTCTCGCTGCATCTCTACGGCAAGGCAACCACCCGCGCCCATCGCAAGATGGGCCACGTCACCGTGCTCGACCAAGACATCGAGCAGGCCCGCGAGAAGGCGGAGCGGGTTCGCGACCTGATCCGCATCGAGGGCGAGGAAGAGGAAACCGCATGACCAACGAGAACGACCAGCCCCGCGTCGGCATCATCATGGGCAGCGACTCGGACCTGCCCGTGATGCAGGCCGCGGCCGACGCCCTCACCGACCTCGGTGTGCCGTTCGAGATGACCATCGTCTCGGCCCATCGCACCCCGAAACGCCTGTACGACTACGCCGAAAGTGCCATGGAGCGAGGGCTCAAGGTCATTATCGCCGGCGCCGGCGGTGCCGCACACCTGCCCGGTATGGCGGCGGCTATCACCGTTTTGCCGGTGATCGGCGTGCCGGTCAAGACCTCTACGCTTTCTGGGCAGGACTCGTTGCTGTCCATCGTACAGATGCCGGCAGGTGTGCCGGTTGCCACCGTCGCCATCAACGGCGCGAGGAACGCCGGTTTATTGGCGGCGCAAATCCTCGGCACCGCCAATCCGGCCATTCTTGAACGTATCGGCGCGTTCAAACGCGCGCTCGAAAACCAGGTGCTTGCCAAGGTTTCACGCATGGCCGCTGGCGAGATTACGGCGGAAACCGTCTCCGCCGATCGCAAGCGCGGCTGACGTCGCGTGCACCCTCGCCAAACAGCCTTACCGCGCTCCCAGATGCCGGCGTCTTCGTCTGCTTCAGCGACTCCCGGCTGCATGCTGCCTTCGATTGGCCTAGAAGCGGCGGCAAGAGCGGCCTTCATCCGGTTGGTGAGCCCGGCGGTTTCGCTAATTTACAAAAAAACATTCGCTTACATGTTCTATAGAGCGGTCGACTGCCGTTTCTAGGATGATGTCCTGATCGGCAGCGTGCCGAGTTGGTGGCGGGGCAAATGCACCGGATGCGGTGGTTTTGCCGCGTCTTCGGCGCAAAACGCGCGCTGAGATTTGGATATGGCCTCTGGGGAGGGTGGTCCGTGTCTTGCTGTCCTTATCCGTATCCGGCCGTTAGGCCGCCGCGCAGCGTCCGCACCGAGAGGCGATGATCTTCAAGCAGTTCTATCTCGAGATGCGCCGGCTCAACAGTGAGGGTCCACCTTTGCTCGGCGTGCTGGCTGACCCGCCGCCGCTGGACCTGGACGCCTTCGAGCGTGCCCGGGGTGAGGGCGCTGTCGTGCTGGACTGCCGCTCGCCTGAGGTCTTCGCCGCGCACATCCCAGGGGCGATCAATGTCGGCATCGGCTCAAGCTTCGCCACCTTGGCTGGCAGCGTGTTGCCCTCGGAGCAAGACCTGGTCCTGGATCGAGCGGACGACCTCTGGGAGGTCTGCTGGCAGCTCCGACGCATCGGCTATCCGCTGCCACGGGGGTGGCTCGCCGGGCGAGTGGACGAGCTGCTCGCCGGCATCTCATCGCAACGGCCCATCGCCGTCATCTGCGGCAGCGGCTACCGCTCCTCCGTTGCCGCCAGCGTGCTCAAGGCCCGCGGACATCTGCAGGTCGCCCACGTGCTGGGCGGGATGACCGGGTGGCAGGCGGAGGGTTTCGAGACGACGGACACATCCCATGAGAGATGAAAAAGACAAACCCCGGCAGGTGCCGGAGCCCGAAACGCGACCTCCCGAGGCACCCGGCGCGCCCACGGCACCCGCCGAGGCGCACCGTGAAACGCCACCCGAGGTGGTCGAATGTATGGCGTGTCGGGTCCAGATCCCAGCGGATGCGGCTGAGGTCCCGGAGGGGCTGGACTACGTCCTGTACTTCTGCTCGCCTGGCTGTCATGAGGCATGGGAGAAGGCGCGGGGTGAGGAAGGTGGGAACGCCCAAGAGGAGGCACAGCGGCCGGTGCCACCTGGCAAGGGCTAGCCGCCCCTGGTCGCCGATACCGCCCAACCCGACTATTGTTGCCACTCTGGCTTCTGGCGAGTTTGGCCAACACGTAGGATACGCACCAGCGCGCGCTGCGGAGGTTTAGCCGCTGACGCTCGGCTATCACAGCGTGGTCAGCTCGCGTTGGAAGCGATTGTCCTCGCAACGCCCCGTCGCCCTGGGCGGCGCAGGGCTTGACCAGCCGCCGCCCAGGGCAAAACACGCGCCCACCGCTTTCCCCTTCGTGCGATGGCGCCGGCTCAATGGCCTTGGTCCTCAACGGCGACGACGTTTTCGACCCGCTCAACACCGTCGATTGCGGCGGTTACGGCGGCGGCCTCGTCCTTGTCTGCCGCCGTCGGCACCTTTCCTGTGAGCGTCACGACGCCATCCTGCGTGCTGACGTCGATGCGCTCGGCATCCACGGTACGATCGAAGCGCAACGACGCCACGACGCGGGCCGTCAGCCATGCGTCCGACAGGGGCTTCGCAGGGGACGGCATCGCTGCGCCGGACTCGTCGCCACTGTCGGGCGCCTGATCGACGGTCAGGTGGTTCTCGACTTCACCGACGCCGGAGGTACGCCGGGCGATCTGCTCAGCGAGTTGCTTGGTTTCCTCCGAGCGCACCGTGCCGTGGAGGATCAGATGGTCGTCGCTCGTCGTCACGTCGACGAGCAGCCCGTCGACGGGCTCCCGCCACAGTAACTGCAGCTTGACTCGTGCGGTGAGGTTTGCATCGTCCACCTTGCGATAGTGGGGATTCGTGCGGGGTGCCGCCTCACCCGCCGGCGCCAGGCGCAGTCGGTCGTCCACGTTGTCGATGCCGCTCAGGTCTCGGGCCAGGCGGATGGCGAGTTCACGCTCCGCCGGGTTGTCCAGCACACCCGACAGGATAACGGTGTCGCCTTCGACATCGACGCCGATGTCGAAGGGGTTGAGGTGCTCGTTCAGGCTATAGGTGGTGGTAAGCCGGGCCTCTGCCCAGAGTTCAGAGCCAGGCGGTGCTTCGACGCCGGTGTGTTCGAGCGAGTTGGCGGGCAGAGCCGTAAGTGGCTCTTGCATCCGGTCCTGTCTGGGCTCAGCGTCCTGCGCGGTAGCGGCGCTCCCGGTTGCGAGCAGCAGAATGGCGAGGGTATTAGCGAGGGTCGGGGCGAGCCCTGAACGTCCCAAACGACGGCCGGTGCGGTCCTGAGATCGACGACTGTGCCGCAACGGCTCAATGGCTGGCAAATGCGTCATGGATAACCCGGTGTCCGGGTTTTCAACGACTTGCTTGAAGTCCGACATAGAACTTTCTCCTCGTCATCGCACGGCGCCGCGCTAGACTGCGCCGAGTCAGCGGCAGGCGGCGCCTTGGTTGCTTTGCCCGGGCGCTCGGCGCACGTCCACCACGAACGTGGACTTTTTGCGCCCGCGGTCGGCTGAACAAGAGCCTCACCACGTCAATTGAGCAAGACGGGTGCCAGCAGCCCAGGCGGTCGGACGCCTGGCTGGCTTAGTGGCGCCCAAGGGTGGCGCAGATCACCCGGCCAGCCTAAATCATCGCCATGCTGATGCAGTAGCGACGATCGCTCGCGCATCTACGTGCGCGCGTCGCGGCCTGCAGCGTCCGCCGGGGCCATCGTAACGTTTTGCATGAGCCCCGCGTCGGCCAGCCGACGCAGCTTGGGGTACTCCGATAGATCGCCGTCGATGCGCTCGATCGCAAAGCGCGCGAACAGGGATTCCGTCAACCAGTGTTCATCGCGGGCGGACTTGCGCGTTCGATTGTGCGCCGTCTTGCGATAGGCGAAGGCCTGCATTGATGCAAGGTCTTGCCAGACGCTGAAGGTAGCCAGGGTCAGGAACGGGTGCTCGCCGAAGCCGATATGGTATGCACAGCCTGGAGTGTCGCGCAGGCCTTGCCGAACATCCGGTACGCTGCGCCAGAAATCCTTGGCGTGTGGCCGGGTCACCCGGGCGTGTGTGAGGACCGCGAAGGGACCTTTGCCGACGCGTTCGCCAGAATAGTCGAACACTGCCTGGCCGTCCCAGGTGCCGTGTCCGGTCGCGGGCACGAGGGTGAAGTGGAGTTGTTCGACGCTCGGGTCGGCCACCCACCGATACAGTCGGCTCTGGCGGACGCGCGCCTGCTGAGTCGGGTCGTCGAGCGCGCTCATGAGACAATAGCGGTGAAAGTCCGGCACGATACTGAAACCGTCGCGGCCCCCGCACCCCATCAGCCGGACCATGCCGGCCGGCAACCGGTTGCCGGCCACCCAGTGCTGGAATCCCATCAGGATAAAGGCGCTGGGTGCATGACGGCGCGGATAGCGGAAGAAACTGAAGACGACTTGACGGCCAGACCTCGCCGCCTGGGTGCTCGATACGGAGAGGCCGTCGGTCGTTTCGCGCCCATCCGTTGAGCTGAGTGGGTCAGTAGTTGGTGTCATCGAAATCGCTATCGGTGCCTATACTCGTCGCGGATTGGACCCCAGGCAAGTGGCTGGACTGCTCGCAGTCGCGCTGCGCGGCGGTGGGTAAGCACCCAGGTCCTGCCCATGCTGTGCCCTGTTGCCGCCAGTCCGACTTGACAGAAGACAAGAACAGGTGAACCAGACCGCCCTTGACGTTGCAATTATCGGCCACCCTACTGCTATACTGTCAAACATTGTTTACATCAGCCTAGGTTGACACTTGTGACAGTGGCCCCGCCAAACACCAAAGCCGTGATCGGTTCAGTTGACGCGCAACGCGGGACCGACCTCCCGAGGTGTGGCGGTTCAACGCCTCATGCGGTCGTCATCGGCAGCGGTTTTGGCGGTTTGGCTGCAGCGATCCGGCTCGGCTATCGAGGCTATCGCGTCACGGTGCTGGAGAAGCTGGACAAGCCTGGCGGGCGCGCTTACGTGCACGAGATCGACGGCTTTACGTTCGATGCTGGGCCGACCATCATCACCGCGCCCTTCCTGCTCGAGGAGCTGTGGGCCATGTGCGGGCGTCGCTTCCAGGACGATATCGACCTGCGTGCGATGGACCCGTTCTATCGCATCCGCTTCGATGACGGCGCCATCTTTGATACCAACGGTGATGCGCAGGCGATGCGCGAGCAGGTGGCCCGCTTTGCCCCCGGCGACGTCGCCGGCTACGACCGCTATATCGCCGCGAGCGAGAAGATCTTTCAGGTCGGCTTCGTCGAACTGGGCCACGTACCCTTCACACACTGGCAGGACATGGCCAAGATCATCCCCAAGATGGTCGCGCTAAAGAGCCACCGCAGTGTCTACGCCATGGTCTCGTCGTACGTGAAGGACGAGCGTCTACGGGTGGCCCTGAGCTTCCATCCGTTGTTGATCGGCGGCAATCCGTTTTCGGTCACGTCCATCTACGCGCTCATTTCGTACCTGGAGCGCCATTGGGGCGTGCACTCCGCCATCGGCGGCACCGGCGCCATCGTTCGCGGCATGGTGAACCTGGTCGAAGGGCAGGGCAGCCAGGTGCGCATGAATGCCGAGGTGGCCGAGATCACGGTCGACAACGGTCGCGCCACAGGCGTGCGGCTTGCCGATGGCGAGCACATACCGGCCAACGTGGTGGTGTCCAACGCCGATGTCGCATGGACCTATCGCAACCTGTTGCCAGGCGTCAAACGCAAGCACTGGACCGACGACAAACTCGACCGGGCCAAATACTCCAACGGCCTGTTCGTCTGGTACTTTGGTACTAAGCGCCAGTATCCGGACGTGCAGCACCACAGCATCCTGCTTGGCCCCCGTTACAAGGGTCTGCTCAACGACATCTTCAAGCGCAAGCACCTCGCGGACGACTTTAGCCTCTACCTGCATCGACCGACGGCGACCGATCCGTCATTGGCGCCGAAGGGCTGCGATACCTTCTATGCCCTGTCCCCGGTGCCGCACCTGGAAGGCGATGTCGACTGGGCCGCGCACGCCGAGACCTACCGGCGCGCCATCTCCAATTACCTTTCCAAGACGATGTTGCCTGATCTCGAGAATCAGATCGTGACCTCACTGGTGACGACGCCTATCGATTTCGAACAGCGCCTGCTGTCGTTCAAGGGTGCCGCGTTCAGCCTGGAACCCGTTCTGATGCAGAGCGCCTGGATGCGCCCCCATAATCAGAGCGAAGAGGTCGAACATCTCTACATGGTCGGCGCCGGCACGCACCCTGGTGCGGGTGTGCCCGGCGTTATTTCCACAGCCCGCGTCCTCGACACGGTGGTTCCCGATGCCTCTGTTTTCTCAAACTGATCCCTGTTTTGCCGATCCGGCGGACCTAGCTGCCTGTAATCAGCTCCTCAGCAACGGCTCCAAGTCGTTCTTCGCCGCCTCGTTCTTCTTGCCGAAGGCGATGCGACAGCCGGCGTCCGCGCTGTACGCCTTCTGTCGCATCGCGGATGACGCGATCGACGAATGCCAAGACGATCGGAGCGTGGCGCTGTCCGCGCTGCGCGATCGGCTCGATCGCTGCTACGCTGGCCGCCCGCTGCCCTTACCCGTGGATCGCGCCTTCGCTGGCGCAGTCGAGCGCTTCGCCATGCCGCGGGAGCTGCTCGACGCATTACTCGAGGGGTTCGAGTGGGATGCCCAGGGACGCAGCTACCAGACCATCTCCGGCGTCTACCACTACTCCGCACGGGTTGCCGCCGCGGTGGGCGCGATGATGGCCGCGCTGATGGGCGTGCGTTCACCCGAGGTGCTTGCCCGTGCCTGCGATCTCGGCACCGCGATGCAGCTGAGCAACATCTGTCGTGATGTCGGCGAAGACGCCCGCAATGGCCGCATCTACCTGCCGTTGGAGTGGCTGCGCGAGGCGGGTATCGAGCCGGCTGCGTTTTTGGCGCGCCCGGTGTTCAGCGACGCCATCGGCTCCGTCGTTAAGCGCTTGCTCGACATCGCCGATGAACTCTATCAGCAGGCCGAGTCGGGCATTGCCCGGTTGCCGGTAGGCTGTCGCCCCGGTATCTACGCGGCGCGGCTGTTGTATGCCGAGATCGGTCATGAGGTCGCGCGTAACGGCTACGACTCCGTCTCCCAGCGCGCCCTGGTGCCGAAGGCGCGCAAGATGGCGTTATTGAGCCAGGCACTGGCGTCGACGCCGTTCCCCGGCCGCAACTACAAGGCCCCCGCGCTGGAGGAGAATCGCTTCCTGATCGATGCCGTGGCCGCGGTGCCGAGTGCGGCGGAGCTCACCGCGAGGGCCAGGGCCGCCGACCGACGTCTGCGTGGCATCGGCGAGAAGGTGGTCTGGGTGCTGGACCTGTTTGAGTCCTTGGAGCAACGCGAGCGTCTTGCGGTGGCACGCGATGGCGGTATGCTAGGCGCCATACCGAACATGCAAAGCGGGGGTTGATGATGACGTACTATCTGGGCGCGGTTTGTCTGTTAATTGGTGCCTGGTTCATCTACCGGGCCATCGACCATCGCAAGCGTGTCATCGCCGCGCGCGAGCGTGCGGAGGCGCGTGGTATCGAACCCAAGGTCGATCCGGGTCTGGCTTCAATGGGCGTCGCCATGCTGCCTTTCTATGTGCTGTTCGGCGCCTGTGCAGCGCTGTTCCTGATCGGCGGCTACTTCCTGTCCGACCTGTCGCAGTACCTGTCCATTGTGGATCTGATCGGCCTCCTCGTGTTGGTGGTCGGCTATACGCTGTCCATGGTGATCCGCGCCGCGTACAGCCGCATCGGGTTGGATATGTCCGGCGCCTAACCCGGCGCGTCAGCTCCTCGCCTGATCGCCGCCGGATTCCGATATTGCTCGACCTTGGGAGCGCCGACTTTC